>Ga0187772_10000019_pt1 | contig 57853 bp, 53 predicted proteins | sample 0116_SJ02_MP15_2_FD_133137 | JGI IMG/M metagenome (GOLD analysis project Ga0187772, IMG submission 133137) | Tropical peat soil microbial communities from peatlands in Department of Meta, Colombia - 0116_SJ02_MP15_20_MG | ecosystem: Environmental > Terrestrial > Soil > Wetlands > Peat | place... | reverse complement strand
GGTCGACCTCGGCGAGGCGCTCGGCCTCGGAGGGCATCTCGACGAGCTTCGCAGGGTCGCGAACGGCCCGTTCCGCGAACGGGACGCGGTGCCGCTCGCGACGATCGCGGACGCGGCCGCCGCGCGGACCGCGGGCGACCCCACGCCGCTCCTCGCCCTCCTTCACCCAATCGACGAGGTCTGGCGCGAGTTCCCGTCGATCGTCGTGAAGGACGGCGCCGCGAGCGCGCTCGCCCACGGGGCGGGGCTTGCGAGCGGGGGGATCCTCGCGCTCCCACGACCGTTCGCGGAAGGTGCCCGCGTCGTGCTCGTCACCCGTTCGGGCGAACTTGTCGCGACGGGCATCGCGCTCCGCGGCTCGGGCGAGGTCGCCCACGTCCGGCACGGGTGGGTGGTGGACGGCACTCGGGTGTTCGTCGACCCGGCCCGGTTCCCGGCCCTCTGGCACCGCGCTCCGCGAGCCGAGCCACCCGCCTCGCGGGCGGTTCACGGATAGGGTTATTTCGGCACTACTGTCCGGCGTCGTGATGGTCCCCCTTTCCGCGACGCGGCCCTCCGAGGGCGGGGGTCCGTTCGAGACGCTGGGCCGTTGGGTCGTCCGGCACCCCTGGCATCCCATCATCTTCTGGGTGGTCCTTCTCGTCGTGACGGTCCCGTTCCTCCCGCTCCTCGGGTCGGTCACGACGAACTCCGTAACGACGCTCCCCGCCAACTCCCCGAGCGGGCAGGCGAGCGCGGAGCTCGCCCGGCTGTTCCCGAGCGACCCCGGGGGCTCGAGCTCGATTCTCCTGTTCTACGGACCGAACCTCACCGACGCGGACGCGCAGCGGGTGCTCCTCAACGCGTCGGGAGCGGTCGCGGCCGACCGCTCCTTAACGGATGTGGAGTCGATCGAGAGCGTCTACAGCGAGTACGCTGGGTATCTTGGCGGAGAGGCGCAGTTGGCGGGGGCTGTACTCGGACAGGCCCTGGACAACATCACTCCCCTTCCGACCGCGGTCAACGACTCCGCCACTCTCCTCTGGGCGCCGCCGGCCCTCTTCCTCGGAACTTGGCTCGGCCTGGAGAGCGCCGGCGCGTGCCCATCGGCTCCCTCGGAGTGCAATTACCCCGCCTACCAGTCGACCGCCGCTGCGTTCGTGAATTCGAACAGCGCGCTCGTCGTGCTGAACGCCTTCTACAACACGTCGGGCGACGGCTTCAACGGCTCCGCCCGCTGCGCGAACGACCCCACGACCGTGGTCGCCTGCACCGACGAGACCGCCCGGGCGACGGAAGCTCCGCTCATCCCGACCCTCGTGCCCATCCCAGCGGAGCAGCTGGTTCCGTACGCCGCCCTCGCGGGACTCGGGACGGAGAACTTCACGCAGTGGTCGAGTCTCCGGGCCGTGGCCGCCGGGGTCCTATCGGAGACCGCCGGCCTCCCGCCGAGCTTCTACGAGCTCATATGGGAGGCCTTCCCGCACGGGTTCCCGAGCGCGGACGCCTCGCTCGCATGGGCTAACGCGACGATCGCGAACACCACGCTCGCCGCCGAGCCGCTGCCGGTTCCGTACGCGATCGATGCGCAGTTCGTCGCGCCCTCCGGCGAGGCTCAGGTAATCCGGGTCGCCTTTTCCGTCTCCGACGACTACACCGACAAGTCGGGCCACCAGGACGTTTACACGGACCTTGGCCGAATCGACACGCTCGTCGGGTCCGTTCTCACCTCGTCCGACCCCACGCGCTCGATCTCGTACGTGCAGACCGGCCTGGCGCCGCTCGACCTGTTGACTCAGACCTCGGTCGACGAGTCGATCGCGCTCGTCCTCCCGCTCACCGTGGGCCTACTGCTTGCGATCGCCATGCTGTACTTCCGCTCGCCGCTTACCCCGCTCCTCACGTTCGCCGGTCTCGGGATCGCCCTCGTGCTCGGGCTGGGCTCGACCGTGCTCATCGGAACGGTCGTGGGCCACGTCGACACGACCTCGATCACGCTCGAGGAGGTGTTCGTCCTCGGCGTAGGCACCGATTACGCGATCTTCTTGACCGCGCGCTACCGCGAGGAGCTGGTCCGGGGAAAGCTCCCGGATGACGCGCTCATCACGGCGGTCTCGTGGGCGGGAAGGTCGGTGGCGACGAGCGGTTCCGCCGCCATCCTGGCGACGCTCGCGCTCACGTTCTCCGGGGTCGCGCTCCTTTCGCAGTGGGGGTCGGTGCTCTCTCTCGCGGTCCTGATCACGCTCGTCCTGTCGCTCACCCTGATCCCCGCGTTCCTGAAGCTCGTCGGGCCCCGGGTGTTCTGGCCCTACACGGGTGAACGATTCCGTCGGCAAGCCGCGGTCCTGAACGCCCGGCAGGCGAAGGAGGCGACGTACTTCTACCGGGCCGGCCGCGCGACCCAGCGGCGTCCGTGGGCGTTCGTCATCGCTCTCCTCCTCATCTCCGTCCCGCTCATCGCGGTGGCGCTGACCGCACCGCTCGCGTACGACTTCTATGCGCAGCTCCCGAGCGGGCACCCCGCGACCGAAGGGCTCGCGATGCTCGGGGATTACTTCGGACCGGGGTTTGAGGTCCCGTCGTTCGCCCTCGTAACGTTCAGCGCGCCGCTCCTCACCGGGAACATCACCAACGCGACCGAGTTCGCGGAGGTCGCGGGGCTCACGACCCGGGCCGAGTCGACCGGGGGAATCGCCTCCGTTCGGTCGCTCATCGGACCGGCGGGCACGACGCTCGGAAATTGGGCCAACTTGTCGAGCCTGCCGGTCGCGACGCGGGCGAATCTCGTCGGCGTGGCCACGAGTTTCATCGGCACGGACGACCGCACGGTCCTCTTCGACATCCAGACCTCGGCGACCGGTCTCTCCCTATCCGCGGTCGACGCCCTTCACGGGGTCGAAGGCGCTTGGGCTAGCTACGCGGCGAGCCACCCCGACGTCGTGAAACTCGCGTACGGCGGTGGCGCCCCGGTGATCGATGACCTCGCGAACCAGACCAACTACGCGACCGTGCTCATGATCGTGGCCGTCACCATCGGCCTCGTGGTCGTGCTGCTCGCGGTGCTGCGCTCCTGGATCATCGCTCTGATGGGCGTCGCGACGATCGGGCTCTCGATCAGCTGGGCGTGGGCGGTAAGCTACCTCGTGTTCCAGGAGCTGCTCGGCTTCCCGCTGTTCTTCTACGTCCGAACGATCCTGTTCATCTTCATCCTCGGGCTCGGCATCGATTACAACATCTTCCTGCTCACCCGGATCCGGGAGGAACGGGTGCGGGGCCGACCGAACACCGAGGCAGCGGTGGAGGGGGTGGCCCGGACGGGCGGCATCATCACCGCCGCGGCGGTCATCCTCGCGAGCGCCTTCGGCGCGCTCCTCGTCGGCTCGTTCACATTGATCCGGGCGATCGGCTTCACCGTGGCGGTCGCGGTGATCCTCGACGCGATGGTCGTCCGGACGTACCTCGTGCCCGCCTCGCTGCAGGTCCTCGGCGAGCGTGTTTGGACCTGGACCGGCCGGCGTCCGAAAGCCGCCCCCGGTCCCGGGGCCGCGGTCGCCGCGCCCGTCGGCTCGGGCTCGGGCGTTACGGCGCCAGGAACCGGTCGCGCGCCGCCTTGAGGTGCGGGTCGGGCGAGGGGTTGTCGACCACCTCGACGACCTTCCCCGCCGGGTCAATGAGGAACGTCACCCGCCGGGCGGTCCCGCGCGGGCCCAAGACGCCGTAAGCATTGGCGACCTTCTTCGAGGCGTCGGCGATCAGGGGAAACGGCAAGCCGTACTTGTCGACGAACGCCTTCTGTGCCGGGCAGTCGTCCACGCTCACTCCTACGATCTGGACCTTGTGGGCCGCGAATTCGCCATGGGCATCCCGGAACCCCTTCGACTCGATCGTGCATCCCGGAGTGTCCGCTTTGGGATAGAAGTAGAGGACGACGGGAGAACCCCGGAGCGAAGCGAGCTGGAAGGACTTCCCGTCCTGGTTCGGTGCGACGAAATCGGGCGCCGGCTCGCCGACAGCGATCATGCCGCGCCGAGACGGCCAGGGATATTTACCTGCCGCCCCCCGCCCGGGGGAGCTCACCCCGTGGCGACCGTGACGAGCGTCTCGGTCGACTTGATCCCCGGCACCTTACGGATCTTGTGGATGACCGTATCGAGGGCGGTGTTGATGTGCGGCGCCTGGACCTTCACGATCAGGTCGAACGGCCCGGTCACCGCTTCGACCTCGGTGACCCCGGGGATCGTCTTGAGCCGACGCAGCACCTCCTCGAGTTTGCCGACCTCGGTCACGACCAGCAGGTAGAGGGTCTCCATCGGCGCCCGGGCTCCTCCCGTGGCGAGCCCCCTCTTCCCCATCAAGCTTGCGAGGCGGCGTATGGGTAACTGCGTCCCCAAAGCGTTAAGCGCGGGGCGCGGCCGATTCGACCGGTATGCCGCTCCGGCTGGAGGACACGCGTTCGGGAGAGCGGCGGACCGTGCGCGCGCGGCCCGGCCGGCCGCTCACGATGTACGTCTGCGGCCCGACCGTCTACGACTACACGCACGTGGGCCACGCCCGCACCTACCTCTTCTTTGACGTCGTCCGCCGCTTCCTCACCGCCGAAGGACAGCCGGTCCAGCACGTGATGAACGTGACGGATTTCGAGGACAAAATCGACCGTCGTGCGGCCGAGCTCGACCTCACCTGGCGGGCGCTTGCCCGTCGGGAAGAGGCCGGATTCATCCGTGACCTCGGCGCGTTCGGCATCCTCCCGCCCCATGCCCGGCCGCGGGCGAGCTCCTTCGCACCGCAGATCGTCCGCGTCGCCGAGGCGCTCGAGAAGACCGGCCGGGTTCGTCGCGAGGGGGACCTCTGGATCTACTCGCCTCCGGAGCATCCGGAGGTCGTGAACTTCCCGACCGATTCCGAGCTCGCCCGGCATGCGGTCGAGGAACCCGACCATCCGTTTCCCCGACGCGAAGGTGCGCTCGGCGAGTTCGTTATCTGGAAGCGGCAGGACCCTCCGCTCCCGTCGTGGCCGAGCCACTGGGGTCGAGGCACCCCGGGATGGCATCTCGAATGCTACGCGATGGCCCGCCGGATCCTCGACATCCCGGTCGACCTCCATGGAGGCGGTTTCGACCTGATCTATCCGCACCACCATGCCGAGAACGAAATCGCGCTCGCGCTCGACGGCCAGCCGTTCAGCCGCATGTTCGTCCACACCGCGTTCGTCCTCCAGGATGGCGCCAAGATGTCGAAGTCGACCGGGAACCTCATCTCCCTGCGCGCGGCCCTGCGCCAGTCGAGCCCCGGGGGCCTGCGCTGGTACCTCCTCTCGACTCCGTATCGGGTGCGCCTTGAATGGAACGCCCATGCCCTCGAACGTGCGGACCGGGAGTACCGGCTCCTCCGTAGCCTGCTCGACCGCTGGCTCACCCCCGGTCGGGGTGGCGCCCTCGGCGCGTCCGTCGTCCGGGAGCTCGCCGAAGGAGCCCGCGCGGAGCTCGCGGAAGGGCTCGCCGCGGACCGCGTCATCCAGCGGCTGAGGGAGCTCTCGGCCCAGCTGAGTCGAGACCCGAGCGAACGCGTGGCCCGAGGTGAACGCACGGCGGCGCTCACCGCGCTCGCCGGAATCGAGGAGCGGACCGGACTCGTCCTGCGGCCCTCGACTAGAGTCCGGTCCGGTCGACGACCAGGCTAAGGCCGTTGCCGCCGCCCATGCATGCGGTGGCGAGCCCGAGGTGGGTGTTCGAGCGCACGAGCTCCTGGACCAGCGTCACGACGATCCGCGCGCCGCTCGCACCGATCGGATGACCGAGCGCGACCGCTCCGCCGTGCACGTTGAACTGCTCCTCGGTGAAGCCGAACGTTCGCTGGACCGCGATGGACGCGGAGGCGAACGCCTCGTTATGCTCGACCCGGTCGAACGCCGAGGGCGATAGCCCGACGCGTTCGAGGTGCTTACGGACCGTCGGGATCGGCGCCTCCATCACGTCGTCGGGATGGACCCCGCTCTCGCCCGTGGAGTGGACCCACGCGAGCGGCTTCAACCCGCGACGCTCCACTTCGTCCCGGCTCGCGAGCACGAGGGCCGCGGCCCCGTCCGAAATCTGGGAGGAGTTGCCCGCGGTGAGCACCCCGTCGGTGCCGAACGCCGTCCGGAGCTTTCCGAGGGCCTCGAGCGACGTTTCCGGGCGCGGACACTCGTCGCGCGCGAGGCCTTTCCCGCCGGGGGTCATCGATTCGGGGACCGGCACGACCTCCGCGGCGAACGAGCCGTCCTGCACCGCCCGGGCGGCGCGGCGGTTGCTCCGCAGGGCGAAGGCGTCCACGTCGGCTCGGGTGAGATGGAAGTGACGAGCGACGCGCTCGCCGGTGAGGCCCATGATTTCGTGTTCGCCATACGCGTCCATCAGGCCGTCCCGCTGCATCGCGTCGTCGAGTGTCTCAGGTCCCGGTTTGCTCCCGAAACGGTAGCTGCCCGGGAGGAGGTGGGGGGCGTTCGACATGCTTTCCATGCCGCCGACGAGCACCCGCTGGAACTCGCCCGCCCGGATCACGGCGAACCCGAGGTTGATCGCCTTCAAGCCGGAGCCGCAGACCATGTTGACGGTCGCCGCCCCGGCGCTGTCCGGGATCCCGATCCCCCGCGAAACCTGGCGAGCGGGGTTCTGCCCGACCCCGGCTTGGAGGCCGTTGCCGAACAACACCTCCTCGATCTCGGCCGGGGGGATGCCCGAACGCTCGACCGCCGCGCGGGCGGCATGGGCACCGAGCGCCGGCGCGGGGAGGCTTTTCAGGGCTCCGCCCAGTCGTCCGATAGGGGTCCGGGTAGCCGATAGGATGGCGACGGAGAGCTCCGGTCGGGCGGCCATGGGCGCCCGACGGGCCGCGCCATTAAATGGATAACGCGTCCGCCGCTCGCGCGCGGGAACACACGACCGCGCGACGGGACGACTCAGTCCTCTTCGACGCGGGGTGCGAGGAGGTACCGGGCCTCGCCGCGCCCGGCTCCCATCGTGAACTCGATCTTGAGCGGGTACTCGTTCCCGACGTGCAACGTCGTCTCGTCCGCGGCGATCGACTTCACCATCGCCGAGAAGAAGTCGAGCGGGTACATGCTCTTCACCGGTTCCTTCACCTCGAGCCGCGTGAGCGAGTCCTTCGGGATCTTCAGGTCGAGCCGGTCCGTGTCGCCCTCGGAGTGCATCGTGAACGCGTCCGGCTCGAGCGAGAGGGTGACATGGTCGGTGAAGCTCTCGCTGCCCCGGATTCCCTGGCGCATGTCCTCGGTCCTGACCGTCACGCTCGCGGGCGGGTTCACGTTCGGGACCTTCGGGTCGGTGATCCCCGCCGGGTCCACGATCGCCATCTGACGGGTGAGGCGGCCGACCGCCGCGACGAGGCGGTTCTTGCCGTCGAACTGAAGGTCGATGACGTCCCCGGGCTTCGACAGCCGGAGCACCTCCTTCAGCTTCTCGACGTCCACGCCGATCTCGGTGCTCTCGCCCGTGAACTCCTCGAAAACGCTCTTCTGGAGCTTCAGCACGAGCATCGCGACGTGGGACGGGTCGACGGCCTTCGCTTCCAGGCCGTCCTTCGAAATCGTGAGCTTAACCTCACTCACTAGGGTCGAGACGACCTCGACGACCTCCCGGAGGTTCTCCATCTTGATGCGGAGCTTAAACATCCACGGCCTCGGCGCGACACATCGGCTCCCTCTAAAAAGGTTGCCGGAAGCGAGGCTCGCCCGCAAGTCGTTTCTCCGCCGGAGATGTAACGCCGAGCATGACCGAACTCGCATTTCTCGCGGACCCGGAGGCTGCGTATGTCCGGACGTTCCGGGCTCGGGTGACCGCCCTCCCGCCCGGGGCGGTCGTGCTGGACCGCACCTTCTTCTACCCTACGGGCGGAGGGCAGCCGAACGACCTGGGGACCCTCGGCGTGACCGGCCAAGAGGCGGCCGGGGTCATCGACGTCACCAAGTCCGGCGTCTCGGTGATCCACCGCGTACGGGCGTCGCCGACCGTCCTCCGGACCCTATCCGTCGGGGTCGAGGTCACGGGCGTCATCGACTGGGACCGTCGATACCGCCACATGCGTCTGCACACCGGCCAGCATTTCCTGAGCGCCCGCATCTTCGCCCGGACCCGACTGCGAACCCGCAAGGCTCAGCTCGCCGGCTCGGGCGCCAACCTCGACCTCGAGGGACGGCTTCCGCCCGAGGTACTTCCCCTCCTCGCGGCGGACCTGGAGGAGGCCGTTGCGCATCCCCGCCCGGTCACGCTGCGCCACGTGCCCCGCGCCGAGTGGGACCGCAACCCCTACGCGGAGCGCTCGGGCCTCGTCCCCCTGCCGCCCCAGGTCGACCCGGTCCGGGTTGTGGAGATCGAGGCGTCCGACGTCTGCCCATGCGGGGGGACCCACCTCCGGTCCACGGGCGAAATCGGTCGGGTGCGCCTGCGGCCACCGGTTCCGGTCGTGGGCGGGGACCGGGTCGGGTTCACGCTCGAGGAGCCGACCGCGCCCACTCCGAGCGGGTAACCCCGTAGACCCGGACGTCATGCCAACGACCGTGATGGAACAGGGCCGAGCGTAAGGTTCCCTCGAGCCGGAATCCGAGGCCCTCGAGCAGGCGGTACGACGCCACGTTCTCGACGTCGCAGGTCGCCCCGATGCGCTCCGGGGTCGTCGTGGCGAACAGATGCTCGACCATGAGACGCACCGCCTCCCGTCCGAATCCCTTCCCTCGGGCCGCGCGGTCGCCGAGAATGTACCAAACATCGGTGTACTCGAGGACCGGGTGGGCTCGGTAGTGCCCCACGACCCCGACCACCTTGCGCTCGTCCTTGCGCTCGACCGCGAAGCGGGGCGCGAGCGACGTGAGGTCGCTCGGCGCGGCCCCCACGGCCGCGGCGAATTCATCGAACGTGTCGACCGAGAACCGGTCGAACGGTGCGACCGTCTCCGGGTCGTTGTACCACTCGAAGACCGAAGGATACTCGGCGGGGGTCAGCGGTCGGAGACGGACCCGGGAGCCTTCGAGAACCGTCATCCCGTCTCAGCCGGCGGAGGTCCTGCGGGAACCGGGTGGAGGGGTCCTGCCTCCCCCTTCCGAGATGACCGCGGGTTCACCCGTGGAAATTGCTTCGGACGTCCCGTTGTTGTCCTCCTCCCGACGAAATTCGAGCGCCTTGCGGTGACCGCTCGGGGTCAGGGAGAACACGTGCTTCGGCTCCGAGTACCCGACGACGTACTGGGTCCGACGGTAGATCATGCGCCCGGTCTCTAAGACGCGGAGCGCCTGCTTCACCTCGTTCAAGTCCTCGTTCGCGAACTTGCGGAGGATCCCGAACTCGGTGGTCCACTGGGACGCCTCGAAGCGAATCTGCTGGCCCCGGTGCTCCAATAGGTGCAGGAGGAGCAAGCGTTCCAGTCGGTCGAGGTCCTCGGTGGGCATAACCGCGTCCGGGTGTGCGCCTACGAAATGGTCGTGATCTCGTAGTTGACGTCGAGACCCTTCAGGCGTTCGTGCATCTCGGTCATCAGCTTGATCACGTCATCGATCGCCGCTTTGTCCTTCCACTTGTAGACGAAGTCGTGCATCCCCATCGACTCCTCGAAACCGAGAGCGTGCATCGCCTCGACGACCTTCATCGGGTTCGCGCCTTCGGAGTGAAAGGTCATTCGCACGTAGGTGCGCATAATTCGTCCCCCTCGGGAACCGTGAGCGGTCCGTGTTTAGGCGAGACTTCACTTATATATGCTTCTCCAACTCAAACCGACGGATGGCGAACGCGGCGGTGGAGGGGCCGGTCGTCGTCACCGGAGGAGCGGGGGCGATCGGCTCGGTGTTGGTCCGCTCGCTGCTCGATCGAGCGAGCGAGGTGCGCGTCATCGACAACCTCTCGAGCGGTCGTCGCGAGCATCTGGTTGCGTCGCGTTCGGGCCAAGAAGCTCACCTCACGGTGGCGGACCTGAAAGAGCCCAGCTCGTACGCGTCGACGTTCCGGGGCGCCCGCGTGGTATGGCATCTCGCCACGAACCCGGACATCCGTAAAGGGCTGCGCGAGCCCGGCCTTGACCTCGAAGAAGGAACCCGGACAACTTTCCACGTGCTCGAGGCGATGCGTCAGCACGACGTGCCGAAGGTCGTCTTCTCGTCCTCGAGCGTGGTCTACGGTCATCCCACGGTGCTGCCCACGCCCGAGGAATACGGCCCGCTCCAGCCCGAGTCGCTCTACGGGGCGGCGAAGCTCGCCGCCGAGGGGCTGCTGTCCGCCTACGCGCACTCCTACGGGATGAGCGTGCACATCTTCCGTTTCGCGAACATCATCGGACCCAACATGACGCACGGGATCCTCCCCGACTTCTTCGAGAAGCTACGGCGAGACCCGACGCGACTCGAGGTGCTGGGTGACGGGCGGCAGTCGAAGAGCTACCTCCGAACCGAGGATTGCGTCGAGGGGATGTTGCTCGCGACGGAACGGGCCCACGACCGGGTGAATCTCTTCAACCTGGGCAACGTCGACCAGATCTCCGCCCGGGAGATCGGAGAGAAGGTGGCGCTCGCCCATGGCGGCCGCGCCCGGATCGAGTGTACGGGCGGCGTCCGTGGATGGGCCGGCGATGTCCCGGTCCAGCTGCTCTCGATCCGCAAGATTGAGGGACTCGGCTGGAAACCTCGTTGGAACAGCTCCGAAGCGGTGGACCACACTATCGAGGAGATGATGGGGAAGGGCCCGGGCGGTCCCGGGGGTGGACGACGTTTCTAGGGCTTCGTCGCCGCCGATGCGACGACCGAGCGATAGACGGTGAGGTGCTCCTCCACAATCCGAGGCCACGCGAAGCGGCGTTCGGCGCTCGCCCGCGCCGCCTCCCCCATCGCGCGACGAAGCGGGTCGTTCTTCACGAGCTCCGAAGCATGGGCCCGTAGACCGCTCACGAAAGCGGCCGGGTCGCGGTCCGGAGTCGCCCAGCCGGTGACGCCCTCCTCGACGACGCCCTCGACCGCGGGGCCGCCGACCACCGGGAGAGCCGCGGCGAGCGCCTCGAGCACCGTCGCCGAAAGGACCTCGACCGCGCTCGGATGCACCAGGAAATCGCTCTCCGCGTAGATCCGGTGGAGTTCGGCCGCGGGCACCTCTCCGAGAAGCTCGACCGAGTCGCCCGCCGCCCGGACGAGGCGGGCGTATTCGGGCGACGGGGTGGGCCCGACCACGCGCAGCGTGACCCCCAGCCCCCGGAGCGCCTCCGCGGCCCGTTCCCAGCGTTTGAACGGCAGCACGACGCCCACCCCGAGCGCCGTCCGTCCGGTGCGCCGCCCCCAATCCGGTACGAACTGGGAGCTATCGACGCCGAACGGGATCACGGAGACCGGCGGGAGCGGCGGCCGCACGTTCGAGGCCATCGTCCGGGCGAGCGTCGGGGTGAGGGCGACCACGGCGCGCGCGTTCCGGACCGCACGGCGCTCGAGCCAGTATCCCCAGCGGTGCGTCCAGCGCTCCCGATAGAACCAATGCCGTGAGTGGGAGGTGTAGACGTACGGATACGAGCCGAGCGCGAGCCGGCTCGCGACCACCGGGGTGTTCGCATGGAGGATATCGTAGGATCGTCCGCGCAAGAGACGGGGTAGCTCCCACGCGAACGGGTATTCGTCGCGCATTCGGCGTCGTCGGACCCGGTTCACGACCTGTGCGTCGTGCCCGGCCTCGGTCAGCGCCTTCTGGAAGTCGGCGAGGATCCGCTCGACGGCACCGTAGCCCGTCGGAGGTATCGGCTGGACCCCCCCTCCGATCAGGAGAATTCGCACGGCTTCCCGAGGCCCCCTCGAGATTAAGGTCTTGACGCTTTCCGGCGCGAGGAGCGGCGAGCGTCCGGGCGCGCCCAGGGTCAGGAAATCATGAGCGCGGTGTGCGTCGAAGTGGCCGTGCGCGACGACCCGCGTCTCCTCGACGCGCTCGCCTCACTGGCCGCTCAGGAACGACGGCCGGATCGAGTGCTCGTGGCGGCTTCGACCGACTCCCCGGCCGAGCTGCTGGAAACAGCACAACGTAAGTTTCCTGAGCTTACCGTCGAGGTCCGACGGTTTCCGGGCGGCGTAGTGGACGCTCGGGCCGCCAGCCTGGCAGGGGTCGACGAGCCGCTCACCGCTTTCCTCGACTCGGACGAGCGGGCCCCGCCGGGCTGGCTCCGCCAATTGCTGGCTCCCATCGAGAGCGGGAACGCGGATTTCACGGGGGGCCCTACCCGTCCGCTCCGGCCCCCCCAGGGCTCGCTCGAACGGTACTCCGTGCTCCTCGAGGCGTCGATCTACGCCGACCTCGTGCCACGACGGGTCACCTACCTTCCCTTGCAGAACACCGCCTGGCGTACCGAGGGCCTTCGACGAGTTGGCTTCGACCCACGGATCCCGTTCGCCGAAGACCATGACCTCGAGACGCGGGCTGCTCGCGAGGGTCTGGTAGGAGCGTTCCTTCCGGACGCTTGGGTCTACCATGATGGGAGTTCGGAGACCAGCCTTCTCCGATGGGTCCGCAAGCGATACCGATACTTGCTCGCCATGGCGATGTCGCTGATGAAGAACGGCGAGCTCGCCCACCGGCTCGCCGAGCGGCGCCGGCCGGTGGACCACCCCCTTCGCTACCTCGAGGCGTCCCTGAAGCCGGTGGCCCTCGTGCACGCGTGGGCTCGCTGGCACCGGGTCGCCAGCTCCGCCGAGCGGGCGGACCTCCGGAGAGCTCCCCCGGTGCCGCCGGCCGCCCGGTGAACTTCGGTGGCTCGCTCCCTCGCCGGAGTCGGAGTACGCCCTCGAGAAAACCTTATCCCACGCCCCGGTTCGGCGGGGCGATGTCCCCCGAGGCCCATCACGGTGCCGCGCCCCGGGTCACCGAAAAAGGTGACCTGGTTCGCCTCGAATTCGACCTGTGGACCGAGATCGGCGGCAACTCCGAGCTGCTCGATACGACCCACGAGGAGCTCGCCCAGAAGGAGAACGCCAAGACGGAAGGGAGGAGCTGGGGCCCCCGCCCGCACGAAGTGGGGGGCGAATACTTCCCCGCCGGGATCGAGAACGCGCTCGTCGGCCTTGGGATCGGTGAGGAGGCGGCCCGGGAGTTCGCCCCGGCCGATGCGTTCGGGGAACGCGACCCGAACCTGATCGAGCTGTTCAGCATGCACGAGATTCAGCGACTTCCCGAGATGCGGCGGGAGGACGCGCACCTCGACATCGGAACGACCGTGACGATCGAGGGACGCCGCGGCCGGGTCGTCTCCCTCACCGCCGCGCGGGTTCGGGTCGATTTTAATCCGCCGTTCGCCGGACGCAAGGTGCGCGGAACGTTCAAGGTCCTCGAGCGGATCATCGACCCCTCCGAGCAGGCCCTTGCGGTCGTGGAGCTCCAGTACGGACGATCCGCGGAGTTCCACGTAGAGGTGCACGAGAAGTCGGTGACGCTGAAGGTTCCCGACCGCTCGAAATTCGACATCGCCTGGATGGCCGCCAAGCCCCGGGTGATCGACCGGCTTCGTTCCCACCTCCACCCCCAGACGATCAAGGTCGTCGAGGAATACGTGACCCCGGCTCCGGAGAAGAAGGAGGCCGAGGCCCCGAAGCCGCCCGAGCCGGCGACGGCCGCCGAGGCGCCCTCGTCCGGAGCCCCGGCAGCCGCCCCCGCGAAGCCGAAGGGCGGCAAGGGCACGCACGCCCCGTCAAAGGCCGCCTCCCCCGCCGCCGACGCATAAAGCCTCCCGGGGGTTCCGGCGGGAACGAACCAACCCCTCTTGAAGGCGTTCCTCGCTGGCCGAGCCGATGTCCGCCCCTGCTCCCGTGCCCAAGCCCTCGATGACGTTTATCATCCTGACCTTCGGCGTCGCGACCGCAGTCGCCGTCCTCATCGCCTACTTCGGCATCACCGGCCAGATTGGGGCGGGGATCCCGTAGAAGGAAACCCGGTTCTTATCGAAACGAGATAAACCCGAACGGCGCTGGGCGTGCTCACTGCGATGTCGGATTCCCGGCCGGCGGGCCGTGAGCGTAACGCCTACATCGGTTGGTATGCGTCCGCCATCTTCCTGACCGCGACGTTCGCGGCGGCCGCCGTCGTCTGGTTCATTTTCCATCCGTGGTGACCGCGTTCACCGGCGCCGTCCATCGGTAGAGGTAGACGTCCGTCGCCCGGTCGTACTTTTCGGGCGTCCACCCCGGTACGGCGTGGCAGTGGCTCACGACGCGGGCGCCGGGGGGTAGCTCCGCCTCGAACTTCGGGCGAAGCCGGGCCATCGCCCCGGGCCAGAGGAAAGCCGTGACGACCGTCGCCTCCCGAAAGTTGAGGTCGAACAGGTTCCCCCACCTTAGGGTGATGCGGTCCGCGAACGGTCCGAGCGAGCGGCGTAGCCGCAGGATGAGGTAGCGAAGCGGTTCGACCTCGACGCCCAGGACCCGCGCGCGATAGATGCGCGCCGCCCGGAAAACAATCGCCCCCGTCCCTGCGCCGAGGTCGTAAACGGTGTCGCCGGGGCCCACCTCGGCGAGCCGGAGCATCATCTGGACCGCCCGGCGGGGGGTCGGTTCGTAGCCGGCCCCAAAGGCGAAGGACGCGAACACGAAATACGCGACCGCGCCCGCGAACACGATGAGGCCGATCGACAGGACGAACTCGAGGCTGCCCAACGTCATCCCGGCCGCCGTCCCCCGCGCACCAGCCGGTCGGCGGCGGTCCGCGGGTCGATACGGTGCGCCACCACTTCATCGAGCAGCCGGCGGAGGGCAGGGTCTCGTTCGAGGCGGTCGAATAGCTCCCGCCCGACGTGGTCCCTCGCAAGACCCACAATCTCGGACGAGAGTCGCCGGCGCTCGCCTCGAGCCCGCTCGCCCGACTCGTCCAGGAACTTCTCGTGGGCCAGCACGTCGTCCCAGAGCTCGGGGATTCCCACGGGCGGGTCGACGGTCGACGTCCCGACGATCCTCGGGGCCCATCCGGTCGGCCGTCCGCCGAGGTTGACCAGCTCCGTAAGGTCCCGCTTCGCGATCTCCGCGCCGGGGAGGTCGACCTTGTTGACACAGAAGATATCGGCGATCTCGAAGAGGCCCGCCTTCAGCGTCTGGACCTCGTCGCCGAGATGCGGCACGACCACGACGATGCTGGTGCTCGCGATATCCCGGATCGCGACGTCCACCTGGCCGCTCCCGACGGTCTCGACGAGGACGACGTCAAACCCCGCCGCCTCGAGGAGACGGCAGACCTCCCGGGTCGCGGCCGCCACTCCGCCCGCGGCGCCGCGGCTCGCCATCGAGCGGAAGAACACGCCCGTGTCGTCCGCCCGCCGTTCGAGACGAATCCGGTCGCCGAGGACCGAGCCGCCGGTGAACGGGCTCGAGGGGTCGACACCGACCACCCCGACGGACTGGCCGAGGGACCGGAGACGTCCCACGAGGGCGTTCACGAGGCTCGACTTACCGACGCCGAGCGGCCCCGTGATCCCGACGACCGGGGCGTGCCCGGTTCGACCGTAGAGGCTCCGGATCACCCGGTCCACGGACGGGTCGCCGTTCTCCACCTGGGTGATGGTCCGGGCGAGCACACGCCGGTCGCCGTCCACGATGGCGCGCGCGACCGTCGGAAGTCGGCCGGAACCCCCGGTCATGAAGAGCGGTGGACGAGCGACTGAGCGGTCGTGACGATCTCCTCGAGCGAGCTACCGGGACCGAAGATCGCGCGGATGCCGGCCTTCTTGAGCCGCCGTGCGTCCTCGTCCGGGATGATCCCGCCGGCGAAGACCGGGATCGACCGGCCCCCCTGTTCCTTGAGGAGCGTCAGGATCCGGGGAAAGAGGGCCATGTGCGCCCCCGACAGGATGGAGAGCCCGATCAGGTCGACGTCTTCCTCGAGCGCAGCGCGGACGATCTCCTCCGGCGTCTGGCGGAGCCCGGCATAGATCACTTCCATCCCCGCGTCCCGCAGCGCACGGGCGACCACCTTCGCCCCCCGGTCGTGACCGTCCAGTCCGGGTTTCGCCATCAGCACGCGGATCGGGGCTTTTTTCGGGGCGCGTGCCTTCGCCATCGTCCCCTCTCTCCGACGAAGGTCGATGAGAAAAGCTTTGGCCCGGGGCCCTCAGAGGCGGAACAGCAGGTCGAAGAGAACGTTGCCGGCGAGGAGGGCCCCGACGACCCCGACCGCCATGATGACGAGGAACGGGATCTGGGGCGTGACCCAGACCCGCGCGATGCCGCGGGAGTTGAGCTCCGCCGCGATCGCCTCACGTCGCACGCGGTCGTCTGCGGAGGTCTCGATCGCGCGCTCCTCCTCCCGGGCGTCCCCGAACGTCGGGTCCCGGACCCAGACGAACTTCTTCGGCAGCTCAGCGACCGGGATCGAATAGCCCACGAACCCGGAAAAGCCCCGAAACTCGCGGGCGCGCAGGTTCCGCACCGCGATTCCGATCGGAACGACCACGGAAAACAAGGCGGTGTTCATGAGGACGTTCACCGCGAACGGAAAGATGTCGGTCAGCGGCGCGACCGACGCGGGCTGGGCGATGATCGGGTTCGGAAAGAGGGGGACGAGGAGGCCCGCGATCATGAGCGCCTTCGCGTCGGCCCCCCCGAACAGGATTCCGGCCTCGAACAACCCTCGCGCGAACAGAACGGTGACCAGAACCGCCACGACGCTGACCGGGAGCCCGCTCGGACCGAGGCCGACGTGGACGCCCAGCACCGCCACGAAGGCAACTACCCCCACGTAGACCACGAGCTCGATGATGTCGGCATAGCGCTCCACCGCCGACCCCAACCGGGTGTCCCAGGCGAAGAGGTGCTGGACCACGAAGAGGCCGACCACGGCCCATGCGACCGCGGGAATGAGGCCGCCCGGGGCGACGGCGACGAGGCCGATGATGAGGCCCGCCACGCCGAGGACCTGCCACAGCACGTCGGTGACCTCGCGCTCGCGAGCGTCCGCCCAGGCGGCGTAGCCGAAGCCGACCACGAGTAGGAACGCGCCCGCCACGAGGGAGTACGTCCCCAGTTCAGTCATTCCGAGCCGCCGCCTAACGCTCGAACCACGGTAACCCGGTCGATAAGAGGGTTTCTCGGACCTGAGGGGCTGCCGGCGCGAGCGATCCCGGTACCGCCACCTTTCACGAGCTTCCCCGGGAGTCGGGGTGGCCCGGCGTCCGGACGGCCCCTCCTACGAGAAAGTGACCGACCGCGACCCGGTTATTTCGGATAGGCTTTTAAATGGCCCTCCACTGGCGCGACCTCGCCCCTGAGGCTACGGATGGTAGAGTACAAGCTCGTCATCTCGGAGCGCGAGAAGTCCCTCGCGCGTACGGTCGGCGACCCACAGGCCGCCGGATTCCTCGGGAAGAAGATCGGCGAAGCGGTCGGCGGGGAGCTGATCGGGGCGACCGGATACACGTTCCGGATCACCGGAGGCACCGACAAAAGCGGCTTTCCGCTCCGTCCCGACCTTCCGGGCGCCCGACAGACCCGACTCTACGTCGGGGACGGGTTCGGCTTCGAGGCCCCTCGGGAAGGGATGCGCCGGCGCCGGACGTTCCGCGGCAACACGATCAGCGAGGACACCGTTCAGATCAACCTGGTCGTCGAGCAGAAGGGCACGAAGCCCCTCGCGGAGCTGTTCGCGGCGGCATGAAGGTCCCTCGCCAGCCCGAGGTGAATATCGGCCTGGTCGGCCATGTCGACCACGGCAAGACGACGCTCACGCAGGCCCTTACCGGCGAGTGGACCGACCGCCATTCGGAAGAGCTGAAGCGGGGCATCTCGATCAAGCTCGGGTACGCCGACGCCGCCTTCTACAAGTGTCCGAACTGCCCGGAGCCGTCCGGTTACTCGGTGCAGCCCGTCTGTCCGTCCTGCGGGGGGGAGGCGAAGTTCCTCCGCGCCGTTTCGTTCGTGGACGCGCCCGGCCACGAGACGCTGATGGCCACGATGCTGTCGGGCGCCGCCATCATGGACGGGGCGCTCCTGCTCATCGCGGCCAACGAGCACTGCCCGCAACCGCAGACGCGCGAGCACCTGTACGCCCTCGACATCATCGGCGTCCATAAGGTCGTGGTCGTCCAGAACAAGATCGACCTGCTTTCGTCCGAGGAGGCGGAAGCGAATTACCGAGAAATCGTGGAATTTCTGAAGAGCTCGCCGGTCGCGAACGCTCCGATCGTTCCCGTGAGCGCGAACCATCGGGTCAACATCGACGCGCTCATCGCGGCGGTCGAGCAGACGATCCCGACGCCGGCCCGCGACCCCAAGAAGCCGCCGCTCATGTACGTCGCGCGTTCCTTCGACATCAATCGCCCCGGTACCCGGCCCGCCGGGTTGCGGGGAGGCGTGCTCGGAGGATCCCTCCTCCAGGGTCGGCTCGAGCTGGGCGAGGAAATCGAGATCCGACCGGGCACGGCCGCTTCCGGTGCCGATTTCGCCGAATCGATGACCACCAAGATCACTTCGATTGTCTCCGGGGGCCAGGAGTGGGACGAGCTGCATCCCGGGGGTCTCGCCGCGATCGGCACCAGCCTCGACCCATCGCTCGCGAAGGGCGACGGGCTCACCGGCCGCCTCGTGGGCACCGCAGGAACCCTGCCCCCCGTAACCCAAAAGATCCGGCTTCGCGCGACCCTGCTCGACCGAGTCCTGGGCGCTCAGCGCGACATCAAGGTCGAGAAGATCCGTACGAGCGAGCTACTCGCGGTCACGGTGGGCACGACGATCGCCGCCGGCAAGGTGACGAGCGCGCGCGGGGACGACCTCGAGCTATCGCTCAACCGCGCCGTGACCGTCTTCCCGGGAAGCCGTGTCGCCATCTCGCGAAAGTTGAATGCCTGGCGGCTGATCGGTTACGGTATCGTCGAAGGAGTGGCCAAATGAAGCCCGACCTGATGGAGATACTCCGATGCCCGCTCTGCCGCGGCGAATTGACCCTCTCGACCCAAAAGAAGGACGGCAGCGACATCATCGAAGGGACCCTCGCGTGTCCGAAGTGTCGCGTCGACTACCCGATCCACGACGGGATTCCCGACCTCTTGCCGCCCGACGAGCGGGACTGAGCCCGCTCCGGCACCGCGGTGTCTAGGTCATCGAGGCGTAGTACGCGAAGATCGCGAAGAACATCGCGGTCGCGACCACCACCGACGGGAGAAGCCATCGGATCGAGCCCCGGGAGCGGGCTTGGACCGAGCTACCCACCGTGACGACCGGGATCGCGAACGCGAGCCAGTAGCCGGTCAGTACGGTTTCGTAGAGGGCATACGCCGTGCCGTTGCCATGCGGGTCCCGGGTCGCGAGCGCGACGACCAGGAACACACCGAAGGCGAGGAAGGCGAGGCTAACCCCGGCCGCGTCTATGTAACCCTCGAGGCCCCGCTTCCGGCCGGGATAGAAGTGGCGGAGCAACAGTAGCATCACGACGAACAGGCCCAGCGTGGCGGCGAGCAGGTAGAACCCCGGCGTGGCGAGCGGGAGGCCGTGCGGTCCGGGACCCGGGGGAGCGATCGCCATCGAACGACTCCTACGGACGAACGGGCGTCCCGGGTGCGGGCCCGCCTCCAGCGTTCCACCGGGCTGGGGGCGAGTGTTCGCGCCGAGAGTCGCCCACGATCATTGAGGTCGTTTCGAGCCGCGGTCGAGGAACGAAGCGCCGCCGGGCCGTCCGGGACCGCCGGAGGATGAGAGACCCTCTCGCTCGAGCGGCTTAAGCGTTCGCCCGGAACGGCACCGGGCTGGCCGTTTTCCTCGGGGAGGGGAGCGTTCGGGTGGAAACGAAGGGTTAAGGGGTTCCCGGGAGAGGCGCGGCCGATGGCCCGTTCCCGATCGTCGCGACCGTACGACGACGAGGATGACGACGAGGTCGAGGAGGAGCCGGACGAGGACGACGACGAGGAAGCACCGCCGCGTCGTCGCTCGAAACCCGCCCACCGAAGCAGCCGTCGGCCGACCCATCGGCCGCCCGTGAAGCGCTGGCGGGTCTCCGACGAGGACGAGGAGGAAGAGGAGGAAGAACCCAGTCCACCGCCCTCGTGGCGCAAGAAGCCGATCTACTGGCGCGCCCGCGACTCACTGTTCTTCGAGCCGTTATTGGCGCTTGCGATCATCGTCGTGCTGATCGTCTCGCTTTGGGCCTACACGCAAAACTGGCCGCCCGTCTATGTCGTGGAGTCGAACAGCATGCAGCATGGCCCGAACGACCGTCTCGGTCTGATCAATGCGGGCGACATGGTGCTCGCCCAGAAGATCTCCTTCTCCCAAATCACGACCTATGTGGACGGGCTCGCGACCGGCTATTCGACGTACGGAGAATCGGGCGATGTGGTGCTCTATTGGCCGAACGGCCAAGGTTCCACGCCCGTGATCCATCGAGCGATGCTCTACCTAGCGTGGGATCCGCCGAACTTCTACAACGCCAGCATCCCGAGCGGGCTTGCGTGCGGGACCGCGGCCGGCGCCGTGTTCGCCTACTTCCCCACCCTGGGCGCGCCCGCGACCTGCGCTACGCAACATCTCGACGGTTACCTCGACCTCTATCACGTCGGGTGGAACTCCCAGACGGTACAGATCGACCTTACCCCATCGGACGCACCCGGTACTCTCGGCGACCATTCCGGGCTCCTGACGATGGGCGACAACAACTCCGTCCCGGACCAAGAAGGAGCCAGTCCCATCAGCAGCCTCGTACAACCCAGCTGGGTGATCGGCGTGGCGCGCGGGATGATCCCGTGGTTCGGTGCGTTGAAGCTCCTGCTCGACGGCGACGCGAGCCACGTGCCGACCGAATCGTGGGAGCTCATGGGGCTCACCATCGTCGGGGCGATCCTCGCCGCGTTCGGGATCCACTACGCCCTGCGCACCGAAGGAATCGAGACCCCACTGCGCCGCCGCGAGGAGGACGAGGCGAGGGCCGAACGGGAAGGGGCCGAAGCGGAAGGACCGCCGAGGCGGCGATGGCTCCCCTGGCCCCGTCGAAAAGAGCCGGAGGATGAGGACGAGGAAGGCGGGGGGGCTCACCGCCGCCGAACCCGCCCACCCCCGTCGCATTCCACCTCGCGAGGCGGCCGACCGACCCCGCACGTCCGTCGTGCGGAGAAGCCGAAGCGAAAACACCCGTCGGATAACGATGGGGACGACGAGCTCTAGCGATTCCATTCGTCCCCGGCACGCGCCCTCCGCCAACACTCCGGCCCCGTTCTCGAAGGGGCGGGACGGCGGCCGTCCTCACGCAATCTTATAGTCCCAACCCGGGTCCTCGTCGCGGGAGCGACCATGCACGTGATCGGCGGGACGGCGTCGACGGCCCTCGCGGAGCGGGTGTCGCGCGAGCTTGGCAACGCCCCGTTCGGCATCCCGTTTACGAAGCGATTTCCGGACGAAGAGATGTACGTTCGGGTCGGCGGACGTCTCGAAGGCGAGGACGTGGTCGTCGTGCAGTCGACCCGGACCGACAGCGACCTGCTCGAGCTCTTCCTGCTCGAAGACGCAGTTCGGGAGGCGGGGGCGCGCCGGACGTTCGTGGTCGTGCCCTATTTCGGCTACGCCCGTCAGGACCGCCGGTTTTTCCCCGGCGAACCGGTGAGCGCGCGCACACTCTGCCGGCACGTGGAGCTGGACGCGGACGCGGTCGTCACCGTCGACCTGCACTCGTCCCAGACGCTCACGCAATTCACGAAGCCGGCGTACGAAGCGAGCGGCATCCCCGCCATCGCGCGTCTGCTGCATGAGAAGCCGCTCGACGTGCTCGTATCCCCCGACAAGGGCGGTGTCGACCGGGTTCGGCGGATGTCGCAGTTGCTCGACAAGCCGTGGTTCGCGCTCGAAAAGCGCCGCCTGGATAGCGAGCACGTGGAGCTCGCGATGCCGCCCACGCTCCCGATCCCCATCGAAGGGGCGCACGCGACCATCGTCGACGATGTGATCTCGACCGGGGGCACGATCGTCGAGGCGGCGAAGCTCCTCAAGAAGCGTGGGGCGATCGGCATCAGCGCCGCGTGCACCCACGGACTCTTCCTCAAGGACGCCTTCGAACGGATCAAGGCCGTCGTGGCCGACGTCTACTCGACCGACACGCTCGGCAACCCGGCCGAGAAAGCGTCCGTCGCGCCGGACATCGCGCAGATCCTCGAGCGGCTGGTCACGGCCTGACGGCAGGTGGACCGTGGACGACCCCTCGCCCGCGACCCGAGCGCGACTCGACGACCTGCTCGAGATTGTCCACGAAGTCCGTCAGGCGCTGCTCGCTCGGGACGAATCCCCGGCGGGGAGCTGGGTCGAGGCCACGTCCGAGGCGCTTCATGCCGGCACCACGCGCGGCTGGTACTATCCCCCCAGCGCGGGATCGGGCATCGCATTCTACACGGTGAGCGGACCCGAAGCTTACGGTCATGTTCACGTCGCGGAACAGAGCGGCGCCACCGAACGCGCGGAACGACTGACCGGGACCCTCCTCGACGACCTGCCGCCCTCGGCTCGCTCGGTTAACATTGGGTTCACCGGCCTCTCGCCGGCCCATGAGGCCGAGCTCCTGGGCCGGCTTTCGTCGCGGCCGGGGTCAACCGTAATCCAACGGATGGCGATGGAGCGTTCCCTCGGCACCGACGACGGACGGGCCCCCGGGCCGGTGCCCGAGGGACTCGCCCTCGTCCCGATCCGCGCCGTCACCGTGGAGGCGCTCGCGGACCTCGACTACCGGTCGGTCCAAGGCACGGTCGACGCGCTCCTCATCGGGGACCGACCGGAGGAGTACCGACGGGTGATGACCGCGCTTCTCGACGGGAGCCTCGGACGCTTTCTCGAGGAGGCCTCGACCGCGCTTTACCAACCCGACCCACCGAGGCTCGTGGGGGCTATCCTGTCCGCCGAGCGAAGCCCGCGCAAGGGCCTGTTCGTGAGCTTCATGGTGGACCCCGACTTCCGTCGTCGGGGCCACGGTCGCTTCCTCTTCCGCTGGGGGCTGCGGGCGCTCTGGGCGCTCGGATACGAGCGGGTCCACCTTTGGGTGACCGCCGACAACGAGCCGGCGCACCGACTCTACACCGCGTTTCGGTTCGAACCGACGGTGCGCTCAACGATCTATCGGGTCACCCGTTAGCTCGGCTGCCCGCATCCGCACGCCGCCCGGTACGGGCAATCGTTCGCCATCCACTCCGGACAACTCGCAAGACCGAGAGGGCTTTGGTCGCGGAGCGCCGTGGCGAGAGCACGGCTGCGCTCCCGTAGGAACCGGGAGAACGGGGTGACGGACCCAAAGGTCAATTCGAGGACCTGGAGCCGGTCCCGGTCGGTCTCCGCCCGCTCGAACCCGACCACCAATCGACCCCGGTCCGTGCCCGTGACGGCGCACCTTAGACCGAGCTCGAGAGCGTACTGCGGTTGTCGCGCGACGAGTTCTTCCGGACGATACCGGGCCCAGCCCCGTGAGGTACGCACCAATAGAGGTTGCCCGCGGAATCCGACGACCTCTTCGTCCGGCTCCTCCCAGCGGGGCGGAAGACCAGCGACCTCTCCCGGTGGGCCGCTCTCCAGGGCCTCGGTGAGCCTCGCATAGAGGTCCGGGAGGGGTGGCAGTGGGCGCGGCTCCGGGGTCGGTGACGCAACCAGCTCAGCTGGGTTCGTCCGGTCGAAAAACGCCCGCCGAGGGTATAGGGCCTCCCGGAAGCGCCCGAGCGTGAACGGTCGCGAGAAAGCGGCCGCCCCGATGACGAGAGGGCGAAGGCGAGCCTGCACGTCCTCCCGGCCCGCGATGGGGCCGACCTCGTCGAGGATCGCAGGAGGTTCGACCGGTTCTTCCCCGGTGCAGCCGCACACCCTCGATTCCTCGAATTCGCAGCCCCGCCCGAACCACGGGCAGCGAGCGAGGCGGTCGGGCCGGGCTTCGGCCCACGCGGCACGAAGGCGCTCGGCCCGGCCGCGCATCTCGTTGAGAACGCGCTCGGGCGACCCGAACGGGACATCGAGCGCCTGCACGTCGTGCACCCCTTGCTCATCCGCGAGCAGCGTCAAAAGTCGCCCGCTCCACCCCCCGACGAGAGCACAGTACATCGCGAGCTGCTCGAGGTGGTCGGGACGCTTCTGGGCGAGTTCGTCGGGTGCGACGAACGAGCCGGCGGTCTTCACTTCGATCGGCACGTCCGCGAGGATGTCGATGCGACCGACGATTCCCTCGCGCCGGACGCGAGCCTCGAGAACCCCCTCCCGAGCGAGGCGGCCGGCGAGCGCCCGATGCACGGCACGCCCCTGGTCGAGGCGAGCCTGCCGTGCCGCGGGTATCGGGAGCTCGGGCGCGAGGTAGCGATAGTACGCCCGGCGCAGGGAGACGAGGTCGGTCACCCCAATCGAGCGCTGCCCGGAACCGGCAGCGAGCCTCGCGAGAAGCTCGGTGGCCACGGCGAGGTCCTCCCGGACGGTGACGGTCCGGACCCAGGAACCGGGCACGGCCGCGGCAGGGTCGACCACGTGGACGTCACGTCGCGGAGGTATTCGAGCCCGCCTGCGGGGGGAAGCCGCTATACCCCGCCCTCGGCTCGGCGGGGAACGTGGGGGGTCTCGACGGTCGTCCCCTGGTCGTCGGCACCGGCATTGCGGGGCTCTACGTGGCCTTGCGCTGTCGCGAGCTGGGGCTCCGCCCGACCTTGATCACGAAGTCGCAGCTCGACGAGGCGAACACACGGTACGCTCAGGGCGGAATCGCTGCGGCCATCGGAAAGGACGACTCCCCGGCGCTCCACCTTGCGGACACGCTGCGGGCGGGGGCGGGACTCGTCAACCGGGCCGCGGCGCGAACGCTCGCCTTCGAAGCTCCGGCGAGGATCGCCGACCTGGTCCGGTACGGGGTGCCGTTCGATACCATCGAAGGCCAGATCGCGCTCGGCCGCGAGGCCGCCCATTCGCGCGCTAGGATTCTCCACGCGGGCGGCGATGCGACCGGGCTCTCGATCGAGGAGACCCTCAAGAAGCGGGTCCTCGATGCCGGCATCGAGGTGCGGGAGCGCACCGCCCTGCGGGGTGTCCGGGCGGCCGGTCGGGACGGCGTGGTCGCCCTGATCTCGAGCGACCGCGGGCGGACCGTGGAGGAGAGGGAACCCGGTCCGGTCGTCCTTGCGACCGGAGGAGCGGGTAGCCTCTATCGGCAGAGCTCGAACCCCTCCATCGCGACCGGCGAGGGGGTGGCGATCGCGTTCCGCGCGGGAGCCCTGCTCACCGACATGGAGTTCATCCAGTTCCATCCGACCGTGTTCTGGCGGGAGGGCGCACCCCGATACCTGATCACCGAGGCCGTGCGCGGGGAAGGCGCCGTGCTGCGGAACGAATCCGGGGAGCGGTTCCTGCTCGGACAGCACCGGGATGCCGAGCTCGCCCCGCGGGACATCGTCTCGCGCGCGGTCGAACGGGAAATCCAGCGGTCGGAACACCCCTGCGTCTACCTCGACGCCACGGGAATCCCGCGCGACCGCTTCTTCGGACGATTCCCTTCGGTCTGCCGGTTCCTCGCGACCTACGGGCTTGACCCGTCCCGCGACTGGATTCCGGTCACTCCGGTGGCCCACTACATGATGGGGGGCGTGACCACCGACCTCGAAGGTCGCACCAGCTTGCGAGGCCTCTACGCCTGCGGGGAGGTCGCATCGACCGGTGTCCACGGGGCGAATCGCCTCGCGAGCAACTCGCTGCTCGAAGGGCTCGTCTTCGGTGAGCGGGTCGCCCGGCAGCTCGTCCACCCGGTGGCGGCCTCGCTGCCCGCTCCCGGACGCCTCGTTCGACTTCCGTGGCCGTCGGGAGATGGCCGGGGGGATCTCGCGAAGGCATTCGACCGAGTCCGGGACCTGCTTTGGGAGGACGTGGGCATCGTGCGGGACGGAACCAACCTGCGATCGGCCCTCGACGAGCTGGGAGAACTCGCCCGCCGCACCGAGCCCCGACGGGGGTCCGACGTGCCCGGGCCGGTCGCGAACGCGGTGCTCACCGCGACGCTGATCGCTCGCGCAGCCCTCACACGGACCGAGAGCCGAGGAGCTCACTACCGGTCCGACTTCCCGGAACGGCGACCGGCCTGGCGGTTGCACGTCGGGATCGTCCGCCGGGACGCCCCGTCCCTGCGTACGTGACGCGCCCAACAAGGGTAAGGACTCGAGCACCGTCGCCCGACCATGGACCTCGCTCTCTCGCCGGAGGAGAACGACCTACGCGAGGCGACTCGCCAGTTCGCCCGGAAGGAGATTGCGCCGGTCGCCGAGCGCATGGACCGTGAGGATTTCTTCCCTCGGGAGGTGTTCACCCGCCTCGGAGCCCACGGGTTCCTCGGCATCACGATCCCCGAGAAGTTCGGAGGTGTCGGCCTCGGCTACGTCGCCCAAGCGCTCGTGCTCGAAGAGATCGCTCGGATCTCGCCGGCGCTCGCCCTCAGCGTCGGCGCCCATTCGAACCTCTTCGGGGACAACGTGATGCGCAACGCGGACGACGACCAGCGTGCGGCGTTCCTACCCGCTATCGCCTCGGGGGAGGCGGTGGGCGCGCTCGCCCTCACCGAGCCGGACGCTGGCTCGGACGCCGTCTCGATCCGGATGCGGGCCGAGCGCAAAGGTAGCCATTACGTGCTGAACGGCACGAAGCAGTTCATCACGAACGGCCCGGTCGCCGACGAGATGCTCGTCTACGCGAAGACGGCCCCGGAGCGGGGAGCGAAGGGCATCAGCGCCTTTCTCGTGCGGCGGGACACGCCGGGATTCTCGGTCACGAAGAGCCTCGACAAGATGGGAATGCGGGGCTCGCCCACCGGCGAGCTCGCCTTCCAGGACGTCGAGGTCCCCCGCGACCAATTGATGGGCCGGGAGAACGACGGGGTGCGGATCATGATGAGCGGGCTCAACGTCGAGCGGGCGGTGCTGACCGCGATCCCGGTCGGGATCATGGCGGAATGCCTCGACCGTTCGCTTGCGTACAGCCGACAGCGGGAGCAGTTCGGACAGAAGATCGGGCGGTTCCAGCTGATCCAGGCGAAGATCGCGGCGATGCACTCCGACCTCGAGGCGTCGCGCTGGCTCATGTACGCCGCACTCGACGCCGTTCGGGTCGAGACGCGAACCCTCCGGGCGAGCGCCACGGCGCTCACGTTCGCGTCCGAAGCCTCCACCCGCGTCGCGCTTGAAGCCATTCAAATCCACGGAGGCTACGGGTACATGCGTGAGCTTCCCATCGAACGTCTCGCCCGGGATGCGAAACTGCTCGAAATCGGGGCGGGAACCTCGGAGATCCGCCGACTGATTGTGGCCCGGGAACTCCTCGGCCGCGAGTTCGTCGAGTGACGGGCCGGACCTCTCCCCGACGAGGTGGGATAGCCTCCCCCGGCCAACGTATATAGCTTCGGGAACCCCATCCTCCTCCGATGGCCGGTCGTCCCGCCACTACGGGCGGTACCGCATCCTACCTGCGGGTGGAAGTTCTCAAGGAACTCCAGGCGCTCATCGACGATCGCGACGTCCGGGACCGCGTCGACCGGGGACCCCTCGCGGAGACGAAAGGCCGCGAGCACTGGGTGCTGCACTTGTTGCTCCGGGGCCAGGAGCTCTCGAACGCCCACATGGACGGCCTCGTCGGCACGGCGTACTCGAACCTGCTCGCCCGGCTCCAGTCCGTCGAGGACCGGCTCCAGCGCATGGAGACCGAGGGCCAGGCGGTCGACCAGGAGTTCAAGACCCGGCTCGAGGGAATGGAGACCACGCTGGCGGAGCGAGTCTCGCGGGAAGTGAGCGCCGGAGTCCAGTCCACGGCCGACAAGCTCGCGACGACCCTGAGCGCGAGCCTGGACGAGAAGTGGAAGCCGGTCGGAGCCTCGATCGAGACGTTCGCGCAGTCGTCGCACCAGCTCACGAAGGACCTCTCCGATACCTACCGAGTCTCGACCCAGAGCCGGCTTCTCCTCAACGAGAACGCTCGGAGAATCATCGACCTCGGCCGGGACCTGGTGGCGCTCGAGGAGAGCCTCAAGTTGACGCTCACGAAAGCGATCGAGGATGCGATCGCCCCGCTCGAGGACCGGATCGCCGCGCTCGAGGGCCGCCGCGCCTCCCCGGAAGCGGCGGCCAGCGACCCTCCCCCCGAGCCACGCTGAGCGGCCGCAGCGATGCGTCTCTCCCCCCGCCATCCCCGGTACGCCAGCCTTCGGGTTCGCGCCCGCCTCGCGAACGCTCATCGGCAAGGTCTCGTCGTCCCGGAGGGCCTGGTCGCCCAGGGACGGGGGGAAGCGTTCGACTACCTGCTCGGCGAGCGAACGTCGCCGAGTGCGCGACGCGCGGAACGCGTTGCCGCGGAATGGCTACTCGCCGCCCGACACCCGGTCGTGAGCGTCAACGGCAACGTGGCCGCGCTCGCGGCGAGCGAGGTCGCCGAGCTCGCGCGCGCTGTCCCCGGGCTCGCGGTCGAAGTGAACCTCTTCCACCGGACCCCCCAACGCGCCGCGGCCGTAGCGCGCGTGCTCCGGGCGGCGGGCGTGCCCCGGGTGCTCGGGGTACAACCGACGGCGACGATCCCCCGACTTCCGTCGGACCGTGCGCAGGTCGACCGACGGGGAATCTTCCGGGCCGACCTCTGTCTCATCCCCCTCGAGGACGGCGACCGAGCGGAGGCCCTGCGCGCGCTCGGCAAGTACGTGATCTCCGTCGACCTGAACCCTCTCTCCCGGACGAGTCGTTCGGCGGACCTTCCGATCGTTGACGAAGTTCAGCGCGCGCTCCGCGAGGTCGCCCGGGCGGCGCGAGCCCGGCGCGACCGAGGGACACCGGCCAAAATGCGGCGGTTCGACCGGCGGGCCGCGCTCGCGGATGCCCTCGCCACGATCGCCCGCGCGCTCAGCCGAGCGGGAGCACGGCGCCCGATCGCTCGACCGCGCCGCCGAGCTTCGCGGCGACGCTTTCGAGGAACCGCCGGTCGCTCGCGTCGAACGCCTTGACCGAATTGCCGTCGATGTCGATCTCCCCGACGACCTGACCTTCGTGGTGGATCGGGACGACGACTTCCGCCCGGGTCTCGAGAAAACAGGCGAGGTAGTTCGGGTCGGCGCGCACGTCGTCCACCACCACCGAGCGATTCTCCCGCACGGCCTGTCCGCAGATCCCGCGAGCGATCGGAATCCGCGTATGCTCGGTCGCTTGGGTGCCGTCCCACGCGTCGAGGACGAGGTCGGTCCCCTCGACCCGGTAGATCCCGACCCAAGGATAGTGCGGGAACGAGTGCCGGAGGAATCGGCAGACCTCCGCGAGGGCCTGACGGCCCGTGAGACGCGCCACGATCGCATCGACCTGCAGGAGCGCGGGCCTCGTCGCGCGGTCGGGTACGGTCACGTCCGGCCGAGCCCTCCGAGTCGACGGACGGCCCCGAGCTTCGGGGGAGCGCCGAGGGGGAGAATCCCCGCCGCGACGGTTCGGCCGTCCTCGGCGTTTGAACTCCCGAGGCGTATTCCGCCACGAGCTTTCCAGACTCGCGCCGTACCGGACTGAGCCACCTCGGCACGCCCTCGGCGACGGACCGATATCGACCGATAAGCTTAGCGGAGCGGCGAGGGACGACGCTAATCGCGAAGCGGGTACCACCGACAGTTCGCGCAACCGACGGCCCGTTCCTCACCGGGGATGACGGCCCCACAGCTCGGGCACGGCGCCGCCGGACGGACCGACAACGCGAGACAATCGAAGCACGCTCCCGCGCGACGGTCGTCCGGAAGCACGACGAGCTCCTTTCCGCAGAAAAGGCATCGCGAGAACCGTTCATCGGGCAAGTCGAAGCTGCGACTGTCCGCAAAAGAAAGCATCGCGGCTCCACCAGACGGCCGGTACATAAGGCCTCGCGCGACGGGGCCGGTTCGGCATCGGCCGGACCCCCTCCACCGCCCCTCAGGGCTCTTTCCAGCGCGCCTTAAATGCGGCGATCAGGAACAGCGCGGCGGTGAAAGCGACCAGAACGCCCCAGTCGAGGACCGCCCCCGAGAACGAGAGCGGCGCGAGGCCGCACACCCCTTGGACGAGCCCCGCCGCGTACGTCGTCGGCGAGAGACGCGCGGCGGTCTGCGCCCACGACGGCAGGGCGGCGAGCGGATAGTAGACCGGGGGAAGGACCGTCAGGACGAGGGAGATCATCGGACTGAACAGGAACGTCTCCCGCACGTCCTGGAAGTACGTCGCGAGCGTGAACGCGAACGCGCTCGCGAACGCCCAGACGAGGATGCAGACGGTGGCCAGCACGGCGAGGTTCGTGACCGTCGGGTGGCCCCACGCGACGAACAGCGCGACGAAGACGGCGAGCGAGGGGAGCGAATAAACGAGCTCGCTCAACGCCATCCCGATGACGTACGTGGGCGCCTCGACCGGCGACGCGACGACGACATCCTGGAACTTCAGGTCGTGCCGGTAGTGGGTGAGGTCCGACTGGAGGCTCGTTCCGACGGTCATGGTCGTGAGCACCATCCCGCCGGTGATCCCGTAGAGGAGGTAGGTTCCGTGCGAGACGATGAAGATCATGAACAGGAAGGAGAGCGGCGAGGCGAGCGTGTTGAGGATGTAGAGGGGCGTCGTCCGGATCGGGATGATGCCGTTCAGCTGGATGAGCGTCAGGATCGAGCGGAGGCGGTTGCGCTCGCTCATGCTTTCGCTCCCGTCGCCTCTTCGTTCTCCTCGGTGGTCTCGTTGTCCTCCTCGATCGACTTCCCGACCACGTCGAGGAAGATGTCCTCGAGGCTCACCGGGCCCATCGAGATCCTAAGCCCGTGTTCGAGCGCCTTCTTGGCGACCTCGTGCGCTTCCCGCTCCCGGGTGAAGAGCAACGTTCCGCCCTCGATGGGCGTTACCTTGCCGTAGGCGTCGAGCTCCTCGCGCGGGAACGCGCCCTGGATCGTCACGCGATACGGATAGCGGACGCGGGCCCGCAGGTCTTGGGGCGCGCCCTCGAGCTGGAGATGGCCCGATTCGATGAGGGCGAGTCGGCTCGAGAGCGCCTCGGCCTCGTCGAGGTAGTGCGTCGTCAAGACGATCGTGCGTTGCTCCCGACTCGCCCGTCGGATCGCCTGCCAGACCTCCCGTCGGGCGAGCGGGTCGAGGCCGGTCGTCGGCTCATCGAGGAACATCACGTCCGCGTCCGAGGCGAGGACCATGGCACACATCGCACGACGGCGAAGGCCGCCGGAGAGCCGCGACACGAGCAATCGTCGGTACTCCGTCAAGGAGAGCTCGTCCATCGCCTCCCGAGTCCGCCGTCGTGCCTCCACCGGGTCGAGACCGCGCAACTTGAGGTAGAGGTAGATCACCTCCTCGGTCGTGAGGAAGTAGAGCGGCCGCGACTCCTGCGGGACGCAGGCGATCAACGAGCGGATCGTCCGCTCCTCGCTCCGCACGTCATGCCCGAGGACGTAGACGGTCCCGACCGTCGGCGCGAGCTGGGTCGCCGCGATCCGGATGAACGTCGTTTTCCCCGCGCCGTTCCGGCCGATGAGGCCGTACACCCGGCCCGTCGGGATCTCGATCGAAAGGTCGTCGAGCGCGTACTTGCCGGGGCGCGCCTTCGGATAGGTCTTCCCGAGGTGCTGGGAGGAGATCGCCGACGTCATCGAACGGCGTCCGCCTCCCGGTCCGAACGCACCATCGCCCCGCCGTCCGAGCTAACTAGCTCAGGATCTCCGCGAGACGGTGCTGGGCCTGCCCCCGGGCGATCTCCTGGGCGATCCGCTTTCCCGTCGAGAGTCCCGGCTCGAGGAGGTCGGAGTACGGGCTGCCCGAGATGAACAGGTTGGTGCCCGCCACGATGCGGGTCGATATCTCGAACACCTTGAACTGGAGCTCCTCGGTCATGATCCCCTCGACACAGAACGGTCCCACCATGCCGCCGAACAGCTCGATCGACCGTTCCACGATTCGGGCCGCGACGTCGAACGCCGCCGGGAGGAGCGACTCGCGCAGGATCACGGGGACGTTGCCCGTCACGACGAACGTCGGGCGGATGCCGGCGCGGAACAGTTCCTCCTGCGCCCCGAGCTTGTAGAGCTCGTCGATGTTCGCCTCGTCGCGGCGGTCCATGCCGAGCAGTTCGATCGACCCGTGGCCGACGCGATAGCCGCGGTCGGAGAGCGGGGAGTAGAAGAAATGCATGTAGTAGCGCGTGCCGAGCACGTACTCCTGGATCACGTGCGGTCCGGTCGGCGTGAACTCTTCGAGCTGGCGGCGGTTCTTCGCGAGGAAAAATCCCTTGCCGCCCTTCGCCCCGTAGTACTTCACGATCACCGGACCGTCGACCTCGGCAGGACCTTCGAACCGACGGGGCATCAGAACCCCCGCGGACTCGAGCCATTCCCGTTCCTTCTCGCGGTCGGACTCCCACCCGAGGACCGCGCGATTGCCGAACACGGGAACGTCCAGCCCTCCGAACGTGTCGGCGCCGACGTACTCCACGAAGGAGCCGTGGGGAATCAGAATCGCACCGGCGTCCCGCAGCTTCTCGGCGGCGGAGGGAAGGTCCTTGGCCCTCGGCACCGAGAGAAACCGGTCCGGGCGTGCGAGCGGGAACGCGTCGTAGAACTTCGGGGGCGGTCCGACCGAGATCCCGAGGGTCGAGAACCCCAGGGCCCGCGCCCCGTGAAAGATCTGGAGCGAGGAATGCGAGCAGAGCGTGGCGATGGTGGGCGCCCGCCCGTTCAAGGACGAAAGACGCGACTCGGACGCGAGGGGAATCCCCATACAGGGAGTTACCGGGAAAGCAACATAGCCTTTGCGCGCGGACGCTAGCTACGAATCCGACGCGGCGTCTTCGAGCTCCCAGTACCACTTCACCCGGCGGGCCCCGGTCTCGGCGACCTTGCGGCGAAGTTCCGGGTCCACCGTCGGGTCGCGAACGAGGCGACGGACCTCCTCCGGGGAACCTGTGGCGACCCGGGCGGAGAGCCCGGAGCGCTCGAGCAGCGGCCGAACCGGGTCGAGGGAGTATTGCCACGCCTCCTCGCGCCGCCGGACGGCCACCGAGCGGCTGCCGGGGACACGGTGCACGCCGAGCGCTTCGGCGGCCCGGTGCAGCTCCTCGGCCGTGCGGCGCAGTTCCCCCTCGAGCCGACCCTCCTCGGCCCGCAGCGACTCGAACCGATCGACGAGCTCGCGGAGCCGCGCCCCCTCCGCGGTCGGGACGGTCCGGAACTCCGGACACCGGTCGCGGAAGTCGCACCGCCCACAGTGCCGGCCGGGCGACGGTTCGAACGCCTCGGCCCGGATCCCGTCGAGGACGGTCCCGAGGCGGTCGTGCAGCCCCGACAACGCCGCGGGTTCGCGCGGCGCGACCCGCAACGGCGTGAGGGAACGGAGATGGTAGAGGGTGAGCCCGTGCACCGGTTCCGCGTAGTTGTTCTCGACCAGGACTTGGTAGAGGCTCAGCTGGTCCGAATCACGGGCGTCGTCGTTCGAAAGGTCGCGGGACGTCTTGTAGTCCACGATCTCGAGCCCGCCGGAGGGCGTCCGGTCGATGCGGTCGATGTAGCCGTGCACCGGGATGCCGTCCCAGCGAGCCTCGAGATGCTCCTCGACCGCGACCGGCAGCGGCCGCTCTCGAACGAGGAAGTCGTAGTACCGCAACAGGAGCTCGCGGCCGAGCGCACGGTACCGGGACTCCTCCTCGGCCGAGGAGTATCCTTCGCCCGACCAGGCCCGGTCGTAGGCGGCGAGTAGTTCCTCGATCGTCATCCAGTGTCCCGCGACCGACGCGCCCGGGCTCCCGGGATGCCATTCGTCGAGCGTGCGCTGGCGGTCGTTCTGGCCGGTGCGGTGCGCGGCCGGAATCACGAGCGGAGCGATCAGCTCCTCGAGGACCGAGTGGATGACCCGGCCGAACGTGAAGTAGCCGCGCGGGGTCTCGGGGAGCCTATCGATATAGAGGAACCGCCAGCGGAGCGGGCACTCTTGGTAGGTGCGGTACGACGAGTAACTGAGCGCCGGGACGGCCGCCACGCCCCGCGAGCGGCCCGCGGGTTCATCTCGTTTCCGGGGTCAACGCCCCGGACCGGGAGGCGCACCCGCCGCGTCCGACCTAGTGACCGGCCGCCGGGGCGCCGAGGGCGACCTTCTCCTCGACCGAACCCGGCTCCGCGGGGAGCGACCCGCGCGCCTGCGGGTTCGTGAGGTTCTTCGGGAGCCCGAGGAGTTCGAGGAGTTCCTTGTAGTGATTGCGGATCGTCACGGGGGTCACGTTGGCGACCGCCGCGATACGGTCCTGGCTCCGCGGCTCGCCCATCAGGTTCGACGCGATGTAGATGATCGTCGCGAGGATGCCGTTCGGCAGCACGCCGCTCGTCGAATAGACCTGTTCGACCTGCTCGAGGAGCGTGAGCACCTTCTGCCGGACTTCCTTGGAGAGGTTGAGGTCCTGCGTGAAGCGGACGAGGTAGTCCCGCGGCTCGACCGGCTTCAGTCCAAGCTTGAGCTCCCGAGCGAGCAGGGTGTACGCCCGGCCGACCTCGATCTTGGTCGCCTTCGAGTGGGCGATGATCTCCTTCATCGTCCTCGGCACGTGGCACTGGCGGCAGGCGGCGTAGACGCTCGCGGCGACGAGCGCGACGATCTTCTTCCCGCGGGTCGCCTTGTGCTCGAGCGCCCGGCGGTAGATGTAGGTCGCCGACTCCTTGACCTCTCGGGAGAGCCCGAGGACCCCGGCGAGACGGTTGAGCTCGCCGAGCGCGACCACGAGGTTCCGCTGGTGCGTGCGGGCCGCCCGGAGGCGGTGGTTGAGCTTTCGCAGGTGGTAGAACTTGAGCGAGGTGTTGCGGGAGAGCGAATTTCCCTGGAAATCGCGCGTCGGCACGCCGATCTCACTGAAGAGGCCCTTGTCGGGCATCAGGGGCGAGATGACCGGTCCCCAGCCGCGTGCCTCGCGGCCCGTGTCCTCCTTGGAACCGCGCTGGCCGCGGTCGCTCACGAGCGCACTCTGGTCGACCACGAGCCCGCAGTCGGCGCAGACAATCTCGCCGCGGATCTCGTCGCGGATGAGGTGGGAGGAGCCGCAATTCGGGCAGACATCGGCCATCGGCGGGGCGGCCGGAACGACCGAGCCGTCCTGCGCCGGGACGGGTCGGCTAGGAGAGTTCACACTGGACGCTCGCGGATGACGCCCTGAGGGGGCGGTGGAGCTGGGCTTCATAGCTTGTAGCCTTCCCAAAACGGAGGCTTCTATTTATAGGTTCGTCCGTTCGATGTATCGTTTGTAACCTACATATGCTACACCGTGCGGCGGTGTAGCATGCCCGGTCAGGCGGGCGTGGCAGTGAACAGGCAGCCTCGGCTCGCGTGCTTCGTCGGGTCCGGCTTCGAGACCTCCCAGCGTTGACCGAGCCGCGTCTCGAGGATGGTACGCAGTAGCTCGGGGCACATCACACGACCGATCTCGGGCGAATCGCCCGTACAGGCGAAACAGCCCGTGACACGCAGCGTGAGGGGACGGTCCCGGATGGTGGTGAGGTGGCCCATCGTGTGGGTCTCGTAATAGAGGCCGAGCGCCCGCGCGACCTCCTCGGGGGTGCGACCCTCGATCTTCTCGGCGATTTCGCGGCCGAGCTGCCGGGCGATCGTCTCGATGAGGTCGGGGAGATGGAGGTGGAACTCCCGGACCCCGGACGCCCGCATGCCGAGCTTCGCGACCTCCTTGAGGCGCTGGAACGGCACCGCCTCCTTGCCCGCGACCACGGGTAGGACCGCTTCGGGCGGGGTCTCGAGCTCGACGAACCGAGCTTCGGCCCGGGACGCGGGGGTCCAGAGGCGGCGGTGGTAGTCCCGCGAGAGGCGCAGGAACATCGGCGCGGACGACCAGAGGGCGACCTGCTCCACCCCCGACCGCCCGAGCCCATCCTCGCTCGAGACGTAGACGAGTGAGCCGAGACGGTCGATCACCACGGCTCGATTGGCGACCGGATGGCTCGAGTGCCGTAGCTCGGCGAAACCGGCGAAATGCTTCGCCTCCACGAGGTTCTGCGGCAGCACCTCGGTAACGATCCGTACCTTCACGCCCCGTCCGCTCGCCTCGCGGAACGCACGGTCGAGGCCCAGGTCGACGAACCGGGCCAGCGCGCGGTCGCTCGCGACGACCAGGATCTCGCGCTCGGCGGCGCCGATCCGCTTCAACAGGAATCGGCGAATCGCCTCCATCCCTTCGAGGACGGCGAACTTGCGAGGGTCGTGCTCGTCGAGCTCGTCACGACCTTGCTCCCACTCGGCGAGAATCCGGTCGCGGTCACGCTCGAGTCGGCGGAGACGGTCGGAGGCCCGACGGATCCACCGGTCGACGAGGTCATCCGGCGGGAGCGCCTCGAATCGCTGCGGGCGGCTCGCCGTGGCTCGTAGGAGCCCTTCGGAGCTCAGCTGCTTGATGAATCGGTACGCCTCGACCCGGTTCACGGCCGACACGCGCGCGAGCTCGCTCGCGGTCATCGCCCCGCCGCGGCAGGCGGCGAGGTAGACGCGCGCGCCCTTCTCGGGAACGCCGTGCTCCGCGAGCAGTTCGAGCAGGCCCGGTTTCGGCGACCCCACGGAAAAAGCAGGCGGCCCCCCGATAAAAGGTCGAAGGTCGGGCGCGAGATTCGAGGGGGTAGCGGAAGACGGAAAAGCCTAGAGGGCCGCCTGGAAGTCCTCGATCGTGAGCGGGTAATCGACCTCGGCGCCACCCGCCCGCGCCTTCAGCACTTCGCGGGCGAGCAGCCAATAGACGGTGGCGAGCGCCACCCGTCCCTTGTTGTTCGCCGGAATGACGAAGTCGACGTTCCGAGTCTCGTTGTTGACGTCACACAGACCGACAACGGGAATCCCGATCGAGACCGCTTCGCTGAGCGCCTGCTGGTCGGTCGCGGGGTCGGTGACGATCAGCACCTTCGGCTCGTAGTACTCCTCGAGGTTCGGGTTCGTGAGGCAGCCGGGAACGAACCGCTCGGCGAACGATACGGCACCGAGGGTCTTCGCGAAGATCCGCACCGGCTTCTGCCCGTACTGTCGTTGGGACACCACCAGGATCCGGTCCGCGGGGAACCGGGCGAGGAACTTCGCGGCGAACCGGATCCGGCGGTCGGTCTCGCGGACGTCGAGGACGTGGAGGCCGTCGAATCGGACTTTGAAGACGAACCGACGCATCGACGCCGACTTCTGCTGGGTGCCGATGTGGACGCCGGAAGTGAGATACGTGTCCTCGGGGACCAGGAGCTCGCCGGGCTGGATGTCCTGGCCGTCGCTCGACGCGACGGGCTCCTGGGTCATCGTTTCTTCCTCGGGCATGGCGTCAGTTTCCGGTGGCGCGGCCGAGCCGCAGGAGTTCATTTAGCTTTGCCATGCGCTCGCCGCCCAGAATTCCGCATTTGAGCCCCCGAGCCCCGGTGCCGAGCGCCACGTGGGCGAGCCAGCCTTCGGGCACCTCGCCCGAACGATGGGAGGTCACGGTGGCGACCCCCTCGCTCCGCGCTAGGTCGACCGCTCGGAAGGTGTCCGTGAGCGTCCCGATCTGATTCACCTTGATCAGGATCGCGTTCGTGGACCGTTGGGCGAGCCCTTGGCGAAGTCGAGCCTCGTTCGTCACGTAGAGGTCGTCCCCGACGATCAACGTCCGGTGGCCGACCGCCTTCGTGAGCTCCGCGAAGGCGTCGAACGCCTCCTCGTCGAACGGGTCTTCGACGTACCTTAGGTCGAAGCGGTCGACGAGCTTCGTCACGAATCCCACCTGGCCCTCGGTATCGAGGGTCTGCTCGCGGTAGCGGTACTTCCCATCCTCGAAGAACTCGCTCGCGGCGAGGTCGAGGCCCGGATGCACTTCGAGGTGCAGCTCGTCGCGCGCCTTCGCGCACGCCTCGGTCAGAATCTCGAGCGCCTCGAGGTTGGAGACCGCCGCGACCCATCCCCCTTCGTCCCCTCGTCCCAGGGCGGTCTTGGGATACCGGCGGTGGAGCTCCTCTCCGATCAGGCCGTGCACCCGCACGGCCGCTCGGATGGAGTCCTCCGCTCGGGGACAGGTGGCGAACGCGATGAATTCTTGGATATCGGGCCCCCCGATCGCATGGCGGCCCCCGTTCATGCAGTTCCCAACGATCGCGGGGAACGAGCGGCCGTCTACGCCGGGGCGTGCGAGGACCTGCCAGAGGGGGCGGCCCGTTTCCTCCGCGCGGGCAATCGCTGTGGCGACCGAGACAGCGGTCGCCGTGTTCCCTCCGATGGTGCCGAAATCGTCGGTTCGGTCAATCTCATGGAGCGCGTTGTCAACATCGCGCTGGTGGTCCGTCTCGATACCGCGTAGCGCCGGAGCGACCTTCGTTTGGAACGTGGCGAGCGCCTCGGGAACGCCCCCCTTCGGGAACGCAACCACCTCGTGAGCCCCCGTGCTCGCCCCGCTCGGGGCTCCGGCCCGACCGTGCGCGCCGGAGCTGAGCGCGATCGTCGCCTCGACCGTCAGCCGGGCCCGGCTATCATACACTCCGAACAGCTCCGCCGATACGATACGGCTCATCGACGCTCCTCCACGAACTCGACCAGCACTCCCCCGAAGGCGCTGGGATGACAGAACCCGACCCGTCGTCCCCGGGCGCCCGGACGGCCCCGCTCATCGAGGAGGCGGCCGCCGCGACGGGCGACCTCCCCGAGGGCGGCGTCGACGTCCGGGACCGCATAGGCGAGATGATGGATCCCGTCCCCCCGGGAAGCGAGGAACTTCGAAATGGGGGAGGTCGGGCCGGTCGGCTCGACGAGCTCGACATGCACACCCCCGGCGGAAAGGAACGCGACGCGCACCCCACCGCCCGGCACCTCCTCGGCCGGACCGTCCGGGGCGCCGAGGAGCGGTCGCCACCGTTCGACCGCGTCCGCGAGGTTCGCGACCGCGATCCCCACGTGGTCGAGCTTCATGCGAGGGTCCCCCTTTCAGATCGCCCTCGAGGGCGGCTGCTCGCCGAAGACCGAACGCCAGAGGTCCGCGATTTCGCCAAGGGTGGCCCCCGACCGAACGGCCGACAGTACCGACGGCATGACGTTGAGGCCCCGCTCGGTCGTGGTGCGGAGCTCGTCGAGGGAGCGTTCGGCCGCCGCGCGGTCGCGGGCCGACTTCCATCGCCGTACGCCGGTCACCTGGCGTCGCTCTTCCGCCGGGGTAATCCGTTGACTGTGGACGCCCGAGCCCCCGGACTCGGGGAACAACGAGAACCCCGGATTTCCCTCGCCGAATTCGTTCACGCCGACCACGATATCCTCCTTGCGCTCGCGGGCGCGGGCGACCCGGTACGCCTCTTTCGCGATCTCGCCGGCGATGAAGCCGCGTTCGATCGCCGCGAGCGCGCCGCCCATCCGTTCGATCCGATCAAGGTATTCGCGGGCTTCCGATTCGATGTGGTCGGTGAGGTACTCGACCTCGTACGACCCGCCGAGCGGGTCGATCGTGTTCGTCACCCCGGACTCCTCCGCGAGGATCTGCTGGGTGCGAAGCGCCAGGCGCGCCGAGGCTTCGGTGGGAAGGCCGAGCGCTTCGTCGAGCGCGTTCGTGTGGAGCGATTGGGTGCCGCCGAGGACGGCGGAGAGCGCCTCGAGCGTGGTGCGGACCACGTTCAGCTCCGGCTGCTGGGCGGTGAGGCTCGAGCCCGCGGTCTGGGTGTGGAAGCGCAGCTGCTGGGACCGACGGCTCTTCGCGCCGAACTCCTCGGCGACGATGCGGGCCCACAGTCGGCGCGCGGCCCGGAACTTGGCGACCTCCTCGAGGAAGTTGCGGTCCGCTGAGAAGAAGAACGATAGCCGCGGCAGGAACTCGTCGAGGTCGAGACCCCGCTCCCGTACCGCCCGAACGTACGCGATCGCGTTCGCGAGGGTGAAGGCGACCTCCTGGACCGCGGTCGCGCCCGCTTCGCGCATGTGATAGCCCGAGACGGAGATGTAGTTCCACTGCGGCATCTCGCGCGTCGCGAACTCGATCAAGTCGACCGTGAGACGGAGCGACGGGGTGGGCGGATAGATGTACGTCCCCCGAGCGATGTACTCCTTCAGGATGTCGTTCTGGACGGTGCCCCCGAGCCGGGCTCGGGCCACGCCGTTCTCCTCCGCCACCGAGACGAGCAGGGCGAGGAGGATCGGCGCGGTGGCGTTGATCGTCATGGAGACCGTGGCCCGGTCGAGCGGAATTCCCCGGAAGAGGGTCCGCATGTCGCCGAGCGACGCGATCGGCACGCCGCAACGGCCGACCTCGCCGTGCGCTCGGGGGTGGTCCGAGTCGTAACCGTTCTGGGTCGGCAGGTCGAAGGCGACCGAAAGACCGGTCTGGCCGCCGTTCAAGAGGAAGTGGAACCGCTCGTTCGTCGCCTCGGCGCTGCCGAACCCGGAGTACTGACGCAGGGTCCAGAGCCGACCTCGGTACATCGTCGGTTGGATGCCCCGCGTGAACGGCGGCTCGCCGGGGAACCCGACCGCCTCAAGGAAGGCGCGGTCCGGCTCGGGGGGCGGCTCGACGAGAAGGGGCAGGCGGCCGCCGTCAACGCGGTTCCCGATCGCGCGGTGGGCATCCTTCTGCCACCGACGTCGCGCCGCCGACCGGGAGCCGACCGCTCGGGACCGGGCCATCGCCGTTGGACCGGGGGGCGCTATTAATCAGTGTCGCGACGCGCGACCAGCGGCCAAAGGGCGGTCAGGTCGACCTCGGCCCACGCCACCGGCACCGGAACCCCGACCTCCGACAAGACCGAGGGCGACACCTCGCCCATCTCGGCGACCGACTCGCCCGCGACTCGGACGCGCGCGGCGCGGCCCGTGGTCGTGCCAGCGATCTCGGCGGGTTCGCGAACCCCCGTGACGTCAACCGTACGGAGCAGGTAGTCAACGAGCGACGCCGCGTCGGCGAATCCCGCGCCATCGGAGGCGAGGATGACGCCGGCGTGGTACCGGCTCTCGGCACCGGTCTCGGAGCCGGGCGCCGTGACGATCACGGGAGCAACCTCGCCGAAGCGCTGGGGATAGCCGTGACGAACGTTGTGCGCGAGGACGTCGAGGTGGGAATAGAGGAGACGAGAGCGCAAGTACGCGAACTCCGCGGAGACCGGATTACGCAGATGGAGCGGAGGGCTCCCGCCGACCCGGGCGACGGCCGTCTCGGAAATCAGGACCGGCGTGTGGGGGGCGGCGAGGCCGAGACCGAGCAGCGAATCGGCGAACCGACGGCGGAACTTTGTCTCACGACGAAGGTGCCCCCGGGTCCAGCTCGGGGGGAGGATCCCGTCCTCCGGCCGAATGCCCTCGGCGAGCAGCAGATCCTCGCCGATGTCGACCGCGGTCAAAAGGTCCGGCCGCCAGGGCGGCGCGTCGACCTTCCACCCATGAGGATGGGGGTGGCCCGCGAGCCGTGACTCGGCGAGGCGGCGTTCGATGACCGTGGCGGAGAGGGCTTGTCCACCGAGCTTCGTGAGGACCTCCGTCGGCATCTCGACCGAGTGCGGCTCGATCACCCGGGCGCCGTCGGACTCCAACGCGCCGGACCGTCGTACCGGCACCGGGGCGACCGACCAGCCTTGAGCGACGAATGGGACGAGCATCAGTCCGACCGACTCGAGGACGCTCCGCTCCCTCGTACCCGTCGATTCGATCAGCAGCGAACGGTCACCGACCCGGGCCTCGCCCGCGGTACGGCTGTTCAGAATCGGGGGTAGGCTGAGGATCGACCCGTCCGACCCGCGCAAGGTGAGGCAATCTTCCCCCACGCGCCCAAGCGAGCCGTACGTGGCGGCCATCGAGTGGTTCGAAAAGAACGGTTCCGCGCCGAGCTCCTCCGCGCCATCGAGGGGCACGAACCGGACGGCGCTCATCGGTTCGAGCAAATACCGGACCGGGAACTCGAACCGCTCGCAGGGATAGATGCCGAGACTGGCCGCCCGGCGGTTCCGACCGATCGTGGCGTGGACGAGCTCCTGGAACCGGACGGCCTCCGCGAGGAGACCGGCATCCAGCGCCCGGTCCTCCGGCGCTTCAAGGTACGCCCCGGCGATCGCCGGTCGAATCGATTCCACCGACCGGTCGACCTCGAAGGCCTGCGCGGACCTAGCGGGTCCACGAGCACGGTACGCCGGAATTCCCTGGGCGGTGCCAAGGACCCCCTGAAGGTAGAGGCCGAGCCCGCCTTCGGCGAGCAGGTCGAGCCGGTCCGGAGTCACCGAGACCGTGAGGGTGGTGCCGTCATGCCCCTCGACTTCGGCCTTCGAACCGAACAGGAGGTCGTCGAGCTCGGTCGCTCGGAGCGGCCGGCCGGCGACCGCGCACAGCCGGTCCGCGTCCATCGAGGTTCGGGGCATCGCTACGGGCCACCTCCGGTGAGGAGCGAGAGGTCGTCCTGGAACAGCTCCCGGATATCGTTGCACCCAAGGGCGACCATCGCGAGCCGCATCACGCCAATCCCCCACGCCAGCACGGGAACGTCGACCCCGAGGGGGCCAACCACTTCCGGGCGCAGCACCCCCCCGGGGAATGCCTCCATCCAGCCGAGGTGGGGGTGGCGGACGTATCCCTCGATCGACGGTTCGGTGAACGGGAAGTAGCTCGGGCGGATCTTCATCTCGTGGAGCCCGATTGCCTCCGCGAGCGTCGTGAACACTCCAACGAGGTGTCGGAGGTCGAGCCCCTCCTCGCCGATGACGCCCTCGCACTGGGTGAACTCGAGGTGGTGCCGAGCGTCCACCTCCTCGTGCCGAAAGTTCCGATCGAGCGCGAACATCCGGAACGGAGGTCGGGGCCGCCCGGCGAGGAACCGTGCGGAGACGGCCGTGGTTTGAGAGCGCAGCACCGGCCGCACCGCGACTCGCACATCGTACGGCCCGGGCCACCCGGGGCCGAGCGAGGCGGTCGTTCCCGGAATCGGCCGGCCCTCGTGCACCGCGGCGACGCGGGCGAGCAGCTCCGGGGGTGGGGGTCGACCCTCGATTCCGTCGACGGAAAGCGCGTCGTGGATCGACCGGGCCGGGTGGTCCTGAGGCATGAACAGGACGTCGTTGTTCCAGAACTCGGTCTCGAGGAGGGGACCCTCCGCCTGCTCGAACCCGAGACCCACCAAGACCTCCTCGAACTCTTCGAGCCAGGCGACGTACGGATTGGGCCGGGCGCCCCGGGCGAACGGAACCGAGGCGCGAACGTCGTACGCGCGGAACGTGCGACCTCGCCAATTTCCCGACCTCAGCAACTCGGAGGTCAACGAGCCGACGAGCTCCTCACCTTCGGGCGCGAGCGGTAGCTTCCGACCTTCTTCCGAAGCCGCCCAGCGTTTCACCGACCGGTGCTCGCGGCGCACGAGACCCCGTCGTTCGAGCGCGTCCACGAGCGCGGCGTCCACGTCGGTCGACGCTTTCGCGACCTGGCCGAGCACGGTCTCCTCCGGGAGAAACCGCTCGGTCGGCGGGGCGTCGCTCCTCAGGCGGAACGGGAAGCCATCCGCGAGGAGACCCCGACGGCGAAGGATGCCGATCGCGGCGGACCGTTCCTCGTCGTCGAGGCCGGCTTCCTTCACCTCCTCCGGGGTGAGCGCGCCACGGTGGCGGCTGAGCACCTCGAGGAGTCGACGTTCGGGCAGCCCCCGGGCGAGCGCACTCTCCCCTTTCGGCGTGAGCCGAGGGAAGGTGGCGTGCTCCTCCTCGACCTGGGCGAGGTGCTTCGAGCGAAGCCGCTGAAGGCTGCCGCGCACCTGGTCGCCCGGAAGCCCAACCTCGCGGCCGAGGACCTCCTCCTCGACGAAGCCCTCCGCCCGCTGGCGCAGGGCCTGCAGGAGCAAACGTTCGGGCCCCGAGAGAGCGACCGGGGCCGCCCCGACCGGGGCATCCCCCGATGCCTCGGGCACAAGGGGGCGAGGAGGGGACCGGATTAAGTCTTTTGGGGCGAGCCACCACCGAGGGTCGACCGGGGCCCCAGGGCGGCTTCCGAGAGCACCGGGGCTAGCTGGTGGGAGGAACGGGCGGGGGCGGGGTATCGCTCGGAGGCGCCGGGTTCGGCAGCGGCGGGGGAGCGTTCGAGGGAAAGGACGCGGGCGGAGGCGGGGCCCCGGCCGGCGGTGGTGCCGGGGGAGCGGTGCCCGCTCCGGGCGGCGGAGCCGATGGGACGGGGGTTCGAATCGTGCGCGAACGGGCGCGACCCAGGAAACCCCCCAGCGTAGCCCCGAGACCCATGATCAGAATGAACGCGACAACATTCTCGGGAAACGACTGAATGCCGGCGAGTCCCGGATAAAAGCCGAGCAGGTTGATGGCCACCGTCGTCGAGTTCGTCCCGTATAGCCCGTCGGTGGTCACACTGGCGGTCGCGGAGCCGTGACCGCCGAGGTAGCAGGCCGGGACCCCGACCGTGAGCGTAACCCATCCGGAAGCGTTCGTGCTGAGGCTGTTGGTTCCCCACACACCCGCGCAGGGCCCGGCGCTCGAGCTCGACTGGAGTTGCACGTCGACCGCGATGCCGGCGAGCGGCACCCCGCTCGTCCGGTTGGTCAGGTGCGCGGTGAGCGTCACCGACCCACCCGGCGCCACGAGTGTCGGGGAGGCGGCCAGGCTGAGGTTGACGAACGTCGCCGTGAGGTCCGCGTAGAGCAACACGGCCCGCGGCGAGCCCCAGCCCGTGGCGGGGTCCCACCCGGCGGCCGCACTCCAAGCGCACGTCGAGCCGGTCGTCACGTCGGCAAGACCGACCGGGTCCCGCCCAATCTCCTGGGCTGCGCCGACGTCGTACAGCCGCGGCGTCACAAAGCCGAGCCGCGAACCGTAGAGAGCGTCCATCTCGGCGATGAGACCACCCCAGAGCGGCGTCGCGAAACTCGTCCCGGCCGCGACGTCGTCCTGGCCGTCGTAGTAGAGATAGTTGTACTCGGCCGCCGCGGAAACGTCGGGGACCCCACGCCGGTCGCCGTGGGCCGAGATCTGGGCCGCCGCACTGCCGACCAGTTGCCAGGAAGGCGCGCCGGTCGACGAGGAGAATCCCCCTCCGCTCCCCATCCAGGCCGACTCGCTCGCGATGCCGGTGACCTGCCCGAGAAGATTCCGCGCGAGGGTGGGGTTGGTTCCGCCTACGGCCAGAACGCCCGGGGAAATCGACGGGAACTCCACCGACAACCCACCGGAGCAGGAGGTGCCGTAGTCCCCGCCGGTATCGCCGGTCGCCGCCAGTAGGGTGATGCCCTCTTGCGCGGCCGTCGCGATGTCGGTGGCCCACGACGACTGGAGCGGCTGGCTCGCGTTCTCGGGGGTCCCGAACGACATCGAAACGACCGACACTCCCGGAATCCCGGTCACCGCCGTCGTGAACGCATCCGTGATGTCGGCGACGCTCGGTGAGTAATTACTCGAAGCGAGTCCGTCGGGGACATAGACCGCGTTGAGCGTCGCGCCCGGAGCCATCGAGCCCGACCACTCCATGTCGAGGGTCAGCTCCTGCGGGGCGTGACTCGGGTCGCCCGGGGCACCTTCGGACGGCGGGGGCGCTCCGTCCAGGTTGTAGTACCGGATCGTCGGAGCGGGGAACCCCGAGGGGTAATCGCTCGAGAAGAACGTCACCAGGTCGCTCGGCGCGTAACCGTCGCCCCACAAGACCACGGCAATCCCTTGCCCCACGGCGAAATGGGGTGAATTCGAATGGCTCAGGTTATAGAGCGCGGAGAGGTCGTAGATCTGACGGGCGATCGCGGGAGTGATTAGATCCGGGTCGGCCGTAAGCCCGGCGGCCGGCGTCGTGGCTCCCGTCGGAAGACCCGATGGCAGGTCGAACAGGTCAAGACCCTCCGTGAGCCCGACCACAGAGGAGACCTCCGATTCGAGATTCTCGGGCAGGGCGGGGCCCGTCGCAGGGTAGGTCACCGTGCGACCCTCGTAGACCCCGCTGTCGAGCTGAGTCCCGAACGCCAGCGCCATCGCGCCGGAAGGACCACTCACGGTGAGAGAGAGCCGGGTCGGGTTCGTGTGGGTGATGGTGAGTCCCATCGACTCGAAGTACGCCTCCGCCGACCGGTAGGCTGTCGAGGAGAGGCCAAAGCGGTCGGCGACCTGATTGACGGAGAGGGCCGGAGCACCGGTCGGCGGCGGTACGAAGAACGATGGCGAACTCGGGTAGAACGACACGACCGCCGCTTGCCCCCCGGACGCGGGATGGACCGAGGAGGCCGCGGCGACGAGCGTGGCATCGAAACCGGCGCGCGAGGCGAACGACCCATCGTAGACGATGGAGGCCGCCGTCAGGACGGGGGCCGCCAGGCCGGAGGAAGACGCGTTGGAGACGGCGCCGGTCGGTGCCGCCGTAGCGATCGATGGGAGCGACAGTCCCATGACCGCGAGTGTCGCGAAGAGGATGACCCAGGGGCGCCGCAACCCAGGGGCGGCCACGCTCCATGCCATCCCATGTAGATGAGCGGGCACCTCGGAAAAAGGTTCCCGAACGCGCGCGGGGAATTCGCCCCACCGGAGACGCTAGACGCGGATCGGGGCGGTGTAACCCGCCGGCTTATGGAAGCTCTCGTTCCCACCGAACGGATCCGGGCGAGGGGCCGGGGCCTCGCCGCGTTTCGCCGAAAGGTAGGCGTCGATCGCGTCCGCCGCCTCCATCGCCGCGCCCATGGCATAGACGACCGAACGGCCCCCCGCCGCGAAAATCCCCGGGACGGCGGTCTCGAACCCCTTCCCCTTGCCCTCGGGCCAGCCTTGCGAGGTGAGCTTGAGCTCGAGCTCCGGGCCGAACCCCGTGAGGTCGGCCTTCTGGCCCACGGCAATGATCACCGTGTCGCACGGGATCGTCTCCTCGGAACCGGGGACCGGTATGGGGGTGCGCCGACCGCCCGCATCGGGTGGGCCGAGCTCCATTCCCTGAACGATGAGGCCCTCGACGTTCTGGGCGCCGGCAATGCGAAGTGGCGCTTTGAGGAACAGGAATCGAATTCCTTCGTGTTCCGCGCCGTGCACTTCTTCGGGGTCCGCCGGCATCTCCTGGCGGCTGCGCCGATAGACGAGCGTGACCCGGCCCCCGTGGGACTCCCGAAGGGCGGTCCGGACGGAGTCCATCGCCACGTCGCCGCCCCCGATCACGACGACCTCCTTCCCGACCTTCACCGGCTTTCCCTGGTTGACGTCCTTCAGAAAGTCGAGCGCCGGGAGCACGCCCGGAAGCTGTTCGCCCGGTACCCCGAGCGCGCGGTGGCTCGGGGTACCGATCGAGATGAACACCGCCTGGTAGCCGTCCTCCCGGACGAGCTTGTCGAACGGGAAGTCGCGACCGACCTTGGACCCGTCGACGAACTTTACGTCCAAGTCGCGGAACCGCTTGCGGTCGGTCTCGACGTCGACGTCCGTCATGCGGTAGGCCGGGATCGTCTGCATGAGGCCACCGTACCGGCGCTCCTGCTCGAACACCGTGACCGAATAGCCGCGCACCGCGAGCTCCCAGGCCATCATGAGACCCGCCGGTCCGGCGCCGACCACCGCGACCCGCTGGTTCTTCGGCTTCGATGGCACGTACGCGAGGTCACTGGTCCCGTAGTCGAGCGACGCGCGCTTCAGGTGGCGAATGGCGATGGGCACGCCCTTCTTCTTCACGACACAGGCGTCCTCGCAGTAGTGGTAGCAGACCTTACAGAGGCAGGTGGCGAGGGGGTTCTCGCGCAGCGTGACCCGCGCGGCCCCGTCGAAGTCGCGGTCCGCCACGAGGCGAATGTATTCCCGACAGTCCTGGGTGATCGGGCACGCCTCGACACACCAGGGGCGCCGGCACTGGATGCACCGCTTCGCTTCGAGGACCGCATCCTCCTTGGAGTAGGCGTGCAGCACCTCGCGGAAATCGGTCGTCCGCGCGTCCACGGGTTCCTCGACGATCGGAACCCGAACAGGGTTCAGCTTCGGAGGAGCGGACTTCGGGGCCACGGGAGCGGCGGCCGCATCGGCAGTCATAGTAGCGAAACTTCTGAGCCTCGCGGGCAGATAAGTCAATTCCGTGGCGAGCGACGGACTCGCACGCCAAGGGCCGCCGACGCGGCGCACGCTCTCCACTTATAGCCTAGCCACGTGGGGGGTCCGGGCGGCCCAACGGCCGAACCGGTCCTATGGTGCTCGATACGCTGGGGAAATCCCTTCGGGGCGTCCTCCAGAAGATCGCCCGCGGCTCGGTGGTCGACGAGGCCCTCCTTTCGGAAGTGGTCCGCGACATCCAGCGCGCGCTCCTTCAGGCGGACGTCAACGTCCAGCTCACGCTCCAGCTCACCCAGCGGGTACGGCGCCGGGCCATGGAGGAGAAGCCTCCTGCGGGCATGAGCCTCCGCGACTTCCTTGTCCGCATCATCTACGAGGAAGTCCGCGGAATCCTCGGCAAGGACCGGCCGTTCGACCTTCGTCCCAAGAAGATCCTGCTGGCCGGACTGTTCGGTCAGGGGAAGACCACCACCGCCGGGAAACTCGCACGGTACTTCCAAAAGCGGGGAGTTCGGGTCGCGCTCGTGGCCGCGGATGTCCACCGGCCGGCCGCCGTCGACCAGCTCGAACAACTTGCGAAGAAGGTCGGCTGCGAGTTCTACGCGAATCGGTCCGAGCGCCGCGCGGAGCAGATCGTGCGGGAGGCGCTCGAGAAGTTCCCCCCGCATCTCGCGCTCGTCGTGGACACGGCGGGCCGCAGCGGAATCGACGCCGACCTCATCGAAGAGCTGAAGCGCGTGAAGGGCGCGCTGGCGCCCGAGGAGGTGATCCTCGTCCTCGACGCGGCGATGGGTCAAACCGCCGGGCGGAGCGCGGAGGCATTCCACAAAGCGGTCGGCCTGACGGGGGTCATTCTCACCAAGCTCGATGGTTCGGCGAAGGGCGGCGGGGCTCTCTCCGCCGTGGCCGTCAGCGGCGCGCCGATCCTGTTCATCGGTACGGGAGAGCACCTGAACGAGCTCGAGCGGTTCGAGCCGACGCGATTCGTCTCCCGCCTTCTCGGCATGGGCGACATCCAGAGCCTTCTCGAGCGGTTCGAGGAGCTCTCCAACAAAGAGGCCGCGGAGAAGGCCGCGAAGGCGCTCATGAGCGGTCGGTTCACGCTGCGCGACATGCGCTCCCAACTCGACTCGCTCGGTGAGATGGGACCGTTCTCGAAGATCCTCTCGGCGTTCCCCGGCTTCGGGTCGCTCAAGGTCGACGACAAGGAGCTCGACCAGACCCAGAAACGGTTGCGGGGATTCCGGGTGATCCTCGACTCGATGACGCCCGAAGAGCTCGACAACCCCCACATCATCAAAGCCGACCGGATCCACCGGATTGCCCGAGGGAGCGGGCATCGCCCGCAAGAGGTCCGGGCGCTGATCAAGCACTACGAGACGACGCGCAAAGCCGCCCACGGCCTCGTCTCCAATCGACGTCTTCGGCGCCAGATGGAAAAGCAGTTCGGAGCCGGAGGGGAAGCTCCGTCCTGAGCCGGGCGCGCCCGATGTCGATCGTGTCCCTGGGAGCCGCGGTCGTTGGGGGGCTTCTCCTCTTCTTCCTCCCCGGCTACGCGGTTACGAAGGCGCTGTTCCCCGAGTGGCGGCTCCGGGGCCCGGACGGCCCGCGACGCGCGGTCGAGACCCTGACGCTCTCGTTCGTTACGAGCATCGGACTCACGGTCGTGGTCGGCTTTGGTATCCTGGACCTCGCGCCGGGAGGCTTCTCCGCGGCGTGGTCCGACCCCGTCCTCGAGGGCGCGCTCGCCGCGGTCGCGGCGGTCGCGTTCGTGGCGTCGGTCCTGCGCGGGGCGTGGTCCCGCGAGGCTCCTCGGGTGCGGGTGGCCCCCGGCCCCGGGGAGGAAGGGGCTTGGGAACTCTCCCGCGAGCTCGAGCGGCTGGCCCGGGACGAGCGGCGCCTCCAACACGCCTTAAGGAGCGCCGGAAGCTCGTCGACCGAAGGGGCTCGGATCTCTGCCGAGCTCGAGTCGGTACGCGCGGAGCGGGATGCTTTGCGAAAGCAACGGGAGGACCAATATGCCTCGTAAGCCGGCCGGCCGAGGGGATCGCGACTCGAAGATGGTCCTGGTGCTGCGGGGCGAACTCCGGCTCACGGCCGGTAAGGCGGCCGTTCAGGCGGCCCATGCCGCGGTCATGCTGGTTCGCCTCGCCGAGAAACGGGACCCGGACGTGCTCGAACGGTGGCTCGACCAAGGCCAGCGCAAAATCGCGCTCGTGGTCCCGACCCTGGCCGAGCTCGAAACGTTGGAGCGCGGGGCCCGGGCGCGCGGAATCCCGTCGCTCTGGGTGGAGGATGCCGGCTTCACCGAGGTGCCCCCCGGGACCCGCACTTGCCTCGGGTTGGGTCCAGCGCCGGACGCCGAGCTTGACCCCCTCACCGGGCAGCTCGAGCTTCTCTAGTTCGGCTTGCATTTCGAGATTGGGAGTGCTACGGTTCCGCATCCCCCGGGGGTCGACGCACCCGGGAAAGACCGCCCGGATTGACGGAGGAACCAGCTCCCTATCCTGACTTCTGAGCGAAGGATAAATACCACCCCCGGGATGGGTCTGAGGTATTTCGGTGGGACCCAGTTCACTCGGGGAGCAAACTCATGCAGATGTGGGTGTACGTCGTACGCCGCGCTGCGTTGGTCATCCCCGTCGTCATCGGGGTGATGACGGTTCTCTTCGTGCTCATCAGCGCGCTTCCCACCGTGGAACGGACGTGCTCGTTCTACCATCCCAGCGGCAGAACCTCGCCGTGCACGACGCAGATTCCGTGCAGTACCGACCCTTCGAAACTGTGCCCTAACCCAGTGTACCAATCCGCCGTCAACGCGTTAGGTCTCAATAAACCGATTTTTGTGCAATGGGCTATCTACATAGGTAACGCGCTCACGTTCCAATGGGGGTACGTCGCCCAGGGGAGCGCGCTCGGTACCGGTGAAACAGGATCCGGCTTACCGTCGCTGGCCGGGCAGTCTGTCGCGACCGTGCTCTCGGAGTTCCTTCCCTACACCATCGAGCTCGCCCTGCTCGCGCTGCTCATCATCCTCGTGGTTTCGATTCCCCTCGGTAATCTCTCGGCCGTGTACCGCAACCGTCCGATCGACCAGGCGTCCCGGGTGATGTCGTTCTCGGGCTATGCGCTCCCCGCATTCTTGCTCGGTTCGTTAATTCTCGCGGGCGTGACGTTCGCGCTCGGTGGGCCGGCCGCACCTTCGAAGATCTGCGGCGGCACGAGCACCGTGTTCCTCGACTTCTACGGCTCCTGGCCCACTCCCCCGTGCACTCCGCTCTACGGAACGGCGAACATCGGTCCGGTCGGATATCCAGCCTGGCTCAGCATCGGGTACATCAGCACCCCCACCGGCTTCCCGACGGTGGATTCGGCCATTCACGGTCAATATTGGCTCGCGCTGGACACCCTGTTGCGGTTGGTCCTGCCGGCGCTCGTGATCGCGTACACCACGATCGCGGGCCTCCTTCGGTTCGTGCGCAACAGCATGCTGGAGGTCATGAACCAGGACTTCATCCGGACGGCCCGGGCGAAGGGGCTCCCCGAGCAGACGGTCATCAAGAAGCACGCCGGCCGCAACTCCCTGAATGTGACCATCACCGTCTTAGGCTTGACGTTCGCCGGCTTCATCACCGGCTTCCCGGTCGTGGAGATCGTCTTCAACCTCTGGGGGGTCGGCCGGATCTACGCGTACTCGGTCGTCGGCGGAGTGAACGACTGGGACTTCGGGGTCTTGTTCGGGACCACGCTGCTGTTCACGTATCTCGTCGTCGCCGCGAACATCATCGTCGACATCATGTATGCCTATCTCGACCCGAGGGTCCGACTCGGGTGACCGAACGGGGGAACAAGGGAGACTGATCGCTTGAGCGCGTCCGGCACCTCAGTCCAAAAGCGGCCTTCCAACTTCCGCCGGAGCATGGCGGCTCGGTACGCCCAGTACAAGCGGACGTGGTACTTCCTGAGGCGCAACACCCTCGCGATGGTGGGTCTCGCTATCATCATCCTCTTCGCGGCCGCCTTCGTCTACGGCCTTACCTACCCGGCGTCCTCCTCGACGCCCGTGCAGTACTGCGCCTCGAACGGGCCGGTACCGGTGAGCCCGGACAACCCCTGTTACGACGCGCCGTATATCGTCTGCACGTACCCCTCCGGGACCGTTTCGCCCGGACCCGGTTGCTACCAAACGCCCCCCGACAATCCGAATTTCATCGCTCCTACCTTTACCCTGGCCCATGGTCTGGGGGCCTTCCCCTTCGGCTCGCTCGTCTACCCTTCCGCCGACCTGAGCACGAGCGACCCGCTATTCTACAACACCTACACGATGTTGGAGAAAGGGACCGTGAACTCGGTCGGCCTATCGGTGCTGATCGTCGCCACGGGCGCGGGGGTCGGACTCCTCCTCGGGGCGCTGTCGGGCTATTTCGGCGGTTGGATCGATGAGATCGTGATGCGGATCACCGACATTTTCCTCTCCATTCCGGCGATCTTACTCGTTATCGCGGTGATCATTGTCGGGAAGTCGTCGGGTTTACGGAGCTTCGACGAAACGTTAGTGCTGATCGGAATCGCGTTCGTCGTCGTCTGGTGGCCGTTCTACGCGCGTATCGTGCGCAGCCAGTCGCTGGTCGTCCGCGAGCAGCGGTACGTCGAGGCGGCCAAAGCGAGCGGTGCGAGTAACGGCCGAATCATCGTGAAACACGTCGTGCCGAACAGCGTCTATCCGGTGTTCGTCCAGATGTCGCTCGACGTCGGCACCATCCCCCTGCTCCTCGCGGCGATCACGTTCATCGGGTTCGTGCTGTTCCCCTATCCCTTGATCCCCGAGTGGGGCAGCGTTGCGGCGGCCGGCGCCTCCATCCTCACGGCCGTCTTCACCGAGTGTGGTGTCAAGGGCGCGGTGTGCGCGGTCCCGTGGTGGCAGGTCGCCTTCCCCGGGCTCGCCATTTTCTTTTTCTCGCTGAGCGTGAACTTCTTGGCGGACGGATTGCGCGACGCACTCGACCCGAGGCTGAGGAGATAGACTCGTGAGCGCGGCTCAGCCGATTTCCCCGGCCAGTCCCGCGGTTGATACGGGCACTCCGGCGCCGTCTCCGCTATCCCTCCCGATCGAGGCGCCGGCGGCTGCACCGGACCTTCGTCCCGTCGTGCTGGACGTGCGGAACCTCGTCACGTACTTCTACACGTACGACGGCGTCGTCCGGGCGCTCGAGGGGGTCTCGTTCAAGCTCCGTCGCGGGGAGACCCTCGGTCTGGTCGGAGAGACGGGATGCGGTAAGAGCGTGACGATGTTCTCGGTCACCCGACTCATCCCGGACCCGCCGGGACGAGTCGTGAGCGGGAAGGTTCTCTTCCGAGGCGCCGACCTCTTGTGGGGGCTGGGGCACGAGGCCCGCTTCATCCCGGTGAAGGGGACCAACCGGGTGAAGGTGAAGCGCTCCTTCCGCCGAGTCAAGGCCGCCCAGGCCCGGGTGGGCTCGGTCCGCGGTGCGGGCATCGCGATGATTTTCCAGGAGCCCACGCAGGCCATGAACCCGATCTTCGCCATTCACGACCAGCTCGGCGAAGTGCTGCTCGAGCACCGGGGCGAGGAGGTGATCGACGGCCTGATGGCGTCGACCCCGGACCTTCCGGCCGTTCGGGCCGCGGCGGAAGCGCTCGAACGTTCGGTCAAGGTGAGCGACGAGGCGATGCGGGCGGCGGCGAAGGCGGTCGGCGAAGCCGCCCACCTTACGTCGTTTGGAACGCAGGCGTTCTACATGGCTCGCCAGGCCCGGACGAGCGGGCAGGGCAATCTCGCCACCGAGGTCAGCCGGGCGGCTTCCCGCATGCGCATTTCGGGCGCTCAGGCCTCTTTCCTGCGAGGGGAGCGGGAGCTGCGCAAGATCGCTCGTGAGATGCGGTCGGTGTACATCTCGGAGATGCGGCGCGGCGAGTTCGAGCGGGTAAACCGCGGACGTCTCGGAGCCCGCCGCCTGCGCCTCCGGCTTCGCCGGATCCCCTACCGGTTGCCGGGCATCAAACGCCGCGTGAGCCGGCCGTTGCGCGAAGAGACGTTCTGGAGGGCCGTGCAGGCGCTCGAAGGGGTTCAGATCGCGAACCCCGTCCAGGTCGCGCGCGGATTCCCGCACGAACTCTCGGGAGGGATGCTCCAGCGTGTCATGATCTCGATGGCGCTCGCCTGCGACCCCGAGATCCTGATGGCCGACGAACCCACGACGGCCCTCGACGTCACGATCCAAGCGCAAATCCTCGAACTGATGAACGAGCTGAGGCGGCGGATCGGTACGGCCATCTTGCTCATCACCCACGACCTCGCCGTCATCGCGGAGGTCGCCGACCGCGTCGCCGTGATGTACGCGGGGCAGATCGTGGAAATGGCCTCCGTGCACGACCTCTTCACCCGTCCCCTGCACCCGTACACGCAGGGTCTGCTCGCCTCGATTCCCCGCGTCGACCAGCCCTCGAAAAAGCTCGAATCGATTCCCGGCTCGGTCCCCAACCTCATCTTCCCGCCGAGCGGCTGTCGGTACCACCCGCGATGCCCCCATGCGATGCCCGTCTGCAAGGAACAGCGCCCGCCGATGACCGTGGAGGGAACCGGCCACAACGTGGCCTGCTTCCTCTATAACGGCGCGCCGGTGGTGGAGTGAGCGAAGCCATGGTCGCGACCCCGAGCCTCACGATGCCCGGCGGCGACGGCTCCGTCGATGGTGAGCGGGTTCTGCTCTCGGTGCGGAACCTCCGCAAATTCTTCCCGATTAGGGGGGGCCTCTTCTCCTCCCACATCGGTGATGTCCGGGCCGTCGACGGGGTATCGTTCACGATCCACGAGGGCGAGACCGTCGGGCTCGTGGGGGAGTCCGGCTGCGGGAAGACGACGGTCGGCCGCCTTCTCCTGCGCCTGATCGAGCCGACTTCGGGCCATGCGTTCTACCGGCCCACGCCCGAGATCCTCCAGAGGATCGAGGAGGACTACCGGGAGATCGACCTCGGTGGGACCCCGGCACCCGGGAACGGCTCGGCGCGTCCCCTCAGCGAAGGCGCGAGCAAGGCGTTGCGGGACCTCGACCAGATCGCGAACCAGTATTCGCTCTTCCGCAAGCGGCGCAAGGAGGTGAAAGCGCTCCGGGGACGCCTGCAGATCGTCTTCCAAGACCCGTTCAGCTCCCTCGAGCCGCGCCTCATGGTGCGCGACATCATCGCCGAGCCGCTCGACATCCAGCACGTGGGCACCCGGGCCGAGCGGATGCATCGGGTCGACCAATTGCTCCAGGACGTCGGCCTGAGCCCCGAGCATGCCTGGCGGTTCCCGCATGAGTTCTCCGGGGGCCAGCGCCAGCGGATCGGCATCGCTCGGGCGCTCGCCCTGCGGCCGGAGTTCATCGTGCTCGACGAGCCGACGAGCGCGCTCGACGTCTCGGTCCAGGCGCAGGTCCTGAACATCCTGCGCCGACTCCAACAGGAGCAGCGGCTCGCCTACCTGTTCATCTCGCACCACCTCTCGGTCATCCGAGCGGTGAGCGACCGCGTCGTCGTGATGTATCTCGGCCGGATCGTGGAGCGAGCGGAGACCGACGAGCTGTTCAGCCGGCCCCTGCATCCGTACACGCAGGCGCTCCTGTCCGCGATTCCAATCCCGGACCCGCTCCTCCACCGCGAGCGGATCATCCTCTCGGGCGACGTGCCGAGCCCGGCCGACCCGCCATCGGGTTGTCACTTCCACACCCGCTGCCCCGCGGTGATGCCGATCTGCTCGAAGGTGAGCCCGCCCCTGGCCGAGGTGCGGCCCGGTCACTGGGTCTCCTGTCACCTCTTCCCGCCGACCGTCCCGTCGGGCGCCGGTGGCGCCGTCGAGACCCTGGAGGCGGGCCCGGCCGCTGAGCCGATCGGAGAGCCTAGCACGGCCGCTTCGACGTCGGGCCCGTTGCCCCCGTGAGCTTCGCACCCCCGCAGAATTCGCTCGAGCCGGGCGAGGTCGAGCCGTACGCCACGCCCCCGAAGGCCCCCCAGATCGGGAAGCTGACCGCGGCGGAGCGCGAGGCCGCGCTGCGCACTCCGGGCCAAAGCTGGAGCGATTGGCTCTACGGTGTGGCCCTCAAGTGGTGGATCGGTCTCGCCATCCTGATCATCGACTCCTGGATCGTGGCGGGCTGGGCCGAGGTCGGCGGCTGGCCCGAGCTGGCCGGCTCGATCGCGCTCGCGGTCTACCTCGAGTACCTGCTCTTCCAGTACCTCTGGCATCCCTACGAGCCCGAGCTCCACGGGAAGTTCCGACCGACCTGGAAGAACCCCTTCGAAGTGGGACGGTGGACCCCCGAGCGCAAGGCCCAGCTCGCCGGCACGCTCGAGGCGAGCACACCGGACCCGCACCAATTCCTCTAGGGATTCCCCCACGCCCTTTCGAAGGGAGCGAGAGGCGGACCAGCGAGACCGGGACCTTGCGACGCCGATTGGCCTAATCTCCACGACCACGAAGCCTCGTCCCACCCGCGACCGACGCCTCGCAGCGCGGCACGCCCCCGTCCGATGTCACGGAAAAGAAAAGGGAGGAAAGGGTTGGACCCCCTCCCCGTCAAGGGGAGGGGGCCGGCGGGGCCGACTAGAACAGCCCGTTGCCCGCGAGTGCCTCGTAGTACCATTCCCCGCCGCCGCCAATGAGGACGTTCTCGTTGATACTAGCGGGGTTGATCCACGGCCCGTAGGGGAAGAGCCAGTTGCCGGCAGCCTGTCCGACCGAGATCTGGAGGTTGTTGTAGACGTCCTGGATGAGGTCCCACAGCTGGACCGCCACGGCCGTGTTCAGGTTGTACGTCGCGTTCACTACGAACGCCACCGTCACATTCCACGACGTGCCCTGGCAAACCTCGGGGATGATGTTCTGCGGGTAGTATGCCCAGTACTCGAGGTTCGCAAGGGTCGGGTCCGCGTGGCCGCACGAGCTGGCGTTGTAGTTCCCGCCGTAGAGACCGCCCCACGTCTGGTAGAGCGCGTCCGCCGAACCCCAGAGACCCGTTCCGTACGCCCCTTCCCAGTTGTTCACGGGCGCCGGATAGTCCGGAATCCATCCGAACCACCAGATCGGCCACGGCACCTGTCCCGGGGTGGTGTAGGTGTAGTCTTCGGTCGTCGACGGGACGAAGAACTGCTGGAACTGCACGACGCCGCCCGTGAGCGTGGTCACCGAGTGACCCCATGCCACTTCGACCGCGTTGATGTTCGGCGCCGACGTGAATCCCATGATTGGGATGTAGAGCGGGTTGCTCGCGCTGAAGCTCGCGAGCTCGGGGTCGTAGAACGGACTACTCGCGGTGGTGGCCTGGGCCCAATACCACGCCGGCGAGCCGACGGTGCTGGCCGAAGCCGACGACGGGTTCGACCATACCCCGGTCACGTTGTCGAAGTTCGGGTACGGGGTCTGGGTGTTGTAGTACGCCGACTCGGCCGGAGGCAGGAAGCCGCCGAACGCGTTACCGAGGTCGATACCATCGATGACGTTCCCGAGCGCCTGCGCGGTCGCGTACGGGTATCCGTACTCGAGCGTTGCGCGCAACCCGACGTAGGCGAACGCGTTCGCCGGGATGTTGATCGGCTTCGGCGGGGACGAGTCGATCGTCGCGAGCAGCGACAGGTCGATCTGGGTGTTGAACCCGAAGTTGCCGGTGGTCAGCGTTGGGATGTTCAGCAACCCGAGCTGGCCGCTTTGGATTAAGCCCAGCATCGTGCCGTAGTCGGGCGTCTCAAATCCCGCGCTGTCCGCGAAGCCCGCCTCGATTTCGGAGATTCCGACCGTGTCGGTCGGCTCCCAGTAGTCGATGACGTTCTGCACGTACTGGCCGGGGAGCGGCAGGCAGCCGACCTGTCCCGCGCATCCCGTCGGCGCCTGGTAGTACGGGTTCGCCTTCAGCGTGTAGCCGACTCCCGGGTTCGCGTAGGCCAGATAGTACGGCCCGCTGCCGACTTCC
>Ga0187772_10000018_pt1 | contig 58223 bp, 63 predicted proteins | sample 0116_SJ02_MP15_2_FD_133137 | JGI IMG/M metagenome (GOLD analysis project Ga0187772, IMG submission 133137) | Tropical peat soil microbial communities from peatlands in Department of Meta, Colombia - 0116_SJ02_MP15_20_MG | ecosystem: Environmental > Terrestrial > Soil > Wetlands > Peat | place... | reverse complement strand
CCCTTTTGCGCCCCTCCGAGGAATCTCGCGGGCTTAGCCTCGTCTCAGAAGATGCCGATTAGCAGGGATTTTGTAGTCGGGGAGACAGGATTTGAACCTGCGACCGCCCGGCCCCCAGCCGGGTGCGCTACCAGACTGCGCTACTCCCCGTGGTCTGGCCCGATTCTACGCCGAACCTCAGAGCGGGCGACGGGGGTCGAACCCGTTCCTAGAGCTTGGAAGGCTCCCGTGCAACCGTTAACACCTCGCCCGCCGCGTGTCGGCAGATGGTAGCCGGGCGTCCTCTCAGGCGACCGGTCGCCGCGCTTCGGTCGGCACCTCGCCCTCCCTGGTGAGACCGGCCGGCGGCCACGGGCCGCTCCAGTTGTCGAGAGCGCCATCGAGCGTCACGACCGAGCCACTGAGTGAACGGCCGAGGGGCGTGGCGAGCAGCGCGATCAGCCAGCTGTACTCATCGACCGAGCCGAGCCGCTGAAGCGGCACGGTGGCGGCGGCGCTCCGCCACAGCTCGGCGGGATACTTGCGCAGGGACTCGGTGTCGAACCGGCCGAGCGCGACCGCGACAACCGCGACACCGCGCGCCGAGTACACCGAGGCAAGCTCGCGCGTCATCGCCTCGACCGCCGCCCGTGCCGCTCCGGTATGAGCCATCGTCGGGAAGCCGTGATGCGGCGAGACCGTGACGTTCACGATCGTGCCCCCGCGCGCGTCGCGCATCGCCAGCTCGTACGCGGCTTGGCACATCGCGAACGTCCCGTCGACGTTGAGCCGATGGACAGCGCGCCAGCCCTTCGTCGTGAGCCTCTCGGCCGGGACCATGTACTGGCCGCCGGCGTTGTTGAGCACGAGATCGAGGCGCCCGAAGCGCTCGAGCGCGGTCGTGACGATCACCTCGGCGCCGGCGCGCTCGCGGATGTCTGCGGCCACCCACGAGCAGCGCTCCCCCACCTCTCCCCCCGCCGCCTCGAGGACGTCCCCTCGTCTCCCGGCGATCAGGACGGATGCGCCGCAGCGCACGAGCTCCTTCGCCGCGGCCTTGCCGAGGTTCGTCCCGCCGCCGGTGACGATCGCGACCTGTCCCTCGAGCACCCCCTCGACGAAGACGCGCGAGGGCTCCGGGGTCACTCGCCGAGCACCTTGATCACGAGCCGCTTCGGCCGCCGACCGTCGAATTCGCAGTAGAAGATCTGCTGCCACGGCCCCAGGTCCAGCTGGCCCTCGGTGACCGGCAGGATCACCTGGTGGTGGACGAGCAGGTTCTTCAGGTGCGCGTCGCCGTTGTCCTCGCCACCGCGATGGTGGCGGTAGTCACCGGGGTCCGGCAGTAGCTCCCGTGCGACCTCGTTGGCCGGCTCGCGCCAACTCGGTGGCGCCACCTTGTCGAGCCACTCGAGCGTGTCCGCCTGAAGCCCCGGCTCGTCGTCGTTGATCCACACCGCCGCGGTGATGTGCATCGCGCAGACCAGCGCCATTCCCTCGGCGATACCGGCGTCCCGAACCGCCTGCGCCACATCCTCAGTGATCCGGATGAACTCGCGGCGCTTCTCGGTATTGAAGGTCAGATAGACCGTGTGAGAGTTCAAGCAGGGGAGCCGGGATTCGAACCCGGATTCATGGTTTTGGAGACCATGCGCATAGCCATTAACTCACTCCCCTGGGGAGTCGCGATGGTAGCGATCGAGCGGTCAATCCGTCCGAGTCGGGCGGGAACATATGTTCCCACATGGCGAGGACGAAAGCGGAATTTGACCACGTCAAGGAGCTGATACGCGAGGGGCTGAGCGACTCCAGAATCGCACTGCTGACTGGTATCCCGCAGCCAACCGTCCGCGGGTGGCGCCATCGCGAACAGCCCCCGGGGAGACCTTCTCATCATTTCAGCTGGCGGGTTCTGGACGAGTATGCGTACTGCCATCTGCTCGGCTGCTACCTCGGTGACGGAACGGTTGCCCACCCATCGCGCAACGGCTGGGAACTGCGTCTCTACTGCGATCAGCGCTACGCGGACATAACGGACGAGATCCGCGCCGCAGCCATACTGACCTTCCCGGATGCGCGACCTACGACCTTTGCGTCATCTACCGGGGCGGCAGCCGTCGTGCGCATCTCCCATCGCGGTATTGCTCAGGCATTCCCTCAGCACGGCACGGGACGCAAGCATCTTCGACGGATCGTTCTCTCCGACTGGCAGATCGACCTCAGCCACAGGGAGCCGGAAGCGCTGATTCGGGGACTGATCCATTCGGACGGCTGCCGGGTCGAGAATCGCTTCCGGACCAAACTGCCCAGTGGTCGCGTTGCCGAGTACCTCTACACCCGCTACTTCTTCAGCAACCTCTCGGAGGACATCCGGCAGATCTTCATCGACCACTGCGCGCTGCTGGAGATCCGGGTAACGCAGTCGAACCCTCGCAATCTCTCCGTCTCCCACCGGGACAGCGTCGCGATCCTGGAGCAGATCGTGGGTCCCAAGACCTAGCGACGAAGTAGTGCGGGCGGAGGGACTCGAACCCCCATGGGCTAAAGCCCACCGGCACCTAAAACCGGCGCGTCTGCCAATTCCGCCACGCCCGCGAGCGAGGAGCCGATTCTAGGTCGTCGCGATCGCCGCGCGCGGACAGCGCGGGCGCAGACCCGCCGGCGTCGGAACCGCCGCACACCTCGGGGTCAATTTGTATGGTCCCGGCATGCCACAGCAGCGGACCGTGACGCCCGGCTACACGGTGGTGTTCCCCAACCGCGAGAAGGCCGGGAGCAAGGCCATGAAGGCCGTGGTGGCGTTCATCCTGCTCGTGTCGGTGGCGCTGATCCTGATCGTGACGATCGGCGGCTGGTCGCAGCTCGAGGGGATGAAGCCGCTCAACTTCTTTTTCGCGATCGCGTACCTGGTCGTCGCGTTCTACGTGTTCGTGCGCTGGTCGCGGGGGATGCTGCCCATCGCGGCGGGGCTGGCCATCCTGTTGCTGATGATCGCCCTCGTGGCGGGGCTCGGCTTGTCGGGAACAAGCTGGTTCGACCGCAGCCACGCGGGCTTCGCGCCGGCGCAGTCCCTGTTCGGGGGCGACGGGCTGAGCGCGGACACGCTCGGGCTGGTGACGGTGCTGATCGTTCCGGTCCAGGTCCTCGTGATCCTGTTCGCCCTGAGCGCCTTCGCGCAGGGCTGGAACGTCGAGCAGGAGGTCCCGATCGAAGAGGCCCGCGAGCGCGGCTACAACCCGCCCGAGCCGCCTCGCTCGGGCGCGCCGACCACCGCCTAGCCAAAACCGCGCCTACCGTAGGGTCCCCCGACCGCCCGCCGGCGCCCTCGCGCAAGCGGGTGCCAGGTGGAGCGCCGGCCGCTCCGCTGGACGTATCCCGGTGACCATGGGCATGTAGCGCCCGGTTCACAAGATCGGTCGCTTTGGCTAGCGTCTGTAGGCCGGGGTTTAGTAGAGGCGCCCCGGGACCGAGACGGCAAACAGGGCATCGATCCGCGCGCCCCGAGTGCAATGGCGCGTGTCGAGGTCATGCTCGATGAGCAATGCGTTCCGACCGAGGGGATTCTCATGGCACAGATCATGGTGGTCGCGGATGATGCCCGCGACTTGAAGCAGATCGCTTCCGCGATGCGGGAGCGCGTGACGGTGGCCGACTTGGAGTCGGAGCACTTTCGTCGGCAGCTACTCGAACGGGTCGGGTGGGCGGTCGAGGACACAGAGGTCGAGCGTAAGACCGAGCGGTGATCGCCCGCTGCTGGTTCTACCTGCGAGTGCTGGCCGGTGCGCTGTCGATCGAGGAGGCTGATCGGACGGGGCTGAACGATGAAGGCCCGCCGGAGCGGTTCTTCTCGGAGACAGGTGTTGATGGACGCGGCAGCCTGTGGTGGTTCACGGCCGCCGACGAATCGGCAGCGCACGCACCTATCGGGCTAGTCCAGGAAGGTGGCCGCGAGTCCGAATTAGCCGCACTAGCGTGGCTGTCACGTTGGTAGCGGCTTGGTAAACCGCCGACGCCGAAACCGGCCATTTCAAGCGTCCTTGTCGATGCGGCGGGTGGGACTCGAACCCACACGTCCCGAAGGACAGTGCCTTTTGAGGGCACCGCGTCAGCCGATTGCGCCACCGCCGCGCTCGGCGGCAGTTTAGTCGCGGCGCGCCTTAGTCCACTAACAGCGCCAGCAGCTCCTCGATCAGCCCCGCCGGCGCCACCGCGGTCCCGGCCGGATCCTGCCCCGTCGCCGGAAGATCCCTCACCTCCAGGCCGGCACGGGACGCGATCAGGCCGCCGGCGGCCACGTCCCACGGGTTGAGTCCGCGCTCGTAGTAGGCGTCGTAGCGGCCGCAGGCGCACCAGCAGAGATCGAGGGCGGCGGCGCCGACCCGGCGGATGTCCCGCACGCGGGGCAGCACCTTCAGCAGGATGTCGGCCTGGCGCGCCCGGATCGCCGGGTCGTAGCCGAACCCGGTCGCGACCATCGCCACCTCGAGCGACTCCGCCCGGCGAGGGCCCTCGAGGGGCTCTCCGTTCAGCGTTGGCGTGCCCGAGCGGGTGGCCTCGAAGCGCTCATCCCGGCTGGGATCCAACACGACTCCCGCGACCGTCCCCGAGGAGTCCTCACAGGCGATGCTGACGGCATACGCGGGGATCCCGAACAGGTAGTTGATCGTCCCGTCGAGCGGATCGACGACCCAGCGAAGCTCGCCGCCGGCGGTCTCCCCTCCCTCCTCGGCCAGGATCGAGTCGCCGGGTCGCCGCTGCGCGAGCACCGCGCGGATCGCGTGCTCGGCCGCGAGATCCGCGTCGGAGACGAGATCGGTCGGCGTGCTCTTGGTCCGGACTCCGCGCGCGCGCTCACCGAAGCGCTCGCGCAGCTCCGTCGCGGCTGCTTCGGCGGCGTCTCGCGCCACCGCGAGCAGCGCGAGCTCATCGTCGGCGGTCATCCCCCGGCTTTCTATCGGATCGGTCGCTCTCACCTTGGCGTCCCATCACAATCGTCTCGCCTCGCCAACCGGCTTGCGATCATCCCGCCCGATGCGACCGCTCGAGACGATCGGCGGGCTCACGGCGTATGAGCGGCGGGGTCCGGGCACCGACGCAGAACGGCGCGCCGCCCGTTGGCTGGCCGGCGAGCTGATTGCGCAGCGCCACCGGGTCAGGGTCGAGACGTTCTGGTGCCGCCCCAACTGGGCGATCGCTCACGCGTGGCACGTTGCGTTGGCGCTTGTCGGGAGCCTCCTCTCTCCGAGTTACCCGACGCTGGGCGCGATTCTGCTCGCGGTCGCCGTCGTGGCGATCCTGATGGACGAGGCGACCGGAGTCTCGCCGGGTCGTCGCCTGACGCCCGAGCGCGCCAGCCAGAACGTTGTTGCCCGCGCCAGGACCGAGGCGCGCGACGGCAAAACGAAGCTGATCGTCACCGCCAACTACGACGCCGGCCGGACCGGACTCATCTACCGCAGCGCGCTGCGCCGGCCGACCGCGTACCTCCGACGAGTCGCCGGCCCGCTGGCGCTCGGCTGGCTCGCGTGGGTGTCGATCGCGATCATCTGGCTTCTCGCCCTCGCGGTTATCCGCGCGACCGGACACCACTCATCGACCGCTCTCGGCGCGATCCAGCTGCCGCCGACCATTGCCCTCGTGGTCGTGCTGGCCCTGCTGTTGGAAGCCGGCGCGGCTCCTTACGCCCCCGCCGCCAACGACAACGCCACGGGTAGCGCGGTGGCAATCGCGTTGCAGCGCGCGCTCGCCGCCAACCCACCCGAGAACCTCGAACTCGAGCTGGTGCTGGCCGGTGCCGGCGAAGGCGGCGACGTAGGCATACGGCGCCACCTGCGCGCCCACCGGCGCGAGCTCAGGCGCGCAAAGGCGATCGTCATCGGTATCAGCCCCTGCGGCGGCGGGCAGGGCCACTATTGGTTGAGCGACGGCCGCCTGATCCCGCTCCGGTACGCGCGTCCGCTGCGCGAGCTTGCCGCCCTGACACAGACCGCTCGCCCGCACCGGGGCCGCGGGGAGACCCCCGCCTTCCTCGCCCGGGCCCGCGGGCTGGCGGCCATCGCCCTCGGCTGCCTGGACGAACGAGGCGTCGCACCACGATCGCACCAACCCACCGACCGCGAAGCCGCGATCGACCCGAGCGCGCTCGACCGCACCCTCGAGCTCGCGCTCCTGCTCGTGGACGCGATCAACGCGTCGCTGCCGGCGCCAGAGCCTTCCCCTACACCGGCGTGACCGGATTGCGCTTCTCCGGCCACTCGCGGTGCTTACCGGCTGCGAGGCCGAACCGGCGGATCAGCTCCGAGCGCAGATCCTCGGGTTGGATCACCGCGTCGATCACGAGCTCTGAGGCTAGATGCAGGATGTCGATGTCCTCCGCGTACTCGCGGCGGAGCTCCTCCGTACGCGCGGCTCGCTCGGCCTCGTCGGAAATCGCCTGAAGCTGGTTGAAGTAGACAGCGTTGATCGCGGCAGAGGGCCCCATGACCGCGATCGAGGCACTCGGCAGCGCCAGGCAGCAGTCGGGATCGAAGGCGGGACCGGCCATCGCGTACAGGCCGGCGCCGTAGGCCTTGCGCACGATCACCGAGATCTTGGGCACGTTCGCCTCGGACACCGCGCTGATCATCTTCGCGCCGTGGCGGATGATGCCCTCGCGCTCGACCTGGGTCCCGATCATGAACCCGGGCACGTCGGCCAGGAACAGCAGCGGGATGTTGAACGCGTTGCACGTCCAGATGAAGCGAGCGGCCTTGTCGGCCGAGTCGACGAACAACACGCCACCCTTGACCTTCGGCTGGTTGGCGACGATGCCGATCGCACGGCCGTCCAGCCGCGCGTACCCGACGATCACCTCCTTCGCCCAGCGGGCATGAATCTCGCAAAACGAGTCGGCGTCAATCACGGCGTCGATCAGGGAGCGCACGTCGAACGGCTTGTTCTCGTCGGCCGGGATCAGCTCGCGAATCGAGGCCGCCGAGCCAGCCGGCTCAGCCGGCGGAGCCGCCGGCGGCTCGCCCAGATACGACGACGGGAAGTAGCTCAGGTACCGCCGCGCAAAATCGATTCCCTCCTCGTCTGACGAAACCAGCACGTGCCCGACGCCACTGCGCGAGGTGTGCATGCGGGCGCCGCCCATCTCCTCGAGCGTCACCTTCTCGCCGATCACCATCTCAGCCATTCGCGGCGAGCCCAGATACATCGAGGCGTTCCCGTCGCGCATGATCACGACATCGCAGAAGGCGGGGATATACGCCCCGCCCGCGGCTGAGGGCCCAAACAACACGCACACCTGCGGCACGACGCCGGACAGCCGTACCTGGTTGAAGAAGATCCGCCCCGCCCCTCGCCGGCCCGGGAACATCTGGACCTGCTGGTTGATCCGGGCCCCCGCCGAATCGACCAAATAAATCAAAGGCACGCGCAGCGACAGCGCACGCTCCTGGATCCGCACGATCTTCTCGACCGTCCGCGGCGCCCACGACCCGGCCTTCACGGTCGGGTCGTTGGCCATCACCGCCACCGGAGCCCCGGACACAGTGCCAAGCCCGGTGACCACGCCCTCAGCCCCGAGGCCGTCCTCCTCCAACCCCGCGAGCAACCCCTCCTCGGCGAACGAGTCGGGATCGAGCAGCCGCGCCACCCGGTCCCGCACGGGCAGCTTGCCCTGCGACAAGGCCTTCTCGCGGTGGTGCTCCGGACCCCCGGACAGGGCCCGCTCCACGGCCGCGTCAAAGCGATCGCCATGCGAAACCCCGGTCACGAAGGACTCCCCCACTCCACCGGACCGGCCAACAGGACATGGCTTCCGAGCGGCCGGCCGAGGACCCCCTGAACCGCGCGCGAGGCTTCGAGCAACAAAACCAGGTCGATCCCGGTCTCGATCCCCATCTCGTGGAGCATCGAGACCAGATCCTCGGTCGCGATGTTGCCGGTGGCGCCGGCCGGCACCGGGCAGCCGCCGAGCTCGCCGAAGCTCGACTCGAAGCTGTCGACACCCGCTTCCAGGGCCGCGAGCACATTGGCGAGGCCCTGCCCCCGGGTGTTGTGGAAGTGGGCGGTCAGCTCGAGATCGGGCAGCCGCGCTCGCGCCGCGGCGAAGAACTCCCGCACCTGAAGCGGGTTCGCCATCCCGGTGGTGTCGCCGAAACCGACCTCCACCGCTCCCGCGTCGGCCAAGGCGCACGCGACATCCAGCACCCGAGCAACCGGAACGTGCCCCTCGTAGGGGCAGCCGAACGAGGTCGAGATCACGCCCTCGCACCGCAGGCCCTCCGACAGCGCCCGCGCGAACGTCCGCTGCAACCCCGTGAGCGATTCCGCCACCGACCGCCCGACGTTCCGCGCATTGTGCGTCTCCGACGCCGACAGGAACCCGTTGATCTCATCGAAACGATCCCGCAGAGGCAGCGCGCGCTCGAGTCCTCGTTCGTTCGGGATCAGCACGCTCACGGACACCGACGACGGCAGCGACACCGCCGAGAGGACCTCCGAAGCGTCCGCCAGCTGCGGGATCACGTCGGGCCGCACGAAGCTCGTGACCTCGATCCGCGGTATCCCGGTGGCTCCGAGCATCTCGATCAGACGGACCTTCTCGGCGGTCGGGATCACCTCCGGCTCGTTCTGGAAGCCGTCTCGGGGCCCGACCTCGCGGATGCGCACGCGTGCTGGCAGGTCGTTCATCGGTCCCGATTCTATGAATCGTTCTCGAATCTGTTCCTGCCGGTCCGCCCCCGCCACCTAGTAGGGTGCGCCGCCGATGACCGGCTCGCTGCATGTGGGAATGGAAGCCACGGACGAGTTCGAGGTTGAGGGCCGCCTGCTCACCGACGTCGGTGGCACACTCGCCATCGAGGTCCTCTCGACGCCGGGGATGAACGGGATGATGGAGCGGACGGCGTCGATGCTCGTCTACCCGGCGCTCGATGTCGGGAAGGCGACGGTGGGCTTCGAGGTGAATGTGCGGCACGTGGGCGCCGCCAGGAAAGGCGACCGGTGCCGCGTGCACGCGCGGCTCGAGGAGATCGTCGACGGCCGCAAGCTCCGCTTCGCGGTCGAGGTCATGGCTGAGGACGGCAGGACGATCGGCGTCGGAAGGCACGAGCGGCGCGTCATCGACACCCAGGCCGGACGCGCGGCATGACCGCGGACGCCGGCGAGAGGTCAAGCCCGATCTGCATCGTCGGCGGGACCGGCGCACTCGGCTTCGGGCTCGCCCTGCGACTGGGCCGGGCGGGCATCCCGATCATCATCGGCTCACGTGACGAGGAGCGTGCCCACGAGGCGGCACACCGAGCCACCGCAGCCGTTCGGACCGGCTCATACACCGGCCATCGGAATGCCGAGGCAGTCACGGAAGCCGAGATCGTCATCCTGAGCGTCCCGTTCCGCAGCCAGTCAGAGACGCTCACCAACCTCAGGAACGCGCTCAAGCCCGATCAGCTACTCGTCGACGCCACCGTTCCGCTGGCCGCCGCGGTCAGCGGGAAGGCGACCCGCACCCTCGGCGTGTGGCAGGGCTCGGCGGCGCAGCAGGCGCAGGAGATGGCGCCAGACGGGATTCGCGTCGTCTCGGCCTTTCACACGGTCAGCGCCGCACTGCTCTCAGACCTCGATCACAAGCTCGACGAGGATGTCCTGATCTGCGGCGATCGCCTCGAGGACAAGGCGAAGGTGGCCGATCTGGTGAACGCGATCGAGGGCCTCCGCCCAGTCGACTGCGGACCGCTCGAGATGGCTCGTATCGTCGAGCCCCTCACCGCCCTCATCATCTCGATCAACGTGCGCAACAAGGTCCGCGCCGGGATCAAGATCACGGGCCTGTGAGCGACCCGGTCGTGGTGCTCGCCGGCGGGACCGGCGGAGCGAAGCTCGCCCGCGGCATGCTGGACGTGGTCGGTGGCGACTCGCTGGTGGTGATCGCCAACACGGGCGACGACATCGAGATCTACGGCGCCTACGTCTCGCCAGACCCGGACCTCGTCACCTTCTGGCTGGCCGACCGGATCGACGAGCGCGGCTGGGGCCTCGCCGGCGACACCTTCCACGTCATGGACGGACTCAGGGCGATCGGAGTCGACGTCTGGTTCAACCTCGGCGACCACGACCTCGCGATCGGAATCGAGCGAGCGTGCCGACTCGAGCGCGGCGAGCGACTCACCGAGGCGCACCGGACGATCGCCAAGGAACTGAGCGTCCCCGGCACAGTCCTACCCATGAGCGACACGCCGGTCCGCACAAAGGTGATGGCGGCGAGCAAATGGTGGCCGTTTCAGGAGTACATGATTCGAGCCGGTGGCGCGGCCGGCAGTGCGGATCTGGTCGAGGACGTCGCCTTCCACGGCGTCGGCGTAGCCCGTCCCACCCCCGAGGTGCTGCACGCGATCGCCAGCGCCCGGGCGATCGTCATTGGACCCTCCAACCCGGTCGTGTCGATTGGCCCGATCCTGGCCGTGCCCGGGATCAAGAAGGCCCTACGCGACAGCGCCGCGTCCGTCGTCTTGGTCAGCCCCCTCGTCGGCGGCCAGGTGCTCAAGGGGCCGACCGCCGCGTTCATGGAGTTCACCGGGCTCCCGCTCTCGAACGACGGGATTGCCGCCTACTACGAGGGGGTGATTGACGGGCTCGTGGCCGACAAGCGCACACGCCGGGTCCCCGTGCTCGAGACCGACGTGCTGATGGCTACCTCAAGCGAACGCAAACGAGTCGCCGAGGAAGCGCTCGGGTTCGCGCTGGCGCTCAGCTAGGCGGCGGCGCTCAGATACCGTTTCCCCGCCCATGCGCACCGCGGCCATCCTCCCCGTCAAGAGCTTCGCCCAGGCCAAGCAGCGCCTGCGTGATGGGCTCTCGCCCCACGATCGCCGCGCGCTCGTCGAGGCGATGTTCGCTGACGCGCTCGTTGCGCTCGGCCGCGTCGCGGCGCTCGAGCGGATCGTGGTCGTCAGCGGCGACCGGATCGCGCAGCGGATCGCCGGCGGGTACGGCGCGACCGTCATCGAGGATGACGAGCGCGGTCACAACTCGGCTGCCGTCCGCGGGGTCCAAGCAGTGCTCGAGGATGGCATCGAGCGGACGCTGCTCGTCCCGGGTGACTGCCCGATGCTCACCGCCGCCGACATCAACGCCCTGCTGGACCACCCGGTCGGCGAGCGCTCCGTCCTCATCGTCCCCGACCGCCACGGAACCGGGACGAATGCGCTACTGCTCACTCCGCCGGACGTCCTCGCCCCGAGCTTCGGGCCGGACAGCCGGCGACGCCACCTGGCCGAGGCAAGCGCAGCCGACGTCCCTGCCGAGGTCGTCGAGCTGGAGTCGCTGGCGCTCGACGTCGACACCACCGACGACCTCGAGGCCCTGCAGCTCGCGCTCGGGAGCACCCACGGCGGCGCGGCCCATACTCGCGGGATGCTGAACCAGCTGATGCGGTCGCGCTCCTGACCCGGTGCTGAGCGCAACCCCAGTCGAGGGCCTTCCCGAGATCCGCCCCGGCGACGACCTGGCCGAGATCATCGCGGCCGCGGTCAAAGATCACTATGTAGTCCAGGACGACGACGTGCTGGTCATCGCCCACAAGATCGTGTCCAAGGCCGAGGGCCAGATCCGCGTCCTGACCCAGATACAGCCCGGACAGAGCGCCACCGAGCTCGCGCAAACGCTCGGCAAAGACCCGCGACACGTGCAGGTCGTCCTCGACGAATCGCAGACGGTCCTCCGGGCCTCCCACGGCGTCCTGATCTGCGTCACCCACCACGGGTTCATCTGCGCCAACGCCGGCGTCGACGCGTCCAACGTCCCCGGAGAGGACACGCTCGTCGTCTTGCCCGCAGACCCCGATGCCTCGGCCAGGAAACTCCGCAACGACCTCAACGACCGTCTCGGAGCGAGACCGGCGGTTCTGATCACCGACTCGTTCGGCCGCGCCTGGCGCCGCGGGCAGGTCGACATCGCGATCGGGTGCGCGGGTCTGAATCCCCTCGAGGACTGGCGCGGCCGCACGGATGCCACGGGCCGCGAGCTGAAGGCCACCTGGATCGCCGTGGCCGACGAGCTGGCCGGGGCGGCGGACCTCGCGCGCACGAAGGACGGCGCGCTGCCGCTAGTCCTGGTCCGCGGCGCCGGCCGGCACGTCAGCGGGCATGACGGCCCCGGAGCTGCGGCGCTGATCCGACCGGAGGCGGAGGACCTGTTTAGGTAGCCGCGGGCGGGCCGACGGCCGCGCGGCGACCACCACCGCGCTCAGGACGACCGCCACGCCAACGAGCTGCAGCGCGCTCGGCGACTCGCCCAGGATCAGCGCCGCCAGCCCCACCGCCCCGACGGGCTGAACCACCAGGATCAGCGACGTGATGGCCGCGGGCAGGCGCGGGAGCGAGGTCGTGATCAGTAGCCACCCGATCACCTGCGAGGTCAGGGCAAGGACGATCAGCCACCCCACGCCTGGCCACGCCGGCGCCAAGTCCGCGTCTCCCACGATCAAGCCAGCCACGACCGCGACGATGGTGGCGGTGGCGGTGGCGTCGAAGAGCGGCCCGGCGACCCGCCGCAGATCGGCCCCGCCACGCCGGAGCAGCAACAGAAACCCGACGTACGCGACGCCGGCACACAGGCCGAACACCGCCCCCCGCCCGGGCTCCCGGCCGTAGGCGCCGTGCTGAAGCGCGCCCGAGATCAGAACCACCCCGACCAGCGCGACCGGCAGCGCCGCCAGGACCCGCCGCGGCGGCCGCTCGGCCAGGAGCGCCCACGCCACCAGCGGCACGAGCACCACCTGGATGTTGGCGAGCACGGTGGCCAGACCCGCGCCGACGTCGTCGATCGAGTGATGCCAGAGGATCAGGTCGGCAGCGAAGAACACGCCGGCGGCCACGACGACTCTCCGCTCGGCCCAGGTCCGCGACCCGTACCGCCGATCCTCCAGCCACGCCAGCAGGCCTAGCACGGGCAGGGCAAAGAAGCACCGGAAGATCGCTGCGGTCGACGGCGAGGCGTGACTCAGCCGCACCAGGATGCTCGAGAACGCGATCGCGAGAGCCCCCAGCAGCCCGCACACCCGGACGACCCGGACATCAGCCAGCCAGCGCTCCACGTCACCCAGGCTAGACCCGGGTAAGGGTCCGGAATGTCCAGGATTACGGCTGCGCGGGCGCCCCGATGGCGTGAAAGCCACCGTCGACGTGCACGATCTCGCCGCTGATCGCCCGCGCGTAGTCGGACAGGAGGAAGCAGATCGTGTCGGCCACCGGCCCCGGGTCCTGGACATCCCAGCCGAGCGGCGCCTGAACCCGCCACAGGTCGGCCAGCTGCTCGAACCCCGGGATTCCCTGCGCCGCCACCGTGCCGAGCGGTCCGGCCGATACCAGGTTGACGCGGATGCCGCGCGGTCCGAGGTCCCGTGCCAGGTAGCGCGAGACCGACTCGAGCGCCGCCTTGGCCACGCCCATCCAGTCGTAGATGGGCCACGCCACGCCCGCGTCGAAGTCCATCCCCACGATGCTGCCACCGTCTCTCATCAGCGGCTCCACCGCCGCCGCCAGCGCCTTCAATGAGAACGCGCTCGTCTGGAACGCCGCGGCGGCGCTCTCCGCCGGCGCGGTCATGAAGCGCCCACCGAGCGCGTCCTCGGGCGCGAACGCGATCGCGTGCAGGACGCCGTCCACGCCGTCCCAGCGATCGCGCAGCGACCCCGTCAACGCTTCGAGATCCTCGACGCGATTCACGTCCAGTTCGAGCACGTCGATGTCCGAGCACGAAGGCAGCCGCTTCGCCGCGCGCTCGGTCATCCGCCGCGCCCGGCCGAAGCTCGTCAGCACAATCGAGGCGCCCTCCTGGAGCGCCCGGGAAGCGGCATGGAACGCGATCGAGTCCTTGGTGATCACGCCGGTGATCACCAGCCGCTTGCCGTCGAGGATCACAACTGAGGGCCGCCGCCGGCCAGGGTCCACAGCGCGCGCGCTAGGCGCTCGCGCGTGTGGCCCGGCTCGACCAGCTCGTCGACGAACCCCGACGCCGCTGCCGTCTCGGCCCGCAGGTGCTCCTCGAAGTACTCGTCGGCCAGCTGGACGCGCAGCGCGTCGACGTCCTCGGCGGCGCGCAGCTTGCGGCGGTGGACCACTCCCACGGCGGCACGGGCGCTCATGATCCCGAGCTCGGCCTCGGGCCAGGCCAGCACCAGGTCTGCGCCCAGGTCGCGCGAGTTCATCGTGATGTACGCCCCGCCATACGACTTACGCAGGACGACGGTGAGCTTGGGAACCCGGGCGGCGGCAAACGCTCGCACCAGCGACGCCCCGTGGCGAATCACCCCGGCACGCTCCTGCCGGGACCCCGGCATGAACCCCGGTGTGTCGACCGCCGCGACCAGCGGCACTCCAAACGAGTCGCAGAACGAGACGAACCGGGCGGCCTTCTCGGAGCTCTCGGCGTCGAGCACGCCCGCCAGGTGGCGCGGTTGGTTGGCGACGAGGCCGACCGGCCGGCCTTCGATCCGTGCGAGCGTGGTCACGACGCTGCGCGCCCAGCGCGGGCATAGCTCGAGCAGCGAGCCGCTGTCAACGATCCCGCGAAGCGCATCGCGCACGTCGTAGACGCGGCGTGGCTCGGTCGGCACCACCGAACCCGGATCGGCGATCTCGGGACCGACGCCGTCGACAAACGGCAACCCCGAGCCTGCCGCCGACGGCAAGTACCCCAGCAGCTCGCGCACCCGCTGAGCGGCCCTCAGCTCGTCGCGCTCAACCAGGTGACACACGCCGTTTTGCTCGTGGACCCGCGGTCCGCCGAGCTCGTGCGCGTCGATCTGCTCCCCGAGCGCCTCGCGCACCACGCCGGGGCCGGTGAGAAACATCGAGGCGTCCTCGGTCATGATGATCAGGTCGGTCAACGCCGGCGAGTACGCGCCACCGCCCGCCGATGCGCCCGACACCACGGAGATCTGCGGGACCACGCCGGTCAACCTCACGGTGTGACGGAAGATGCGGCCGTAGCCGGCGAGCGCTGCCGTGCCCTCCTGCATCCGCGCGCCACCGGACTCGACGAACGCCACCACCGGGATCCGCGCGCGCTCGGCCGTCTGCAGTACACGCACGATCGTGTCCGCGTGGCGCTCGCCCAGGGACCCTCCGAGATACGAGCCGTCCTCGGCGTAGCAGGCGATCGGGCGGCCGTTCACGCATCCGGTCGCGCCTAGAACACCGTCGCCGGGAATGGCTCGCGCGCCCAGGCGCGGGGACACGACGCGCGAGCGCAGAGGCTGGACGGTGCCGGGATCACACAGTGCTTCGAGCCGCTCAAGCGGATCGAGCCGCCGGGCCGACTCGCGTACCAGGGTGGCGCTCACGAATCCCAACCTCGGAGAAGCAGCGCCACGTTGTGGCCCCCGAACGCGAACGAGTTCGAAATCGCGGTCGGGGGATGTCCGTTCGACATGACCAGCGGCCGCGCCTCGCCGGGCACGTAGTCGAGGTCGCAGTCGGGGTCGGGAACCCCGTAGCCGAGCGTCGGCGGGATGATCCGGGCCTGCAACGTCTTGACCGTCGCTACCGCCTCGGCCGCGCCGGCCGCGCCGAGCAAGTGGCCGGTGGCGGACTTCATCGAGGACACGGGAATCCGCCGGGCTCGCTCCTCGCCGAGCGCGCGCTTGATCGCCGTGGTCTCGGCCGCGTCGTTGAGCTGGGTGGAGGTCCCGTGGGCGTTGACGTAGTCGATCTCGTCCGGCCCGACGCCCGCGTCGGCCATGGCCAGCGCAATCGCCCGCGTGGCCGCTTCGCCGGTGGGCTCGGGAGCGGTCAGGTGGTACGCGTCGGACGTGGAGCCATATCCGGCCACCTCACCCAGGACCGTCGCACCCCGGGCCTCCGCGCCCTCCGCGGATTCGAGCACGAGCACGCCGGCTCCCTCGCCCATCACGAACCCGTCGCGCCGCGCATCGAACGGTCGCGACATGCCCGTGACCGACAGCGCCTGCATGGCGTTGAAGCTCCCGAACCCGAACGTCGTCAGGGTGGCCTCGGCGCCACCGACCACGGCCGCGTCGGCATCGCCGTACTGGATCATGCGCAGAGCCGTACCAATCGCGTGCGCTCCGCTCGAACACGCGGAGATGACGCTGAACACCTCGCCCTTCAGCCCGTACTTCATCGAGATCGCAGCCGCGGCCGCGTTGGACATCTGCGCCGGAATGCCGAGCGGCGACATCCTCGCCGCGCCGCGGTCGCGCAGCACATCGTGCTGGTTCTCGATCGTCTGGATCCCGCCGATCCCGGTGGCCAAGATGCAGGCGGTTCGGAAGGGGTCGTACGGAAGCTCGCCCTCCCAGCCGGCGTCCGCGATCGCCTCGGTCGCTGCGACCAGCGCGAACTGCGAGAAGCGGTCCAGGCGCCTGACCTCCTTGACCGAGAGAAGCTCACTCGGCTCGAAGTCGGTGCAGGCGCCGGCGCCGTCGACGATTCCGACCTCGCCAGCGACCCAGCGCTCGTATAGCGCCGCGGCGCCGACGCCCATCGGCGTCACGGCGCCGAGGCCGGTCACGACGACACGACGCTTCACGAGATCACCGCCCGCATTCACTGGCGTCGCCGGCAAGCTCACTCTGCCCGGCTGACGATCAGGTCGATCGCGTCGCCCACGGTCTTGAGCTCCTTCATGTCCTCGCCCTTGAGCACGACGCCGTAGTCGTCCTCGACGACCTGCGCCAGCTCGACCAGGTCGAGCGAGTCGATGTCGAGTTCCTCGAACGTGGATTCGCGGGTGATCTGGTCGGCGTCGGGGCCGAAGCTGGCCAGCGTCTCGACGACGCGCGCCTCGACCTGCTCTGTAGTGATGGTTGCCATGTCGTGTCCCTTTCAGTTGGTGGTTGTGCTCATGCGGCCAGCCCGCCGTCCACGGTGAGCACCGCGCCGGTCACATAGCTGGCCTCGTCAGAAGTCAGGAAGCGCACGCACGCGGCGACCTCCTCGGGGGTGCCGACGCGCCTGACGGGAATGGCCTCGAGCAGCTGCTTCGAGGCACCCCCGATGAATTCCGTGTCGATCAGGCCCGGCGCCACCGCGTTCACGGTCACACCGCGCCGCGCGACCTCAACCGCGGCGGTCTTGGTCAACGCGATCAGCCCGGCCTTCGCCGCACAGTAGTTGGCCTGCCCCGGACTGGCCCGCAGACCGGCGATCGAGGAAACGTTGACGATGCGACCGCTTCGCGCCCGGAGCATCTTCGGCAGAGCACGTCGGGTGAGCCGAAAGGCCGCGCTCAAATCCGTCTGCAGTACCGCGTCCCACTCGTCGTCGCCGAGCGACGGGGTGAGGTCATCCCGGCTGATGCCGGCGTTGTTGACGAGCGCCAGCACGGGTCCGTCGAAGCGCGACTCGAGCGCCCCAAACAGCTCTTCGGCCGCTCCGGTGTCGGCCACATCGGCGGCCAGCGCCACCGCCTGGCCGCCCTCGCGCTCGATGTCGGAGACGACCGACTCGGCGCCGGAGCGGTCCGAGCGGTAGTTGACGCCGACCCGCCAGCCATCGCGGGCCAGCGCGCGGGCGATCGCCGCGCCGATCCCGCGCGAGGCGCCGGTGACGAGCGCGGTGCGGGCGGTCGAAGCCTCAGGCATCCTCCGAGCCTCCCCACTCGATCACGCCAGCACCCCAGGTGAAACCAGCCCCGAACGCGCTCAGCAAGACTCGCGCACCCGGCCGCAGCCGCCCCTCGTGCTCGGCCGCAGCAAGACCCAGCGGCAGGGTGGCCGCTGAGGAATTGCCGAGGTTCTCGATGACATCCACGACACGCTCCGGTCGGAGCTGAAGCTTTTCCGCCAGCGCGCGCAAAATCCTGCCGTTGGCCTGGTGGTAGACGAACAGATCGATGTCATCGAGGGTCAGGCCGGCGCCCTCGACCGCGGCCAGAGTCGCCTCCCCCATCCGAGCGACGGCGTGGCGGTAGACCTCGGGGCCGTCCATCCGCAGCTTGCGGTCGTCGTGGTCGATGTGGATGGCGGCCGCGCCCGAGCCATCGGCACCGAGGATGATCGGCCCGATCGCGCCAAGCTCGCCGGCCGCGGGGCCGACCACCACCGCGCCGACGCCGTCGCCGAACAGCGGCGCGGTGCGCTTGTCGTCCCAGTCGACGATCCGGGTCGTGAAGTCGGCGCCGATCAGCAGCACGCGCTCGGCGCGGCCCGTCTCGATCTGCGCGGCGGCCAGCGAGAGCCCGGACAGGAAGCCGGTGCAGGCGGCGCCCAGGTCGATCGCGCCGGCGCGGTCGGCACCCACGGCGTGCGCGACGATCGGAGCCGCATTGGGCATCAGCTCGTCCTGGGTGAGCGTCGCCACGAGCACGAGGTCGACGTCGGCGGGGTCCACGCCGGCGCGCATCAACGCATCAGACCCGGCACGGGCTGCGAACTCGGACAGTCGCTCATCCGGCGCGGCGACCGGGCGCGAGCGAATCCCGGTGCGCGACACGATCCAGTCCTCGCTGACCCCCAGGCGCGCGGCGAGCTCGGTGGTGGTTAGGCGCGTCGACGGGATCTCGACCGCCACCGACAGGATGGCCGGGCGCGCCGGCGCCAGCGCCTCGGCGCCCATCTGACCCGCGCCACGGGCGCCCGCCCCGAGACGACGAGGCTCAAGCACCGGTCAGCTCCTCGCCACGGAACACGATTGCAATTACTCCCATTCTGGTATCACCCTACGCAGCAGTTCGGATCGAGATACATGTGCCATGTGGACTTCCCCCCGTTCGGGGGGAGGCGCAAATCGGCCCGATCTGGCGCCCAAGGCGCCGCCGTCAGGCGCCTCCGACAATCCCATAAGGCGCCGCCGTCAGGCGCCGCCGACAATCCTCAATCGATGTGAGCCTCCCCGAGCCAAGATCGACCTCCGCCGCCCTCGTCACGGGCGCCTCCGCCGGCATCGGCGCCGAGATCGCCAAGCTGCTCGCGGCGCGCGGCTACGCGCTCGTGCTGGTCGCGCGCCGTAAGGACCGGCTGCTTGCGCTCGCTGACGAGCTGACCGGGCAGCACGGCGTGCGGGTCGAGACGATCGCGGCCGACCTGTCCAAGCCGACACCGCGCGGGCGCATCCCTGGACGGACCGAGGAGCTCGGCCTTGACGTCGAGGTCCTGATCAACAACGCCGGGTTCGCCACTGGCGGCGAACCGTTCTACGAGGCCGACCCCGACCGGGAACTGGAGCAGGTACGCGTCGACGTCGAGGCGGTCGTCTCGCTCACCTCGGCCTTCCTCCCGCAGATGGTGCAGCGCGGGCGCGGGGCGGTCCTCAACGTGGCGTCGACCGCCGGGATGCAGCCGATCCCGTATTCGGCCGGCTACTCGGCGGCCAAGGCGTACGTGCTGACCTTCTCCGAGGCCCTTCACCAGGAGGTGCGGGGGCACGGGGTCACGGTCACCGCGCTCGCCCCGGGCCCGGTCAACACCGATTTCTGGCAGATCGCCGGTTGGGAGGTCCAAGGCGGCAGATCGTTCGAGCGGGCGGTGCCCGGAACGCTCATCTCGCCCGAGCACGCCGCCCGTGCCGGCGTCGAGGGGCTCGAGCACGGTGAGCGGGTGGTGGTCCCCGGGCTCCCGATCCGCGCCGCGATGCTCGCCAGCCGCTACATCCCGCACGCGATCAAGCTGCCCGCGCTGGCGCGCTTCATGAAGCCGAGTTAGGGGCCTCGCTGCGCTCGGCGTCCGTGGGGCCGTGCGACCCCGTCCGGACAGGAATCGCCTATCCCAGCAGCCCGATCCGCTGGGCCCTCTGCACGGCCTCGGCCCGGTTGCGCGCCCGCAGCTTGCGGTACAGCATGCTGGTGTGCTCCTTGACCGTGTGCGGAGACAGGTACAGCGTCTGGGCAATCTCGCGGTTGGTCGAGCCCCGGGCGATCAGGTCGAGCACCTCGCGCTCGCGCTCGGTCAGGAGCGGCGCCGGCTGCTCCGCCTTGGGCGGGAACGACGTCATCCCAAGCCCGACCCGCCGCACGGCAGCGGCCACGCGCGAAGCCTCCCAGTCCTTGGACACGAACCCCGAAGCCCCGGCCGCCCGGGCGGCCGCCGGCGACATCCTCCCCGCGCCAGAGATCAGCAGCACCCGCGTGGCCGGCGACGCCTCGCGAATCGCCGCGCTCAGCTCGGCGCCCGACTCGCCGGCCAGGAACAGGTCGACCAGCGCCACGTGCGGCCTTTGGGTCCGGGCCAGCGCCAGCGCGTCCGCGCCCGTCCGGGCCTGAAAGAAGCGCTCGACCCAGGGCTGCTCCCCGAGTAGCACGCGGAACCCCCAGTGTACGACGTCGTGGTCGTCGACGACGAGCACGCGCAGCCGGCGATCGTCCATCACTCCACGTCCTGCTGAAGGGGCACGACCAGTCGCACCCGCCAGCGGTCGCCGTCGAGCGCCCCGAACTCGACCACGCCCCCCTGCTGAAGGGCCTCGAACGCCGCGAGCCGCAACCCCATCCCGGGATCCCCGTCGCCACCCCGCGCGCCGTCGTTGCGGACTTCGAGCGTGAACTCCTCGTCGTCGCGCGCCACGGAGACCTCCACCCGCGACGGATCGGCGTGTTTGGCGATGTTGCGAAGCGCCTCGGCCAGTACCGACTGGGCCAGCGGCTCGATGTCGGCCGGCACGCTCGACTCCCCGCGCCAGTCGACCTCCACCACCATCCCGGTCGATTTCCGCACCCGATCCAGCTCGCCCGCCAGCGTCGTCCCGGTCTCGGGCGCCAGCGGCGCGAGCGGACGCTCCAGCGCGCGGCGCAGGTCGGCCAGCGCCTCCTGCATCTCGATCCGGCAGCGCTCGCGCTCCTCGCGATCGAGGGGCTGCTCGGCACCGAGCGCCAGCGACACACCGAACAGGCGCTGGAGCACGCTCTCGTGGATCTCGCGGGCGAGGTCCAGGCGCTCGCCGAGGCGGCGCATACGCTCCTGCTGGCGGGTCACGTTGCGCGCGGCGGCCACCAGCGCCGCCGTCTTGCCGAGCGTCCACAGCAGGTGGCGCTCGCCGTCGGATAGCTCGAACCGCCCGCCGCCGCGGTCGGCGCAGATCACTCCATACGCGTAGCCGCCGGCGCTCATCGGGGTGCACACCAGCGTGGTCACGCCGAGCAGCTGGGCGTATTCCGGCAGAACCGCCTCCTCAATCGCCTCGGAGATGACCACCACCTGGTCCTCGAGCAGCGCCCGCTGCGCGATCGGGGTGTTCACCAGTGTGGGCCGCAGCCCCGACAGCTGCTCGAACGGGATCCCGTGCGAGCCGATCGCGCGCACCCGCCGGCGGGTCGTGTCGGCCATGAACACCGCCGCCCGGCGCATCGTGGTGAGGCGGCAGATCGCCTCGCAGATCCGGTCGTAGAACTCGGTCGGCGCGGTGTGCATGTCGATCTCGGCCAGCAGCTCGACGAACACCTCAAGCGGCTCGACCCCGGCGAACAGGGACGGCGGAGAGGCGATGGGCTGATCGACGCTCACCGGACCGACCTTCGAGCCTCTACGCGGCCACCGGCAGGTCGTACTGCCGGCGGATGTCATACAGCGTGGTCCGCTCCGCCGCGGGACGGCCCGCGCGGTGTGCCGCCGAAACCAACTCGGACGGGGTCAGCCGAACGCCGTGGTAGCTGCCGGCCATGCGCGAGATCGACTCCTCCATCAGGGTCCCGCCGAGATCGTTGACGCCCCAGCGCAGCGCCTCGGTGGCGGCGTCGAGGCCCATCTTCACCCAGCTGGCTTGGAGGTTCCGGACCGTCCTGCCCAGGGCGAGCCGGAAGGCGGCGGTGTGCTTGAGGTTCTCCTCACGGGTGATCTCCTCCACCCCGTGCGTGCGCCCGAGCAGCGTGTGGAACGGAATGAACGACAGCGGCACGAACTCCGTAAACCCGCCCGTGCGCTCCTGCAACGAACGCACGACGCGCATGTGCTCGGCGAGCTCCCAAGGCTCCTCGACGTGGCCGAACATCACGGTCACGGTCGAGCGGATCCCCTCGGCATGGGAGGCCTCGATGATCTCGACCCACCGCGCCACCGGCAGCTTGTTGGGCGAGATCCGCTCGCGAACGCCGTCGTGCAGGACCTCGGCCGCGGTCCCCGGGGTCGACCCGAGCCCCGCCTCCCGCAGCCGGTCGAACACCGCCCGCGGCGAGAGGCCGGACACGTCGCACATGTGCGCGACCTCCATCGGCGAATACGCGTGCAGATGTAGCTGCGGCGCCGTCCGCTTGGCCACGCGCAGCCACTTCTCGTAGTCCTCGAGACACCAATCGGGGTGGATCCCCGACTGCACGCAGATCTCGGTGGCGCCGAACTCAACCGCCTCCTCGACCCGGCGCACGAACTCCTCCTCGGAGTGCTCGTAGGCGTCCGGCGAGCGGCGCGACTGCCCAAACCCACAGAACGCGCAGCCGACCGTGCAGATATTGGAGATATTGATATTTCGGTTGACGACGAACGTGACGGTGTCGCCGACGAGCAACTGTCTCAGCTCGTCAGCGGCAAGGCGCATCTCCTCGATGACCGCGGGCCGCGTCTCGGCGAACAGCGCGGTCAGCTCCTCCGCGCTCAACGCGATCCCGTCCCGCGCGCGCTCGACCGCCCGCGGCGCCGCGTCGTCGGCGAGCCGAAGCTCTGCCCGCCGGCCCGACCCGCGCCGGGGGATGAACGACCAGTAGCTGGCCTTGATCACGTCCATCACCGGTCGCGAGACCCACTCCGGGTCGATGTACTCCGGGTACACGCACAGCCGCTCGGACAGAGCCAGCCCGTCGGCCCGCAGACGCTTGCGAACCTCGCTCGGCGACGGAAAAGGATGCTCGGGCGAGATGTGATCGCCGTTCGCGCTGAGCCCGCCCAGGTCGGTGGCGCCGGCGCGCACCAGCTCGACCCACCAGTCCGACAGATTCGGCGGGACCTGGATCCCGACCCCCGGCAGCAGGCGCCGCGCCTCGGCGATCACGCGCTTCATGTCCTCGAGAGTGACCTCGCAGGCCCACGTCGGCGCATCCAGCCGCGGCCCGTCCCACACCCCGGTCCGCCAGTACTCGCGCGTGGCGGCGTCGGCGATCTGGGCCGGCTCGCGGCCGTAATAGTTGTGATGCGGGACGTAGTTCTGGAGGATCACCTCCTGGATGTGGCCGTAGCGGCTTTGCAGCTCGGCCAGCGCCTCCAGCGACGCGATCCGCTCCTCCTCGGTCTCACCGATCCCGACCAGGATCCCACTCGTGAACGGGATCCTGAGCTCGCCGGCGGCGGCGATCGTCTCAATCCGCACCGCTGGGTGCTTGGTCGGCGAGGCTTGATGCACCACGAGATCCGGGTTGACCGACTCGAGCATCAGACCCTGCGAGGCGGTCACCTCCCGCAACCGGGCCAGGTCCTCGCGCCCCAGCACACCCAGATTCGTATGCGGCAGCAGGCCCCGCTCGAGCGCCCGCTCGCACACCCACACCACGTAGGAGGTGAAGTCCGCCTGACCATAAGACTCCAGGCGCGCGGCCACCTCGAGATTGACCTCGGGCTTCTCCCCCGTGAGCACCAGGAGCTCCTTGACGTGGTGGCGCGACACGGCCCGGTCGAGCAGCTCCAGGACTTCATCCGGCGAGTGGAGATGGGCCTTGTGGGTCGCGAACGCGCAGTACTTGCAATAGCAGCGACACGTCCGCGACAGCGACAGCGTGAGATTCCTGCTGAACGTGACACGGCGGCGCATGCGCGCGGCCCATTCTAGGGACGACTAACCTGGCCCCCGCTGATGCCGCGAGCCATGCTTGCCACGGCGCTTGCCGCCTGCCTCCTTGCCGTCGCGGGTGCCGGTTGCGGCGCGGGTACCTCAACCGCGCGCACGCCGGCGCCCGTCCGCGATGCGACGCTGATCCTTGACTTCACGCCCAATGCGGTCCACACCGGCATCTACGCCGCGTTGGCCCAGCACTACGACCGGGACGAGGGGGTCGACCTGCACGTGATCGCGCCCACGGCGTCGACCGATTCCATCAAGCTGCTCGAGACCGGCCGGGTCAGTTTCGCGATCCTCGATATTCACGACCTGGCGATCGCCCGCCAGCAGCACCAAGACATCGTCGGGATCATGGCGATCGTCGAGCGGCCGCTGGCGGCGGTGATCGCGGCGCCTGCCGTCTCCTCGCCCAAGCTCCTTCAGGGGAAGACCGTCGGGGTCACGGGCGATCCCAGCGACAACGCGGTGCTCGACTCGGAAGTCGCTGGGTCGGGGGGCGATCCGGCCAAGGTCAAGACGATCACGATCGGCTTCAACGCGGTGGCCGACCTGCTGGCGGGTAAGGTGGCCGGCGCCACCGCATTCTGGAGCGACGAAGGCGTCACGATCCGCGCCGAACGACCGGGCTTCCACGTTTTCCAGGTCCAGGACTACGGCGCTCCGTCCTATCCCGAGCTCGTTGTCTGCGTGACCCGCGGCACCCTCGAGCACGACCCGACCCTGATCCACGACGTGGTCGACACACTCGTGCGCGGCTACAACTTCACGCTGGCCGACCCGGCGCGTGGCGCTCAGGAACTCGACCGCGCCGTGCCGAGCCTCGATCCGAGGCTCGTGGCGACGCAGCTGAACGCGCTCCTACCGGCCTTCCGGGGACCGGGCGGCCGGGTCGGCGTGCTCGACACCGCGACCCTTGGCAGCTGGGCGCGCTGGGAGGCGCGGTTCGGGATCGTGCGCGCCGCGCCCGACGTGAGCACCACGTTCGACCCGAGCTTCGCCGCCGCTGCGCCGGTTCCCCCTTCCCCCGCGCCCGGCGCGGCCAAGTCGTTCGCGACCACGACGACCGGACCGCCGACGCGCTGGCCGACGCGCTCGTAATCGGATCGACGATCTCGGCTGGACCGGCGCGGTCACCGCAGCGTAGGGTTCTCGAACGGGGGCCGGAGCATTTCGGCACGCGAGAAGGAGGGTGGGAGATGGTGAAAGCGCGAGTTCTCGGGGCGCTCGGCGTCTTCGCACTCTGCGCGGCAGTCGTGATGGCCGCCACCGCGAGCGCCTCGGCGACGATGGTCGCGCCGGACGCACCGGGGAGCATGAGCTACTTCGACCTGGCCCGCAAGGACTGCGTCGGCACCGCTCGCAACACCACCTCGAAGGTCTGGTTCACGGTGGCCGACGGCGTGCTGTCGGACACCTACTGGCCGACGATCGACGCCACCAACGTGCACACGCTCCAGTACCTCGTCACCGACGGGCACAGCTTCACCGACCTGCAGACCCGGGACATGACGTACAAGGTCCTCCCCGACCCGACGGGGATGAGCTGCACGGTCCAGGCGTCGAGCGCCGCCCACCACTACCGGATCCTCACCACCTACATCGCCGATCCGGCTCGCGACGCGGTGCTCATGCGGACGAGCTTCTACGGTCCACGCGGCGACCAGCTCTACGTGCGCCTCGACCCCCTGGCCGGGGGGACCGGCGGCGGTTGGCCCTCGATCTGAGCGCCGGGCGCATCCTCGAGCGACCGGACATCGTCAGCGATCGCTACGTGGCGCACGGGATGCCGGGGTCGCTTCCGATCACCGTGACCTCGCCCGCCAGCGGTACGCGTGTCACCAGCACCACCGTCACGGTCAGCGGAACCACCACGCCCGACGCCAGCGTCGTCGCGGAAGCGGCGCCGCCCACCGGCGGAGCCGTGCCAATCGTGTCGACCAAGGCGGACCCCACCACCGGGGACTGGACCCTGACGGTGCCGGTCGGGTTCGCCACGACCACAATCACGGTGACCGCCACGCTCGGGCGCAGCACCGGCTACACCCAAACCAGCGTGGTCAACTTCACGCTCCCGGGGACCACCCTGCTGAACGACACCGACCCGACCGGAGACGACAACGGGCCAGGCACCTACCAGTACCCGACGTCGCCCGACTTCGCGCCCGGCTCGTTCGACCTGACCGATCTGCAGGTCAGCCAGACCGGAACCGACGTGTACGTCCAGGTGAAGATCCGCAACCTGGTGCCCACCTTCGGGAACTCGTTCGGCGCTCAGCTCGTCGATATCTATGTCCGCAACCCCAGCGCGACCAGCTTCTCGACCTCGGCCGCGTACCCGCAGCTGAACTACGGGATAGCTTCGAACTCGGCCTGGAGCGAGCGGCTGGAGGCGCAGGGGTTCGCATCGCCCATCTGGCTCGACGCGAGCGGGACATCGCTCGGTAACCCGGAGTTCGTGGTCGATGACACCAGCGGCACGGCGACGCTGATACTGCCCCAGTCGACCTTCGGCACGGTCACCTCGAGCTGGGTGTTCACGGTTGCGCTGACCGGCCAGAACGGGTTCAACTCGTATCAGGCGCGGGACTTCACTCAGCCTGCGGGAGCGTTCACGTTCGGCGTGTGCCCGGTGGGCGACACGGCGAAGATCTGCTCGTTCAACCCGAGCTTGGTGCCAGACGTGATGGACACGATCACGCCGCCCGGCGTGAGCCAGGACACCGAGCTCAACCCAACGCTTGGCTCAGTCGAGCTTCAGGGAGTGAACGGGACCGACACCCAGTCAGGCCCTTAATCACCGCGTGCGAGGAGACGCGCTACGAGCGCGGCGCCTTCGCGCGCCATCCGCGAGCGCGGGACCACCAGGTCAAAGCCGGCCTGCTCGGCCTGCGCTCGCACGTCGGTCTCGACGTGCGAGTAGAAGGCGAGTGCGGGTGCCCCGCGCCGCGGCAGCTCCCGGAACTGCTCGATCCGCTCGTTCGCGTCGGCGGTCAGGTCGACGACCACCACGTCCGCACCCGGCAGCTCGGCTCGTAGCTGCTCCGGACCCGACACCAGCACCGGATCATGCCCCGCCGCCTGCAGCGCTCCGAGCACGTTGGAGCCGAACAGGAGGTCGGGGACGAACGCGACGACCCTCGCCATTCTGATCGCTGCCGCGCCCGTTACTGCGCGCGGATCCGGTGGAACTCCTCGCGCACCGACTCCGTCCGGCCCCACATCGGGTTGATCTCGGTGCGTCCAGTGCGGGACTCGCGCAGCGCCATTTCGCCGTCGATACCCGCTTCGTCGAGGAGCCTCAGCGCGGTGTGGACCGCCGGCGCCGCGGCGGCGTGTCCGAACCGGTGCGCCACCAGCAGCCGCCAGTGCCAGTCGTGCTTGGAGTAGGGCTGCGCGTTGCAGGTGACGAGCAGCACGGCCGCGTCGACGTAGCGGCGCTCGTCGAAGATCCGCAGATCGAGCTCGAGGTCGGTCCAGTCGTCGGGGAGCGAGTCGACGATCTGCTGAAAGGTGTCGGCGAGGGACATCGCGACCGGAGCCTAGCGATCGGTCAACGTCAGAGCTGCGCGATGAACGTGTAGATGACCATGGCGCTGACCACCAGCGCGAACACGCGCAGCGCCCACAGCCCTACCTTGACTCGGCGGCTCAGCTGAGCCGGGGAGACCGGGCGGCCCGTGTCAGAGACAAGCTGGTCTCGCTCCAGGTACATGACGAGTTCTTCGCGCTCGCGGTCGGTCATCTACAGCACGTGGGTCGCTTGGAGGAACGAGTCGACCGCGTACGCGGCGCCGCACACCGAGATAAAGGCCACGATCCCGATTGCCACGCGGTTGAGCGTCGCGCCGTTGACCCACCGGCCCATCAGCTCGCGATCGTTGGCCAGCATGATCATGAACACCAGCGCCACCGGAAGCAGCACGGTGGCCAGCACGTTGGCGTTGAGCGCGATCGAGAGCAGCGGAGCCCCCGGGATCAGGATGATCGCCGCCGCGATCGTCGCCGCGCCGATGTTCGCGCCGTAGAACAGTGCCGCGCCGCGGGCCGAGCTGTTCAGGCTGTGCGGTGCGCCGACGCACTCCCCGGCGGCGTACCCGGTGCTCGCCGAGATCGTGAGCACGGCGACTGCGCCGGCTTCGATTAACCCGAGGGCGAACACCGTCCCCACGGCCTTGCCAGAAACGGCGGCGAGCGCGGCGGGGAACCCGGCGCCGGCCAGCCCCTGGATGTTCGCGCCGCCGTGGGTGGCCAAGGCGGCGCCCGCGATCAGGGCGCCGCAGCCGAAAACCGCGGCCAGTACGCCGCCCGCGACCGTGTCGTAGCGCCCGTGCCTGAGATCGTCGGGGGTCATCCCCTTGTCGGCGGAGGCGCTTTGCTGGAAGAAGATCATCCAGGGCGTCACGGTGGCGCCGATCGTCGAGGCGATCAGCAGGAGCAGCGTGTTGAAGCTGCCGCCCGGGAGCGGGGAGAAGGCAACCACTGCGTGGCCGACCGAGCCCCAGTCGGGCCGGACCATGATCGCCGCGACCAAGAACAAGCCGTTGAAGGTGGCCAGACCGAGGACGATCCGCTCCCACCGCCAGTAGCGACCGCCGCTCAGGGTGAACAGGACAAGGACCACCCCGAGCACCGCCGCCACCCCGGCGCCGAGGTGGAAGTAGGCGAGACCGACGCGGATTGCGACGAACTCGGCAATCAGCGTGACAAGGTTGGTGACGACGAGGTCGCCGGCGGCGAACCAGCCCCATAGCTTGCCGAACCGTTCCAGCACGAGCTGGCCGTAGCCGCGATGGGTGACCGCGCCGACCCGCATGCACATCTCCTGGCACACGATCGCCATCCCGAAGGTGACCACGATGAACGGCAGGAAGAACCCGAGCCCGTAAGTGGCGCCGCTCGTCGCGTAGGAGATCATGCTGGGCCCGTCGTTCTCGCCCAGCATGGCGAGGATCCCGGGGCCGACCAGCAGCCAAAGGAGGTACCAGCGACGCCGACTCTGGCGCGCGTTGTGGACCCGGAAGCGGTCCCGCGACCGGATCAGGTCCTCGTGGGTTAGGCCGGCCGGGAGGGTCGTGCCCTGCCCGTCGGCAATGGCGCCCTCGAACGCCGGCTCGGGGATCGGAGTGGGTCCCCCCGGCGTCACCGGCTGACCTCGACCCGCATCGCCTTCGCGAGCTCCCCGCCAAGCACCTGGACCCGATCACCGAAGCGGACGAACAGCGGACCGTCGAACGGTTGCTTGTCGACCACCTCGAGTTCGTCGCCCGGCGCGATGCCGTGCCCCGCCAGGAAGCGGAGCATCTCGGGGTCCGAGTCGGACACGCGCACGAAGGTTCCGCGCACGCCGGCCTCGAGCGATTGCAGGCTTTCGGTCGTCCCCTCCTCGATCGTCAGCTCACGGGTGGGGATGGGATCGCCGTGGGGGTCGTGAGTCGGGTTGCCCAGCTTGGCCGCGATCAGATCCTCGAGCTCGTCCGAGAGCACGTGCTCGAGCACCTCGGCCTCTTCGTGGACCCGGTCCCAGGGGACGCCCAGCGACTGAACGAGGTATAGCTCGAGCAGACGGTGATGGCGCATCACTTCGAGCGCCACGCGCCGGCCGTCCTCTGTCAGCGACACCCCATGGTACGGCTCGTGCTCGACGAGACCGAGCTCGCCGAGGCGCTTGACCATCCCCGAAGCGGACGCCGCGGTTACTCCGAGGCGGTCCGCCAACGCGTTGGTGCTCACCGCCTCGCCTTCGCGCAGCTCGAGGGCATAGATCGCCTTCGCGTAATCCTCGATTGCCTGGGATCGGGTGGCGTGGGTCTCAGGGGTTGCCATCATAAAAGTTATGGTAGGCCTAAATCTCGATTCTTTCAAGAGAGACTTCAGGTTTCGCGGGCGATTCATCCGCTGTAGGGCCCCGCCGACCCTCCGACCTATCCTGTTAGCGATGGCCTCGATCAATAAGGCGCCGCCGTCAGGCGCCGCCGACCATTCGAAAACCCTCAGCACCGACTACCGCGCGATCACCGAGGCCTGCGGGGTGCTCGACCGCTCCGAGCGCGGCAAGCTTGCCCTCTCGGGCACCGACGCCGCGAGCTTCCTCCAGGGCCAGGTGAGCAACGACGTGGAAGGTCTCGCTCCCGGAGCGGGCTGCTACGCCGCGTTCCTGACCCCGAAGGGCAAGATGCTCGGCGACGTCCGGATCCTGAACGCCGGAGACGAGCTGCTGCTCGACACCGAGCGGGTGGCGCTCCAAGCGCTGTTCAACATGGTCCGGCGCTTCAGCATCGGCTACCAGGTCGAGCTGCACAAACGGACGCTCGAGCGTGGCCTGGTGTCCCTGATCGGGCCCGAATCGGCCGCGCTGGCCGGCGCCGGAGCCCTGCCGTCCGAGGAAAACGCGCACGCCACCGCCTCGATCGGGAGTCTCCGGGTCCGCGCCATCCGTACCGACGTCGGCATTGATCTCCTGTGCGAGGCGGCGGACACAGAGGCTTTGCGCGCCGCGCTCGAGGAGGCCGGCGCCATTGCGATCGGCGAGGCGGCAGCGGAGTGCCTGCGGATCGAGCACGGGCGGCCCCGCTACGGCGTCGACCTCGACGAAACCGTGATCCCACAGGAGGCCGGGCTGAACGAGCGCGCGGTCTCGTTCACCAAGGGCTGTTACGTCGGGCAGGAGACGGTGGCGCGGCTGTTCTACCGCGGCAAGCCGAACCGGCAGCTGCGCGGCCTGCGGCTGTCCGCGCCGGCCGAGCCCGGCGAGGAGCTGACGTGCGAGGGGCGACCCGTGGGACGGCTGACGAGTGCCGCCTCCTCGCCACGCTTCGGCCCGATCGGCCTGGCGCTCGTTCGCCGGGAAGCGCCACCCGGCACCGCGGTCGCCGTAGGCGAGGGCCTCGCCGGCGAGGTCACAGAGCTGCCGTTTCGGTAAGCGCCCGTCGCTCCAGCATCACCTGGGAGAGCTCAGGGTGCGAGGTGAGGTACGTGGCGATGATCCGCAGCTCGTCGACTTCATCCGGCGGCACGTGGGCGCCGAGTTCGCCGGCGCGGCCGCCGTGCCTCAGCGCCAGTCTTGTCCGCTCCTCGAGCGCCACCGTCTCGTCCGAGGTCGGCCCCCAATCGACCAACCGCCCACCGACCAGCCAGAACGCGTCCTGGCGGTCCCGATCGATCGGATGCGCGGCCAGGATCAACCGCGCCCGGGCGTGCGTGGCCTCAAGTGCGCCACCGAGGCGCTCGAGGATCACCGCGAGCCGCCGCAGGCGCCGGCGCAGCCAGGCGGCGCGCTCGTAGTGCTGCTGATCGGCTGCCGCGCGCATCTGGCGCCTCACGTGCGAGAGCAGTCGCTCGCGACCGTCGTCGGCGGTCACGAACAGCCGCAGCGCCTCGTCCAGCCGGCGCCGGTATAGGTTCGGGTCCAGATCGCCGAGGCACGGGGACAGGCAGCGACCCATCTGACCGTAGGCGGAGGGATGCTCCCGGAGCTTCAGTCGCCGTCCGCAGTGACGCAGCCCGAACAGCGAGTCGAGCTGTTCGACGAGCTCCTGCGCGAGCCGCCGGCCGCGGAGCGGCCCGATCGTCACGGCATGCCCGGCAGCGGGCTCGGACGCCACCTCGAGAATGGGGAATGGGATGTCGAGCCGGCAGCGGATATAGCAGAGCCGCTCGTCGCGCCGCGTCAGACGGATGTTCCCGGGCGGCTTGTGCCGCTTGATCAGGCGGTTCTCGAGCACGAGCGCCCCGAGCTCGGAGTTCGTGCTCTGGTAGTCGACCACTGTCGCCTGGGTCGTCCAGGCGGCGGGCAGGCTCGAGGGGGCGAAGTGGGCGCGGGCACGGCTGCGGATCGAAACCGACTTGCCGACGTACAGCACCCGGCCGGCGTCGTCGCGGAACAGGTACACGCCGGGGTCACGCGGGAGGTCGGCGAAGTCGAGCCGGGGCGGCGCGATCGCGGCGGGGACCCTCTCTTTGCGTCCCATCGTCCGCCGGCGCCGGCGGTTGGTCAGCGCCACCGCATCGGCGATCGTGCGCGCGTTGGCGCACAGCCGGGGGAACAGCGCGCACAGGACGCGCGCGCAAGTCTCCGCATCGGCAAGTGCCCGGTGGGCGGTCTCCACCTCGATCCCGAGCGCGCCGGCCAGCACGCCCAGGCCGCGCTTGTTTTGCAGGGGTAGCAGCTTGCGTGCCAGCGCCGCGGTGCAGAGGACGGGCGGGTTCGGCCAGTCGAGGCCGATCAGCTCGAATGCCCGGCGAAGCACGCGCCGGTCAAACGGCGCGTTGTGGGCGACCAGCACCCGGCCCTCGAGCAGCTCTTGAAGCGGCGGCAGCACCTCCTCGAGGCCGGGAGCCTCGACCAGCATCTCCTGGGTGATGCCGGTGAAGCGCTGGATACCCCGTCCGAGCGGCCGGTTGCAGCGCAGCAGCGACGACCACCGCTCGTGCAGCTCGCCCCCGCCGACCAGCACGGCCCCGACCTCCGTCATCTCGCAGGCGTCGCCGCCCAGACCATTGGTCTCGGTGTCGACGACGAGGAACTCGGCCGTGGCGATCGCCTGCTCGAACAGCGTCACCAGACGCGTGATACGCCCCGCGCCGGACGGCAAGCAAGCAGGATTGCACGCGCTTTGGACGTATTTGTCTGGACGACCGTCGGCATGGGTGGGATCGGCCAACAATGCTCGGAAAGGAGGTGAAGTGACCACCACCGCGCCCGATCTCGACAAGCTCCGCGAACTCGAGGACTCCACGCGCCGCGCCTGGATGATTTACAACGACAGCCTGCGCGATCTCGAGGGCGACGAGTACGAGCGCGTCGAGGACGACTCGTGGACTGAGCTCCAGCGCGAGCTGCGGCGCCTCGAGCGCCGTAAGGCCTCGCTCACTCAGAACTCGACCTGAGCCGCAAGCAGTATTTCGATCGCGACCGTCCCGGGATCACACCCGCCATCGCGGACCTCGGGACCGCCTCGTGCCGCGGCAGGCCCGACACTGACATCAAATGGTGTTGCGTTTCCGGGTTTGGGTAATAGGCTCGCTAGGGTTCGCGCCCGGACCGGGAGTCCGGCGATCCCTGGCCCCGACGCGGGGTTGCAAGGAGGTGCGGAGAGGATGCGCAGAAGGGCGATCGAGATGCTGGCGGTCGGCGGCATGCTCGCTGTCAGCGCTCTCGCCGTCTCCGCGTGCGGCGGGACCTCCACCGCCGCCACCACTCCCCGCCCTCCGGCGCCGGTCAACCTGACCGTGTACATCGACAACAGCCGCGTGTCGGTCTCGCCCGCGTCGGTCGGCGCCGGCCCGGTGACGTTCATCATCGCCAACCAGGCGAGCCAGGCCGAGTCGCTCGAGCTCCTCCCCCCGGGCTCATCCGGCGGTAAGCCGCTGGCGAACACCGGCCCGATCAATCCCCAGGCGACGGCCCAGGTGACGGTCGACTTCTCCTCCCAGGGCACGTACTCGGTGGGGACCGACGGCGGGGGAACCGGATCGGGCTCCATCCAGCCGGCGTCCATCGACGTCGGCGCGCCCCGCCCAAGCAGCGACAACCAGCTGCTCCAGCCGTAGCGGATATTGCTTTTGCGCAATACTTGCATGCGTGCAAGCAACTGAGACTCAGCGCGTCGGTCCTGGCGAGGCGGGCCAGTCGAGCGACGCCGGCCTTGCCGCCGACCTCTACGCGCTCATCGTGTTCCTGCACAAGAACTGCAATGCGGATCTGTTCGAGGCGCTCGGCGCCGTCGAGCTCACGCTGACCCAGGTCAAGCTCCTCCACCACCTCGAGGACCAGCCACGCGAGCTCACGCTGAAGGAAGCGGCTGAGCTCGTCCACGTGTCGTTCCCGGCCGCCAGCCGGATGGTCGACGACCTCGTCCGGCGCGGGTTTGCCCAGCGCCGCGAGGACGAGGAGGATCGCCGGATGAAGCGCGTCTGCCTGACCGACGGCGGCCGCACTGTGATCCGCCGGCTGAACGCCGCCCGCCTCAGCGGGCTCGAGCAGTTCGCCACGTCCTTGACCACATCCGAGCGACGCTCGCTCGCCTCGGCGCTTTCGAAGCTGCTCGAGCGCGACGAGGTCGCCGCCTGCCGACCGGAGACTTTCGCTTCATGACCGAACGCATCCTCGCCCGCCGTCACAGCCTCATCACCGATGAGAACAGCCGCTGGTGGACGCTCGCCGCCATGTGCTTCGCGCTCTTCATGCTGATGCTCGACAACACGGTGGTTAACGTCGCCCTGCCGTCGATCCAGCGGGATCTGCACGCGTCGCTGGCCTCACTCGAATGGACCGTCAACGCCTACACGCTGACGCTGGCGGTGATGCTCGTCACCGGCGGCAGGCTCGGCGACATCTTCGGGCGCCGGCGCATGTTCCTGTTCGGGGTCGTCGTGTTCGGCCTCTCCAGCCTCGCCATCGGCTTCTCGCCGGACGACACGGTGCTGGTGGCGTTCCGGGCCGTGCAGGGCATCGGGGCCGCGTTCATGATGCCGGCGACGCTGTCGATCATCACCCAGGCATTCCCGCCCGAACAGCGGGGCACCGCGATCGGGACGTGGGCGGGGGTGAGCGCGCTCGCGCTGGCCATCGGGCCGGTCGTCGGCGGCTTCCTCACAGAGGACGTCAGCTGGCGAGCGATCTTCTTCATCAACCCGCCGATCGCCGTCATCGCGGTTGCCATGACTTTGTTCGCCACGCGCGAGTCGCGCGACGAGACGGTGGGACGGACGATCGACTTCGCGGGCATATCCTCACCGCACCGTTGGCCGGGCGCCTGACCGACCGCGTGGGCTCGCGCCCGCTGATGACCGTCGGTCTCCTAATCGTCGCCGCATCCCTCGTCATCGAGTCGCGATTGACCGTGCATAGCGGCTACGGGCTTCTCCTGCCGGGCTTCATCCTCATGGGTCTCGGCATGGGCTTGGTCATGTCGCCCATGAGCACGGCCGCGATGAACGCGGTCGACCGAACGAAGGCCGGCGCCGCATCCGGCGTCCTCTCGATGACCCGCATGGTCGGCAGCACCTTCGACGTCGCGGTGGTGGGCGCGCTCGTCGCGGCGATCGGGCGCTCGAAGATCGACTCGGGACTCCCGCACGTCGCCGCCTCGACCCGCACCGCGATCGTCAACGCGCTGGGAAGCGGCGGCACGGTCAGCGGTCCCCACGTGCCGGCGCAAGTTGCCGCGGTCGCCCGCGATGCGTTCGTCTCCGCGCTCTCCACCGGCCTGACCGTCAGCGCTGTGGTGACCCTGTGCGGCGCTGCCGCGGCCTGGATCCTGATCGCCCGGCGCATCCAGCAGCCAGTGCCGCAGGCGGCAGAGGCAGGCGCGGACGAGAGCAAGCCTGCCGAGAGCACGCCCGCCGAAGTCAGCCTCGTCTGATGGCGCTCAGAACTGTCCACCGTGCGTGCGGATTCACACGGCCCGCGTGCCGTACGGCCTCTGTAGCTACACCTCAGTAGCATCCGGAAACCCAACCCAATGCGAGGAAGGTGCAGCACCAGTGGCCGTTGACCTGAGCCAACTCTCATACGTCGAAACCGAGCCCGGGGAGCTTCCCCGGACCATGGCTGCCTGGGTGATCCGCGAGGAGCGCCAAGGCGAGCCGACCGACGCGTTCCAGATCGAGGAGATCGAGGTGCCGGAGCCGGAGGCGTTCGAGGTGATCGTCCGGGTGATGGCCGCCGGCGTGAACTTCAACAACGTGTGGGCGGCGCTCGGCGAGCCGGTCGGCGTGTGGCGCTACGGCGATCACCCGCGCTGGGGGCATCACATCGGCGGCTCGGACGCATCGGGCGTCGTCTGGAAGGTCGGCCCGGGCGTGACGCGCTGGAAGCCCGGCGACGAGGTCGTGATCCACTGCAACCAGGCCTCCTACGAGGACCCCGAGGTGCACGGCTTTGATCCTCTCGCGGCCCCCTCGCAGCAGATCTGGGGCTACGAGACGACCTGGGGCTCGTTCGCCCAGTTCTGCAAGGTGCAGGCCCAGCAGCTGCTGCCCAAGCCGGCGCATCTCGCCTGGGAGGAGGCGGCGGCCTACGGACTCACCTACTTCACCGCGTATCGGATGCTGATGGACCGCTGCAACCTCCAGTCCACGCATCGCGTGCTGATCTGGGGCGCCGCCGGCGGGCTGGGCGTGTTCGCCACGCAGCTGTGCGCCCTGACCGGAGCGGACGCGGTCGGCGTGGTCTCGAGCGAGGAGAAGGGTCAGCTCATCCAGCAGCTCGGCGCGGTCGGCTACATCAACCGGAGCGAGTTCGCCGGCATGATGCGCCACGGCGACGAGACCAAGGAGCAGGAGCTGGCTCGCTTCAAGGAGTCCCGGCGGTTCTGCAAGGCGGTCGAGGAGATCCTGGGCGAACCGCCCGACATCGTCTTCGAGCACGTCGGGAAGGCCACCTTCCCGACCTCGGTGCTGGCGGTCAGGCCGTTCGGCAAGGTGGTCATCTGCGGCGCGACGTCGGGCTACCAGCTCGATTTCGACGTACGCTATCTGTGGATGCGCCAGAAGGAGATCATCGGCTCGCACTTCGCCAACGCCTGGGAAGCGACAAAGGCCAACCAGCTGATCCAGGAGTCGAAGATCCGGCCGGTGCTGTGGCAGACGATGGGCTTCGAGAAGGTGGCAGAGGCCCACCAGCTCCTGCGCGATAACCGCCACCTTGGCAAGATCGCCATTCTCGTCGGCGCCACCGAGGAGGGGCAGGGCAGGACGGAAGAGGGGCCAGGCGCGATCCGCGCCGAGGTGGGGGCCTGATGGCCGGCGTCGTCCACATCGACTGGTACGCCACCGTTCTGCGCCAGCAGGCGTTCGCGGCCGATGTCGCCTACGTGGCCCCGCTGGTCCTGCGCTACGGCGCCACTCAGTACGCGGTCCATCGCTCACGCGACGACCAGTACAAGATCATGCAGATGGCCTGGTTCGAGTCCAAGCAGGACTGGTACAGCTACTGGGAGGGCATCGAGATGACCGAGTTCCGGCGCCGCAATATGGGCCGCTACCAGATCCCGATCAATTACGCGTGGCACGACGAGCTGGTCGTGGGCTCGATGGGTCCGTCGGTCGAGGCCCAGCCCGAGAGGGAGCCGGAGCCGGTCGCGCCGGCCACCGCCTGAGCGCCCGGCGGCGCATCTGGCGCCCCGGCGCTCCCGAGCGTCCGCGAACGCCAATAAACACGGCAGATACTGGCGCGTGGCAGGGCGCGAGGTCCTATCCTTTCCCCCGCTGTGACACGCACGCACAAGATCGCCAACCTGATCGGCGTGCCGTTGCCGCTGGTCGGTCTCCTCGCTGCGATCGCGCTGCTGTGGAACCGCGCGATCGGACCGCTCGAAGTCGGATTGCTGGTCGGGCTCTATCTACTCACCGCGCTTGGCGTGACGCTCGGCTACCACCGCATGTTCACCCACCGCGCGTTCGAATCGAGCCGGACGTTCCGCGCGATCGTGGCCATCCTCGGGTCGATGGCGGTCGAGGGGTCCGTGATCACCTGGGTCGCCGACCACCGCAAGCACCACACCTTCACCGATCAGGACGGTGACCCGCACTCGCCCCACCTGGCCGGACCCGGATTCTGGGGAGCGGTGAAGGGCCTCTGGCATGCCCACGTCGGCTGGCTGTTCGAGACGGTCGGCACCGCTGACCGCCAGCGGTTTGCGGCCGACCTGCTCAAGGACGGCGTGATCCGGGTGATCGACAAGCTGTTCTTCGTGTGGGTGGGTCTCAGCTTCGCGATCCCGTTCGCGCTTGGATGGCTCATCGGCGGCGGGCTGGGAGCCGCGCTCACCGCGGTCCTGTGGGGCGGCTTCGTCCGGGTGTTCCTGCTGCACCACGTCACCTGGTCGATCAACTCCGTGTGCCACTTCATCGGGCGCAAACGATTTGACGTCGACGACGAGTCGCGCAACGTGTTCTGGCTGGCGCCGCTGTCCATGGGCGAGGCCTGGCACCACAACCACCACGCCTTCCCTACCTCCGCCTTCCACGGCCTCCGCCTCTGGGAGCGGGTGGCCGACCCGACCGGCCTGCTGATCGCCCTGCTCGAGAAGCTCGGGATCGTCTGGAACGTCGTGCGCGTCACGCCCGAGCGCCAGCGCGCGAAGGCGCTACCCCGCGGCGTCTAGCCCCGCCGGCCGGGCTAGGCCGACTCGAGCGGGGCCATCGTCAGCCCGGCTCCGTTGAGCTGCTCCCAGTACTGCTCGGCCTCGTCGCGCGGGCCGCTCCAGACGATCGCGCACCCGCTCTTGTGGATGCGGTCGGCGAGGCGGTAGCCCTCGGCGAGCGACACCTCGGGGATCACGCGCGAGAGCGTCTCGGCGACGTGGTCGAAGGTGTTGTGGTCGTCGTTGAGGACGACCACCCGCCACAGGCCACCAACGTCACTGCCTGGTCCACTCAGGCGCGGCAGCTCAACCGTCTGCGACATGTGGTGCCAGCATAGCTTTCTATCGGTGCTTCAGCGGGCGCGGACCGCGTCGGCGCGCTTTCGCCAGTACCGCTCTAGCCCGGCATACAGCTGGTCGGGCGGCGCCGCTTGCTCGTACGCCGCGGCGGTGTCGGAGTCGACCACCTCATCGATCTCCGACCGCACCCGGTTCACGAACGCGTCATGGTCACCCTCGCGGGCAACAGCCGCCCACTCGTCGAGACGCTCCGACAGCTCCGCCAGCTGCGCGTCGACATCCTCGCTAGAGCCGAAGTGGGTCATCACAAGCCGGCGGGGCTTCCACGCCGCGATCCTCTCGATCGACGAGTGCCAGCTCTCGACGTCGATGTCCGGCGGCGGGCTCGGCGGGATGGTCAGTGGTGTCCCGGCGATTCGCACGCCGCCGGTGTCTCCCACGAACGCGGTTCTCTCCGGCGCATGCAGGAAGGACACGTGGTGCGAGGCGTGGCCCGGCGTGTAGGCGACCTCGAACGCGCCGTCTAGCAGGCTCTCGCCGCCATGCAAAACGCGCAGGTTCCCCTCGGGCACCGGAACCATCTCGCCCCACAGCCGGTCCATGTCCTCGCCGTAGAGCATCCGCGCACTTTCCACCAGCCGCTCCGGCGAGGCCATATGCCGCGCCCCGCGCTCGTGCACGTACACCTCGAGGTCGGGCCAGCGCTCGACGAGCGACCCGCTCGCGCCGGCGTGGTCGAGATGGATGTGCGTCAGCAGCAGCGCCCGCGGCCGGGCCCCTTCCAGCCCGGCCAGCAGGGTGTCGAGGCAGGACGTCGGGCCGGGATCGATGATTACGTCGCCGACCAGCCAGACGCCGATCACCCGGGGACGCCCGAGGTGCCTCACGTCGATCAATCGCATGTGCGCGATGCTATGTCGCCTCGAGCTCGTCTTTCGGAAACTCGACCACCGGCAGGACGGCGGTGGACTCGATGTCGGGGTCGACATCCGGCTCCTCCTCGTCGTCGACCGCCACCTCGTCCGGGAGCGCGTCCTCGATCGGCACTTCCACCGGCGAGGGCTCAGACCTCTCCTCCTCCTCCTCGGGCGTGACCCCTTCCTCCACGGCGCCGAACCCGCCTTCGTCGGACGCCTTGCCCGCGAGGCCCACGTCCTCGGTCTCCTCGGCGGCCGCCGGATCGGGCGGGAACCGGTCGGCGGCCGAATCGGTCAGCGTCAAGAGCTCTCGCGCCAAATCGCGCGTGTCCTCCACGATCCGGTGGCGCTCCGCCCAGATCCGGTCGGTCTCGGCGTCGAGCTCGCGGACGCGCTCCTCGGCGCGCTGGACGATCTGCGCGGCCTCCTGTCGCGCCACCTCGAGGCGATCTTCCGCCTCGCTCCGGGACTGGGCGGTGATCCGCTCGGCGGTTTCGTGGGCCCGCTGGAGGATGCCCGAGACCTCCTCCCCCACTCGCTCGAGCGCCCGCCGGATGGCTGCATCGGGCGACCGGGTCGCCTGGAGCTCGGCGACCAGCTGGCTGGTCTTCTGGACGTAGGCATCGACGGCAAGGCGGTCGTAGCCGCGCAACGTCATCGGGAACTCGACGTCCGCCACCACCGGCACGGGATCGTCGGGAAGCGTGGCGAGGGGTGCGGTGATCTCCTGCATGAGCGCGTGTTCGGTGGAGGCTGAGCTCTGATCGGGCATGTCGTCCACGTTACCGGTCTCGTACCCCTATCGGCCGCCGCCTGGGCAAGGAATCATTCATACAATCGGCCCTATGCCGGAGACCACCACGCCCCGCCTCCCAGAGCCCGACCGGCCCTGGATGATGCGCACCTACGCCGGACACTCTGACGCCAAGCGCTCGAACGAGCTCTACCGGCGCAACCTCGAGAAGGGCCAGACCGGTCTGTCGATCGCCTTCGACCTGCCGACGCAGACCGGCTACGACCCCGACCACGAGCTCGCAAGAGGCGAGGTCGGCAAGGTTGGTGTGTCGATCGCCCACGAGGGCGACATGGCCACGCTGCTCGATCAGATCCCGCTCGACCAGATGAACACGTCGATGACGATCAACGCGACCGCCGCGTGGCTGCTCGCCCTCTACGTCGTCGCCGCGGAAAAGCAGGGAGTCGACGAGAAGCAGCTCCAGGGCACGACCCAGAACGACATTCTCAAGGAGTACCTGAGCCGCGGCACCTACGCCTTCCCGCCCGGCCCGAGCATGCGGCTGATCGCCGACACGATCGCTTACACGGTCCAGCGGATCCCGAAGTGGAACCCGATCAACATCTGCTCCTACCACCTCCAGGAAGCCGGTGCGACCCCGGTACAGGAGATCGCGTTCACGATGAGCAACGCCATCGCGGTCCTCGACGCGGTCCGTCAGCGCGTGGAGCCGGAGCTCATGGGCAGCGTGTTCGGGCGCATCTCGTTCTTCGTCAACGCGGGCGTAAGGTTCATCGAGGAGCACGCCAAGCTGCGCGCGATGGCCATCCTGTGGGACGAGCTGGGGCGCGAGCGCTACGGGGTCGAGGACGAGAAGCACCGGCGGCTGCGTTACGGCGTGCAGGTCAACTCGCTCGGCCTGACGGAGGCGCAGCCTGAGAACAACGTCTACCGGATCGCCCTCGAGGCGCTCGCGGTCACCCTCGGGCGGAACGCCCGCGCGCGGGCCATCCAGCTTCCGGCCTGGAATGAGGCGCTCGGCCTTCCCCGCCCGTGGGATCAGCAGTGGTCGTTGCGACTCCAGCAGATCCTGGCCTACGAGACCGACGTGCTGGAGTACCCGGACATCTTCGAGGGCTCCAAGGTGATGGACGGGCTGGTCGAGGAGCTGCTCGAGGGCGCCCGTGAGGAGATGCATCGGGTGGCCGAGCTGGGCGGCGCGGTCGAGGCCGTCGACTACATGAAGGCTGCGCTGGTCGAGTCTCACCGCCAGCGCCGCCAGCAGATCGAGTCCGGCGAGCATGTCGTGGTCGGCTTGAACCGATTTACCACGACAGAACCCTCGCCGCTGACTGCCGGCGCCGACGGCGGCATCCTGGTGGTCGACCCCGAGGTCGAGGCCGAGCAGCGCGCAGCGCTCGAGCGGTGGCGCACGAGCCGCGACCAGTCCGCCGTCGACGAGGCGCTCGAAACCCTGGCCCGCGTCGCTCGCAACGACAACGAGAACATCATGCCGGCGACGATCGCGGCCGCCCGCGCCGACGCCACCACCGGCGAGTGGGCCCAGACGCTGCGCGACGCGTTTGGGGAGTACCGGGCCCCAACCGGCGTTGGCGAGGCGGTCGCCGCGCCCACGCAGGAGCTGTCCGAGCTGCGCGAGGAGGTAGAGCGGGTGAGCGAGGCGCTCGGGCGTCGGCTGAAGTTCCTGGTCGGCAAGCCCGGCCTGGACGGCCATTCCAACGGGGCCGAACAGATCGCCGTCCGCGCGCGCGACGCCGGCATGGATGTCGTCTACGAGGGAATCCGGCTGACCCCGTCGCAGATCGCCAACTCCGCCGCGCAGGAGGGCGTGCACGTGATCGGGCTGTCGATCCTTTCCGGATCGCATCGTGAGCTGATCCCGTCCGTCTTGGACGCCCTGCGCGAGGCCGGCGTCGGGGACGTGCCGGTCGTCGTCGGCGGGATCATTCCGGAGGCCGACGCCGAAGCCCTGCGCGACGCGGGCATCGCCGCCGTCTACACCCCCAAGGACTGGAACCTGAACGGGATGATGCGCGACATCGTCGAGCTCGTCGCCGACCGCAACGGCGTCGAGACCGCCGTGGGCGCTTGAACCGTACGCCGGTGGCGGCAGCCGGGGGCGAGCTGGGCCGGCGCCTGCGCGAGCGGGACTTGACCGCCGCGCCGGCCGCGCTCAACCTGATCGAGAGCCGCTCGCCGAAGGACCGCGAGGAGGCGTGGGAGCTGCTCACCGAGGTCTCCCCCGCCGCGCTCGGAGCCGAGGCGGCCGGACACGTGATCGGGGTCACCGGACCCCCGGGGGTCGGCAAGTCCTCGCTGCTCAGCCGCCTCGTCGCCGAGTGGCGCGGGCGCGAGCGCTCGGTGGCGGTGCTGGCCGTCGATCCGAGCTCACGCCGGTCCGGTGGATCGCTTCTCGGCGATCGGGCCAGGATCGATGCCGACCCCAGAGACCGGCGCGTGTTCATCCGCTCGACCGCGGCCGGCGACCGGCTCGGGGGCCTCGCACCTGCCACCCGGAGCGCTGCGGCCGCCCTGGCCGCGGCGTTCGACGTCGTCGTGATCGAGACGGTCGGGGTGGGCCAATCCGAGACCGAGGTTGCCGACGTCGCCGACACGGTGGCGGTCGTGCTCCAGCCGGCCTCGGGCGACGTCCTTCAGTTCCTGAAAGCCGGGATCATGGAGGTCCCCGACGTGCTGGTCCTGACCAAGGCTGATCTCGAACGCCCCGCCCGGCGCGCGCTCGCCGACCTGAACGCCGCGCTGCTGGCCCTCGGCGCCACCGACACCGCCGTCTGCGCGGTCTCCTCGGTCCCGCCGCCCAAGGGAATCGACCGCCTCGCCGACGCGCTCGACGCGCACCGCTCGGAGCTCGACCTGCGGGCGCGGCGGCTGCTCGCCCGCCGCCGGCACGCCCTCGACGACTTCATCGCCGAGCACGGCGACCGCGGGCTGCGCGCCCTGGGCGGCCGGATCGAGGCCCAGCGCTGGCTCGACCAGCAGGACCCCGGCCTCGACGTGCCCGCGCTCGAACGCGCCCTCGAAGAGCGCGCCGGAGAGCGACGATGAGGGTCGTTCGGCGCCGCCGCGGGATGCCGCGGCGGATCGTGCTGCCGGGCGATCACCTCCTCGACGGGGAGACTGCGCTCCGCGCCTGGCGCGACTCTGACCTCGGCGGGTTGGTGGCCGCCTGCCAGGACGCCGAGATCTCGCGCTGGACCCGGGTCCCGTACCCGTACGGACCGAGCGATGCCCGCGCCTACCTGCTCTCCCGCCACGACGCGGTTCACACCGGGACCGGGGCGCCGTTCGCCATCGTGGCGGCTGACGAGCGCGACCACCTGCTCGGGTCGATCTCGCTCCTGCGCTTCTCCTGGCCGGACGCCCGGGCCGAGGTCGGCTACTGGCTGGGCGCGGCGGCGCGCGGGCGGGGGCACGCGACCCGCGCGGTGCGGCTCATCACAGACTGGGGGTTCAGGAGCCTGGGCCTCGAACGGATCGACCTGATGGCCGCCACCGGCAACCCGGCCTCCCAGCGGGTCGCCGAGCGCTGCGGCTTCACGCGCGAGGCCGTGCTGCGGTCATACCTACTCGGCCGGGAAGGCCGGCAGAACATGGTGGCGTTCGGCCTGCTGGCGAGCGATCTCCGGCGCCCTTGGGAAGAAATCCGAACATAGTTCGCGTTTCTTCCCGGTTCCAGCCGGCCCTCCGCAACAGCTAGGCTCTTTCGTTCGATGCCACTCGAACCCCTCAAGGATGGACACGGCCGTCTGATTGGCGACCTGCGGGTGTCGGTCACCGACCGCTGCAACTTCCGCTGCCAGTACTGCATGCCCGCCGAGGGCCTGCCCTGGCTCGAGCGCGAGGAGATCCTCACCTTCGAGGAGATCACGCGTCTGGTCGGCCTGTTCGCCGCAATGGGAGTCCACGACGTCCGGCTGACCGGCGGCGAGCCGCTCGTGCGCAAGGAGTTCCCCCGGCTGGCGGCGATGCTTGCGCAGGTCCCCGGGGTCGACGACCTATCCGTCACCACCAACGGGTACCTGCTCGAGCGCGACGCCGAAGCGTTGGTTCGCGCCGGCATCGATCGGTTCAACGTGTCGATCGACTCGCTGCAGCGCGACCGCTTCTTCGAGCTCACTCGGCGCGACGCGCTGCCCAGAGTTCTCCGCGGACTCGAGACGCTGGCCGAATACCCCGAGGCCCATCCGATCAAGATCAATGCGGTGGCGATGCGCGACTTCACCGAGGAGGAGGCGATCCCGTTCGCCGAGTTCGCCCGCCGTACGCCTTACGAGGTGCGCTTTATCGAGTTCATGCCGCTCGACGCCGACCATGCTTGGACCGCGGACCAGGTGCTGACCGGGGCCGAGATCCGCGCCGCGATCGATGCCGTCTACCCGCTCGAGCCCGAGCCGCGCGAGCCGCACGCCACCGCCCGCGTCTACCGCTTCAAGGACGGCCGCGGCAAGCTCGGCTTCATCAATCCGGTATCCGAGCCGTTCTGCGGCGACTGCAACCGGGTTCGCCTGATCGCTGACGGTCGGCTTCGCACCTGCCTGTTCTCGCTGAACGAGACCGATCTGCGCACTCCGATCCGCGAGGGCGCGGACGACGGCGAGCTCGAACGGATCATCCGCGACGCCGTCTGGCGCAAGGAGCTCAAGCACCACGTCGGCGAGCCCGGATTCATCCAGCCGGCTCGCAGCATGTCCGCCATCGGCGGCTGAGCCGACAGTCTTCGATAAGAGAGTCGTAATAACCGGACTGCGGTTAACCCTTTCGCAAGACTCCAGCAGCATCATCTGAGGCGCAGATGCTGCTGCTGATGCTGTTCGCCCTGATCGCCGGCGCGGGCACGGCGATCACGCCATGCGTCCTCCCGGTGGTGCCGGCACTGCTCGCTTCAAGCGCCACCGGAGGCCGTCGGCGCCCGATCGGGATCGTGATCGGGCTCGGGACGACGTTCACGATCGCGATCGTGCTGCTCGCGCAGCTGGTTAAGGGTGTGGGCCTCGCGAGCGGGGCCGCGCGAACGCTGGCGATCGTGGTCCTGATCGGGTTCGGCATCGCGCTGCTGATCCCAGACCTGACAGCCCGGATCGAGGCGCCGCTTTCTCGGCTTGGCCGCTTCGGGCCCAAGAGCCGCGGCACCGGCTTCTGGTCGGGGCTCGGAGTGGGCGCCGCGCTCGGGTTCGTGTGCGCGCCGTGCGCGGGGCCGATCCTGGCCGCGGTGACGTCGGTCAGCGCCTCGAGCGGCGCCAACGCCCGGGTGGTTCTGGTCGCGATCTCCTACTCGATCGGACTGTGCGCGGTGCTGCTGATCTACGCCTTCGCCGGACGCGCGGTGATCGACCGAATCCGCCGGGTCGGCCGCGGCAACACGATCAACCGTGCCCTCGGCGCCGTGTTGCTCGCGACCGGGGTGCTGATGATCTTCAACATCGACGTCCGCTTCGAGGAGGACCTCGCAAAGGACACCAGCCTGCCTGCGGTCCTGGTCGATCCGACCCGCTCGCTAGAGAACTCGAGCGCGGTCCAGAAGCGCCTGGCCTCGCTGCGCCCGACGTCGCGTTTCGTCACCGCCCAGAAGGAGGCATCGGTCACGCCGGTCCCGACCGAGGCCGAGCGCGAGGTCGCGATCCCCGGGGTCAAGACCCCGTCGCTGGCCGATCTCGGCACCGCGCCGAACTTCACCAACACCGAGGACTGGTTCAACACGCCCGGCGACCGCCCACTGAGCCTGTCCCAGCTCCGCGGCCATGTCGTCCTGGTCGATTTCTGGACCTACACGTGCATCAACTGCCTGCGGACGCTTCCCTTCCTGAAGGGCCTGTACGCGCAATACCACCGTTACGGCCTCGACATCGTCGGCGTCGAGACGCCGGAGTTCACCTTCGAGCAGGAGGCGAGCAACGTCCGGCAGGCGATCGCGTCGGACGGGATCAAGTACCCGGTCGTCCAGGACAACGAGTACGGGACCTGGAACGCCTACCAGAACGAGTACTGGCCGGCCGAGTACCTGATCGACGCGAAGGGCCAGGTGCGCCACGTCCAGTTCGGCGAGGGCGACTACAAGCAGAGCGAGGCCGCGGTCCGCGCGCTGCTGGCCGACGCCGGCGCCACCAGCCTGCCCCCGCCCATGACCGCCACCGCGATCATGGCCTCGGCCGGGCTCGGCACCCCGGAGACCTACCTCGACACGCAGCGCCAGCAGGGCTTCGTGACCCCGATTCAGTCCGGCGTTCGGAATTACGAGGGGGCAAAGGGCGTCGGCCTGAACCAGTTCGCCCTGAAGGGGATCTGGTGGGCCACCTCGGAGTCGCTGACACCCGTCGGCGGCACCTCGTCGATCACCGGCGGCGTGCAGGCCGCCAAGGTCTACCTGGTGCTGACCTCGGCCGGGAACGTTCCACGCCAGGGCCGCGTCCTGCTCGACGGCCAGCCGCTACCAAACGCGCACGCCGGCGCGGACGTCAAGAACGGCGTACTCACCGTCACCGGCGAGCGGCTCTACTCGCTGATCTCGTTCCCCACCGCGCAGGACTTCACCTTCACCGTGCAGCTGCCGCCGGGCGTCTACGCCTACGACTTCACGTTCGGCTAGCGCAGCCCCTACACCCGCGGCGCGCCGGCCCGTCGCCGGTCGAGCATCGCCGCGGCCTGCAGGAGGTCGTCCGGCGTGTCGACATCGAACAGCTCCTCGGGGTCATCGACCTCGAGCAGGACCGGATCGATCCCGGCCACGATCTCCATCAGTCGTCCGGTCGCCGCCCGCGCCGGGCCCGACAGCAGCTCGAGCGCCCGCGGCTGGTAGCAGCCCAGTAGAGGCTGCATGCGCCCATCCGCACACGCGACGACCGCCGGCGCTCGCCCCGGATCGGCCTTGACCAGCCGGCGGACCAGCTCCGGCGTGACGAACGGCATGTCGGCCGGGCACACGAGCACGGGGCGACCGCCCGCGAGCGAGAGCGCCTGCGTGATCCCGACCACGGGGTGACGCGGATCCTCGGGCTCGATCCACACCGCCACTCGGGACAGCGGGGGCAAGCTGGTGCCGGCTTTGGCCAGGATCGCCACCTTGCTTAGCACCTGCCCGACCGCCTCGAGCGGATAGGCAATCAGCGGCTTGCCGTCGAGCTCAACCGTCGGCTTCTGCCCGCCGATCCGCAGACCGGCGCCGCCCGCCAGAATCGCCCCTACCGGCCTCGGTCGGAACCGCATCAGCGGCCCTCGTCGTGCTCACTCACACGGGGATCGTAGAATCAACGCAATGGAGGGCTCAACTTCTGTTCGGAGCTGGCTCCGTTGCTATCGCTGTTGGTCGCAGAACCTCGAGGTTCAGGTCCATTACGAGGGGATCCACCGGATCGACCCGGAGACGGGCGAGCGGGGCGAGGTCGTGGACGAGATGCAGGAGGCCGTCGTCCAGTGCCTCGAGTGCATGCACGACCAGCCGCACCTCGGCTTCCACAACGGCCGCGTCGAGCCGATTGAGGACCGCTGGGAGCGGATGATCGCGGGCACCCCGTGGGTCGCCTCCTGCACCGTCACCGTCGAGGCCGACGACGTAGAGACGTGCTCGGGACCTGAGGCCGGCGACGCGCTCTCCTACGCCGCCTTCGGCGACCACGGAACACGCGAGTTCTTCACCCACGTGCGCTTCCACAAGCACGACGACGACCGGATCGTCGTCCACCTGCTGGTCGAGCTCTACGCGCGCTCGGCCGAGGAGGCCACCGAGGTGCTCGAGGACGCCGCGCGCGGCATCCTGGCGATCACCTCGCTTGCCGAGGAATCACGTCCGCCCGCATCGACGGGCGGCGGCGGCGACGGGCAACACTGACCCGCTCGGCCGCCTCCATCACGATCAGCGCCAGCGCCACCGGGACCGTAGCCGGCAGCTCCGAGATGACGAGGAAGAGCAGGTCGAATACGGCCGCGATTGCGAGCGTGAGCAGCGCCGCCTGCCACTGCCGCCGCCACCGCGCGGCCAGCACCGCCCCCAGCAGGGCGGCCACGAACAGGTCGCCGTAGCCCAGCGAGACGGTCCCAAACAGCTCGCTTTGAAGCTGTGGGAGCCCCGCCGGCGGCGAGGCGGCCACGAGCGTGGCGTTCGGGGTCTGGAGCAGGTCAGAGACCACGAGCCACACGTCCGCGGCAGCCATCAGCACGATTCCGGCCTTCAGCCACGACGGCGGGGTCACGGCGGCCAGCAGGACCCCGAGCGTCACGCAGCTGAGCGCCGAGAGGAGCGCGGCCGACCCCTCGCCGACGAGCGAAGTTTTCAGCGTCCAGGCGAGCACGAACAGCGGCACCGCCAACAGCGCGGCCCACGGCCGGGATCCACGCATCGCCCACCCGAGCGCGAGCGCGGCCAGGATCGGGACTGCGATCAGCGCGAGCCAGGTCAGGCCGGTGGCGGTGTCCGACACGTAGCGAATCGCGAAGATCACGACCACGATCGAGGCGATCGGCACAAACGCCCAGCCGCGGCCGTGGAAGCGGTCCATCCACGCCGGCCGCGCGATCGGCCGCGGCCCGACCACGGTCGCCGCCTGCAGCGCGAGCACGCTGGCGTCCGACGGGATGAAGGGCAGCGCCATGCGGTCAGGGTACGGGGCTGACCGAAGAGATCCTTATGTGTGCCGCGCCGGCCAGCAGTTGACGATCACCATTCGCGCGCCCGGATGGATACCCGAGCGCGCCGAGGTGGTGATCCGCGACGGGGCGCTACCGGTCGCGAAGCTGCTTTGACGTCGGCGCCTGGGGCGCTACCGGTCGCGAAGCTGCTTTGACGCCGGCGCCTGGGGCGCTACGCGCCGAGGCGCCGCTCGAGCTCGGTCAGCTGCGCCTTGAGCTCGCGCGGGAGCGCGTGGCCGAACTTGCCGTAGTGCTCGTGCATCTGCGGAAGCTGATGCATCCAGGCGTCGTGATCGACCTCGAGTAGCTTCTCGATCGCCTCGCGATCGATGTCGAGCCCCGCCGTGTCGATGCCGCCCTCGCCGACCGGCGGGACCAACCCGATCGCGGTCTCGTTCGCCTCCGCCTTGCCTTCGAGTCGGCGGAAGATCCACGCCAGCGGGCGGCAGTTCTCGCCGAAGCCCGGCCACAGGAACTTGCCGTCGTCGTCCTTGCGGAACCAGTTGACGTAGAAGATCCGGGGCAACTTGGCGCCCTTACGGCGCCCGATCTCGAGCCAGTGCGCGAAGTAGTCGGCCATGTTGTAGCCGCAGAACGGCAACATCGCCATCGGGTCAAAACGGAGCTCGCCGACATTCCCGGTGGCCGCGGCGGTCTTCTCCGAGGACATGGTCGAGCCGAGGAATACGCCGTGCTCCCAGTCGCGCGCCTCGTACACGAGCGGCACTACCGTGGCGCGCCGGCCGCCGAACAGCATCGCGTCGATTGGCACGCCGGCGGGCGAGTCCCACCGCGGATCGATCGACGGGGACTGTTCGATCCGCACGGTGAAGCGCGCGTTCGGATGGGCCGCGGTCTTGTCCGAGTCCGGCGTCCAGTCGTCGCCGCGCCAATCGGTGAGGTGCGCCGGCGGGTCGCCCATCCCCTCCCACCAGACATCGCCGTCATCGGTCTTGGCGCAGTTAGTGAACACGACGTCCTGCTCGAGCATCTCCAGCGCGTTCGGGTTCGTCTTCTTGCCGGTCCCGGGCGCCACCCCGAAGAAGCCCGCCTCGGGGTTGACCGCGTACAGCCTGCCGTCCTTGCCGAACTTCATCCAAGCGATGTCGTCACCGATCGTCTCGATCTTCCAGCCCGGCAGCGTGGGGATCATCATCGACAGGTTGGTCTTGCCGCAGGCGCTCGGGAACGCACCCGCGATGTACTTCGACACCCCTTCGGGCGACGTCATCTTGAGGATCAGCATGTGCTCGGCGAGCCAGCCCTCGTCGCGGGCCATCACCGAGGCGATCCGCAGCGCGAAGCACTTCTTCCCGAGCAGCGCGTTGCCGCCGTAGCCCGAGCCGAACGACCAAATCTCGCGCGTCTCGGGGAAGTGGACGATGTACTTGTTCTCGGCGTTACACGGCCAGGGAACGTCCTGCTCGCCGTCGGCGAGCGGCGCCCCGACCGAGTGCATGCACGGGACGAAGTCGCCATCCTCGCCAAGCTGGTCGAGCGCATCCTGGCCCATCCGAGTCATGACCCGCATCGACGCGGCCACGTACGCCGAGTCGGTCAGCTGAACGCCGATGTAGGAGATCGGCGAGCCGATCGGGCCCATCGAGAACGGGACGACGTACATGGTGCGCCCGCGCATCGAGCCCGTGAACAGCTCGGTCAGAGCCTCCCGCATCTCCTCCGGGTCGCTCCAGTTGTTGGTCGGGCCGGCGTCCTCCTGGCGCTCGGAGCAGATGAACGTGCGGTCCTCGACCCGTGCCACGTCGGCCGGGTCGGACAGAGCCAGGTAGGAGCCCGGCCGCTTCGTCTCCGAAAGCCGCTCGAACGTCCCGGCCTCGAGCAGCGTCTGCGCCAGCTGCTCGTACTCCTCGTCGGACCCGTCGCACCAGTAGACGTCGTCGGGCTGAGTCAGCGCCGCCATCTCCTCTACCCACCCCTGCAGGCGCGAGTGGTCGGTGGTGGCTTGTTTCGTCGGTGCGGTGTGGGCCATGAGGTCTCAGCAACTCCTATGTCAGGGTGGGCTTCCAAGCCTACCCGTCGGGGGGCGAATATGACCAGCTGGTGGTCTAAATGCGAACTTGTTCCGTACTACTCCACATTGGCCTCGGCGGCCTGGCCGCCAGCGGAGCCAAGTGCCGAGTCCTTGCGCGGAACCAGCACCAGGCGCTTGAACTCGGCCACCAGGACGCCGTCCTGGTTGAGCACTCGTGTGTGCACTCTGACGGTTCCTCGGTCGGGCTTGGACTGCGACGGCTTGACCTCGAGGACCTCGGACTCGCAGAACAGGGTGTCGCCGTGGAACACCGGTGCAGGGTGCTTGAGCTCCTCGGTGGCCAGGTTCGCGATCGCCTTGCCGCTCACGTCCGACACGCTCATGCCGAGCGCCAGCGAGTAGACCAGCGGCCCGACGACGACGTTGCGGCCCTGCTGGGACTGACGCGCGTACACGTCGTTGATGTGCAGCGGGTGGTGGTTCATGGTCAGCAGGCAGAACAGGTGGTCGTCGGCCTCTGTGACCGTCTTGGCCGGCCAGTGCTTGTACACCGCCCCCACCTCGAACTCCTCCAGGTAGCGACCGTAGGGGTGCGCGCCGCTGGCCTCGCGCGCCGCCTGGTCGGTCTCGATCTGGGTCTCCGCCTGGTCTGTATCTGTTTCGGTCATCTTCAGAGAATGCCAAGGCACGACGCTTGATGCGCACCCCATCTAAGGTTCCGGCGATGCGAAACCCCCGTGACTTCGGAAAACCACTGGCCATCGGCGCGCCCGCACCGGTGCTCGAGATCCCGTTCAAACCCTCCCGGATGATCCACTTCCTCGACTTCTCCAACGAGAAGATGGTGGCCAAGGTGCCCGACATCGCACCGACGGTCGACATCCTGCTCGGCAACCTCGAGGACGCCGTGCCGGTCGACCGCAAGGAGGCCGCTCGCGAGGGTCTCGTGCGGGTGGGCAAGGAGATGGAGCTCGGCGAGACGCAGCTGTGGACGCGGGTCAACAGCCTCGAGTCGCCTTGGGTGCTCGACGACATCACGACGCTCGTGAGTGAGATCGGTCACAAGCTCGACGTGATGATGATCCCCAAGGTCGAGGGCGCCTGGGACATCCACTACGTAGACCGTCTGCTCGCCCAGCTCGAGGCGCGCGCCGGGCTGGAGCGCCCGATCCTGATCCACGCGATCCTTGAGACCGGCCTCGGCGTGGTCAACCTGGAGGAGATCGCCACCGCCAGCCCGCGCATGCAGGGCATGAGCTTCGGCCCTGCTGACCTGGCTGCCTCGCGGCGGATGAAGACGACGCGGGTGGGCGGCGGGCACCCCGGCTACCGGGTGATCGAGGATCCGGACCCGGATAATCCTGAAGCGCCACGGGCGACCGCGCAGCAGGATCCGTGGCACTACTCGATCGCACGCATGGTTGACGCCTGCACCTCGGCGGGAATCCTCCCCTTCTACGGCCCCTACGGCGATATCAAGGACGTCCAGGGCTGCGAGACCCAGTTCCGCGCCGCCTTCCTGCTCGGCTGCGTCGGCGCCTGGTCACTTCACCCGGTGCAGATCGATATCGCCAAGAAGGTGTTCAGCCCCGATCCCGACGAGGTGCGCTTCGCCAAGAAGGTCCTCGAGGCCATCCCCGACGGGCGAGGCGTGCACATGATCGACGGCAAGATGCAGGACGACGCCACCTGGAAGCAGTGCAAGGTGATGGTCACCCTGGCCGAGATGCTCGCCCACAAGGACCCGGAGCTGGCCAAGGCCTACGGCTTCGACCGCGTGGCGGCATAGAGTCTCCGGGACATGCGGATCTCGGCCAAGGCCGACTATGCGGTACGCGCGGTGGTTGAGCTCGCCGCCGCCGATGACGAGAAGCCCGTCAAGGCCGAACGGATCGCCGTCGCCCAGGACATTCCCTTGAACTTCCTCGAGAACATCCTCGGGGATCTACGGCACGCCGGCATCGTGCGCAGCCACCGCGGAGCCGAGGGCGGCTTTCGCCTGGCCAAGCCGGCCGAGGAGATCACGATTGCCGACGTCATCCGGGAAGTCGAGGGACCGCTGGCGAGCGTGCGGGGCGGGCCGCCTGAGGAGACCTCCTACCCCGGCGCCTCCGAGGCATTGCCGCGGGTGTGGATCGCCGTGCGCGCGAACCTGCGAAACGTGCTCGAGCACGTCACCGTCGCGGACGTGGCGAGCGGGAAGCTCCCGGCCGCGATCGATCGGCTGGCCAAGGACCCGGAGGCCTGGGTCACGCGTTGATCGGACGATGCGGCGCGGCTGCCCCGGCCGCGCTCAGGGAACCCGCCGGCAGTCTCACATACACGACGTCACCCGGGCTCAGCTCAAGCTCATCGCTCTGAGCGCGCGTCAGCTGAGCGCGCGCGGGCTCACCGCCGCTCAACTCGAGCTCGATCCGCACCTCGAAGCCAAGGTGCACCACCCGCTTGACCATCGCCTCCACCGCGCCATCCAGCGGCACCACCGAGACGGTGACATCGTGCGGGCGCACCAGCCGGCCGTCGATCTTGCTCACCGGGCCAAGGAAGCCCATCACGAAGTCGGTCGCCGGCTTGTCGTAGACGTCGCGCGGTGCGCCGACCTGCTCGATCGCGCCCTTGTTCATCACCGCGATCGTGTCGGCGACCTCCATCGCCTCCTCCTGGTCGTGAGTGACGAGCACCGTCGTCACGCCCTGCTCGTCGTGCAGTCGCCGCAACCAGCGCCGCAGCTCGGCGCGGACGTTGGCGTCCAGTGCGCCGAACGGCTCGTCGAGCAGCAGCACCTGCGGCTCCACCGCCAGCGCGCGCGCCAGCGCCATGCGCTGACGCTGCCCGCCCGAGAGCTGATGCGGCTGCTGCCCCGCCCACTGCGTGAGACCGACGAGCGCGAGCAGCTCCTGCACCCGAGCGCGCGTCTCGGCCGGCTTGCGCTTGCGGATCTTCAGCCCGAAGGCGACGTTCTCGAACACGCTCATGTGCGCGAACGCGGCGTAATGCTGGAACACGAACCCGATGCTGCGGTCCTGGGGGCGCCGCCTGGTGACGTCCTCGTCGGCGATCCGGACGACTCCGTCGTCGGGCTCCTCGAGGCCGGCGATGATCCGCAGCAGCGTCGACTTGCCCGAGCCGCTCGGCCCCAGCAGCGCGGTCAATCCACCCTCGGGTACCTCGAGCGAGACGTTGTCGAGTGCGGTGAAGTCGCCGAAGTGCTTCGAGATCCGCTCCGCCTCGATCCTCATCGCGCGTCCTCCCTTCTGGATCCGAACATCGTCATCAGCAGCAGCACGGCAACCGAGATCACCGCCAGTTCGGTCGCGAGCGCATACACGCTGGTCGTCACCTGGGTTCCGATCTGGTCGTCCCGCTGGTACAGCAGCAGCGGCAGCGTCAGCGTCGACCCGGCCACGTTCGAGGACACGACCAGCACCGCGCCGATCTCGCCGAGTGCCCGCGCCGTCGTCAACACCACGCCGTAGGCGAGGCCCCAGCGGATCGTCGGCAGCGTGACCCGCCAGAACGTCTGCCACGAGGAGGCGCCGAGCGTGGCCGCCGCCTCCTCCTGCTCGTCGCCGACCTCACGCAGCACGGGGGTGACCTCGCGCACCACGAACGGAAGCGACACGAACACGGTCGCGATCACCATCCCCGGCACCGCGTAGATGATCCGGATCCCGTTGTTCAGGAACACGTTCCCGAACCAGCCGCCCTGGCCGTAGACGAGCAACAGCGCGAGCCCGGCGATCACCGGGGAGACGATGAACGGCAGGTCGATCAGCGCGTCCAGGACGCCCTTGCCGACCCGCGGAGTCGTGCCGCGGGCGAGGACGAGGGCCGCGCCGACGCCGAAGATCGTGTTGAGCGGCACCGCGATCGCGGCGATCAGAATCGACAGCCAGAACGCGCTGACCGCGGCCGGCGTGGTCATGAACGCCCACGCGGTCCCGACGCCGTACTCGAACGTCCGCCAGAACACGATGACGAGCGGCGCGAGCAGCAGCAGCGTCAGGTATAGGAGCGCCACCAGGCGCAGCGACAGCGTGGCGCGGCGGCTAACGACCATCTCGCGCCCCATACCGACGGATGGCGAACAGGACAAGCAGCGCGATCACCATCAGCATCACCGACAGCGCCGCCGCCGCCTGCTCCGTCCCGCTCTCGATGTCGTCGTAGATCACGATCGAGGCGATCTGCACCTTGCCCGCGATCAGCGCAAGCGAGCCGAACTCGCCGACCGAGCGCGCGAACGCGAGCGCCGCCCCCGAGAAGATCGCCGGGCGAAGCGCGGGCAGGATGATTCGCCGGAAGGTCGTGGCGTTCGACGCGCCCAGCGACGCGGCCGCCTCCTCGACCTCGCGGTCGAGCTCGATCAGCACCGGCTGGACCGAGCGCGCCACGAACGGAAGCGTCACGAACAGCAGCGCGACGACCACCGCGCCGCGGGTGTACGCGAGATGGATCCCGACGGGGCTGTCGGGCCCGTACAGCGCGATCAGCGTCAGCCCAGCAACGATCGTCGGGAGCGCGAACGGCAGGTCGATCAGCGAATTGACGACGCGCTTGCCCGGGAACGAGTCGCGGACGAGCACCCAGGCGACCAGCGTCCCCATCACCGCCCCGATGGCGGCCACGACCAGCGACGCCCCGAGCGTGATCGCCAGCGCGCGGAGCGTGAGCGTGTTGTCGATCGAGCTCCACAGCGTCCCGAGTCCCGACGAGAAGGCCTTGACGACCACCGCCGCCAGCGGGATCACGACGATCACGCTCAGATACAGCATGCATACGCCGAGCCCGAGCCCGGCTCCGCTGATCGCAATCGGCCGCGCCCCCGCCCGGCGGCGAGGACGCGGCTGGCTCGGCGCCGGCGCAGGCGCCGGCAGCGCGTGGGTCTCAGCTGGCAGTGGGCACCCCCGCCGCCTCCTCGATCTTGGTGATCGATCCGGTGGACGGCGCGAAGAAGGTCTTGTCCACCGAGGTCCAGCCGCCGAGGTAGTCGATCGTAAACAGCTCCGCCGGCGAGGGGAACTTGCCGGCGAACTTGCTCGCCACCGACGCCAGGACCGGCCGGTAACCCTTCTCGGCCCAGATCGTCTGGCCCGCCGTCGACCACTGCCAGTTGACGAACGCCTGCGCCTGCGTCGCGTGCGAGCTCTTGGCGATGACCGCGATCGGCGTCTGGATCAGGATCGTCTGCGCCGGATAGACGATGTCGACCGCATCGCCGGCCTTCTTGGCCGCGAGCGCGTCGGACTCGTAGTCGAGCAGCACGTCACCTTTGCCGCCGAGGAACGTCTGCAGCGCCGCGCTCGCGCTCGAGTCCTGCACGCTGACGTTCTTGGTCAGGAGCGTGTTGATGTAGGCCAGCGCCTGCGCCGGCGTCTTGCCCTCCTTGAGCTGAGCGCCGTAACCGGCCAGGATGTTCCAGCGCGCGCTGCCCGAGGTCGACGGGTTGGGCGTGATCACGTCGACGCCCGGCTTGATCAGGTCATCCCAGCCGGCGATGTGCTTCGGGTTGCCCTTGCGGACGACGAACACGACGACGGAGTCGCTCGAGAAGCCGTTGTATGGGTTGGCGTCCCAGCTCTTGGCCACGATCCCGTCCTTGACCAACCGGGTCATGTCCGGCGTCGTCGAGAACTCGACGACGTCCGCCGGCTGACCGGTGTCGACGGCGCGGCTCTGCGACCCCGACGCGCCGAACGACTCGCTGAAGGTGACGCCCTTGCCGGCGGTCGTCTGCGCGAACGCCGCGGTCAGCGCGTCGAACGCCTTCTTGGGCGTCGAGTACGCGACCAGGTTGAGGTTGACGCTGCTGGCGCCACCTGTGGACGCGGCGTTGCTCGTCGTCGCCGCGGCGCTCGAGCTGGTGCTCGTCGCGTCCGAGGAGCCCCCGCAGCCGGCGATCAGGCCCGCGATCGATAGCGGCAGCAGCGCGAGCGCGGCCACGCGCGCGGCGCCCCCGCCCGGCAGACGCGAGGTCAGTCGGCGTGTTCGTGTTCTCATTTCGCAGTCTCCTCGAAGATACTTCAGTTAGTTCATTGACATTACCAACCCGATCAGCCTACTTGGTTAGCTGGCCGTGCCCGCAGGGGCCCGGCGAGACTCGAGTTATCCGCCAAGATCGCCACCGCCACCGCGACCACGGGCCGTGGCAAACCCGGGAGCGCGGGCCCCTCGAGTTGCGGAAAGCTACGCCACCGTAGGCTGGCACGACACGTTGCCGTCCCGCTCCGCTACCCTCGGGCGCCCCGATGCGGTTTTTCGAGTACGAGTCGCGAGCGATCGTCGCCAAGGCTGGGATCCCGGTAACCAAGCACGGCTTCGCGAAGACCCCCGAGGAAGCCGCCGCGATCGCAGAGCAGATCGGCGGGCCGGTGGTGGTCAAATCCCAGGTGCTCAGCGGGGGGCGGATGAAGGCCGGTGGGGTCCAATTCGCCGACACGCCGGAGGAAGCGGCCCGCCACACCGAGAAGATCCTCGACCTCGAAATCGGCGGTCACATGCCCCGCGGCGTGCTCGTCGACTCGCGTGCCCCGGTCAAGCACGAGTACTACGCCGGCGTGGTCTGGGACGGGATCCGCAAGCGACCGGTGATGCTGTTCTCCGACATGGGCGGCATCGACATCGAGCAGGTCGCCGAGGAACATCCCGACCATGTGGCCCGCGCCCACTTCTCCACGCTCAGACCGTTCTCCGACTGGCAGGCCAAGCAGCTGATCGCCTCGCTCGGGATCAGCAGCAGCGCGCTGAACCGGCTCACCCCGATCCTGGCCCGGCTGGCCCGTCTGTTCCTGGAGTACGACATGACGCTCGCCGAGATCAACCCATTGGGTGAGCTCGAGGACGGCTCGTTCGTGGCCCTCGACGCCCACATGGACATGGAAAACGAGGCCCGCCCGCGTCAGAAGGCGATCCTCCACGAGCTCGGGGTCGGCGACGAGGAGACCCGGCTGGCCCGCGAGCCGACTCCGTTCGAGCTGGCCGGCGAAGAGGTCGACTCGCAAGACCACCGCGGCGTCGCCGGCAACGTCACCGAGTTCGACGGCAACCTCGGCCTGGTGATCGGCGCCGGCGGCGGATCGCTGACCCTGTTTGACGCGGTCCGCGCCCACGGCGGCGACCCGGCCAACTACTGCGAGATCGGCGGCAATCCCTCGGTCAGCAAGGCCTGCGGGCTGGCCAAGCTGGTGCTTCACAAGCCCGGCGTGGACAAGATCGCGGTGATGATGTCGATCGTCTCCAACACCCGCGTGGACATTGTCGCCCGCGGTGTGATCAAAGCGTGCGTCGAGCTCGGCTACGACCCGGCCGAGAAGATTGCGATCTTCCGCATCCCCGGCGCCTGGGAGGAAGAGGGCTTCCAGATCCTCGACCGCTATGGCGTCGAGTACGCGGACCGGAGCGTCTCCCTGCACGAGGCGGCCCGGCGTGCGGTCGAGAAAATCCAAGGAGCCGCCGCCTAGCCATGTCCATCCTCATCGACGAGAACACCACCTTCATCGTGCAGGGCATCACCGGCCGCGAGGCCGTGAACCTCACCCGCGAGTGCCTCGACTACGGCAAGGGCGCGAAGATCGTGGGCGGGGTCACGCCCGGCCGCCTGGGCCGCGACGTCCACGGGGTGCCGGTGTTCGACACGGTGGCGCAGGCGGTGGAGCACCACGGCGGGCCGATCGATGGCTCGGTCGTCACCGTCCCCCCCGCCTTCACCAAGGACGCGGTGTTCGAGGCGATCGAGAACGGCGTCAGGCTGGTCGTGATCGTGACCGAGCGGATCCCCCGCGGCGACGTCGCGCAGATGGTCGAGCTGGCCTCCGAGCGGGGCGCGCGCATCATCGGTCCCAACTGCCT
>Ga0187772_10000016_pt1 | contig 59469 bp, 69 predicted proteins | sample 0116_SJ02_MP15_2_FD_133137 | JGI IMG/M metagenome (GOLD analysis project Ga0187772, IMG submission 133137) | Tropical peat soil microbial communities from peatlands in Department of Meta, Colombia - 0116_SJ02_MP15_20_MG | ecosystem: Environmental > Terrestrial > Soil > Wetlands > Peat | place... | reverse complement strand
ATCCGAGCGTGGATCGAGACCTGGAACGAGAACCCGCGGCCGTACGTGTGGACCAAGCCCGCCGAACGGATCCTCGAATCGATCGCCAGGTACCGCCAACGAATCAACCAAACGGCACACTAGCTGCTGTCGCCCGGGCCGGCCAGAGGTGGCCGGCGGCGATGTCGACTGGTGCCTTCCTGCGCGGTGGCGGCTGCCGTGCGGCGACACGTCGATAACGCCCAGTTCACGGAACTGTCGCTGCTTGCGGGGTGGCTGTCGGTGTTCGCGCCTGCCCCGAACTTAGACTCGGATCGCCATGAGCGCCGTCCAAAACATCGCCGTCCCTCCGCACAATCTCGAGGCCGAGAAATCGGTCCTCGGGGCGGTGCTGCTCGACGAGCGCCACCTCCACGCGCTGCTCGTGGAGCAGCACTTGCGGCCCGACCACTTCTACCGTGAGCAGCACGGCGCGGTGTTCGCGGCGATGATGGAGTTGTACGAGGGCGACCGGAAGATCGACCATCTGACGGTGGCGGAGACGCTCCGCCAGCACGGCAAGCTCGACGAGATCGGCGGTCCGGCCGCGATCGATGAGCTCGCGGGCTGGGTGCCGGCCGCCGGGCACGCCCGGGAGTACGGCCAGATCGTGCGCGATAACGCGCAGCTACGCGCGCTCTTGACGACGTCGTACGAAATCCAAGCGAGCGTAATGGCACGGGAGGCGCCACCGCGTGACCTGGTTGAGCGCGCCGAGCGCTCCGTGCTCGAGGTGGCCCATGACGACCGACAGAAGAAGTTCCGGCCGATCGCCGAGGTGCTCGATCAGGAGACGGACAAGCTCCACCGGCTCTCGACGCTCAAGACCCCGCTGACGGGAACGCCGTCGGGCTTCAAGGACCTCGACGAGCTGACGGGCGGCTTTCAGGCGGGCAACCTGATCGTGGTCGCGGCACGCCCCTCGATGGGCAAGTCCGCGCTCGTCGCCAACATCGCCGAGAACGCAGTGCTCGGGGTGGGTCACCCGACGCACAAGCCGAGTCCGGTCGCGCTGTTCTCGCTCGAGATGTCCGAATCCGAGCTCGCTCAGCGCTTCGTCGCCTCGCAGGCGCGTATCCGCGGCGAGGAGCTGCGCAAAGGCCGCGTGGCCGAGAACCGGTGGCCGAAGATCCTCGCCGCCTGCCAGCGCCTATCCGATGCTCCGCTGTGGATCGACGACTCGAGCGACACCGGCGTGCTCGAGGTCCGCGCCAAGGCCCGGCGCCTGCACCATCAGCTTGAGGACGGTCTGGCGCTGATCATCATCGACTACCTCCAGCTGATGCGTCACGAGGGCCGGGTGGAGAGCCGCGTCGAGCAGGTGGGACAGATCTCCCGCGGTTTGAAGGGGCTCGCCCGGGAGCTGAACGTCCCGGTGATCGCGCTGTCGCAGCTCAGCCGAGCGGTCGAGCAGCGTGGTGGCGAGAAGCGCCCGATCCTGTCCGATCTTCGCGAATCCGGCCAGATCGAGCAGGACGCCGACCTGGTCATGTTCATCTACCGGGAGGAGTACTACGACAAGGAGTCCGAGCGGCCGGGCGAGGCGGACATCATCATCGCCAAGCACCGAAACGGGCCGGTGGGCGACGTCGTGCTCACCTTCCAGAAGGAGTATCCGAAGTTCATGAACTACGCCGGCGAGCGGTTCGCGGCATGAGTTGGGCCGAGAGCGGGGCCCGGATTCCCGCCGTCGCCGTCGCCCGCACAGCGGTGGCGCCGGGCGAGGTCAGGGACCTCAGCCGCTGCCCGTTCGATGCGTGCGATGGAAGTGGGTTGGTGTACGACGAGGAGACCAACACGGCCTACGACTGCCGCTGCCGGCGGCAGATCATCGCTCAGCGCAAGGCGCGCAGCCTGTCGGCGGTCATCCCGCGCCGCTACCGCGACGCGGCGTTCGACCGCTATCCGGTCACGGATATGGAACCGCCGGTTGTGGCGGCCACGCGGCGGTTCGCTCAGAACATCGACGAGCACTTGAGTGCGGGGCGTGGGCTGTGGTTCATGGGGCCGGTCGGGACCGGCAAAACCACCCTAGCCATGCTTGTCTCCAAGGCAGCGCTCGAGGCCGGACGCTCGGTGGCGATCTATTCGCTGCCACGTCTGCTCAACGAGATCCGCGAGACACATCGGCCAGACCGCTCCCACATGGACCTCCTCGATCGCCTGACCGCGGTCGACCTGCTGCACATCGATGATGTCGGCGCCGAACGCACGACCGACTGGGTGCTCGAGGAGCTGTATTCAATTGTCAACGCGCGCTACGAGGACGAGCGCTCGATGGTGATTACCACCAACCTCCTCGAGCGCGAGGCGCTATGCGAGCAGATCACAGAGCGAACGGTGTCGCGGCTGACCGAGATGTGCGATCAGCTCCTTCTGCCCGGGCACGACCGGCGGACCGAATTCAGCCCCGCCTGACGGGTCAGCCGTCCGGCCGGCGCTCTGACTCGGCTCGTTTCTCGAGCTTCTCGGCCAGGTAGCGCGCCTTTTCCGCCCGCCGCTCGTGCTGGACGGCCTCGTCCTCATCGGGCGCGCTGTCGGCTCGCTCACGCTCGAGCTGCGTCAGCTTGAGCTCCTCGGTCTTGGGGTCGGTGTCGGGCACGGTCAGAAGCGAGCGCCATTGCCAGACTTCATGGGTCCGGACGCGCACACGGCCCCGGTCGGTGCGCTTCGGCTCGGGTACCGACCGCAAAATGACCTCTGAGCGCAAGCGAGCGAAGCCGGCAGCGGACGCCTCGGGCGACATGCCCGATGAGCTGAGCCCGCGGCACATCGTCCGTCGCCTGCTGGAGTTGGCGGTGCTCGCCGCCGTGGTCGCCGTGGCGATCAGCGCGCTGCCCGGGCTGGGAACGCTCCGCCACCGATTCGCCCAGGCCGACGTCGCGTTCATCGCCCTGGCCGGCCTGCTGAAGCTCTGCTCGTGCCTGTCGAACATCCTGGCCTTTCGCGACGTCTTCTGCCCGCGGCTCGGGTGGGGGTTCAGCTACCGGCTGGGGATGGCCGAGCAGGCGACGAACGTGCTGCTGCCAACCGGCGGAGCGGGCGGACTGGCGCTCGGTGCCTGGGCGCTCCGGCGCGGCGGTATGTCCACCGAGTACATCGCCCGGCGGAGCGTCGCGTTCTTCGTGATCACGAGCGCGCCGAACTTTCTGTGCGCCGCGGTGATCGGACTGTTGCTGGCGTTCCACGTCCTCCCCGGCCGTGCCCCGCCCGTGCCGACGGTGGTGTTCACGGTGCTCGCGATCGGATCGATGGTGTTCGCCGTATTGCTGCCGCTCGTGGTTGAGCGAATCCGTCCCCGACACGCTCGGTCGCGGCCCGCGCGCGCTCTGAACGCGGCGTTGGTGTCGCTGGCCGACGGGATCCGGGACACCGGCGCGCTGCTGAGCCCGCGGCACATCAGGGTCGTCGTCGGCGCGATCGGCTATCTCGCGTTCGACATCGGGGCGTTCGCGGCGGCGTTCGCCGCGTTCGGACCGACCCCACCGTTGGGGCCACTGCTGTTCGGCTACACGATCGGCCAACTCGGAGGGCTGATACCCCTGCCCGGCGGCATCGGCGGTACCGACGGCGGGCTGATCGGCGCGATGGTCCTTTACGGCGCCCCGCTTTCGCAGACGGCCGCCGCAGTCGTCGCGTACCGGACGTTCCAGCTCGGAATCCCGGCCATCCTGGGCGCGATCGCATTCGTTCGGCTGCGCCGGACCCTCAGGCGCTCGGACGAGCCGACGAAGCTGTGCGCCCCGCTCGCCGAGCCGCTCAGGGTTGAGGCCGTGCGATGATGTCGCGCGTGGGAGCCGCCAAGGTCTCGAACGACGCGTGCGGGCATACCGAACCGGTGGCGATGCTCGGTATCGACCACGTGCAGGTGGCCACGCCGCCCGGCAGCGAGGCGGAGGCGAGGCGGTTCTACGGGTACTTCCTCGGCCTGCCCGAGCTGACCAAGCCGGCTGAGCTGCGCGCCCGGGGCGGTGCGTGGTTTGCCTGCGGCGCCCATCAGCTCCACGTCGGCATCGCCGAGCGCTTCGCGCCGGCGACCAAGGCACACCCGGCGCTTGCGGTCGCGGACGCCGACCTCGACCGGCTGGCAGCACGGCTCGTGGAGGCCGGCTGCCCGGTGCAATGGGATGACGCGATCCCGGGCACGCGTCGGTTCTACACCGCCGATCCTTGGGGGAACCGGATCGAGTTGGTGGGGCGCACGGTTTAGTGCCGGGCGCGCCGGGCGCTGGAGCGCGTCGGGCAGGTGCGCTGGAGCGCGTCGGGCACGGGCGCTAGACCGCGTCGGGCACGGGCGAGCCGACAGGCGGAACCGTCGGAGCCGGAGCCGAGGCGCGCCGCGGGAGCAACGCGACGCCGCCCCTTCCCGGTGTGATCGTGATGTTTCGCCGGCGCGGCGGCTCGAATCCGCCGGCGACGGTTCGCAGATTGCGCGCCCGCAGCACCGCGCGGAGCACTAGTTTCATCTCGAGCATCGCGAAGCTCGCGCCGAGGCAGCGGCGCCGGCCGCCGCCGAACGGGATCCACGTATACGTCCCGGGCTGTCGGCCGAGGAAGCAGTCGGGTCTGAACGCATAGGGATCGGGATAGATGCTCGGATCGTGGTGCACGAGATAGGCGTTCGAGGATGGAGCTCGACCGCGGTCTGCTCCGGCCAGCGCGCCACCTCGCGCTCGGCCACGCTCGCCACGAGGTCGTTCAGCCGCTCGACGCGATCGCCGTGGAACGCCGGCAGCATGAGCTTGCGCTGCTCCATGTGCGCGCCCTCGTCGAGCAGGATCACGGAGTTCTGCCCGACCACAGGCGCCAGGACGCGAGCGCCCTCACCGGGGTGCAGGACGTCTGGTGGCGCGGTGAACACCTCCTTGATGTCGTCCGGATCCGACAGGATCACGAACGGTGGCGAGCCCAGAAGCCGGAGCGTGAAACGCCGCCCATAGCGGGCGCGGCAGCGCTCGAGGAAGGCCAGTGGCCGCGTCCAGAACCCCGTGCTCTGCAACGGACTGGGCAAGCGTGGACCGGGAGGAAGCGTTGGGCGTGACACGGGATCCGTTCCTATCGTTTCGGTACCCGGCGGGGCAAGCCTGAAAGCGAGATAGGGCACAAAGCGCGTGCGCCGGCGAGGAGCCTAACTGCCGCCCTGAAGCGTCAGGGTCCGAGGCCCGGGGCGAGGCGGTAGCGGCGACGGGCCGGGCGTCGGCGTCCGGAGGCGCCGGGTCCGCGCAGCGCTCGCCTCGCTCTGCCTTCCGCGACTACGCCCATCCCGTGCGTACACTCCTTCGGCGATGCCTGGAATCGTATTGGTCGGCGCCCAGTGGGGCGATGAGGGCAAGGGAAAGGTCACCGATCTGCTCGCCGAGCGGGCCGATGCCGTGGTGCGCTTCCAGGGCGGCAACAACGCCGGCCACACCATCATCAACGACGGTCAGACGTACAAGCTGCATCTGATCCCGTCGGGGATCCTGCACAAGGACACCCTGTGCGTGATCGGAAACGGAGTGGTGATCGACCCACGGGTGCTGACCGACGAGCTCGAGGAGCTGCGCCGGCGCCACGTGGACACGGAATCGCTACGGATATCGGCCAACGCCCACCTGATCATGCCCTACCACATGCTCCTCGACCAGGCGGGCGAGGCGAAGCTCGGCAAGCTGCAGATCGGGACGACCAGGCGGGGCATCGGTCCGTGCTACGCCGACAAGGCCGCTCGACTGGGTATCCGCGTGCAGGACCTGCTCGACGAGAAGATCCTGAAGAAGAAGATCGTGGCCGCGCTGGACCCCAAGCGGCTGTCCTTGCGCCCGTTCCAGAAGGACCCGCAGCTCGATCTGCAGACCCTCACCGAGGAGTACCTGACCTACGGTCATCGGCTGGAGCCCTACATCGCCGACACCGTCCGGCTCGTCCACGAGTGCCTGGACGCCGGGCAGACCGTCGTGTTCGAGGGCGCGCAGGGCGCGCTACTCGACATCGACCACGGCACCTATCCGTTCGTCACCTCGTCCAACCCGGTGGCGGGCGCGGCGTGCGTCGGCGCCGGCGTCGGCCCCAAGGACATCGACGAGATCTGGGGCGTGATCAAGGCGTACGGGACGCGCGTGGGGGCCGGCCCGTTCCCGACCGAGCTGGAGGGCGACCTGGCGGAGGAGATCCGGGAGCGCGGCGGCGAGTTCGGGACGACCACGGGGCGGGCGAGACGCGTCGGCTGGCTCGACCTAGTGGCGCTGCGCTATGCCGCCCGCATCAACTCGCTGACCGCGCTGGCCGTGACGAAGCTGGACGTCCTTTCCGGGATCGAGCAGCTGTGCGTCTGCACGCGCTACCGCGGGCCCGAGGACTCCGAGTTCGACTACTTCCCGTATCACCAGACCGTCCTCCACCACGCCACCGGCGAATACATCACGCTCCCCGGCTGGACTGAGGACCTGACGGATTGCCGCGAGGAGTCCGACCTGCCGGCGACGGCGCGGGAGTATCTGCAGTTCATCTCCGACTTCGTCGGGGTGCCGATCGCGCTGGTCGGGGTCGGCCCGGGCCGCGATCAGGTCATCTGGACGCAGGCCGGCGCGCGGATGGCCGCGTCGGGCGACGCCGCATCCGCGGCGGCCTAATCGGCGCGGCGTCGCTGTCGTCGGACTAATCGGCGGGGTGGCCCGCCCTGGAAATCCCAGCAAAGTCCCCGCGGGACGATGATGTCGGCGACATAAGCACCGAGAGCATGCTTATGTCGCCGAAGGGCGAGCCAAGGGAACAGGTTTGCCACGTTTTACAGGCGAGCCGTCGAGCCGGGGACTCCGGAGCCGATAACGCGGGCATGCGCCGCCGGCGGCGTCGACGCGCTAGCGCGGCCGCGACGGGTGGCCCTCGCCGGGCCAGGGTGCCAGCACCAGCAGCAGCCGGGCGTCGCTTGTCGCCCGGATCGTGCGCCGCTCGTTCGGCTCGAAATGGGAGAGCAGGCCGGCGCCACCGGACACGGTGCGGCCATCCTGCGCGATCTCGATCGCGCCGTCAGCCACGATCAGATACGTGCGCTCGTGGACCTGGTGCTCCTGGAGCTCCTCGCCGGCGGGCAGGCTGATCGCGATCGCGCGGGTCTCGGCGTCGGAGCGCAGCACCTGAGGACGGTGAGGCTCGATCTCAAGTGAACGGACGTCCCAGGTCTCCATCGCGACTCCTATCTAGCTCGTGGACGTGATGCGGGCCACGCGCGGCGAGGCGTCCAGCGAGCGCTGAAGCTCCTCGAGCACCCGGACCACGCGTAGGCCGCTCGCTCCGTCGGAGCGCGGGCGGGCTCCGGTTCGGACGCATTCGACGAAGTGCTCGCACTCGATCCGCAAGGGCTCCACGTTCGGGATCTGGGGCGAAAAGATGTCGCCCGAGCGGGTGATGTACTCGCCGTAGCTCGAGGCGCTCTGGTCGAAGCCCTTGTCATAGATCTTCAGTTTTCCCTCGAGCGCCTGGTCGTCGAAGGTGGCCATCCGGCGCGAGCCGACCACCGTAAAGCGGCGCTCCTTGTGGGGATCGAGCCAAGACAGGTGCAGGTGGGCCGAGAGTCCCGAGGGAAAGCGCAGGAAGCAAAAGACGACATCCTCAACGCCGTCCTGCACGTAGGACTCGCCGTGCGCCACCGCCTCCCACGGCTCCTCCTCGGCCAGGTACAGCACGACCGACACGTCGTGGGCGCCGAGGCTCCAAAGCGCGTTCTCGTCCGCGCGCAGCTTGCCCAGATTGAGCCGGTTGCCGTAGATGTAGAAGATCCGTTCGCCCAGCTCGCGCGAATCCACGAGCTGCTTGAGCCGTTGCACGCCGGGGTGGTACTCGAGCAGGTGGCCAACCATGAGGACGCGCCGGCAGTCCAGAGCCGCGGCGACAACCCGCTCGGCGTCGCTGAGCGTCTGCGCGAGCGGCTTTTCGACGAAGCAGTGCTTGCCCGCCTCCAAGACCCGCTCCGCGTGGTCGGCGTGCTGCGGCACCGGCGTCGCTAACGCCACCGCATCGACCGAATCATCAGCCAACACCTCGTCGAGGTCGCCCGTGAACCGCGCCGAAGGGAACTGCCCCGCCACCCGCGCGCGGGCCTCGTCCGACGGATCGCAGCACCAGGCGAGCCGGCAGCCGGGGATCGCCGCGAAGTTACGCGCCAGGTTCGGGCCCCAGTAGCCCAGGCCGGCGACGGCGATGGCAAGGGAATCGTCGATCACAACGACACGCGCCTCATCCGACTGCAGTCTAAGACGCCGTCAGGCGTCGCCGACCATCCGATTAAGTGCGGCTAGGACGCGCTCACCGGCGCGTCCGTCCCCATACAGCGGAGGATGCTCGCGCGGAGGCTGGGACCCCAAAGCCCGCCTCGCCCCCACCGCGTCGAGGTCGACGAGTGTGTTCCAGCCCGACTCGACCGTCTCGGTCCATTCGGTGCTGGCCCGCAACGTCACACACTGCACCCCGGCGAGATACGCCTCCTTCTGGAGCCCACCAGAGTCGGTCAGCACGGCGCGGGCGTTGCACACGAGGGCGGCGGTCTCCAGGTATCCGAGCGGTGGCGCGGTGATCACCCGCCCGCTGCTCTCAAGCCGGCCGAGGAGGTCGCGCTCGTCGAGGCGCCGGCGCGTACGCGGGTGGATCGCGAACAGCACGGGGATGGGCATGTCGGACAGTAGATCGACCAATAAGGCCAGGCGCGCCGGGTCGTCCACATTGCCGGCGCGGTGCGCGGTGGCGAACACGTACTCGCGGGGGGTCAGGCCCCGGGCGGCGAGCAGGTCGATGCGCGCGCGCGCTCGTGGCTGCACCGCCAAGGCGACGTCCACCATCACGTCCCCGACCAGTTCGATCCCGCCGCGCACGCCCTCCGACCCAAGATTCGAGACGGCCACCGCGGACGAGCACAGCAGTAGCGACGAGGCATGATCCACGAGTACCCGGTTGAGCTCCTCGGGCATCGAGCGGTCGAACGAGCGCATCCCGGCCTCCACGTGGGCAACAGGAATGCCCGCCTGAGCGCCGGCCAGCGCCCCGGCGAGCGTGGAGTTGGTGTCCCCGTACACGAGCACCGCATCGGGCAAGGCATCGCGCAGCACCGGCTCCAGGGCCCCCAGCATTCGCGCGGTCTGCGAGGTGTTCGACCCGAGCGCGATTCCGAGCTCCAAATCGGGCGCCGGCAACCCGAGCTCTGAGAAGAAGACGGCCGATAGGTCGTCGTCGAAGTGCTGCCCGGTGTGGACGAGCAGCTCCTCGTGCTCTGAGCGCAGGCGTGGCGAGACCGCCGCCGCCTTGATGAACTGGGGGCGGTTCCCGACCACCGTGAGGATCTTCATCGCGCTGGTTCGGCCAGCCGCTCGCGAATTACCGACTCAATCGCCTCGGCGGTCCGCCGGGTGACCGGCCCGGGGGCATCGAACGACCGCCCGTCGATCGCAGCCACCGGCTGCACCTCCCGGACGGTTGAGGCCAGGAACGCTTCGTCGGCGCGCAGCAGCACGTCCAGCGGACACGGACGCTCGGCAGCGCCGCTGGCGTCGATCACCATCGCCCGGGTGATCGAGGCCAGGATGTGCTCGTCCAGCGGCGGAGTGAGGAGCTCGCCGTCCGCGACCCAGAAGATGGTGCTCGTGGGCGCCTCGAGCACTCGGCCGTGCGGCGTGACGAGCAGCGCCTCGTCGAACCCCCGCTCTCTCGCCAGCCGGGAAGCGAGCATGTTCGCCCCGTATGAGAGCGACTTGACGCCATCCAACACGCGCGTCGGCGAGTACGTCACCGAAGCCAGACGAACCGTCTCGGGCATGACCGGCGCCGGCTCGGTCAGGAGCAGACGGTGGCCGCCACGAGTGATGACGATCCGCAGCAGCTCGTGCTCGGGGGCGCTGCCGGCCTCCGCCAGCAGCCGCCACGTCTCGGCGCGGACCGCCTCGACGTCGAGTGGCAGGCGCATGTTGCCGGCAGAGCGCTCGAGCCGGGTCAGATGTTCCTCGAACGCGAACGGCTGCCCGTCGTAGAGCCGGATCACCTCGAACACGCCGTCGCCGCGCAAGAGGCCCTCGTCCGTGGCCGGGATCGTCGCTTCCGAGGCGAGCATCAGGGCGCCGTCGACCGACGCGAGTGAGCCCGGGGAGCTAGCCATCGCCGTCCCGTGACCACACCTCGGCCAGGCGCACCACCACCGCCGCGGCGGCCGCCATGTCCTGTAGCGAGGCCCATTCGCGTACCGAGTGATACTCGTGCCCGCCGGTGAAGATATTCGGGGTCGGCAGGCCCATCTCGCTGAGGCGCGACCCGTCCGTGCCGCCCCGAATCGGCTTGCGGATCGGCTCGATCCCTTCGGCGCGGATCGCGTCCTCGGCGGCGCCCGTCACCTCCGGCACCGAGCTCAGAAAGCGGCGCATGTTGCGGTATTGCTCGCGCACGTCGAACTCCAGGCGCGCCCGCGGCTCGGCCCCGACGACCTCGCGTGCGGTCCGTTCGAGCAATGCGCGGTGGCGCTCGAGCGCCTCGTCGTCGAAATCGCGCAGGATGAACCTCACCTCCGCCGTGGACGCGTCGCCGGTGATCTCGTGTGGGTGGATGAACCCCTGGCGTTCCGAGGTCGTCTCGGGAGTCAGCGTGTCCGACGGAAGCGCGGCGACGATGCGCGCCGCCAATCGCAGCGCGTTGACCATCTTCCCGGTGGCCTGTCCCGGATGCACCTCCACCCCGCGGACCTTCACGATCGCCTCAAGCGCGCTGAAGGTCTCGTCGTGGAGCTCGCCCACTTCGGAGCCGTCGAGCGTATAGGCGCAGCGCGCCCCGAAGCCCTTGATGTCGAACAGGCTCGCCCCCTCTCCGATCTCTTCGTCGGGGGTGAAGGCGATGCGAAGCGTCGGGCGAGGGAGCTCGGGATGCGCGGCCAGGTGTGCGACGCCGGCCATGATCTCGGCCACCCCCGCCTTGTCGTCGGCCCCGAGCAGGGTGTCACCGCTCGAGGTGACGATGTCGTGACCGGCCTTCTCCTGGAGCTCAGGCATGCGAGCGGGGTCGAGCACGGTGCCCTGACGCGGCAGCTCGATCAAGCCGCCGTCGTACTCACGGTGGACGATCGGCTCGACGTCGTGGCCGGAAGCGTCCGGGCTGGTATCCATATGCGCGATCAGCCCGATCGCGCGCCCGTCGGCGTCGACCCTAGGTCCGTCCGTGCCGTCGAGCGTGGCCACCACGTAGCCGTTGTCGTCGAGCCGAGCGTCGTCGAGGCCGGCTTCCCGCAGCTCGGCCACCAGCACGCGACCCAGCTCGAGCTGCCCGGGCGTGCTCGGCGACGAGGTGCGATCACGTCGTGACTGCGTGTCGATTCGCACGTAGCGCAGGAAGCGAGCGAGGACGTCCGGGGCGAGTTCTTGGGCGAGCGGCGAGGTGTAGGAAGCGGGCATCGCGGTGAGTATCGCAACGTGAGGGGGGCAGAGGCCGCCCAGACCCCCAACACAAGAGGAGTGAGCAGAGAGATGGCAACCCAGACTCCAGTCCAGCGCCGGGCCGCCGGCAAGCCGCCGCCGCAACTCGCAAGCGCAACGTCGCCAAGCGCAGCGCCTCGAGCACCCGCGCCTCCGCGCAGCGAACACGCAGCGTTGCCTCACGCGCCGCCCGCAACGCCCGCAGCAACACGCGGAGCACGGCGCGCACCGCCGGCACGACCCGCACTCGCGCCACCGAGACCGCAGCTCGTGGAGTCGACGCCGCGGGGACGCAGCTCGGCGCGGTGGCCACCGGGGCACAGCGGGTGGTGCTGACCGCCGTCGGAAAAGAGGGCAGTCTGCGAAAGGAGGCTCCCCGTGTCAGGGACCCCAGTGGGCGAGCCCGTGTCGACCGCTGACTCGCAAGATCTGTTCGAGCGGTGGAGGCGCTATCGCGACCCGGACGCCCGCGACGAGTTGATCGCGCGTTTTCTTCCCCTCGCGCGGAAGCTCGCCCGGCGATACGTGCAATCGAGCGAGCCATACGACGACCTGGTCCAGGTCGCGAGCGGTCGACGAGCTCGCCCAGTACCTCGAGCTCAGTGAAGAGGAAGTGCTCGACGGCCTTCAGGTGGCCGAGGCGTACGGCACCGTTTCGCTCGACGCGCCGCTCGCAGACGAGGAAGACGCCAGCCGGCTCGACGCGATCGGCGACGAGGACCAGCGCCTGGGCCTGGTCGATGACCAGACGACAATCTTCGCCGCCGCCAAGCACCTGCCCCAGCGCGAGCGCGAGATCCTCTACCCGCGGTTTGGTGAGGACCTCACGCAGTCCGAGATCGCCGACCGGGTCGGCGTCTCCCAGATGCAGGTCTCACGCCTCCTGCGCCGCTCGCTGCAGCGTCTGCGTCAGCTCACCGGGGAGACGACGTCCGGCGGAGCGCCCGCAGGCAGTCTCCGCCGGATCTCAGCTTGTGGCCCGCTGGTGTCCTACCAGCGATATCGGATGCGGCGACGCATTGGCGCCTTGTAGGGAAAGGTCCTGTCGGGCTCCTCCTCGGGGGACGGCTGCGCGCTCACGCGGCCGCCGATCGCCGCGCGGCACGGATGACAAGTCGAGCACCGGACGGCCAAGATCAGTAGGCTCGCGGCACGTGCAGAGCCACTTCCGTGTACAGGTTCACAGCCAGGATCAGGCAACCGTGGTCGCGGTGAGCGGCGAGCTCGACCTCGCGTCGAGCCCGGCGCTCCAGGAGGAGCTGGATCGCGTGGCCGCGGACTCGACGCTGCTGATCATCGACCTGAGAGAGCTCGACTTCATGGACTCGACCGGGCTGAGCGTGCTCGTCCGCGCGCACCAGCGCGCCGAGGAGCAGGGCCGGCGCCTGGCGATGGTGAAGGGGCCGCAGCAGGTCCAACGGCTGCTCAGCCTGACCGGGGTAGCCGACCGGCTGACGGTCGTCGATAGACCCGAGGACCTGATCGACCAGGAGTAAGCGACGGGGGCGGATGATTCGAGGTCGTCGGCGGCGCCTGACGGCGGCGCCTTAGTTCGTTAGTTCCGCCGGCGGTCGACCATGACCACGTGCAGGATCTCGCCGTCGTGCTCCCGGCGGACGTCCAGCTCGTCGCTGAGCAGCGTCAGGGCGGAGGCCGCGCTGTAGTCGGGCGCCTCGTGCGAGAGCTGGTCGCCGCTGCCGTCGACGAACGGCCCGATCGTCAGCTCGAGGCGTTGCGTGTCGGTGGAGATCGCGAACGACATACGCGCGCTCCCGGCCGAACGGCCGGCGTGCGCCGCGATCGCGTCGGTGACGAGGTAAACGTCGGAGAAGCGGTCCAGCGAGAAGCGCGCGCGGGCAGCGAGCGCCCGGGCCACGCGACCGAGCACGCCGGCCAGCAGGCTGATCGGCGACAGCGAGACCACCGCGTCCCCGGCGAGCCAGGAGGCGTCCTCATCATCAGGTCCGGGCCGGCTCGGCAGGTGAAAGAGCGGCTTTCCGTCTCGCTGGCCGACAAACGACATCCTCACTTCGGTGCCGCCGCCGGGGACGGCGCGGAACTCCGCGCGCTCGGCCAGCGCCCGGATCACGGACAAGCCAACCCCGCGAATCGACTCATCGGCGGACGCGAGGGGCGGCAGCCCCGACCCGTGGTCCACGACGACCACCTCGATCGCCTCGGGATCGATGTACATGCGAACGCCCAGCGGACCTGTCTCGCCCTCGTAAGCGTGCATTACAACGTTGTTGCAGGCTTCGCTGACCGCAGTCTTCAGGTCGTCGAGCAGCTCGGGGTCCAGCCCGATCAGCTCGGCGACGCCGGCAAGCACGCCGCGGACGAGCGTCAGGGTCTCAGGCCTGGAGTCGAGCTCGAGCCGGACGGCCGGCGCGGCTGCGTTCACGGCGGGAGAGTCTTCGGTCAAGTCAGGCGATCTCCGTGGCTCGAGACCGGCCAGAAGGTCGGCGCTGGAGCGCTCGACAGTCGCGCCTCGGCGTGCATTTGAGCCTCGTGTGCTGGGTAAACATACGCTGAGGCTGAGTCATGGATTCGCGCGTTCGTGCCCTCTACAAGATCGAGCCCCAGCCGGGGGCGCCAGCCCAGGCACGAAGCATCATCGCCGAAGAGCTCTCTTCGCGTCTCCCCGACGGAATACTGGAGGACATCAAGTTGATGGTCAGCGAGCTGGTCACCAGCGGCGTCGTCGACGCGGGGAACGGCGTGGAGGCCCCGGTCACGCTCGACCTGTGCGTGAACGGCGACATACGCTGCCCGTGATCGACCACGGTGCCGGTTTCGCGACGCGCATGGAACGGACCCTCCCCACCCGGCGCGGCTGGTGGGGATTGCGGCTCGTCGAGCAGCTGTCTGACCGCTGGGGATGCAGTGTTCGCCACAGCGCACCGAAGTATGGTTCGAGCGCCCGTGCGCGTGACGTGACGTCCCGCCGTGGTGGCGTCACGCCAGTGGTCATCGGGCGAACGCGCCGACCCATCTGGCCCCCCGGCGAAGGCGCCGACCCCATCTGGCCCCCGCCCCGGGCATGGTGTCTTAGACGAGATCCGTCAGGCGACGGACGCTTCGTCGCCTGTCTCGGTCATCTCGCGCAGACGAGCCAGCGCTCGACGCAGGATTCGCGACACCTGCATCTGCGAGACGCCGATCTCCTCGGCGATCTGGATCTGCGTCATGTCCTGCATGAATCGCAGGGCAAGGACATGACGCTCGCGCGCGCTCAGTTGATGGGCCGACGCGGCGATGGTCACACTCGCGTCGACGGATCGGCGCGGGCATACCGGCTTCTGAACGAGGTGATGGCGCAGACCGATCGAGCCGCACTGGGGCAATTCGTGATGCGCGCCAAGGAGTACCTGGCGATCGTGCGCGCCCACGGTCGGGCGCTAATCCTCTCGACGATGCTGTTCGCCGACGAGGTGCGACCGAGCAAGGACGTCGACGCCGCGACGCAGAAGTCGCACCAGCCGTCGGCTCAGCAGCTGAAGGCGGCGGCCGCGGTGATCGAGGAGCTCTCTGGGGTGTGGGAGCCCGGCGAGTGGAAGGACCGGTACCGCCGGCGCCTGCAGGACGTCGTCGCCCGCAAGCGCAAGGGCCAGACGATCAAGGCGCCCGAGCCGCGCGAGCCGGCTCCTGAGGCGCCCGACCTGATGGCCGCGCGCGAGCAGACGCTGGCCGAGATGCGCGGCGGGAAGTCCGCCAAGCGACAGAAACAGGAGGCAAAGACATGACCAATAAGCGAGAGGAGCAACTCGAGCGGATGCGCGAGGCCCTCGACGAGAAGAACGCGGAGGCCCGGGCCCGATCCGAGGAGCATTCCCTCGAGGAGGCCGACCGGCCGCCCGACGTCGAGAGCGTCCGCGCCAAGAGCTCGGGTCACAAGAAGAAGACGGCGGACAAGTGGAATCAATGAACGTCAAACACGGAATTCACGTGGATTCAGGCATCCATGCCTGAATCCCGGGAGACCTAGTTCCGCCTTGCCTCCGGCGGCGGGTCGCTAACGCGACTGGCCTAGCGACCCTGAGCGCGCATCAGCCGACGTGCCCTAGCCGGCAGCTCGGAGATCGTTCCGCGCACCTCTGAGAGTCCCTCCCGGAGCTCTCGGTCGCCGACCTCGACCGGCATCATCGAGTCTTGGAGCTCGGAGAGGCCGTTATCGGCGCTCTCGATCGCCTCGACCGCGCGCTCGACGTACACCCGTGGGTCCGCCGAATGCATCCCGCCCGAGCTGCGGTCGAAGGCCCGTCCGGGCAGTCCGTAGCGCTCGGCGAACTCGGCGTGGGTCCGCCGCAGGCGGCCGTAGGCCGATTGGACCGGCCGGAACAGCTCCTCCTCGAGTCGATCCGCGGTCTGCTCGTCCAGCTCCTCGTACGCCTCGCCCAGGCTGGCCAGAGCGAGCGCGAGCTGGTCCGTCGCCTCGGCGACGTCGTCGAGCAGTTGCCGCCTCGCTTCACCGGCGTTGTAAGCCATCGCCTCGAGATCAGTCTCCAGCCGGCCCGGGGGTGCCCCCGGAACCGTCGCGGAATTTTCTCAATCGCGTCGCCATCCGCGCCTATGCTACGTAGGCGATGAGTGGGCTGTTGATCCGGGTGCGGTGGCGGCGGCCACGCCGGCCGTCCACGAGGTAGCTGTGGCGTCCATCGCGAACCTCCTTCGGGGCAGCGATCGCGAGTTCTTCGACATGTTCGAACGCGCCGGCGCGAACATCGTCCACGCCGCCGAGCTCCTCGACGAGATGCTCGCGCGCTATCCCGAGAGCGCCGAGCTGGCCGGCGAAATCCTGACCTGCGAGCACGACGGCGACCAGATCACCCACGACGTGATCAATCGGCTCAACCAGACTTTCGTCACCCCGATTGACCGCGAGGACGTCCTGCACCTGGCCTCGGCGCTTGACGACATCGTCGACTACACCGAGGAGGTCGCGGACTACCTCGGGCTGTACAAGATCGAGGCGCCGATGGCCCAGGCCCAGCGGCTCGCGGGCGTGCTGCGCGATGCGACCCGGCAGATCGCTGCCGCGATCCCGTTGATCCGGACTTTCAAGGACATCACCGACCACATGGTCGAGGTGCACCGGCTCGAGAACGAGGGCGACCGGATCGTCCGCGAGGCCATCGCATCGCTGTTCGAGAGCGGGATCGACCCGATGGTGGTGATCCGGTGGAAGGACATCTTCGAGCGACTCGAGAACGCGATCGACTCGACAGAGCGGGCGGCCTTCATCCTCGAAGGCATTGTCATCAAGAACGCATGAGCGCCTCCGAGCTCGTGCGCGGCGTGGACTTCGCGGGCCTTCCGACCCGCGATCTTGACGCGGCGGTCGCGTTCTACGGCGAGACGCTCGGCCTGCCCCGGTCCGTGTACATCCCCGAGCGCCACTACTCGGAGTTCGAGACCGGCAACCTGACGCTCAGCATCTACAACGCCGAGCAGATGGGGCTGGAGCACAACCCCAACCGGAACGCGATCGCGCTGCACGTCGACGACGTCGCAGCGGCGCGCAAGGCGCTGGAGGAACGGGGCGTCGAGTTCCACGGCGACATCATCGACACTGGCGTCTGCCACATGGCGATCTTCACCGACCCGGACGGCAACGCGCTGATGCTCCACCACCGCTATGCGCCGCGGAAGACGGACCTCTAGAGGAAGGAGCCGGTCGTGACCTTAACCCGTCAGACGATGACCGACGAGCAGCGCAAGTCGGTCGCGCTCGAGTACCTCAAGGCGTTCGACAACGGCGGCGTCACGTCCACCGGGGACAGCATCCTCGAACTGTTTGCGCCGGACGCGCAGGTGGCATTCCCGAAGTGGGGGATCGCCAATGGCCGCGATGAGATCGGACGGATGTTCAGCGACGTTGGCGCCACGCTCAAATCGATCCGTCACGACTACGCGAACTTTCAACTGGATCTTCTCGGGCAGCGACCTCGTGGTGTGCGAGGGAACGAGCTACGGCGAGCACGAGGACGGGCCGTGGCGGGCCGGCGTGCCCGAGTGGGGCGCTGGGCGCTGGTGCGACGTTTTCGAGATCCGCGACTGGCAGATCCAGCGCTGCTTCATCTACCTCGATCCCGACTACGCCGGCAAGGACACCGCGCGCTACCCGTGGCTGGCGGGGGCGGCGGCGCCGTCGCGGGCGACCGTCCCGGCGTAGCCGTCGGGCATCTCAACCACGAGCGCCCCGGCCAGGCGCCGTAGCACCGGCTGGAGGTCCTCGTCCTCCTCGGGCTGCCAGCCGTCGAGCAGCCGGCACAGCTCCGCGCGGCCGGCCGAGATCAGCTGCTCGCGCGCCTGGAGGCCGGCCGGGGTCAACTCGAGCTGCCCGTCGGGGTCGGTGACGACATAGGCCCGCTGCGCCAGCCCGCCGAGCGGCTCGCGCAGCTCCTCGGGCGAGAGGTGCAGCTCGTCGGCCAGCGCCCGCTCGGTGGTCGGTGCCCGCTCGCCGATGCGGTTGAGCAGCCAGCCCTGGGGTGGGGTGACCTGCACACCCGAGCGGTCGATCAGCTCGTTGTAGATCCGCTGGCGCTCCTCGCGCTGCATGAGCGAGCTGAGGATCCGCTCGAGCTCGCGCTCGGAGCTGTCGTGACGGGGGGCCGCGAAGGTCTCGCCGACGCCCTCGGCGGCCGCGGTCTGGCGGAGCGGTATCTCGCGCAGCAGCCAGCTGAGGAAAAACGACACCAGCGCGACCGCCGCGGCGGTCGTGAACACAGGTTGCAGCGCCGCGGCGAAGGCGGAGATGTAGGGCTCTTTGATCGCGGCCGGGAGACTCTTGACCACGGCCGGGTTGGCGGCCGTCGGAACGTGGACACTCGCAGGAATCCGGCTCGCCAGCTCGCGGGCCAGGTTGTTCGAGAAGATCGCGCCGAACCCGGCAACGCCGATCGATCCTCCGATCTGGCGAAAGAGGGTCGAGCCGGAGGTCGCCACCCCGAGATACCGGTAGTCGACCGCGTTCTGAACCGCGAGGACGAGCACCTGCATGACCATCCCCAGCCCGAGGCCGAGGACGACCATGTCTAGGGCGACGGTGACGGTCGAGGTCGAGAGCCCGATGTGCGAGAGCAGGAACAGGCCGACGGTCGCGAGCGCCGTGCCCGCGATCGGGAACGGCCGGTAGCGCCCGAAGCGCGCGATCAGGTTCCCGCTCAGGATCGAGGTGACGAGCAGCCCCGCCATCATCGGCGTAATCAGCAGCCCCGAGACCGTCGGGCTGTGCCCCTTGACCACCTGGAGGTAGAGCGGCAGGAAGGTGACGGCGCCGAACAGCGCGAGCCCGATGATGAACCCGACCGCGCTTGCGACGACAAAGATCCGGTTCCGGAACAGCGCGAGCGGCAGGATGGGTTCAGCCGCGCGATGCTCGACGAACGGGAACAGGACGAGCATCACCGCACCGATGATCATCAGCGCGACGATCAGCGGCGAGCTCCAGGAGTAGCCACTCGTCCCGCCCAGGCTCGTGAACAGCACGATGGCCGACAGCCCCGCCGTCAGGACGGCCGCGCCCAGGTAATCGATGCGGTGATGAACGTGGTCGGTGCGGGGCTGGAACGCCACCGCGATCACCGCCAGCGCGACCAGCCCGAGCGGTAGGTTGACGTAGAAGATCCAGCGCCAGCTCAGGCTGTCCACGAAGAAGCCGCCCAACAGTGGGCCGATCACCGTGGCGACGCCGAACACCGCGCCGAAGAGGCCCTGGTAGCGGCCGCGCTCCCGGGGCGGGATGATGTCCCCCACGGCCGCCATCGTCGTGACGATCAACCCGCCGCCTCCCAACCCCTGGAGCGCGCGGAAGGCGATCAGCTCGGTCATGCTCTGCGCCTGGCCGCACAGTGCCGAGCCGATCAGGAAGAGGACGATCGCGGTCTGGAGCACCCGCTTGCGGCCGTAAAGGTCCCCGAGCTTGCCGTACAGCGGCCCCGAGACCGTCGAGGCGAGCAGGTACGCGGTCACCACCCAGGACAGGTGGGACAGGCCGCCGAGGTCGCCGACGATCGTCGGCAGGGCGGTCGAGACGATCGTCTGGTCGAGCGAGGCGAGCAGCAGTACAAGCAGCAGCGCCCCGAAGATCAGGCGCACGCGCGGGGCTTCGGTGCCGACGGATGCCGACGCGCTCGCCCCGTCTCCGACCGTTGCCCGGGTCGCGCTCACACAAGCACCGACCTTAATCGCGTTGGTCGGCGGCGCCTCACGGCGGCGCCTTAGTGCGAGGTCGCCGTGGCCTCGGCCGGCTCCCCGGCGCCGTCCGGTCCGGAGTCGGTGACCGCCTCAGCGGGTGGGGCCGGCGGGGCGGGATAGGCCGCAGCGGCCTGATGCGCCCCGACGGCGCCGGCGACGCCGATCGCGGCGGCGAGCAGCGCCCAACCGGGTCCGGTTCGCTCCTGTCCCAGCGCGTGGTCAAGCGACAGGTCGCCCGGCCCGACCCTCGGCCAGCGCGAGCACGGCGGCGATCAGGACCGCGTTGTACTCGTAGCCGCCGTTTGTGACCCACGGCCCGTTCTTGAGGTGGACGCGGTTGATCGCCGTCAGCATCACCGAGGTGAGGGTCCCGGCCGCCAGCGGAGTGGCCAGCCCCAGCGCGAGCGCGGCTCGGCCCCCGGCCTCAGCGACCCCGGCCGCGACGGCGTTACGCCGCCCAGGCCGCATCCCGAGTCCCTCGAACATCTGGGAGGTGGCATCGAGCCCGTGTCCGTTGAACCATCCGAACAGCTTCTGGGTGCCGTGCCCGAAGAAAAAGCCTCCGACGGTGAGTCTCAGCAGCAAGCGGCCGATCTTCATCGCTCCTCCAGTCTTTGAGTTGAGCGGGACGTCGTCAGATCATAGGCCGCACGCCGTTCACCACCAAAGTGGGCCCAAGGGTCATCGCGGTAGGATCGGACTGGCCCGGGGGGGCGACGGCGTGATGTCGCCAGCGGCCTGGATCGACTCGATCGAAAAGCTCCAGGAGGGCAGATGAGCGCAGATGTCACCACCCCCACGCTGTATGTGTGTCACGGCGACGAGGGCGGCCCGCGGGTGCACCCATGCAGGCGCGTGCAGGAGGCGATGCACGCCAAGAACATCGCCTACGAGAAGGTCATCGCCGGCCACGGGAGCCCGTTGCCGTTCCTGCGCAAGGGCTCACGCGAGGATCTGCGGGCCGCCACCGGCGACACCGAGCTGCCGGCGCTGAAGCTCCCCGACGGGACCGTGCTCAAGCACTCGCGCGCGATCCTCGCTTGGATAGACAGCCAGCCGGAAGGCGGGCCGCGCTAGTGCGGCGCCGTCGGGGCGATCGGCCAGAGTTCACGCCGTGGCGTTCCTCCACGCTGGGGTTTGCCTGCCTGCGCCGCTCGCCCCGACGAGCAGCCATGTTTCGTGCGGGACGAAGTTTTTCGTTTGATCCGGCGGATGGCTACTACCCCAAGGATTAGCGCCTCACACCTCGGCGACGCGAGCGCGAATGCCGCCAGGCTTCCCGCGCCGGCGCGGGCGGCGGTCGAGGACCTGCTCGCCCAGCTCGACCACGAGCTCCCGAGCCGGATCGAGCGCTTCTACGTGGTCGGCTCAACCTACGCGGGCGCGTTCCGGGAGGGGCGGAGCGACGTCGACTTCGTCGCGATCCTCGCCGGCGAACTCGAGGCCTTCGCGTCGGAATGGCGGCCGCTGATCGAGAAGGCGCTGGCCTTCCGGCGGGGAGCGCCCGCGAGCCCGCCTTATCGCCGGCACCCGGGCGTTCGCCGCCGGGCAGTGGCCGCGTTCGTCGCCCACGTGATCGAGAGCGCCAACCGGCTAACTTCTAACGGTGGCCTCCCGCGCCGCCACCGACCAGCTCCGGATACGTCCGCTCGAGCCGGCTGACCTCGAAGCGGTCGCCGAACTGTCGGCCGCAGCGTTCGGTCACCATCTCGACGACCCGCCGGCGCTGGACCGAGCGACTGGCCCATCCGCTTCAGACCGACCCCGGGGGAGCGTTCGTGGCCGAGCGCGAAGGGCGGCTGATCGGCCTGGCCGAGGCGATCCGGCGGGAGCGCCTGTGGGTCCTCTCGATGCTGGCAGTCGACCCGAGGGTCCAGAGCGCCGGCACCGGCCCTGCGCCACTGGAGCGCACCCTGCGCTACGGCGCGCACGGCGACGCAGGGCTGATCATCAGCTCGAGCGATCCACGTGCGCTGCGGCTGTACAGTCTGGCAGGCTTCTCGCTCCGTCCGGCCTTCGAGAGCAACGGTCGTCTCGACCGCGGGACCCTGCCCGGCGCTGACTCCGCCGTCCGCGAAGCTGACGGGAGCGACCTCGAGGCGCTCGCCGCGATCTCCCGAGAGGTGCGCGGCGGTCCTCACACCAGCGAGCTCTCCTTCGCCCTCGAGCGCGGCGGGCAGCTGCTGCGACACGGCGATCGTGGCTTCGCCGTGGTCATGCCGAGCTTCGCCGCTGTCTGGCTACTGGTCGCGCGCGATCCGGAGGCGGCGCAAGCGCTGCTGTGGCGCGCGCTCGAGCTGGTCGGAGACCTCGGTGGGGACCGGTCCACGGCCCGTTGGATCACGGGCGGCCAGGACTGGGCAATCGACGTCCTGCTGAAGGCCGGCTATACCCTCGCGCCGCGTGGCGCGCTGTGCGTGCGCGGCCGGCCTGGCCCTTTGCATCCGTTCCTGCCGAGTGGCCCGTTCGGGTGAGTCAGGCTCGTTTGATCGCCCGCAGCGTGTAGGTGTGGGGCAGGCGCCACGGGCGGTCGAGGAGCCGCCACTCCTTCTCGTCGGTGCGCTCCATCTGCCCGGGAAGTGCCTCCCAGGGCACGATGTCGTGCTCGACCAGCGTGGTCAGCTGCATCCCGGCGTCGAGCAGGGCGGTGACGATCTCGCCCAATCCGTGGTTCCACGAATGACTGACGGTGTGCTCGAACGCGACGTCGGTCTCGACGTACGTCCCGCCGTCGGTCTCGATGATCGGCTCCTCGTGCTCGAAGTACGGGTACTCGACGACGAGCAGCCGGTCGGTTCGCTCGTCGAGTGCCCACAGCATCGGATGGCCCTCCCGGAGGAACAGCCAGCCCCCCCCGGTCGTAGCAGCTCCGCCACCACCTGCGCCCACTGCCGGATCCTCGGCAGCCAGCAGAGCGCCCCGATCCCAGTGAACACGAAGCCGAAGCGCTCGCGGCCGAGGACGCTCGGAGCGTCGTAGACCACGGCTTCGACGAACTCGATCGGATGCCCGGCGCCGGCGGCCAGGCGGCGGGCTTCGGCCAGCGACGCCGGCGAGAAGTCGAGCCCCGTCATCCGCCCCCGAGGCGGGCGAGCGACACGGTGTCGGTGCCGATGTGGCATTGCAGATGCACACCGTCGAGGCCGGCGATGTCGCCGAGCAGCGGGAGGTCGAACCGGCACCGCGCTGATGAACTCCGGGTCGCCCAGGAATCGCTCGACCGCGTAGCCGGGTGACGCGGCGTGGGCCGGCGCGCGCTCGTCCCAATTGGAGCGGTTGATCGTGAAGCTGTCTTCCATGGACGCGTAAGGTACGCGTATGGCTAAGACCGAGCGCAATCACCAACCCGAGAAGCTCACCCGCAAGCGCTTCGAGTCGGAGCTCCTCAAGCTCCAGCGCGAGCTCGTGATCATGCAGGAGTACGTCAAGGTCAAGGGGCTGAAGATCGTGGTGATCTTCGAGGGCCGCGACGCAGCCGGAAAGGGAGGCGTGATCAAGCGCATCAGCGAGCGGACCAACCCGCGCGTGTGCCGCGTCGTCGCGCTGCCGGCGCCGACCGAGCGCGAGAAGACCCAGTGGTACTTCCAGCGCTACGTGCAGCACCTTCCCGCCGCCGGCGAGATGGTGCTGTTCGACCGCTCCTGGTACAACCGCGCCGGCGTCGAGCGGGTGATGGGCTTCTGCACCGAGGCCGAGTACGAGGAGTTCATGCGCTCCTGTCCCGACTTCGAGCACATGCTGGTGCGTTCGGGGATCCAGCTCATCAAGTACTGGTTCTCGATCTCCGACGCCGAGCAGGAGCGCCGCTTCCAGGCGCGCGTGCACGATCCGATGCGCCGGTGGAAGCTGAGCCCGATGGATCTCGAGTCCCGCGCCCGCTGGGTCGGCTACTCCCGGGCCAAGGACGAGATGTTCCGCTACACGGACATCAAGGTTGTGCCCTGGTACGTCGTGCAGGCCGACGACAAGCGCCGCGCGCGGCTGAACTGCGTCGCGCACCTGCTCTCGATGGTCAAGTACGAGGACCTGACGCCGCCGCCCGTCGAGCTCCCTCCGCGCGTCGACGAGGCCTACGTCCGGCCTCCGCTCGAGGAGCAGACGTTCGTGCCCGAGGTCTACTGAGCAATGCCTCCCGACTGGTTCGGAGAGCTGGCGCAATTCCTCGCGATCGAATCGATCAGCGCCGATTCGGACCGCGCTTCCGAGGTGCGCCAGGCGGGCGAGTGGGTGTGCGAGCGCGTGATCGAGGCGGGCGGCGGGTGCGAGCTGGTCGACTGGCACGGCCAGCCGCTGGCGATCGGCGAGATCCGCGCCTCGCGCGACGGCGATCGCGCGCCAACCGTCCTCTGCTACGGCCACTTCGACGTGCAGCCGCCCGACCCGCTCGAGCTGTGGGAGTCGCCGCCGTTTGAGCCGGAGATCCGCGGCGAGCACCTGTACGCCCGCGGCGTGGCCGACGACAAGGGGCAGCTGTACATGCTGCTCGCCGGGGCGCGCGAGCTCGCCCGGTCGGAGCAGCTCCCGGTCAACGTGCGCTTCGCCTGCGACGGCGAGGAGGAGACCGGGGGTGAGTCGATCGTCGAGTTCCTGGCCGCCGACGACCGCGGCGCGAACGCGGCGATCATCTTCGACAGCGGCATGATTGGCCCCGGCCGGCCGGCGTTCAACGTCGCCACGCGGGGCCTGACCTACTTCCACCTGACCGTTCGGACGGGCGCGCGGGACCTGCACTCGGGGATCTACGGCGGCGCCGCGCTCAACGCCGAGCACGCACTGATCCAGACCCTCGCCGGCGTTCTCCCGGCGGACGGACGGCTGGCCGAGCCGCTGCGCAAGGGGATCGTGCCGCCGGCGCAGGCGGAGCTCGACACCTGGCGCGAGCTGCCCGCCGGCGCCGACGAGCTCGCCGATCAGGGGGCCCGCCCGATGGATCCCCGGGCGGCCGAGGAGTTCTACCTGCGGACGACCTCCGAGCCGGCGCTCGACGTGAACGGGCTCGCCGGCGGCTCCCCGTTCGCCCAGAAGACGGTGCTCCCTGTCCGGGCCGACGCCAACGTCTCGATCCGACTGGCGCCCGGGCAGGAACCCGAGGAGATCGCGGGCGAGTTCGAGCGCCTGCTGCGGGCCGCCGCACCGACCGGCGCCGAGCTCGAGCTGGAGCGGATGGGGTTCGCCCCGGCCGCCGTGTTCGATCCGGGAAGCCCGGCGATTCAGCTCGGGGTGCGCGCCTTCGAGCGCGCGGTCGGTGCGCGGCCGGCGCTGGTCCGGACCGGCGGCACCCTCCCGATCGCCGCCGCGCTGGCCGACCGCGGCATCCCGACGATCATCACCGGCTTTTCGCTGCCCGACTCGGGCATCCATTCGCCGAACGAGTGCCTGCGGACGGAGTACGTCCCGCTGGGGATCGCAGCAGCGCGGGCCCTGTTCGAGGAACTCGCGGCTCTCTAACCTGGCGCCAGCCGCACGGTGTCTGGCGCCAGGCGCGCGGCGTTCACGATCAGCTCGACGCAGGTTGGCAGCGCCAAGGCGGTGGAGTCGAGCACGCGGCGATGAACCGGCACCCGAGCCGCTCGGCCACCTGCGGTCCGACCCAGCTGCCGCCGGCGCCGTAGGAGGCTGAGATCGTGACCAACGTCCTCATGCCACCACTGCGGCCGGCTGAGCCTCACCGGCTGCGGCCAGAGCCGTGCCGGGCCGGAGCAGGGTTCCCGAGACGAGCGCGCCGAGCAGGAAGATGCCCGCGGCCCACCAGAACGCGACCGTGTACCCGTGCACCGCGGCCTGGGCTGTGACCAGCGGGTTGAGCGCCTTGCCGGCGAGATAGCTCGTGACGGCCGTCGTCGCGATCGTGTTCAGGAACGCGGTGCCGATCGAGCCGCCGACCTGCTGGCAGCTGTTGACGGTGGCCGAGGCCACGCCGGCGTCGTCCTGGCCAACGCCGAGCGTCGCGGTGTTGATCGAAGGGGCGAAGATCAGCCCCAGCCCAAGCCCGGTCACGAGCAGCGCGGGCAGGATGTGCGGGGCGTAGCTCGAGTGGACGCCGAGCTGCGCGAGGATCACCATGCCGAACGCCGCCAGCAGCATGCCGACGGGAACGAGCGGCTTCGGGCCAAAGCGCGGGAGCTGGACCGCGTTCGACGTCGTCGAGCTGACGATGATCATCGCCACCATCGGCAGGAACGCCAGCCCCGTGACCACCGGGCTGTACAGCAACGTCTTCTGGAGGTAGTAGGTGAGGAACAGGAAGACGCCGAACAGGCCGGCGCCGGCGATCAGCACCGATAGGTACGAGCCCCCGCGGTTGCGGTCGAGGACGATCCGCAGCGGGAGCAGCGGGTGCGCGGCTCGGCCTGTGAGAAGCCGTAGACGATCAGGAACAGACCGAGCGACACCGCCACGGCACCGGGCACGTCGAGCCTCGGGCGCTCGGCCGGAACCTGATTGATGAGTAGCACCATCGCCGCGAACACCGCCGGCACCGCGATCACCACGTTCACGTACAGGCACCAGCGCCACGACAGGTATTCGGTCAGCACGCCGCCGAGCAGCAGGCCTACGGCTCCGCCGCCGCCGGCGATCGCGCCGTAGATCCCGAACGCGATCCCGCGCTCCCGCGGTTCGGTGAACGTAGTCGTCAGCAGCGACAGCGCCGACGGCGCCAGCAACGCGCCCGCCGCACCCTGGAACGCGCGCGCGGTCACCAGCATCCCGAGCTCTGCGCCGCGCCGCTTGGCGTCGGAGAAGTGGAGCGTGTTCTGGGCGGAGGGCAGCGCTATGTTCACGACCGTCGCGTCAGGCACCACCATCAGCTGCGCGGTCCCGAGCAGCGCGAGGATCAGCCAAAGCCGTTCGTGATGAGGATTGTCCAGCGTTGGAGAAGCTGGGGGCGTCTCGGTCGCGGTCACTCCACGGCCACCTCACCGGCCGCGTCCGTCTCGCACGGGACGTCCCGTCAGACCAGCGCGGGCGCCTCCGGCAGACCGGCCAGCGCCGCCTCCAGGTCGGCCTCCGAGAACTCGGGGTCCTCGAGCTTGCCGACCAGGTAGGCGTCGTAGGCGCTCAGGTCGAAGTGCCCGTGCCCGCACAGCCCGAACAGGATCACGCGCTCCTCGCCGGCCTCGCGGGCCGCGTCCGCCTCGGCGATCACGGCGCGAATGGCGTGCGCCGGCTCGGGCGCGGGGATGATCCCCTCGGCCCGGGCGAAGCGCACCGCGGCCTCGAAGGTCTCATTCTGGCGGTAGGCGCGCGGCTCGACGAGTCCCTGCTTGACGAGGCCACACACCAGCGGTGAGTCGCCGTGGTAGCGCAGGCCGCCGGCGTGCACCGGTGGCGGGACGAAGTCGTGCCCGAGCGTGTACATCGGCATCAGCGGGGTCAGCCCAAGCGTGTCGCCGAAGTCGTAGGCGTAGACGCCCCGGGTCAGGGTCGGACAGGCGGCCGGCTCGGCCGCGATGAACTTCGTCTGCGCTTCACCCCGGATCACCCGGCGGAGGAAGGGGAAGGTGAGCCCGCCGAAGTTAGACCCGCCGCCGACGCACGCGATCACGGTCTCGGGCTCCTCGCCGGCCATCGCCATCTGCGCCAGCGCCTCCTGCCCGATCACCGTCTGGTGCAGCAGCACGTGGTTGAGCACCGACCCCAGCGAGTAGTTCGTGTCCGGGTTCTGGGCCGCGACCTCGACCGCCTCGGAGATCGCGATGCCGAGCGAGCCCGTGGTGTGCTGGCGCTGGGAGCGGCCGGACTCGGTGACGTCCGAGGGAGAGCGGTGGACAGTGGCGCCCCACGTCTCCATCATCGAGCGGCGGTAGGGCTTCTGGTCGTAGCTCGACCCGACCATCCACACCTCGCACTCGAGTCCGAACAGCCGGCAGGCGAAGGCGAGGGCCGAGCCCCACTGGCCGGCGCCGGTCTCGGTGGTGAGCTTCTTGATCCCGGCCTGGGCGTTTTCGTAGGCCTGGGCGACGGCGGTGTTCGGCTTGTGCGATCCCGGGGGCGACCCGCCCTCGTACTTGTAGTAGATGTGGGCGGGGGTGTCGAGCTCGCGCTCGAGGCGACGGGCGCGGTAGAGCGGCGTCGGGCGCCACATCTTGTAGGCATCGCGCACGGGCTCGGGGATCTCGATCTCGGGCTCGGCCGAGACCTCCTGGAGGATCAGGCTCATGGGGAAGATCGGCGATAGGTCGTCCGGCCCCGCCGGCTCCTTCGTTCCAGGATGCAGCGGTGGCGGCGCGGGGTGGGCGGGATCGGATATATCGGCCATCAGGTTGACCCAGTGAGTCGGGATGTCCGGTTCGTCGAGCACGAACTTGACGCGCGTCTCGCTCATCGCCTCTCCTTTGCTTGCTGGAGCGCGGAGCGTATTCGGTCCGCAGAAGGGGCGCCGGGGCGCTCCCGTTCTCTCTCCGCATAGACTGGAGGGATCCATGAGTCTGGAGCTACTGGACGCGAAGCCGACGGCCGAGGGATTGGCCATCACGTTCGGAACGGAGCGCGGGATCGAGCGGCTCGAGGGCAGCCATGACGAGATCGCCCGGCTGGCCCAGGCGATGCGGCAGGTGGCCGCCCTCGGACAGGTCAACGACCACGACGACGTGTGGCTGGACGCGGTCCCCGTGGGCGACGCGCTCGTGAAGCTGGGCGTGGCCCCGCACGGCCAGACCCGGGTCCTGATCGTCCGCTCTTAGATTCGCCGGGGCGTCGGCTCAGATCTCGAGGCGCGATTCCTCGAGGTCGAGCTCCTGGATCACGCGGTTCATCGTCTCGTTGGAGATCGTCCCCGCGCGGCGGAGCTCGACCAGGGCGTCGCGCTGGGCCGCCAGCACCATCTGGACGACCTGCTGGGAGGCGAGCGGTCCTCGTAACCGTCGTCCTCGATCTTGCCGGCGCGCGCGGCCAGCCGGCGCTTGCGGTAGTCGCAGGCGTTATGCATCCGGTCGAGCGTGTCGTCGCGAGTCCAGTCCTCCGCGCGAAGTGCCTCGATCTGGGCCAGCGCCGCCTTGGTGGCTACGAGCCGCGCCTTGAGCTCCTCGTTATCGGCCTCTCCGCCGTCGGTGATGCCCAGCTTGCGGATCAGGGTTGGGAGAGACAGAACCTGCACGACGAGCGTGCCGAAGATCACCGCGAAGGTGAGAAACAGGATCAGGTCTCGATTCGGGAACGGGGACCCGTTGTTGGTCGTCAGCGGGAGCGCCAGCGCCGCCGCCAGCGACACCGCGCCGCGCATGCCGCTCCAGCCGACCACCAGCCGGTTCCTGGCCGGGGCCCGCCGCGCCCGCTGACTCGGGCGGCGATCCAGCGCACGGATCAGGTAGGGAACGGTGAAGAACCACGAGGCGGATGAGCACCGCAGCTCCGCAGATAGCCAGCGCCCAGCCGATCAGCTGTCCGGTCGTGTACCCCGAGAGGCCCTCGATGATCCCGCGCAGCTGGAGCCCGACCAGGACGAACAGGGCCGAGTTGATGATGAAGTCGAGGATGTCCCACGTGAAGAAGCCCTGGAGCCGAACGCGCGCGGGGATCACACTGGGCCCTCGGATTCCCATGTAGATGCCGGTGGCCGAGCGAGAAGGATCCCGCCACAACCGCGGCGACAGCGACGCGACAGGCGACCAGCGCGGTGGCGTCGTTGAACAGGCCCTCGCCCTCGACCAGGCTCACCATCCGCCGCGGCACGTCGAGGGCGCGCATGATCAGCCCGGCGGCGAGCGGATCGGTCGGCGACACGACCGCTCCAAGCGCGAACGCCGCCGCCCAGGGCATCCCGATGAGCGCGTGGGCGACGATCGCCACCCCGGTCATCGTCACCAGCACCAGACCGACGGAAACCAGCGTGACCGTACGCAGGTTCTGCCTGATGTCGCGAGGTTGGCGAAGAAGGCCGCGCCGTACACGAGCACCGGCAGGAACACGACGAGCACGATGTTCGGATTGAGCCTGACCTCGAGAACGCCGGGGATGAACCCGAAGATCACGCCGCCCATCACCAGCACGATCGGATAGGGGATCCCCAGTCGGCGGGCCAGCGCGCCCAGCCCGGCGATCGCCACCAGCAGACCGCCGATCAGCAGCTCAGCCTGACCCACGTGCAGAGTTCGCTGACGCGACGAGGACTTTGGCGATCCAGTTGACACACCCGGGACTCGATCGCCAAAGTCCGTGGCATGGCGCGACGCGGCGCCCCAGACGAGTGGGACCCGCCTGCGATCGTGGAGATCACGGTCACGCAGGGGCCGCGCGCGCGGACGGTTCCGGCGAGACGGCTGGTCGCGGTCATCGGCGTGCTGGCGGTGATCCTGGCCGGCGTCGGGGTCGGCGTGGCCGTGGTACACGGCGCCGGCGGCTCAGCCGGCGCGGCGCACGCGAGCGGGAATGCATCGGACCCGGGGCCGGTGGCGGCGGCGTCTCGCGAACCGCTCAGGTGCCTGAACGCCGCAGTGTCCGCCGCGTGGCCGGCCGAGATCGATCGAGGCGGCCCCTGCTGGCACTACGGGGTGAATCTGACCACGATCCTGCGCTACGTCCACGGCGTGTGGCGACTGGCGCTGGCGGCGAGGAGCTCGTCCTGTCCCAACGTCCCGCTACCACCGCCCGTCCGCGCGCAGCTCGTGGTCTGCCGACGCTGACTCGGGTGCGTCACCCGGCGCTGGTTTCGTGCGGCTCCTCCCCCGGCTGCTCGGTGATGAGCCGCGCAGCGCGGCCGTGGGTGAAGAAGCTGAACGACCAGCGGACGTACACCACCACGCGGTTAGCGAACCCGACCAGATAAAAGAGGTGGACGAACAGCCAGGTGAGCCAGGCGATGAACCCGCTGAGCCGGAGCCCCTTGATGTCCGCCACCGCGGCGCCGCGGCCGATCGTCGCCAGGTTGCCCTTGTCGTGGTAATCGAAGGGCGCCGTGCTCCCGCCACTGAGCCGCTCCCGGACTACCCTCGCCGCGTAGCGCCCTTCCTGCATGGCCACGGGCGCGACCCCGGGGAAGGTCATGGCGGTGCCGTCCTTGCCGCGGACCCGAACCATGTCGCCGAGCGCAAACACCTCGGGATGACCTGGGAGCGTCAGGTCCGGCTCGACCGCGACCCGACCAGCCCGGTCGAGTTCGGCCCCGGTCGCCTCGGCCAGCTCGGACGCGAGGCTGGATGCCGTGACGCCCGCGGCCCACACGATCGTCTGTGTCGGAATCCGCTGGCGTCCGCCGCCGGGACTCTCGACGGTCACCGACTCGCCATCGAGGTCGACGACGGTCGAGCGCAGCATCGGCGTGACGCCGAGCCGCTCGAGTGAGCGCTTCGCCTTGGCCGACAGCGACGGCGGGAAGCTCGTGAGCAGCCGGTCGGCGGTCTCGACCAGCAGGATCCGGGCGGTGCGCGGATCGGCGATGCGGAAGTCGCGGCGGGTGTCCCGGGAAAGCTCGCCGATCTGGCCCGCCATCTCCACGCCGGTCGGCCCGCCGCCCACGACCACGAAGGTGAGCCAGGGGGCGCGCCGCTCGGGATCGGGCTCCTCCTCGGCGGCCTCGAACGCGCAGAGAATGCGCCCTCGGACCGCCAGGGCGCTCTCAAGCGACTTCACCTCGGCCGCGTGCTCGCTCCACTCGTCATGGCCAAAGTAGGAGTAGCGCGACCCGCCGGCCACGATCAGCGTGTCGTAGGGGATCGAATCCGGCGCCGGGACGTCCGCCACGGACCGAAGGTGAACCTGACGGCCGTTCAGGTCCAGCCCCGCCACCTCGGCCATCAGGACGCGAACGTTGGCGGCGCGCTTGAAGATCGCCCGCAGCGGATAGGCGATGTCGCCGGGCGAGAGAGCGCCGGTGGCGACCTGATACGTCAGCGGCTGGAACAGGTGGAAGTTGCGCCGGTCGATCAGCGTGACGTCGACAGGCGCGCGTCGCAGCTTGTCGACGGCCTGCAGGCCGCCGAAGCCGCCGCCGATGACCACTACTCGATGCGCGCCGTCGCCGGGCATGCCGCCGAGACCTTACCCAGCTCCGGGCGCGGTGCACATGGCGGGTTCGGTTCAAGCGGGCCCCGAACCATGCCGATCAGCTCAGGATGGAGCAATCGTCCATGCCGGTGGTGCCGACGGCACTCGGCACACCAGTCCGGCACCGGCTTGGCCGACGGCTGCTGGCCGTGGTCGCGCTCGCCGTCGCCGTCCTGGGATTGGTTTCGCACCACAGCGTCGCGAACTACCGGGTGACCTCCGGCTCGATGGAGCCGACGCTGCAGGTGGGCGAGCGCCTCACCGCCACGAGCTCGAGCGCCCCCGCGATCGGAGACATCGTCGTGTTTCACCCGCCGGTGGGGGCTCACGCGGTCAATGCCGTGTGCGGCGTGAGCGACGAGGGGTCCGGGTCGAGCCAGCCGTGTGGCGCGCCCGTGCCTCAGGAGTCGAGCGCGATCTTCGTCAAGCGGATCGTCGCCGGGCCGGGCGATCTGGTGTCGATCGTCGACGGCCACGTGATCCGGAACGGCATCAGGGAAAGCGATCCCTACATGGCGGCCTGCACCGGCGATGAGCCTTGCAACTTCCCGACGCCGGTGACGGTCCCGGCCGGCGAGTACTACATGCTGGGAGACAATCGGGGCGTGTCGGACGACAGCCGCTTCTGGGGGCCGGTGCCGCGGGCGTGGATCATCGGGACCGTCGTGCGCTGCTCGTGGCTGGACACGATCTGCCACCCGGTGGGCTGAGTCGGCCGCGTTTATTCAGCGGCCGTGCCGCCGTCGTCCTGGCCTCCCTGGGTGTCGTGGCCGACGTCCTCGGCGCTGACATGGCGCATCTCAGCGCTACCGATCGCATTCGGCGGAGATGCCGTCGCCGTCCTCGTCCTCGGGCGCCTCGCCGATGCGCTGCTTGCTGTACGGGACGCGTAATTCGCCGCCCTCGTCCTTGATCCGGGCCAGTGGCACGAGCGGTGTGCGCTTGTGGCCGATGCCCGCGGACAGCTCCACGGCGGCCCACATCGGCGGTCGATCGGCGCGGTCATGTCTCTCCCTCCTTTGGTGCCGTGACACTCGGCCTACCCGCTCCGCTCGGCGGCCATGCCCGGCCGCCGGTCGAGCAAGTTGAGGTTCGCGCGCCGGGCTGAGGGGATGTCAACGGGAGTGGCCCTGATGCCGGCCGCGCTCCGCAGCCCGATGTTCTGGGTGGGAACGCCGATGGCCGGCCTGGCGGTGTGGTTGCGCCGCGACGACGATGGCGGTGGCAATGGCGGTGGCGACGGTGCAGACGCGCCGCCGATCGACTGGGACGAGTTCCAGCGGTCGTTCTGGGCCGACGTGCGCCGGCGAGCCCGCGCTCCCCGCCGCCCCGCGCACCCCCTCCGCCCGCTGAACCGGCCCGGGGGGCGGATGGGTCACCGAGTTAGACGATCTTCCCGGGGTTCAAATGGCGCCCCGGGTCGAATCCTTCAAATAGCGCATCGAGCATCGCCACCCCCGGCGCGGAGATGTCCTCGAGGAGCCACTGCGCGTGCTCGGTGCCGACCGCGTGGTGGTGCGAGAGCGTGGCGCCGTTGTCTACGAAGGCCTGCTGGATCGCGGACTTGACGACCTCGTACTCGGCGAGCATCGCCTCGTCGCTCGCCGCCCCGAAGGAGAAGGTGAAGTACAGGCAGGCACCGGCGTGGTAGCTGTGCGACAGGTGGCACATCACGTAGCCCTGAACGTTCAGGCGCGCGAATGCCTGATTCGCTGCCTCGATCACGGCGTCGTAGACGGGCATGAGGTTGCTCCACGTGGTCGCGGTCTCTGATACGTCGCCGGGCGCCCCCCGGTCGAGCAAGAAGTCGCGGATGTACGGGATGTCGAACTTCTTCTGGTCGTAGAGCACGCCCGGGCCGGACCCGATGCATAGCCCGCCGTGACGCTTGACCAGCTTTCCCACGGCGCGGCGCTGCGCCGCGACGTGACGCTCGCTGCCCTCGTAGCCGATGAACGAGAGGCACATCTGGCTGGGATCGAAGCCTCGCCGGCGGCGCAGGTACGCCTGGAGCGCGACCGACTGCAGCTTGTCGAGCATCGTCGGATTGATCCGCATGGCGAAGGAGAACTGCGTCTCGTTGGGGTCTGAGACCCGCGTCACCGAGACCGAGTAGTCGCTGGCGGCCAGGTCCCGCATCGCCGCCAGGCCTTCCGCCCACGTCGGGAACAGGTAGCCGAGGATCGTGCGCCGCTCGGGGATCCGCCGCACCTGCACGGTGCCCTCGGTGATGATCCCGAGGCGCCCCTCGCTGCCAAGAACCATCTGCCGCACGCTGGGCCCGTTTGACGCCGCGGGCACCGGCCGGGTCACCAACATCCCGGCCGGCGTGGCCACGCGCAGACCCTTGACCATGTCCGAGATGTCGCCGTAGCGGTCCGACTGCATCCCCGATGACCGGGTCGCGATCCACCCGCCCAGGGTCGAGTGCGGGAAGGAGTCGGGGAAGTGACCGAAGGTATAGCCGCGGGCGGCGAGTTGGGCCTCCAGATGCGGCCCGAAGACACCCGCCTGCACGCGGGCCAGACGGGAGCTGCCGTCGATTTCGAGCACCTCGTCGAGGCGTTCGAGATCGACCGAGATGACCGGACGGGCCTCGCCGCCCGAGGCCTCCACGGAGCCGGAGATGGAGGAACCGCCCCCGAACGGGATCAGAACCGCGTCGGCACGCAGCGCCGCCTGGACGGTGGCGGTCACCTCCGCCTCGTCGGCGGGGCGCACGATCACGTCCGGGAGGCGGGCAAGCTCGCCGTGTCGCTGGCGGATCAGATCGCGGAGGGACTTCCCGCGGGAGTGCACCACGCGATCGAGTGGATCGCTCGAGACGAACGATTGACCGACGGCCTCCTCGAGCTCGGAGCGCAGCTCGATCGGCAGGTTCGGTTCGGGGATGTGCAGCTGATCGAACCGCACCGGCGCCGCGCCTTTGACGCGTACGTCCACGCCGATCGCCTGCTCGATGAACGGCGCGAGGGCGGGCTTATCCGCGTGCGAGAACTCGAGTCCCTCGTCACCCCATCCCCACCACTTCATCGCGGGCATCGGTCGGCTCCGGCGCGGGACACGTCCCGAACTGTGTCACGGCAGCCCACCGGACGCCTCTGCGCCACCGGTGCGCGCGGGGAGCGGCGGCCCGCCTTGGGGCGGACCGCCACCCTCACGCCTCGCCGGATGCCGGGAGCTACTGAGCGACGCTCATGCCTCCGGTGCTCGAGGTCGTCGTGCCGCCGGCGAACGAGCCACTGCCCGTGGACTGACCAGGGATCGCGCTCGCGCGCCGGAGCCAGCCCGTTGGCCCGCTGAAAGTGCTTGATCGCCGCGAGCGTGGCCGGCCCGAGGACTCCGTCGATCGGCCCCTCGTAGTAGTTGAGCTGGGCAAGCTCGTGCTGGAGCGCGACCACCGAAGCGCCCTGCTGGGTCGGCGCGACTGTCTCGGCGATGGTGCTCATGTGTACCTCGCAGGTTTGAAGACGACTCTTGCGCGATCGTCCTCGCGTGGCAGCACTGTGTCGCCAGTAGGCCGCTACTGCATCCTTGGGAGGGTGCTACGTGCCCCGAGTCGCCGGTGGGCCAAGATCCGCGCGAGATCTTGCGGATGCGATCCGTTATTTGCGGCATCCGGCGAAGGACCGAACGACGGACGACAACCCTGGGGGGCCAAGACGTGGATACTCGACTGAAGCGAATCGTCGAGCTACATCGCGAACGTCACCTGCACTCGTTCGAGAAACGAGGCGCGGAGCCGGCGAAACGCGGCGAGTGCTCGCGCGATCTTGAAATAGCCGCCTGAGTCGGCGAAGACCTACCTGCGGGCAGCGGCCAGCTCGTCGACGGCCTGGACGAGCCTGTCGACGTCCTCGGGGGTGTTGTAGAGGACGATGCTGGCTCGGACGGCGCCACCGGTTTCCGCCAGGCCGAACCGGCGCATGAGCTCGTAGGCGTAGTTGTCGCCGGCCCAAACGTCGATGCCGCGCTGCGCAAGGTGCGCGGCCAGCTCATCGGGCTGGTAGCCGTCGAGGACGAACGACACCGTTGACGTCCGGTGCTCTGCCGCTCCCAGCAGGCGAACGCCCTCGATCCGCGACAGTCCGTCCAAGAGCCGGATGAGCAGGTTCTGCAGCGCCTCCTCGACCGCGACGAAGGTCGCCAGCAGCTGGCGGCGGCGACTGCCGGAGGTGTCGGTCAGGCCCGCGAGCCAGTCGATCGCGGCCCGTACACCGGCGAGCAGCTCGAACGCCGCGGTGCCACGCTCGAACCGGGCCGGTGAGGCGGCGGGCGCGGGGGCGAGCTTCGCGGGATGGAGGCTCGCGAGGACGTCGGGGTCGGCGATGACTGCGCCCGTGTGCGGCCCGTAGAACTTGTACGAGGAGCAGGCATAGAAATCGGCGCCCAGCGCACGGACGTCGATCGGCCCATGCGGGGTGGCGTGCACGCCGTCGACGTAGGTGAGCGCTCCGCAGGCGTGGGTCAGCGCAGCGATCGCGGGAACGTCCGGGCGGGTGCCGATCGCGTTGGAGGCCGCGGTGACGGCGACCAACCGGGTGCGATCGGTCAGCACCTGCTCGATGGCGCTGGTCGGAAGCTCGCCCGTGTCGAGGTCGAAGTCGGCGACCCGCACGCCCACGCCGACGCGCTCGGCGGCCAGACGCCAGGGGCGGATGTTGGCGTCGTGGTCCAGCGACGTGACGACGACCTCGTCCCCCGGTGCCCAGGTGCGCGAGAGCGCGTCGGCGAGATGGAAGGTGAGGGTCGTCATGTTGGGGCCCAAGACGACCCCGTCGGGCAAGCCGCCAACGAGGTCTGCGAGCGCGCTGCGCGCCTCGGCGACCACCTCGGTGCTGGTGCGGCTCCCCTCGAAGGCACCGCCCACGTTGGCCATCGCCCGGCGCATGCCCTGCTCCACGGCGGCGATCACAGCCTCGGGAACGTGCGTGCCCGCGGCGCCATCCAGATGGGCGTGTCCAGCCGCCAGACCGGGAAACTGGTCACGGATTTCGTTGATGGGCATCAGACGCTGGGTGGTGTCCTTGATCATGCTTGCGGAGCCTGAAGACAACTTGAGCGATGCGCAAGCGCGACGCGCGCGTTCACGATCGCACGAGCCTAACGGCGACGATGATCGCGCTCGTCAGCGGTGTGCAAGGCAGGGGATGTTCGGGTTCGTGTCCCCAGTGCTCTCTGCGCCACTTCGCCTCGATGTATCGCTTGGCTTGGTCCGCGTCCTCTTCGAACGCCGTCATAGCGCCCTCCATCTCCCGCTCCTCTGTGGCCATCGCGCTCAATCCCCTTCGGATCGCGAGCTGCTTGCGAATCTCCTCATCGTGCAAGCCGTCCGTGTCGGCGCGCTCCGGCATCGATGCCATCGCCGCGCGAGTGCTTCGCGCTCGAATCCGGGATTGTCCACGTAACTCCTCGAAGGGCGCCGTAGGGTTAGGCGGACCGAAGTAGGATCGCGCGGTGAGCATCGTCAAGATCAACGCGATCACCGTGCCGCGTGAGCGGTTCGCCGAGTTCGAGCAGCGGTTCGCGTCGAGAGCTGGAAGGGTCGAGGGCGCGGCCGGCTTCGAGGGGTTCGAGTTGCTACGGCCCAACGACGAGCGCGAGCTCTGCCTAGTACTGACGCGCTGGCGCTCGGAGGAGGACTTCCAGGCCTGGGTGGCAAGCGCCGACTTCGCAGCCGGACATTCCCAGCACCGTCAGCACGGGCCGGTCGGGACGGCCAGCGAGCTCTGGTCCTTCGACGTGCTCGAGCGCAAGGACGGCTGACCTCGTCGCGCCGAGGGCGCGGTTGCCGCCACCACCGTCCGGTCAACTGCCGCCGGCGGGGCATTCGGTGGGGTCACCGCGCCGGCGATCGACGGGACGATTGAGAGCCATGTCAGTGCGCCGGTCAGCACCGTCACGAGCCACAGCTGTCTTCTCAATTCGCGCCTCTTCCCTCTCGTTCCCGGGTCTTCCCGACGGGGCGACCCCGGATCCCGAGCTATGGTCACCACCCGCCGTTCCGTGAGCATTCCCGCCACTGCCGGTCTTCGAACGTGCCCGCCAGCGCGCGGTGGAGCCGAGAATCGCAGCGAAGCCGATAATGAGCCGTCGCATGTCAATGGACCGCCTGCGGATTCGCCCTGGAGACGAGAGCGACGGACCGACCGTCGTCGCGATCTTCGACGAGGCTGTCGCCTGGCTGGTGGAACGTGGGCAGACCGGACAGTGGGGTGCGACGCCGTTCTCAGAGCGGCCCGGGATCCGGGAGCGCGTCCATGGGTTCAGGGTCGGCGGTGGATTGCAAATCGCCGAACGCGACCAGGAGCCGGTCGGCGTTCTGGTCGTCGGTCCCGCACCGGCCTACGCGCCGCCGGCATCGGTGCCGGAGCTCTACATCATCCTGCTCATCAGCTCCAGGCGCATGGCCGGGCACGGAATCGGCCATGCGCTCGTCAACCGCGCCGTCGAGCTGGGATACGAGCGCAAGGCGGAGATTCTCCGCGTCGACTGTTGGGCGCACGCGCCAGGGCTCGTCCGCTGGTATGAGAAGCAGGGCTTCGAGCGCTCTGGCCGGTTCGAGCTGAACGGCTGGCAGGGGCAGATCTTCTCGATGCAGCTATAGGGCCGATCGTGAATTGAAATTTGTCGGCGGCGCCTGACGCCTTAGTTGAACTTGCCGGCGGCCCCGTAACAACCCTCGTCGAGGATCTCGCGGAGTCTGACCCTCGTCGAGGATCTCGCGGAGTCTGCTCGCGAACGCCTCCGGTTGGCCGGCGTATCCGGACTCGCCACCGAGAAAGCCGCCGTGGTGGCTCGGGAACACGGTGGCCCGCTGACCGAGGAGGTCGGCGGTGGCCACTGACGTGCGCCCCGTGAAGTTGCTCCCGGACTCCTCGCCGACCGCGATCACGACCCGGGTGGGCCCCGCGCTCAACGCGTCGACGTCAGGGCGGTAGCTGGTGATCGCCCACGAGCGGTCGGATAGCAGTGGGTCGTCGCGAGAGCCGTCGTCCTCTCCGGGCATCCCGAACACCGCCGGATCCGCGGAGGGCTGGGCGAAGTACTCCTCGGTGAACTCGCCCTGCCACGACGCCATAGTGCTGAACGCCGCCATGCCGGCACCCCAGCCGTTGGCCTCGTAGACGTCACGAACGCGCGCGCGAGCGCGCTCGGCGGCGGCGGCGTCATCGAGCACGGGGATCAGCGGTGGCTCGTGTGCCACCAGAATGGTCACTTCGTCTGGATAGGCGGCGACGAGCGCGAGCGCCGTGACTGCACCCCCACTGCTCGCGAACACCTCGACCGGGCCGGCGCCGAGCGCCCCGATAATGGCGTGCAGGTCGTTAGCTTGAAGCGTGGGCGTGTTGTCGACCCGGCCGTCTTTCCGGGTGCTGCGGCCAAGTCCGCGTGGGTCATAGGTCACCACCGTGCGGTCGGCGAAGTGCGAGGCCAGCGTGCCGAAGCCGCCGGCGGTCATGGGCTGACCGATCATGAACAGTGGCGGGCGGCCGTCGGCAGTGGGCAGGGGACCGTGGACGTCGTACACGACGTCGGCCTCGGCCGTCTGAAGGGTGTGTGTCGTGGTCATGGCGGTGTTGACCTCTCCAGGACCGAAAACTCATCGGCTCAGCCGTGGTGAACTACGGATCGGCCGAGCGCGATTTCGGCGTACGAGAACGCGGACTGGCTCCGGATGGGCGGCGATGTCGTGAGGACGAGCATGGGTTCCGGCCGAAAGGTCAAGCACAGCTGGAAATGGATCAGTGAATGTACGCCACGACCATGCAGCACCCCATATCCGAAAAGGCGGCCCGGGCGCTGCGTGGCGAGTTCCTCCCCCAGCGGGGCAAGCCGGTCCTGCTCGCCGGCGAGGCCGCCGAAGAGAAGTAGCACGGCCAAATCCTTCCGGGACAGGAAGGAGCGGGCGGGTCTCTCGAGACCCGCCCGCCTTCCTGTCTTCTCGCTCACGAGCTGAGCTCGAGCGTGAGCGGGCGCAGGCTGCGGCAATCGCTTAATGCCGCCACGAACGCAGGGGCCTGCGGACTGAGCCGCGCCGCCAACTGGGTCGTGCTGTGGCACTGACCTAGGTCAAGGCAGGGGATGCCCATTCATGTTGTAAGTCCCCGCGCACGCATTGATCCAGTTGCCCGCGGAGAACTTCTGCGCGTGCTCGGGGAAGTACCACTCGATCGCGTTGTAGCGAGCCGACCGTGACAACGACCAAGCTGGGACGGCTTTGGCCCCGCGACTACGGGGCGTCGGGAGCGATCGCGGACAGCGTGGTCGAGCAGCGCCGGATCGCGCGGGCTTGCTCATCGCTCAGCATGATCGTTACGAACGCGCCGCACGAGCTGCAGAAGATACGGACCGAGTTGTCGGTGATTCGCAGGTGCGCGTCACCCGGATCGTGGTGCCCGCAGGCGGGACACACGAGCTCCTCTCGGATCCGAGCCGGGCTGTCGTCGGGACTGAACGTCGCTGTGTGCCATATCCGGGACAAGTCATCCCCCCTCGAGATCTGCTTCTCCGGGAACACAGCCATGATGGCGCGAATGGTCGCGCCTGTCCATCGCTCCCGTCCGGGCACGGAGACCATTGCCGGCGGTTTGGTCCGCTCTCAACCGCCTGGCGGGACCCTGCGTGCGGCCAAACGCCGAGGACTAGCCTCCCGGGGCCTCGTACCAGGCGACGATCATCCCGCGGCCGAGCGTATGCGAGAACAGGTTGAAACCGAGGAAGGCGGGCGTAGCGTCTTTGTTGATCCCCAACGACTCGACGTCGGCGGCGTGGACGACGAAGTAATAGTGGTGTCGGCCGTGCCCCGGCGGTGGGGCCGCGCCGATGTACTGCCTGACCCCACCGTCGTTGCGTAACTGGAACGCCCCTGCGGGAAGACCGCTCCCCTGCTCGTCACCGGCTCCGCGTGCCAGCTCGGTCACGTCCGCCGGGATGTCGACGACCGCCCAATGCCAGAAGCCGCTCGCGGTCGGCGCTTCGGGGTCGTAGCATGTGACCGAGAAGCTCTTGGTGCCATCTGGGAAGCCGCTCCAGGACAGCTCCGGCGATACGTCCTCGCCACCGGCGCCGAAGATCCCGCTCACCTGTGGCGTGTCGAGCTTCTCGCCGTCCCGCACGTCTTCGCTGGCGAGCTCAAATGCCGCCACCCGCGGGAGTTGCTCGTAGGGGTTGTAGTCGGCCACGATCTGCGTCTCGCTTTCTAGTGGGGAGGTGAACTCCGCTGCTGCGAGCACGATCCTAACGGCCGTGCCCAGTTCAGATTCGCGTTGATGCTTCCTCGATGAGCCTCGGAACCAAGATGATCCGTCCGTCCTTGTCGGATCGCGGTCCCGCACCACCAATCGAGGAGGCTCCACAGTGTCTCGCACCAAGTCCCGCCGCCAGGCGATTCCGGTCACATTCACCGCAGCCAGCTTCACCGGCCTGATGGCCGTCGGCTCCCGGCTCTTCGGTCCGTCGGCGATGGCGCCGCTGGCGGTCGCGGCGTCGGCCGTCGGTGCCGTTGCGATTGGGCGATTGGCGGTCGCGGACGCGGTCATCCGCAAGCTCCAGGCCGGTGAGATCGAGATAGCGTCGCTCAAGGTCCGGCGGCTTGAGATCGCCGGTCAGCGCTGGCCCGATTCGACGAACCAAGCCGCGTAGCGGCGCGAGATAAGCGCGTCCGGCGCGGGCCACGCGATCTTTCCTTACCGCCGGCCAATCGGTCGGTTCAGCCAGCGCCGTAAGGCGGGATGTTGCGAATGATTGTCGGGCGAGGGTCTGACGGCTCAGATGGCAGAGGCCTCGACTCGATTGTTTCCTTGAGCGGGCCGCGTCGGTGAACGCCGGGGATGGCCACCGACACGACTTCCCAGTCGCCGTCACCGGCTTGCCTCGGAAACCACTGGCGTTCCCTGTCCGCATCAGCGTTGAGCTGTCGACAGCGTGCGATCGCCTGTTCGTGCGTCATAGCCCGAGTCTAGGCGTGGAGCTGGGCCCCACCCGGCCGGCTACCTGCCGGTGCGCTCCCGGTGCTTGCACCCCGGCCAGCAGCAGGGGCGCCGCATGCCTTCCTCCAACTCCTCCTGGGTACGCCGGATGCGGCGCTCTCGGGTCGTCTCCTGCTTGGCATCTTCGACCCAGCAGATGAACTCGTTGCGGGCCAGGGGCGTGATGTCCTTCCAGGCGTCGAGTGCCGTCGCGTTGGCGATCAGCGCCTTGCGCAGGTCCGCCGGCAGTTGGTGCACCACCCCGCCGGGCACTCTCTGGCCGCTCATCGGGCCATCGTAGTGCGCCGGGCGAGCTGGCCTGCGCGACCAAGGGAATCGACGCGGCGGTTCTCGATCGTCACGGACCCCGGCCTTGATATGCAGCCTCGCGGCTGCATATAGTTGATGCGGCCTCGTGGCTGCCTATCCACCTGCGATCGACGAGGTGTTCCGGGCGCTGGCCGATCCCAGCCGTCGCCGGCTGCTCGACAGCCTGAACGCCCGGAACGGCCAGACGCTGCGCGAGCTGTGCGCCGACATGGACATGGCCCGCCAGTCGGTCTCAAAACACCTTGCGGTGCTCGAGGCCGCTCAGCTCGTGACCACGGTGTGGCGAGGACGGGAGAAGCTCCACTACCTCAACCCAGCACCCATCAACGAGATCTCAGAGCGATGGATCAACCACTACGACCGCGACCGGGTTCGCGCCCTGTCCGACCTCAAAAGAGCCCTGGAGGATCACCCCATGGACAAGCCGTCCTTCGTCTCCACGACCTTCATCCGCAGCACCCCTGAGCGCCTGTGGCAGGCGCTGACCGATCCCGCGTTCACCGAGCGCTACTGGGGTGTCGCGTTCGATTCCGACTGGCTTCCGGGCTCGAGCATCACCCTCCGTCAGTGGGGGCTGACGATTTCCAATCCGGACCAGGTCGTACTCGAATCCGAGCCCTACCGCCGGCTCGCGTACACCTGGCACACATTCACACCCGAATGGCAAGAGCAAGCGGCCGAGCGCGTCGGCTTCCCGAAGGAGTTCCTCGAGCGTGTCGCCGCCGAGCCCCGCTCGAAGGTCGCCTTCGAGATCGACGATCTCGGCGAGTTCGTCAAGCTCACTGTGATCCACGACGGCTTCGAGCCCGGGAGCGAGGTCCTGGAGACGATCAGCCAAGGGTGGCCGCACATCCTCTCCAATCTCAAGACGCTGCTTGAGACCGGCGACACTCTCTCCGCGAGCCAAGCATCGGCCGCCGACGCCCAAGCGGCGACCACTTAGGCCCAGCCCAGCCACCCGGCGACCTCCCCGAGAGAAGCTGCTAGGTCATGCCGACACGATCGTCGCGTGCGGCCCATTCGCGCTCACGTAGCGCGAATTTCTGGACCTTGCCGGTTGAGGTCTTCGGAAGCGGACCGAACTCGATTGCGTTGGGGCACTTGTAGTGGGCGAGTCGCTCGCGACAGAAGGCGATGATCTCGGCGGCGCTGGCGCTGGCCTGATCGTTGAGCGTGACGAATGCTTTCGGTCGCTCGCCCCAGCGCTCGTGAGGAATCCCGATCACTGCGCACTCGAGGACGGCCGGGTGAGCGCATATGGTCTGTTCGACCTCGATGCTCGAAATGTTCTCGCCGCCAGAGATGATGATGTCCTTGCTTCGGTCGCGCAGCTCGATGTTGCCGTCGCGGTGCCAGACGGCTAGATCGCCGGAGTGGAACCATCCACCACGAAACGCCTTCTGAGTGGCCTCATGGTCTGCGAAGTAGCCGCTCATCACGTTGTTGCCGTGCATCACCACCTCGCCCATCGTCTGAGCGTCGCGAGGAATGTCGTGCCCGTCGGGATCTACGACCCGGATCAGATCGGCCGAAGGGTAGGCCTGGCCCTGGCGCGCGAGTAGCTTGGCCCGCTGCTCGACCGGCAACTCCTGCCAACCCTCTTGCACTGGACACACTGTGATCGGGCCGTAGGTCTCAGTCAGTCCGTAGACATGAACGATCCGGAAGTTGAGCTCCTCCATACGAGCGAGCAGCGTCGGGGACGGTGGCGATGCGGCGACCATTGCGGTCACCTGCTGCTCCAGCCGGTGCGCCTTGGGATGGTTGATGATCATCAGCTGCACAGTGGGCGCACCGTTGTAGTGGGTCACCCCTTCCTCGTCGATCAGCCGCCAAACGAGGCCGGGATCGACGGCACGCAGCGCCACATGCGTTGCCGCGACCGCAGTTATCGCCCAGGGGAAGCACCAGCCGTTGCAGTGAAACATCGGCAGCGTCCACAGGTAAACCGACTCGGGGCTCATCCCGGCGACGATCACCTCGCTCAAAGCATTTAGATACGCGCCACGGTAGGTGTACTGCACTCCCTTTGGTTGCCCGGTGGTCCCCGAGGTGTAGTTGATCGAGATCGTCTCCTCTTCGTCCTCGAGCCGGCTCTCCGGCATGTCGCCCGACGCCGGGGCCAGGAACTGCTCATAGTGACTGTCGCTATCGCCAGAGTCAAAGCGGATCACCGTGACCTCAGACAGCGCGAGCGGGGCGACAAGCGACTCGAGCTCGGCGTCGAGCAGGAGGAAGCGTGAGCCGCTGTGCTCGAGGATGTACCCGACCTCTGGACTAGCGAGCCGGTTGTTGATCGCCACGAGAATCCCGCCCGCGGCTGGAACACCGAAATGGGCCTCAAGCATCGGCGAGGAGTTGAACAGCAGCGTGGCGACGCGGTCACCCTTGCGCAGCCCGGCCGATCTGAGCGCGTTGGCCAAGCGCCACGATCGCTCCGCCAACTGACGGTACGAGTAGCGGCGCTCTTCATCGACCACCGCAATCTTTTCGGGATACACGAAGGCGGCTCTCCGGAGGAAATCCACCGGGTTCAGCTCCGTGCGAAAGATCTTGCCCGCCGCGGCGTCGGGCGCTGACACGCCTTCCGTAGCAATTAGCGCGTCGGCCATGTCCTTCCTCCTCCGTAAATCGAATCTCGTCCACCACTCGGGGGGCTTAAGCGCCCCCGCGGGCTCGATTATCCCCGCCGAGTCGGAACCAACGCAAGGCATGGATCCGCAGCGGAACGCCGAGCGCCGCCTGGCCGGCACCTATCGATCCGGGTCAGCGGGCTCCGGCTCATCTAACGCGGCGGCCGCGCGATTCACCTGGTTGGGGTGATGCTATTCGCTCCCGAGGTGGTCTGATCACGGGCCGAGCACGATTTGAAGGGAGCAGCGGTGGGATTTCTCCATAGACAACACGACGGCGAGGCGACCCGCTATCGGATGCGCGAGAAGCTGTTCGCGATCGGCGAGGACTTCTGGATCGAGACCGAGGGCGGGGAACGCGCCTTCAAGGTCGACGGGAAGGCGCTGAGAGTCCGCGACACGTTCATCCTCCAAGACGCCGGCGGCCAGGAGCTGTTCAAGGCCCAGGCGAAGAAGCTCCACATCCGCGACACGATGGAGATCGAGCGCGACGGGGATACGGTGGCCACGATCAAGAAGGCGCTCATCACGCCGCTTCGAGACCGCTTCTCGGTCGAGCTGGCCGACGGTACCGAGCTGACGGCCAAGGGCAACATCGTCGATCACGAGTACAAGATCGAGCGCGACGGGGACACAGTGGCCGAGGTCTCCAAGCGCTGGTTCCGCGTCCGCGAGACGTACGGGATCGAGATCGCTCCGGGCCAGGACGATCCCCTCGTCGTGGCGGTCGCGGCGTGCATCGACGAGATGGAAGAGCGGTAGTGGCTCATGCCGTGGTCGATGTCCTGGGCGAAGAAGGAGTGAGCGTGGCCGCCCAGCGGAGGTCCGTGGCAAGCTGCTCGTCCGAATCCATCGCGTCCCTCTGTTCGCCGGTGATTTGAACCGTGCGCTCCGCGCAGGGTGAACTAGCGATCTGCCAGACGACCGCCGGCTCCCGCTCCGTCGTGCGGAGGAGAACTCTCCCGTCGACCCGGTTCACCCCCCGATTCCCGCCCAAGCGAGATCGGATCGCCAGCGTGCACGTCGCCGATGGGCACGATGTCGACCCGGTAGATGGTGTCTGACTCACGCATCATGCTCGTTTCGATACCGCGGACGAGTGACTCGACTTCAGCACCGTGAAGGTCATCGTCGATGTCAACGCGGGCGACAATCCATACTCGGCCAGGACCGATGAAGTTGAGAAGAAGTTCGCGAATGCCGGTCACCCCAGGGTACGCGGATATAAGAGCTCGCACTCGCTGCGCTTCAACTGGTCGGATCGGCTGTGTCACGTCATCGGCATCGCTGCCCTCGGGCGTGGGGGTTAGCACCCAGACGCCGACCAGGAAATCGTGGCTGCGTTTGATCAGGCGGAGACTGATGCGGATAAGCACTAGACCGATCAGAACCGCGGCTACTCCCTGCGGTATCGACGATCCCGTGATCTGATTGAGGGCCACGGCGACAAGCGCAATCACGTCTCCCGAGACCGACACTGCGTCTTCGGTGAATACAGCCCGCAGCGTAGGATCAGACGTGACCTGCGACTCCTGGAGGAGCTTACGACCGTAACGGCGCCCACGGGTGACCATCTGGCCCGCCGATTGGCGAAATGACACCAAATCAAAGGCGGTGGAGATCGCAAGCACGCCGTACGCCACTGCGAACGACGAGGTTCCGCTGGGGTGGGTCAGCTCGTTGATGCCGTCGCGCAGGGAGAACGCCGCGCCGGCGACGAATGCGGCGCATGCCGCGATCAACGCCCAGAAGTAGGCCTCCCGCCCGTATCCTAGGGGATGGCGGTCGTTGGGAGAGCGGGTGCTGCGTCGCTGAGCGACGAACAGGAACAGGTCGTTGGCGGTATCGGCGAGTGAATGCGAAGCCTCGGCGGCCAGCGCGGACGAGCCGGTGAAGACCGCCGCACCGGCCTTTGCGAGCGCTACCCCAAAGCCCGCCCCGAGGGCCACCAGAACGGTCCGCGTGCTCTCGTTCGCGCTGTGACCTTCATCGTCTCCGGGCATCGGCCGCGGCATGTCCATCGTAATACCACTCCTCGCCGTGCCCGGACAAGAGGAAGAGAGAGATTTCCAGTGGCCGGTCGGTTCCGCAAAGGACTCTCCGAGCGAAACCTTCGCGAAACCGTCGGTCGCGTAGAACCTGCTGCGCCGATCCGACGGACAGAAGAGGGAGACCAAGGGGACACGGGAGATGAGAGACAACCGGGCACGCTCAGAGAGCACCGACACCGGAGCATGGAGCGCGCGGCGGGGTCCGTAGGTTGATAAAGACGCACCGGCGATCGGGCGCGCTAAGGGTGGTTGTCGCGATCTGCCGTCGTGCTGGTCGCGTTCGGGGGCACCGGTGCATCGCACGCGGCGAACCTGGGGAAGCGCGGCGGCGGCAACAAGGGCAGGAGCTCTAATACCAATGACAGCCGCGCGAGCTCGGCGGCGACCACGCCGGCGAGCGACAACTCGATGGGGCTACTGGACGAGTGGGCGGCCTGCGAGCGAGGCCACGGCGATTCCAACCGGGCTGACCCGACCGTCGACCACGGGGTGATCTACACCGCCGTCCGGATGGGGCTCTCACGAGCGAGGAGCCCAACGATGTCACAGGTTCTTGCAGCGAGTACCTGCCGGCGGCCCGACGAGCGGTGGCCGGCGGTGAGCCGATCGCTGGATGGGGCAACGAGGCCGACTACGTGAAGGACACCGATTGCGTGCGGGCCAACGGGTTCCCCACATACCCATACCCCTCGGGGGTAGAACCGGACGGGCATTTGAGCACCAATTTCAATGGCACGGGCATCGATCCGAACAGCCCGGTTTTCCTGAACGGGAATGCCAACCAGAGGTCCGGCAAGCAGATCGGCGCGCCGGCTTGGTGGATCAACAACTGGGGCCCGCCGGGAAGCGTCGTGGTTTACGCGGCCGCAGCGAATCCCAACAGTCCGCTGCCCATCGGGCCCCGACCCAACGGGCTCAAGCCGACGCCCCTGCCGGGCGTCGACGGTGGGTCAGGTGGCAGCGGCTCGTGGGCCGCGGCGGGGTGAGTTCTCGGCGGCGGCGCCTGGCCCAGGACGAACAGAAGCGAGCCGCACCGATTACTCGGAGCGAAACCCAGGGAGTACGCGGTCGATCCTGAGCCGGCAGGTCCGCGTAGAGAACGACTGCTCGCGCGGAAGTGCCGCCTTGACCTGACTTGAGGGGCCCCCCGCGGGGCGAAGCCTTTGACCTGGGTGCAGCTACAGGCGCGAGACGAGTTCGGCCACGATGTCCGCTGCGGGTTGTGGTTCTTTGGCGAGCGCAACGCTCTGTCCGGCCCAGAGCGACAGCGGTTCAATCTCGCCGGTAGTTCCCACCATCGGCGGCGCGGGTTCATATCGAACGATCGGTTCGCCCGAAGCGAAGTGCGCGAGCACTTCGCCCTCTCGGGGTCGACTGCCCGGTGCCGGCCGACCCGCCGCCTCCCACATCTCGGCCGTCGAGTTGTGGATGGCGCGATGCGAAGCGTTCGGCCATCCCACCTCATAGAGGTTGGGGTACCACTCTGCGTCGGTCTCGATCGCGGCTATCAGGCGGCGCCGATACTCCTCGTGAATCGGCATCTCATCGGCTAACAGGAACCGCGTGCCGAGCAAGGCGGCCTGCGCTCCGAGGGCAAGCACGGCCGCGACTCCTCGAGCGTCGCCAATCCCGCCCGCTGCAATCACCGGTACCGGCGCCACCGCGTCAACGACCGCCGGCACCAGCGGGAGCGTTGCCACGCCGCTCCATACGTGGCCGCCGGCCTCCCATCCCTGCGCGACGATGATGTCCACGCCGTATCCGGCTGCGCGCCGCGCTTCCTCGACGCTGCCGACCGTGTGCATGACCAGCTGTCCGGCGTCGTGCACCTGGTTGACGTAGCTCTGGGGATCGCCCCAGAAGAGCGACACGACCCGCAGACCGGCGGAGAGGGCCTGATCGACTCGGCGGTGCTGATCGAAGGCGAGCACGAAGTTGCCGGCAAACGGCCGGTCGGTGAGCGCTGCCGTTTCACGCACCACCTCTCCGGCGTCGTCGGCCCACCCCAGCCCCAGGGTGCCGAGGCCGCCCGCATTCGAGACCGCGGCAGGCAGGCGGGGATCAGCAGACAGCGGCGCCTCGACGATCGGGTGTTCGATCCCTAGCAACTCGCACACCGGCGTGTGGGCACTCATTGATGTGGCGCTCCTTTCTGGCGCCCCCGGCGCCGGTTGATTAGGCTCAATATGTACCCGAAAGGTCCCGGTGGCGCCCGGGTTAACGCTGGTCTACCTCGGTGGCACGGACCAGGGCTCGGACCCGTCAACCACCTGGCTCGAGTGGACGGTCTGGCGGCAATCGTTCTCGTCACTCCTCAACCATCGACAGGAGCAGATCATGCGCAGCGACATCGCCCCCGGCGGCACCTTCCCCGACTACGAGTTGCCCGATCACGAGAACCTCCCTCGAAAGCTCAGCGAGATCCAGGGCGAGGATCCCCTGATCCTCACGCTCGCCCGCGGGAACTATTGCCCTAAGGAGCACCAGCAGCACCTCGAGCTCGCCGCGAACTACCCCAAGATCAACGTCGCGTACACGAAGATCGCGACGATCTCGACCGACACCCATCACTCAAGCCAGGAGTTTCGCGCGTCGACCGGCGCCCAGTGGCCCTTCCTCTCAGACCCCGAGCGCATCGTGCAAAAGGACCTGGGCATCCAGGAGTACACCGACCCCGAGCACGACCCGATGATCCCGCACACGCTCGTGCTCAAGCCCGGGCTGGTTATCTACAAGATCTACAACGGCTACTGGTTCTGGGGACGCCCCTCCTTCGTGGATCTCTGGCACGACCTACGCGCCGTGAGCGGCGAGATCCGCCCCGACTGGGATCTGAGCAAGCCCGGCCTGCGCGAAGCGTGGGACGCGGGCGACTACTCGCCATTTCACGGTTGGGATAAGCGCGCTCCTCAGTCAATGCCGTCGTCTTACGAGTCGTAACGGTGAACAGCGCAAACCGCTGAGGATCGTCAGCGTCTCGAACGAACCCCCCTGGGTCCGGGACACGCTTCAACACCTGGACGAGACGATGAACATAATCATCAGGCTCGACCACCAGGTCCACGAGTACCACGCTTGGTGCGGCCGTAATGCCGGTCAGAGATCGAGCACGATGTCGTCGCGGGGCTGTGAGCAGCAGATGAACACGCTTCCGTCGGCGGGAGGCTCGACCGGGTCGGGGCTGTAATCGACGTTCCCTGCGATCAGCGTGGTCTCGCAGGTTTGACAGACGCCGGTACGGCACGACCAGCGGACGGGAACGTCACACGCTTCGGCGAGTTCGAGCAGGTTGGCGAAGTCGCTGCTCCATGGGATTGTGAGATCGCTGCGGGCGAACTCGATCGCCGGTCCGCTCCCGGGTTGATCGGCTGGGGGGTGGGGCACCCGCGCCGGCGCCGCTGCGATGCCCGGCGTCGAGCCCGGTGCCGGCCCGAACGGCTCGGTGTGGATCCGCGAGGCGTCAACTCCGAGCGCCGCCAGACCGGCGCTGATGTCGTCCATGAACGAGGTGGGCCCACACACGTAGGCCTCGGCCGCACCGGGTGGATGGAGGTCGGCCAGGACCGACGCTGTGAGACGGCCCGAGGTGTCGAAGTCACGGCCCTCGCGGTCGTCCGGCCCGGGCCGGCTGTAGTACACGTGGGCGCGCGCGTTCGGCAGCGACGCGAGGAGGCCCCGCGCCTCGGCGCCGAACGACTGCTCGCGGCCGTTGCGAGCGCCGTGCAGCCACCATATCTCTCGGTCAGAGCGCTGCTGCGCCAGTGCCTCGAGCATGGCGAGAACGGGGGTGACACCGATCCCGGCGCTGATCAGCAGCGCGGGCGCGTCGGTCTGGTCGAGAATGAACGTGCCGCGAGGTGCGGCGGTGTCGAGTTGGTCGCCGACGGCGAGATGGCTGTGCAGATACCCACTGGCGGCGCCGCCCGGTTCGCGTTTGACCGCGACCTGGTAGTAGTCGGCCCCGGGTGGTCCGGAGAGCGAGTAGTTGCGCAGCAACGCCCGCTGGCCCGTGTCGGGCTCGACTCGCACGGTGATGTACTGACCTGGGCGGGCCGGTGGTAGCGGAGTGCCGGTCGGGTCCTCGAGACGGATCGAGATCACCGAGTCGCTCTCGTGGGCGATTGCCGTGACGTTCAGCCGACGGAAGCCCGACCAGGCGGGAGGCGGGCTGGTGACTGTGAGGCCGGCATTGCCGCTGCCGGGTGCCTCATCGAGCAACGCTCGGAACGAGCCCTGCCAGCCGGGGCTGAGGGCGGAAATCCGGAGCGCTCGAAGCAGCCCTTGGCGCGTGTGCCCGGGGAGGTAGAGCAGCGCGTCGACGTCAGCGACGGTCATCTGCTCGGGACCCGTGGACAGCTTGATGATGTCGTCCCCCGCCTGTACGTCGCCCTCTTCGATGACCCGGAAGTAGAAGCCTGGGCGGTGGTGGGAGACCAGCAACGCGGGGATCCGCGGGTCGTTCATGCGGATCCCGACGCGGTAGCACGTGACCCGAGGCTGCGTCACCTCGAAGATCGCTGTGCCAATCCGGTAGCGATCGCCGATGCAGACCTCTGCGTCGGCGAGCCCTTCCACGGTGAAGTTCTCGCCGAACTGTCCGTACGCGAAGTCGTCTCGTCCGAGCTGACGCTCCCAGTACCGGTACGAGTCGATCTGGTAGACGAACACCGCACGCTGCTCGCCGCCGTGCCCCGCCAGATCGCCTTGACCGTCGCCGTCAACATTGAGCTTGTGGACCCGGCGGGAGCCGGTCACGGGGTCCTTGAAGACGCCGGTGAAGACGGTCCTCCCTTGCCAGGACACGTCCTTCGGCAAACCGACGTTGACGGACAGTAGTGTCCCAACGGGCTGCCCTCGGGCGGTCGTAGGGGCGGGGGCTCCGGTGGTCATCGTTTCTCCAAATCGACGGTGCGGCGCGGCTAGGGGATGCGCGGCGACGCGCGGGCCGGGGAGGCCGGTGAGCGAAGACGAAGGTTAAGTGACGAGCTTGTCCAGGGCGCCCGCCGAACGATCATCCGGTTCGGGTGATCTCACCCCTGACCCGCGGGACTAGGGTCGAGCCGCCATGGCCGTGACGAAGGAGCCCGCAGCGAGCGCCTCGGGCGTCGTGCTGCTGACGCTGGCCTCGGGCCAGTTCCTGATGACGCTCGACAGCTCGGTGATGAACGTGTCGATCGCCACGGTGGCCAAGGACGTGGGGACGACGGTGACCGGGATCCAGACCGCGATCACATTCTACACGTTGGTGATGGCGTCGCTGATGATCACCGGCGGAAAGCTGGGCCAGATTCTGGGACGGAAGCGGGCTTTCGGCATCGGTTGCGTGATCTATGGCTGCGGGTCTTTCATCACCGCTATCTCCCAGAGCCTCACCGTGCTGATAATCGGTTGGTCGGTGCTCGAGGGGATTGGGGCCGCGCTTATCCTGCCCGCGATCGTCGCGCTGGTGGCCTCGAACTTCGGCCCGTCCGACCGGCCTCGCGCTTACGGACTGGTCGCCTCGGCCGGGGCGATCGCAGTGGCCGCCGGACCGCTGATCGGCGGGCTGTTCACCACCTACGCCTCGTGGCGCTGGGTGTTCGTGGGCGAGGTGCTGATCGTCCTGGCGATCCTCCTGGTCGGGCGTCGGATCGCCGACGCAGCACCCGACACGCGGCCCCGGCTCGACCTCGGCGGGACCGGCCTGTCCGCGCTCGGCCTGGCTCTGATCGTGTTCGGAATCCTCAAGGCCGGATCATGGGGGTTCGTCCACCCCAAGCCGGAGGCGCCGACCTGGCTCGGGCTGTCGCCGGCAATCTGGCTCGTACTCGCCGGCGGGATGGTGCTGTGGATCTTCTTCGCTTGGGAGAACCGGCAGCTGAGGCGCGGCGCCGAGCCGCTTGTCGACCCCTCGATCCTCCTGAATCGCACCCTCCGCGGGGGCCTGACGGCGTTCTTCTTCCAGTACCTCATCCAGGCCGGGTTGTTCTTTGCCGTGCCGCTGTTCCTGTCCGTGTCACTCGGGCTGTCCGCGATCGACACGGGCGTCCGTTTGCTCCCGCTGTCGATCACGCTGCTCCTGGCTGCGGCCGGCATCCCCAAGGTCTGGCCCAACGCGTCGCCTCGGCGTGTCGTGCGGATCGGCTTCCTGTTGCTGTTCGCCGGGCTCCTGGTGATGGTCGGGGCGCTCGACGCCGGTGCCGGGGCGGGCATCGTGACCTGGCCGATGCTCTTGGCAGGCCTCGGCATCGGCGCGCTCGCCTCGCAGCTCGGGAGCGTGACCGTCTCGTCGGTCCCCGACGAGCAGAGCGGCGAGGTCGGGGGCCTTCAGAACACGGTGACGAATCTCGGGGCGTCGATCGGCACCGCGTTGAGCGGCGCGGTCCTGATCGCCGCGCTCACCACGTCGCTGATCGCCGGCATTCAGAACAACCCCGCCGTGCCCAGCGACTTGAAAGCCAAGGCCAGCACCGAGCTTGCCAGCGGCGTTCCCTTCCTGTCCGACAACGACCTTCGCACGGCGCTGGACAACGCCGGTGTGCCGAAAGCCACCGCCGATGAGATCGTCAAAGAGAACGCGGACGCCCGCATCGACGCGCTGCGCTCCTCGCTCTCTGTCGTCGCTCTGATCGCCCTGATCGCGCTGTTCACCAGCCTGACCATCCCGACCCAGCAGCCCAGGGGGCCCACGGCCGGAGACTCGCGCGAGGATCGGCGAACCTCGCGCACGTCGGTCGGCGAGATCAGGCCAGCAGTTCGACGAGACCTTTGATCACCAACAGGCCGCCCAAGACAGAAAGCACGATCACCGCGAAGCGTCGGCCGTGACGCCCACGCCTTCGCCCGGTCGATCGCGTCCACATCACGAAGGCTACGGTCAGGAAAATTGCACCCAACGTCATCCTTGCCGCCGGGCTCAACGTGTTCTCGGTCGTCGAGACCGCGCCCGAGCCCTCCAGCAAGAAGGAAGACATTGCCCACGAGCGCGGATCATCATGCGCTCGGCCGCGGGGCGCAACAAACGCCGTATCGCGGTCAACCTCCCGGCGCTCGAACGCACCTCAGAACTCAGCGGCAGTGGACGAGACTCCGCGTTCCGTTGCCGTTGATGCTTCTGCGCGTGGATGATTGACGATCGCGACGCCCGCGATCACGACGGCGATGCCGACCGTGGCGGCCGGGCCGGGAAGCTGTCCCTGAACCGCGTCGATGAGGACGGCGACGACCGGGACGAGGAACGTCCAGGCATACACGCGGGTCGACGGCCAGCGGGCCAGCGCGGCGTTGAAGCCTAGATAGACGAGTACCTGGCCGCCGATCACCAGGTAGGCGAGTTGTGCGATCACGGTCGGGTCGCTCCAGCTAGTCGTACCGCCGGCGAGGATGACGAGCGGGATGAGTGGGATTCCGCCGGCAAGGAACTGCGCGGCGGTGTGACCGGCGACGTCGAGGTCGGGCTCACGCCGCGTGAGGACGCGCATGCCCAACCCGCCGCCGGCCCAGCCGAGCGCACCGAGTAGCGCGAGCCCGATTCCGATTGCGAGCCGGGAGCCGTGGGCGATCTTGCCGGGGTCGGCGAGCACCACGAGGAGTACCCCGCCGAAGCCGATCACCAGCCCGATCGCGCGCAGACGGGTGATCGGCTCGCGCAGCACGAACCTGGCGATCAGCGCGACGAAGAACGGCGAGGAATTCAGGAGTACCGACGCGACCGCGGCGCCGGCACGGGCAGTGCCGACGCTGATCCCAACTTGGGTCAACGTCGTGTTTCCCACCCCGATCCCGAACGCCCAGCCCCACAGGCGCCGCGTGCGTGGCAGCCGGCTGCGCAGCATCGGAAGCATGAGGGTGAGGACCAGGCCACCGACGAGGGCGCGTAAGGTGGCGATCATGATCGGCGAGGTGTGCTTGAGCGCCGAATCGGTGACGGGGTACACGACGCCGGCGGCGATCATTGAGACCGCGAGGATCAGCGACACCGGGGTTCGCTCGTTTAGTGCGTTGGAGCGCCCTTCCATCTCGTCAGCCAGCCTATGCCGGTTGGACCGCTAAGAGGAAACGGACCTTACGGTCAGCGCAGTCGCTCGGACGCGCGGATCCGTCGCGGGGGCGGCGAGGAGCGCACTATCAGCACGACATCCCTCCATTCCCAGTCGAGCTTGGCGTCGTGGCGCTGGGTGCCGACCTCTTCGAACCCGGCGGCGCGGTGCGGGGCGCGGCTGAGCTCGTTTTCGGGGAACAGACGGCTGGTGAGTGTTGGAGCCTGCGGCCGCGGGCGTTCGGCTGGACTTGCTACACGGGACGGTGCGCGACTTATCCGCGTTTGTAGTACTCGGCGTTGACCTCGATGTACTTCTGCCACTCATCGGGCAGCTGGTCCTCGGCGAAGCAGGCGTCCACGGGGCAAGCCTCGACGCACGCATCGCAGTCGATGCATTCCTCCGGATCGATGTACAGCTGGGCCTCGTCGAAGCCCGGCTCATCCTGAGTGGGATGGATGCAGTCGACCGGGCCGACCTCGACGCACGAGAGATCCTTCGTTCCGATACACGGCTCGGCAATGACGTAGGTCACGCGGTGGGTCTCCTGACGGGCTCCGGCACAGCGGCCGCCCGGCAGGGTTGCACTTCAACCAGGGTCGAAGTCAAGCCACGGTCGGCGCAGCCGGATTCTGGCGCTTGGCCGACCTCGCGACCGTGCGGTCGCGGAGGGGAAGCACGCGCTCGTCGAACATCCGGCACACGTCGATCGACTCGCAGCTGCACCGGCTGCAGATCTTCAGCACCCGGCGCACCGAAGTCGCCCGCGCGATTAGGTCGTTGAGCTCAGGCAGCTTCAAGAGTGCGAGCTGGCGGAGCCGCTCGTGCGCCAGCTCGTCGCGCGAGCCGAGCAGGTCACGGATCTCCTCCAACGTGAACCCCACCCGCTGCGCCGCGTCGATGATCGCTAGCCGCCGAAATACCTCCTCGCCGTAGCGGCGCTTCCCAGCGGCGCGCTCCGGCTCTGGGAGAAGCCCCCGCGACTCGTAGTAGCGGATCCGTGACGTGCTCATCCCGGCCCGCTCGGCCACCTCACCGATTGCCATCTGCGGCGGCACTGTTCTCACTCTGCCGGCTCGTTTGACTTCAACCTGACTTCAAGCGCAAGCCTACCGGCATGACCACGTCGACAGTCGCCTACGGCGCCGGTGTTCCCAGACGATGCGGTCGGTCTGCCTATCACCCAACGACTCGACGACCCCCCGAGCAGCACGGTGCTGCTGGATGGCAGACGGATTGCGTGGACTCGAGGGGCCAGCCCGAGCACACTCCTGGTGGCGGGTGACCCTCGCGCGCCGCAGCTGCCGGCGCTCGACCCGGTCCTCGTCGGGTAAGCGCACGCGCGCCTCGTCCGATCCGACCGGGAGTCCAGGGGTCGCGAATCAGAATGACGCCTCGCGAAGATTCGGTCGCGAGACCGTGTCCCGAACTCAGCGGTCCTCAGGCGCATGCAAATGAGCAACTCTCAAAGCGAAGGATTAGGGTTCTTGGCGCTCCACGGTGCTAGCGCGGTCGATCGACTTGTCGAACGACAGCACCGTGCCTACGCCCGTGGCCTCGGCCTGCGCGACCAGATACGCCTCGGCGAAGTCCAGACGGTCCACCTCGTAAACCTCGAGCGCTCGCAACAGCGTCGCGCCATCGATGGTCTTGATCGACGGCACCGCGATGGCCGGTGACGCGCGGTCTGCTGGGACGCGTCCCCCGGCCCGGTGCGGTCCCGATTGACTACGAGCTGGCCGGGGGGCCATCGCTGACTCGCCTCGAAGCGCTCCTGATCAAGGGGCTCCTGCGCCCGCTGGCTGCCCTCGTGGAGGATCTCGCTGAGCTGATACGGGCTTCGACGATGCCGCTGGCTCCCCGTCGCCTGCTGCGCCCCGGAATGGCTCGCCTCACTGCGCGCGTCCTCGGAACGCAGATGCGTCGGGCGAGCCTCCCCGCCCTCTCGCACGTGGTCGGGCGTCTCGGCGTTGACGCCGGGTGGGTGCTGTTCGGTCACGTGCACCGGCTTGGCCCGCTCCGGGGTGAGCAGGAGACGCGCTGGCAGGGACCAGGAGGGCGGCCCCGCCTTCTCAACACCGGCTCCTGGGTCTACGAGCCGCTGCTCGTCCACAACGCCACCGCGCCCCACCCCTACTGGCCGGGCGGGGCAGCGATCTTGGACGACGACCAACCGCCCCGCGCGATCGGGCTCCTCGATTCAGTTCCCGCCGGCGCGATGCACTGAGCATGATCCAACGATCGCGTAGTCGTCTCGATCCGGCACCGGTCGGGCTCGACGGCGCCGCGACATTAGATCGACGCCGCCTCACGCGCGAAGAGCCGACTGAGCCCTCGCCCGAGAGCAACGAATCCAGTAGGGATCGACGCTGGGGCCTCGAGGCCGCGCTCAGGGCACTGCCCCAGGACCAGCGCGAGGTCGTGGTGCTCCGGCATCTGGTGGGGCTGACGCCGGTTGAGATCGCCGAGCGGATGAGGCGAACCGAGTCATCGATTCACGGCCTGCATCACCGTGGGCGCCAGGCCCTCAAGCGCGAGCTACAGGACGTCGAGTGCGCGCCGACGGCGCGAGCGGCTTAGATCGGAGCTCCCTGCAGACTCCGTGGGTGATGTCACCGTCCCGGTAGCAGGGGTGTGCGGAGGCCGAAGAGTTCACCCAAGCGATCCGCTGCGAGTGACATTCGGTGCGGCGTCGCCGGCGGACGGCGGCGGCGCCTGCGGACCCGGTGCCTTTGCCGACGGTCGTCGCAGTAGCGCGACGGCCGCGAGGAGAAGTATTCCCGCAACAAACAGGGTGGCGATCGTGCCCCAGGGAGAGCGCGCGAGAAGCCACCAGCGGAACTTCAGGATAGGCGGGCGGTTCGTGTGGCTACGGCGCCCGCGGCCGCGTCGGTTACTCCGGCGACGAGGGCGGCCTAGCTGCGGACGTGACGCACCAGACATCGAGCCCCGAGTCTACTTCCAGACGCCCGCCGAGTCATGCCCGCGCCATCGCGCTGCCAAGACGGATACTTCAGCCCCAAGCGCCTCGTTGGTCCGGGGGGCATGAAGGTCGATGAGGGTCTCAGGGTCAGGGCGACATGTTCCCGATGGGTCGGATCGGCCGTCCGGGCTTAGCCGCCGATGCGCGTCCGCGTAGTGGGCAGAACGGGTGCACGGGGACGCCACGCGTGTTGGTCGCCAGTGCGGATACCGGACCGGGATGTGGTTGCTCGGCCAGCCCACGCGGGCTCAGCCCAGCCCGGGCGGTGGTGATGTAGAGCGTCTCGCCGGGTCCGAACGCGCAGCTGGACGGCTGGGTGACAGGCATCGGCACGATCCCGGTCAGCTCACCGGCGGGGTTGAAGCGGCGTACCTAGCCGCCGCCCCAGATTGCTATCCAGACCGCGCCGTCGACGTCGACCGCGAGCCCGTCGGGCAGCCCCGGCTCGTTCTGCAGAGGATCGTGAACTCCCCTACCACGCCGTCCTCGGCGTGGTAGGGCGCGCTCAGGAGGTTGTTGGTCATGCTGTCGATGAGGTACATCGTCGTGTCCTCGTGATTCCATCCGAGGCCGTTAGGAAGGGTGAACCCGTCCGCCATCCGGACGCTGCGCCCGGTGCCGTCCCAGCGGTTGAGCATGCCGACACCGGGCGTGAACTGCATATGGGTGCTTCCGGCCCAGACGCAACCGCGCGAATTGCATTTGGCGTCGTTCATCCGCCGGTGCGCCTCGGGAAGGACGGGATCGGTGACCGTCAGCCGGCCCGCGGTCCAGTAGCCGAAGCCGTCCGCGACGGCGACTGCAAAAGGCCATCGAGCTGGTCGCGCGGGGCGGTCGCGCCGACCATCATTTCGAAGCACGCTACGGCACCGTCGACACCGCGTCGTCCAGCTGGCACGATCCCCTGCAACCTGCGCTGGCCAGCCCGATCCCGTGCGCGCGGCTCGCGGTCGTCGCTAACTCGGTCGGTGACGGCGAGCTAGCAGCGGAGCTTCTGCTTCGGCAGGCGAAGGCGAGCGGAGCGGATCGCGATGGCCTCGCGGAGCTGCCGTCGCATGCGCCGCCGTTGCTGCATTATCGGCCACGTCAGGCGTCTCGGTCGGCCGCCGCCCGCATCGCTTCGGTGATGACGCGCGTTTGATGCGCGTCGGCGCCGTGCGGATAGGCCAGGCGCTGCTCGGCGAGGACGACGAGCGTCGCGCCTGTGTCGGGGAACTCGACGACGTCGGGACGTTTGGTCGTGGAGACAACGAGGTAGCGAACGGGGGCGTCGGAGCGGTTGACCAAGCTATGGGCACCTGCGTGGCCCCGAGGGAACGCGATCACCGCGCCAGCCGACAGGAGCTGTGTCCCTTCCGGACTGCGCAGCGTGAGCGTCCCGGAGAGGACGAGCAGCAGCTCCTCGTTGGCGTGGTGGACATGCAACGGCGAGCCGACGGCGCCCGGATCGAGCTCGTAGAGATTGGCAGCGAGCTCCCGGGCCCCAGCCCGAGCGCCCACGGGAGCGACGTGGCGACCAGGATATTTGGCCGCCTCCCACCCTGGCTGCTCGAAGTCAACGGGCATCGGATAACCGTAACGATCTCCGGGCCGCGGCCCTGCTCCTGGAGCCTCAGGTGCTCCTACCGCCCTCGGGCCTGCTCCAGGTTCGACCGGTGGGGGCCCGAGAGCCACTCCGCATCCGGCCCCAGACGCGCGTCGACCGGTTCCTCTCCTCGCCGCAGCGCGTCGATGTAGGCATGATCGGCGGCCAGGCGGGTCGCCACCTCAGGACCTTCGGCGACGGCGCCGTGGCCGGGGATCAGGACATCGACGTGCCTGGCGGCCTCTCCCAGCCGGTCGAGTGCCGTCTCGTAGGCGCCCACCT
>Ga0187772_10000015_pt1 | contig 59842 bp, 58 predicted proteins | sample 0116_SJ02_MP15_2_FD_133137 | JGI IMG/M metagenome (GOLD analysis project Ga0187772, IMG submission 133137) | Tropical peat soil microbial communities from peatlands in Department of Meta, Colombia - 0116_SJ02_MP15_20_MG | ecosystem: Environmental > Terrestrial > Soil > Wetlands > Peat | place... | reverse complement strand
GCTTGCTCGGGTACTGTTCGGGAGAACAGGGTCCTCCATCGTCGTCTCCAGCAAGCTGTTCGCGCCCGGACCGCGGATGTCGAGAAGCCGGGATGCTCCCCGAGACACGTTCGTGCTTTCGGCAGGTCTATATTGGTGATGCGGGTCGGATTCTCCGCGATGCGAATCGAGTCGCTGATCGTCGGAGTCTTGGTCCTTGGATTCGGAATCTTGCTCGTCACTACGAACGGTGTCGTGGCCGGGGTCAACCTGCCGGGCGTGATCGGATACCCCTCGTGCTCCGCCAAGACCTCCTCCAACACCACATCTCCTCAGTGCTACGGCCTCGCGGGATTCGGGGTGGGCACCATCGTCTGCTTGTTCGGACTCGGAATCGTAGCGAACGGGCTGAGATCACCGGGGAGGCCGAAAGGATACGGCCAAGGATCCTCCGGGATGTCGCCAGAAATGGCTGCCACCTTAGCCCAAGCTCAGCAAAGCATGGCCGCGATGACCGCACGCGGTGCCGTGCCCGGCAGCCGGTACTGCGCCGAGTGCGGGCGGCCGAACGCGGCGGATGCCAAGTTCTGCCAGGGTTGCGGCCGCACCATGCCTCCGCCCCAGGGCCCCGCACCACCGCCGACCGGGGAAACAGGTAACGCCCCGGGAAGCTAGCCGGACCGGATTCCCGGCGAGTCTGCCGGTAAGCCACCGCGCGAGCGACCCCATCGCAACCACCGTTCTCGTTGCAACGCGGTGGCGATAGGCGGAATCGCGATGCCTATCTGAATTCAGGCCGGAATTCGCTGTACGGGATGCCGCCCGATTCCACGACGGAGCCGGGTTGGACCCCACTCGTGGTTGACCGAGACGGGGTCTACCACACCCCCGAACTCGTCAACGCTTTGTACCGAGCCAATGGTTCCCAGAAATACCTCTTCCATGAGACTTAGAGAAGGCGACGTCGGCGGGGGAACCCTCGTCGCGTTTCGCCGCATCCGTCGGGTCTACCGCAACTGGTTCTCGGTTCTCGGGGCCTACGCGCTCAAACGGGACCCGAAATATATCGAGCTCCGGGATGGGAAGCGCATCGCCTTCGGTGACCCGCCCCGGTTTGATCGTTGGCTCGCGGTCCAACTTCTACCTCGGCTCCTGGACGTCGGATGGACCATCGACACGCTCGACCGTACCCATGCGCGGCTCAGCCACGCCGGGGAACGGCTCCGATTCACCTGCCGGTTCTTGGGCAAGTGGTCGGACATTATCCCGCTCAGCGAGGTCTACGTCGACAAGGTCTACTCGGGCGACTTTCGGGGAAAGACGGTGCTTGACGTCGGAATGGCGGACGGGGATTCCGCGGTCTACTTCGCGCGCTCCGGCGCGTCCCGCGTCATCGCGGTGGAACCCCTACCCGAAACCTACGCGCTCGCGCTCGAGAACCTGCGGGAGAATGGGGTGGAACAAACCGTGGTTCCGATACAGGGTGCGGTGCTCTCGGAGAAAGGACCGATCGAGATCCGGGTCCCGTCGGATGCTCCGAACCAAAGCAGCGCCGCGCCCGACCGAGATCAGAACCGTGTGGAGTTTGACCGCACCATCTCCGTCCAGACCTACACCCTCTCGGACCTGATGAAGGCGGGCGGAGTGGACCGTCTCGACTTCGTGAAGATGGATTGCGAGGGTTGCGAATACTCGTTCCTCCGTTCGCTGGCGGAGGAGGATTTCGCGCGGATCGGGCGGTTCGTTCTCGAGTACCATGATGGCCCCCACGACCTTATCGACATCCTTCAATCCCACGGCTTCCGGGTGACCTCGCGAGGCAACGGCATCGGGATCTTGGATGCCCGACGAAGTTCGAGCCCCATCTCGTAGAGCGGTTGTTGCCATTCTCGTGAGCCCGAGGCTGGCCCGAGCGGTGGCAGGGCCCGTTTGGTTACCCGGGTCGGGAATGTCCGCCGGTGTTGGTGTTCGGAGCGCCAGGGAGAGCGGATGAACGCGAAACTCACGGCGTCAGCCGCCGCTCCGGCGCCCGTCGCCGCGAAGGACACCGCAGACTCCGATGCGCACGCAACCCAGCCGCAACGCTTCGTCACGGTCCTCATCTCGTCCGGACCCAGCATCGCTGGGACGCGGTGGCCTCGATTACGTTATCCCGCGCCGGGCGAGATAGAATGGGTCCGTGCAGTGTTCGCCTACCTCGGGTCCCGGACGCTTGCATTCCCCAGTAGAGAAGGAGCATATAGTGGCCGACCGGTCGCGGCAACATGGCTCGACGATTGACCGGATCGGAGAGTCTTCGCGTCTTGGTCGTTCTGGTGGTGGCTCTCAGCTTGAGTGCCCTGCTCGCGCCGAACGGCTTCGGGGCCAACCCAAGGTCGTCACCTTCGTTTCGCTCCGCGTCAGAGTCTCGCCCGCTCGAGTCCCGCCTCGCGTCGACGATGGCAGCTCTCCCATCGGGGACGAACTGGAACTGGGTGGTGACAACTCCCCCCAAGGCACCTTCGCCTCGCGCCGGCGCCGCGATGGTGTACGATGGGGCGGACGGGTACACGCTCCTGTTCGGTGGATGTCCGTCCTGGGGCGGGGATTACTGGACTCACCAGTGCACCGCGGTCGGGGACACGTGGGAGTTGACGAACGGCCTGTGGACGAACCTCACCTTGTCGTTGTCCGGCCCGTCGCCGCCTGCCCGGTTCGACGCGGGGATCGCCTATGACAGTGTGGACCACGTCGTGGTGCTGTTTGGCGGCATCGATGGCGCGACGGTCTACCATGACACTTGGACGTACGCCGGCGGTCGCTGGACGCAAGTGCATCCGAGCTCGAGCCCCTCCGCCCGGTTCGCGCCGGGTATGGCGGCGGCCGAAGCCGGAGGGGTCCTTCTGTTCGGTGGGGCGAACAGCACCCTGAATTCGATCGTGTACAACGACACCTGGTCCTACGTCGGGGGCGCTTGGAGCCAACTATCGACCCGGAGCGCCCCAGCTCAGCGGTTCTCCATGGCCTTGGACTACGACCCCGCCGGGGCGTTTGACCTGATGTACGGTGGATGGAACGCGACGACGCCCGGTTCGTTCAGCGACACCTGGATCTTTGCGGACGGAGCGTGGACGGAGCTCTTCCCGAGGTCCAGTCCCCCCGCCGAGAACTACCCGACCATGGCGTTCGACCCCCGGGCCGACGCCATGATCATGACGGGGGGTCACACGGGCTACAACGTCTACGCCGCGACGTGGGCTTACAATGTCTCGACTGGGTGGGCGTTTGTCTCGACCCCGACGACTCCCATCCCGTCCTGGGGACTTTCGTTGAGCTACGACCCTTCCACGGGCGGCGTCTGGCTGTTCGGAGGCTATTACGCGACGGTGGCTCCCTACGGAGTATATCTCAACTTCACGTGGGAGTTCGTCTCGGTTTCCTCGCCTCCTTCGTCGAGCTCAACATCGTTCTCGTGGCTGACGTTCGGGGAAGGGGCGCTCGCGGGCGCGGCGGTCGCCGGGGCCGTCGCGGCGGGAGTGTTCTTGACGCGCCCGAAGCGTCCTCCGTCCACGGTCCCACCGGGCCCGTGGAAGTGACGGCCGGGGGAGCGCTCGGGAACCAAGGGCGATCGATCCGTATCATGGCCATCCGGGGCCATCCCGGGCTTTCTTGCCGAGCAGGCTCCGGCACGCTATCGTCATTCGGGTTCTACCGTTATATCGAGGTGCATCCTTTTCGGAGCGATATGGCGAAGTTCCCGAGCGCGGAATGGCTCGCCGAATACGTCACCAAGTTAAACGCGAACCCGAACTACGAAGACGCGGGCCGAAAGTGGGAGGGCGCCATGACATTCGTCGTCAAAAAGGACCCGTCGTTCGAAAAGGACGCCTACCTTTACATGGACCTCTTTCACGGTAAATGCCGCGCATCTCAGTTCTCCTTCGTGCTCGAGGAGCTCCCGCCGGCCCAGTACAAGTACATCGGACCGTTCACAAACTGGAAGCGTCTCATCAACAAGGAGATTGACCCGATTCAGGGGATTCTGACGGGGAAGTTCAAGCTCGAAGGCTCGATGATGACGATCATGCGATTCACCCGAGCCGCCAAGGAGATGGTGGCCACGACATCGCAGGTCGCGACCGAATTCTGACGGCGACGGATGTGGTTCTTTCGTTCCCCTACGGTCATCTTCGGGGACGAAGCCCTCTCGTACCTTAGCAGTCTCCCTATCCATCGGGCGCTGATCGTCACCGACCGCCATCTACGATCCACCGAGATCCCGGAGACAGTACGCCGAGCCCTCCCGGAGGGGGCGCAATCGCTCGTGCTCAGCGACGTGGGCGAAGAGCCGGACCTCGCTGAGATGACCCCCCACCTCGACGAGATCCGGCGTTTCGCCCCCGACTGGATTATCGGGGTCGGCGGGGGCTCGTCGCTCGACACCGCCAAAATCCTGTTCGTACTGTATGAGCGGCCGGATCTCACCGTCTACGACACGACCCCGTTGCAGCCGCTCAAGCTCCGGTCGAAAAGCCGGCTCATCGCGATCCCCACGACGAGCGGTACCGGCTCCGAATGCACGTGGGCTGCGGTGCTCTCCGAGCGCGCCGAGAGGCGCAGGCACGAACTCGCGTCACCCGAGATCATTCCGGACTACGCGATCCTGGACCCCGAGTTGGTGCTCTCCCTGCCGCTCGAGCAGACCCGGAACACGGCGGTGGATGCGATCACCCATGCCATCGAGGGCTACGTGAGCCAGTGGAAGAACCCTTTTTCCGACGCGATGTCGGAGAAAGCGCTCGAGCTCATTCTCGGGAGCCTCGCCACCGTGGTGAAGGAACCCGGGAACCGTCCGGCCCGCACGGCGGTTCACATCGGTGCCTCGATGGCCGGCCTGTCGTTTTCGAACTCGCAGATCGGTCTCGCGCATGCCCTCGGCCACGCGCTGGGGGCTCGATACAAGACTCCGCACGGTAAGGCCGTCGGAATCTTCCTGCCCCTGGTGGTCGAATTCAATCAGCCCGTCTGCGAACAACGGTTCGAGCGATTGAATCGCTTGTTTCCCACCGAAGTGCGGGCCGGAACCCTGGCCGAATCTCTCCGCGGTCTTCTTCGCTCGATCGGCCAGGACGCGACCGTGGCGTCACTCGGTGTGCTGCGGGAGGAGTACTTCGGCGCGCTCGAGGAGCTCGCCTCGCTCGCCGCGGAATCGACCGGGCTCGTGACCAACCCGCGGGACTCCGGAACGGCCGAACTCAAGGAGCTCCTCATGAGGGCGTACACGGGAGGGGGACCATCGTGACGGTATCACGGTACGGGAACTGGGTGGACGGACGCGAGGATTTTGAGGGCGAGGCCCACGTGCTGAAAAGCCCCGCGGACGGGCGCGAGGTCGCGAGCGTGGCCTACGCGTCCGCTTCCAAGGCCGGAGAAGCGGTCGTGGCGGCCCAGCGTGCGGCCCGGTCGTGGAGGAGCATCTCCTTGGCCGACCGGCAGCACCTAATCGCCCGACTGACGGACCGGGTGCAGTCCCGGGCCGACACGTACGCGTTCCTCGAGTCCGCCAACACTGGCAAGACCCTCCGTCAGAGCACCCTCATGGACATCCCGCTCGGAATCGACAACCTCCGCTACTTCGCCACGACGCGGGAATTCGTTCCGGAGCGTACGATCGAACATCCCGAGTTCCCCGGCACGCGCGGGATCATCCAGTACGTTCCGATGGGCGTCGTCGGCGCGATCGCCCCGTGGAATGTGCCGTTCCTGATGGCGGTATGGAAACTCGCTCCCGCGCTGCTCGCGGGCAACACGGTCGTCCTGAAGCCATCCCACTACACGCCGCTAACGGCCCTCGAGCTGGGCCGGGATGCGACCGCCGTGGGCTTCCCGCCCGGAGTCGTCAACGTCGTTACGGGGACAGGGTCGGTCGTCGGCGATGCCCTTCTCAAGGACCCGAACGTGAACATGGTGAGCTTCACCGGCTCGACCAAGACCGGCCTCGAACTCATGGGCCGGGCGGTAGGTCTTAAGAAATTCACGATGGAGCTGGGTGGAAAATCTCCCAACGTCGTCTTTGCGGACGCCGACCTTGAGCAGGCGGCGAAAGGGGTCCTTTTCGGCATCTACCTCAACTCGGGCCAGTTGTGCGAGTCGGGGAGCCGATTGATCGTGGAATCATCGATTCGGGACCCGTTCCTCCGGCGGCTCTGTGATCTCTTGGACCGGATGCGCCCCGGAAACCCGATGGACATGGAAACGGACATCAGCGCGATCACTACCGAGGTGCAGAGGCGGAAAATCGAGACCCTGGTCGACGCAGGGGTCTCCGCCGGCGCGAAGGTCCGATATCGAAAGGACCTCGCGGGCCTCACCCCTTCGGGCGGACTATACTACCCGCCCACCCTGCTCACGGACGTGCGCGACGACATGGTGGTCGCTCGGGAGGAAATCTTCGGCCCAGTCCTCTCGGTGATGGAATTCGCCACCGAAGCCGAAGCGGTCGAGATCGCCAATCGCACCGACTACGGCCTTGCCGCCGGAGTGTGGACCACGGACCTCCCCAAGGCGGAGCGCGTCGCCGCCCAGATCGACGCAGGGACGGTTTGGGTGAACGAGTATCACCTGCTGAGCGCAGCGGCTCCGCGAGGGGGGTTCAAGAACAGCGGGATCGGCCGCGAGCTGGGACTCGAGGGGGTTCTCGAGTGCACTCAGACCCGGCATATTTTCGTCAACCCCGAGCGGAGCGACATGGACGATGTCGCGTACGGGCTCATCCTCCCGTAGGCGGCTCCACCTCGCGCAACCCCCGGGGCCAGCCGCTCGGCTCCCCGCCGGAGCTATCGAGCCTATTTCCGGGTTTGAACCAATTCCTTAAACCGTCGGGACAGCGTCCGCCCCGCCGTGGGGCTCGAGGAACTTTTCGTGGCGGTCCTGATCGTGGGGATCTCGTGCGTGAACGCTGCGCCCCCCGCCGCGGCGTGGTGGCGGTCGAAGGACGGCCGATTCCTGTTCTTGTCCGCCGCGAACGCCTTCCTCGCTCTGCTCGGGGCCGTGTGGACGTGGGGACAGCTCCCCGTAAATCCGCCCACGTGGGCCTCAGCCGGGCTTCCGGTGTCGCTTCTCGTGCTGGTCGTCACGCTCCTCTTCCTCGCGACCACGCTTTGGCCCCGACGTACGTGAGCGATGGAAGAGGACCTGCTCGCGCTTCCGACTCGACGCCGGCTCTATGACGTCGTCCGTCGCTCTCCGGGGATCGCGGCGCGTGAGGTCCAGCGTCAAGCGGGTACCGGTTGGGGCGAGACGGTCTACCACCTCGACCGGTTGACCCAGGCACATCTCCTCCAGCGAGAACGGTCCGGCCATCAAGACCACTACTTCGTCGCCGCGGTTCCCCTCGCCGATCGGGGTCTCCTGCGATTGACTCGCTCGCCCTCCGCCCGACGGTTGCTCATCGCGTTGCTCGAAGCGCCGAATCGCACCGTTCCGGACCTCACGGAGCGCACGGGTCTGAGCGCGGGGCGCGTTTCGGTGCACCTGAGTCGACTCATGGAGCTCGGTATACTGCGGACCGGCCGGAGCGAACGGTTCCGCACGTTCAAAATCGAGGACCGCGAGCGCGTCATCCGCCTTCTCGTGAGCTATCGAGAAGGCCTTGCCGACGAGTGGGTGGAACGCCTCCTCGCAACGTGGTCGGAGCTTCTCCGGACCTGACCGTCGCGGGTTTGGACCAATCGATTCCGACCTTGCACCAAAAACGGGGTGACCCCCCTCGGCCATCGAGATGCCGCCGATGAGCGAAACTCGAACGGTTCGTTTCCATCACCGAACCCGATGGAACGGGAGGACCGCGAGCGGTTCCCTCGTGGTCGCGGTCGCGGCCGCGCTCGTCGTACTCAGCCCGACGGCGGCGGCCTCGTCCTACCGGACAACGGACCCGATCGCATGGTCAAACGGAATCGTCCTCTGTCAGTTCGCCCCGGGGTCTCCCTCGGTCGCAGTCTCGCATTCGGGCGTCAGCGGAACGGGCGTGACCGTCTCGCTCTCGAGCCTGGTCGAAGCCACACCAGCTCAGTCCACCGTAGGATCGGCGAATCTGAGCGGACTGACGTGGTCGGTCGCGAACCTCTCGACCGAAGACGCGTACGACCTTGAGTACTCGGCCTATGCCGCGGTCGTCACCAACTCGAGCCCTCCCTCTTCGATCGGAGGGGTGGAGCTGCTCGTGCAGTTCGTACTCCCCGCGTACCGAGGTTCCCCGGAAGGCTCGACGGACCAGGTGTCGGTGGAGATTTCGGTCGTGAACTGGACTTGGCAGAGCGGGAGCGACCATCTGGTGCTCGCGTTCGCCGTAGCCCCGAGCTTTCCGACTTCGGAACACCTGAATGCGACCGCGGCACGGGGTTGGCTCCTCGCGAGCACGTCCAACGATTCCGGCCAAGTCCTCGAACAGGTAGGCGCCAACGCATCGGCGGAGGTCACCCCCCGATCGGGGCCGACCGCCACGGTCGCCGCGAACGCGACGGTGGAGATTCCCTCTCCATCTTGGGGGGAACTCTCGGTGGCATTCGGGGATTCCGCTGGGGCGTACACCTCGCTCTCGTACGAGGCCCAGGTAGGCATCGAGATCCCGTCCAAGGTCGTCGGTATCCCACTCTCGGAGTTCGTCGCGGCGGCGGCCGCGGGGGCGCTCGTGTCCGTCGCGGTCGCGGTCGTTACGCGTCGAATCCGGCGCCAGCCTTCGAAGCTGATCTACGTCGACAAGGAGGAGCGACCATGAACGAAGGTGTCGAGCAGTGGCCGGAGCCGCTGGGAACACGATTGGTGCTTCGATGCGGGCACCGCTGGACGCTTCCTTGGGGCCTCTCGCCCGAAGTCGCGGCCGCGGAATTGCTGCGGCATGAATCGGCGTGCGACCTAGATCCCGGGGTTCCGTTTTCCGCGGGGCTCTGGCCTTCGCCCGGGACCTGGCTCGTTCTCGCGGAGGTCGGACCATGATGGTCCGTCGGCGCTCCCGCGGGATCGTCGCCCTCGTGGGCCCGATCCTCGTGCTCATCCTGGCCGCGCTCGCGCCGGGGGCGGTCGCCGTCTCCGTGCACCCCGCAGCCTCCCCCACAACCTTCGTCGACCCGGCGGCGGAGTCGGTGACCGTGAACATCACCGCCACCGAAGACCTCAGTTTCGTGCCCGATTCGTTCACGGTCCTTCCCGGGGAAATCGTGCATCTCGTCGTAACTCAGGCGGCCGATTTTGAGCACACATTCACCCTCGCATCGTTGGCTAACTTCACTCTGCCGTCGTCCGACACCCCGAGCGAGGTGGCGGCATTCTTCAACGCTCAGGCGCCGATCGTGAACCTCTCCCTCGGTTCGACCGCCGGGAGTCAGCATACCGTCACGTTCACGGCACCGTCGACGCCCGGGAGCTACGAGTTCGTCTGTCTCGTCCACTTCCCCGAGATGACCGGGGAGATGATTGACTCGACCAGCACTCCGGCCGGCGCGTCGGGTGGTGGCGTCTCGACCGTTGAGGTGGTGGCGATCGGGGTCGCGATCGCGGCGGTCGTGATCGCTGCGGTGGTGGTCATCGTGCGGCGGGGCCACCGCGTGAGTTAGTTCCCGAGGTCCGACGGGGGTGGCGGCGGTCGATCGGTCGGGAGGGGGCATCCGTGCAGAGTTCCGTTCCGGGCCTCGGGCCTAGACCCACCGACGAGCTAGGCGTTCCGGCTCAGGTGATCGTCGGGGGCGTCGTAGCCCACAATGATGAGCGGCGGATTCAGGATTCGCTCCGCTCGCTGCTCACCCAGGAGTTGCCGCCCGGTGTTCACTGGGGGCGCGTCTGGGTGGTGGCGAGCGGCTGCACCGACCACACCGTGGAGATCGCCCGCACGGTTGCCACGGACGACCCCCGAGTTAGCGTGGTGGTCGAGCCCGAACGCCGAGGTAAGGCCGCCGCCATCCGGCAAGTCCTTCGCCGGGCCGAGGGCGAGTTCTTAGTTTTGTTGAACTCGGACGCCGTGGCCGAGCCGGGCGCCGTTTCCGCCTTACTCACGAAGGCCGCCGGCAAAACCCGTCCGTTTGCGGTGATGGGCCGACCTCGAGTCGCTCCGCCGGCGGAGGGCGAATGGAGCTCCACGATGCGTTGGATGTGGGAGCTCCACCACGAGCTGCATCTCGAGATGCTCGAGGATGGCCGCGGGGCGCACCTCTCGGACGAGCTACTCCTCGTCAGTTTGCCGGCCTTCCCGTGGATCGAGGACGGGGTCATCAATGATGGCTCGTACTGCGCGGTCTGGTTACGGAATCACTCGGGGAGTTGTTGGTACGCCCCGGGAGCCCGGGTGGTGGTGGACGTGCCGCGGAATCCGGGCGACCATCTTCGTCAACGACGGCGGATTCACGTGGGCAACGCCCAGGTGGCCGCTCGTCTAGGCCGTCGTCCCACGACCGCCCTCCGATTCTTTCTCGAGCGGCCGAGTCGCGCGCTTCGCGCACTCCGACGGTCCCTCACGACCCCCGACGGGTTGCGCCACCTCGTCAATGTCCTGGGGTGGGAGATCGTGGCTCACGCGCTCGCGGCTTGGGACCGACTGCCGCCGCAACGCGATCACGTCCACTGGTCCCGGATCGCATCCCCGAACGAGGGTCCGGCGCTCCGAGCGAGCGAGACGACCATTATCTCCGGCTCGGACGCGGCGATCGCGCAACGGGTTCGAATTCTCCTCGAGGTCGCTCGAGAGTTTCGCGCCGGAATCCCGCTCGACCGGCTGGCGGAACTCCTCCCCGATTCTCGTCTCTGGTCCGAGCCCGAGCTCGAGAAGTTGTTGGCGGGAAGCCCCGAGCTGACCGGCCCCGGCAGCCGAGGCGCTCGTCCGGCCGGCACGATGCCCGACACGGACCCAGAGCGGGTGCAGCGTGGAATCCACTACCAGCGCGCGGCCGAGTCCTTGATCCGGCAGCAGCTCGCCTGGCTGCATCCTTGGATCCGATGCATCGGCGTGACGGGCTCCGCGGCGTACGGGGCGCCATCGGCGGGGGACGACCTCGACTTCTACGTCGTCACGCGAAGCGGGTGCACGTCATGGTTCCTCCTGTCTACGTACTTGACCCTGCGGCTTTGGCGGGTTCGGCGACGCGGCGCCGACGCACCGGCACCATGCTTCAACTACGTCGTCGACGATCGTCGAGCCCCGGTCGAGTTCGCGCAAGGACACGGTCTCCTCTTCGCGCGGGAGGCGCTGACCGCTCGGATCGTCGTCGGCGACGAGTACTACCGGGGCCTTCTCGCTCGAGCCGCCTGGCTGGGCGGTGAGATTCCTCGCCTGTTCGCTCGGCGCAGCGTGGAACCCGGCGATACGACTCCCTGGCCGGTCCCGTTCTTGGTCCGCTGTCTGAACGCCGTCTCTTTCCTCCCGCTCGCGACCTTCCTGCAGCTGGTGGGACTCGTCCGCAATTCGCGGGCCCGCCGGAGGGGAGAGCGATCCGCACTGTTCCGGACCCTGACCTCACCCAATGGATACATCTTCCAATCTGAGCGGTTCGAGGAGCTGCGACGTCGCTACGAACGGAATTCCGACCCGCACCCGGCCTTCGCTTCGACGGGCTCAACGTCGAGGATTCCGGCCTACCGATGAACCCCCCGCCTGGTTCGAAGAGATCGGCCGATACGACCGACGTTCGTTACCCCTCGGCTGCGCGGGAGGCGAGGGCTCGCGGCTACCAATGTTCATCCGGTCCCGCCGAAAAATCGTCGATGAGGTCGCCCGTGTGATCGACTCATCCACGGCGAAGGAGACCGAGGTCGCCCCGGGCAACTCCGAGTCACCCTCTCGGCGATGGATGACGCCGGCCCGATGGCTCGTGCTCGCGGTGGGGGTCTACTTCGCGGTTTCCTTCGTCATGTCGTGGCTTCGCGCTATCGAGCTGCAGACGACGACCTGGGACCTCGGCCTTTACCAGCAGGCTCTCTGGACGACCGCCCACGGTCGAGCGTTCTACGAGACGGCGGACGTGGAGACCGGGGGCTACGGGTCCCTTCTCGAGATTCACTCGGTCTTCCTGCTGTACCTCGTCGTGCCGCTCTACTCCGCGTTCCCGTACGAGACGACCCTGTTTGCGGTGCAATCCGCGGTGGTCGCGCTCGCCGCCGTCCCGCTCTTTTACCTTGCCCGTGATGCGTCGCATTCCTCTCGGCTCGGCTGGGTCGCCGGGGCCGTCTACCTCTGCTGGACGCCGACCCTCTCCTCCAACCTCTACGACTTTCACGCCGAGGCGTTCCTTCCGATCGAAATGTTCGCGCTCCTGTTGTTCTGGCGACGAGAGCGGTACATCGCGGGGTTTGCCGTCGCGATCACGACGTTCCTCACGTTCGAGTTTGCTCCGGTGATCGTGTTCGCGGTCGGCATTTTCGCGCTCTTGCCGGGTGCCTTGGCCCCGTCGGCCTGGTCGTTCTTCCGGCGTCGGTTCGCCGAAGATTGGTTCGGCGCACTTCGGGAGTGGATGCGAGTAGGGCGGGTCCGCGCATCCGTAGTCCTCGCCGGAGCGAGCGTCGCGGCCTACTTCGTTCTGCTCGCCGTCCGGGTCGATGTGCTGCCGGGCATTGTGGGAACGTATCCGCTCCCTTCCGCCGCATCGGGCTACGTCATCGGCGCCACGCCGGCCGCCCTGGGTCTGACTCCCGGGAATCTCACCGTGGGCTTTGGAGCCAAAGCCACGTACTGGCTGCTCGTAATGGGCCTCCTCGCATTCGTTCCGTTCCTCTCCCCCCGAGCGCTCGTGCTCACTGCCCCCTGGTTTGTGTTCACCCTCACCAGCTCGAACCTGAACTACGTCACGCTCGGGTTCCAGTACGGGTTCGTGGTGGGAAGTACGCTCATGGTGGCGTTTGCGCTGGCCCTGCCTCGGCTGCGCAGCGCGGTCGAGGCGTGGGCTCCGGCGCGAGGCACGCTGGTCGACCCATCGAGTTCGAGAGCCGGAGTCCACCGACGGCGCGCCACGTCTCGCCGAGCCGTCTGGACGGCTATGGGGGTCCTCCTGGGCATCAACCTCGCTCTCACGCCGCTGAACCCCTGGATGGACAATTCCGGACTGGGTTCGGGTTACCGAGTGTCGTACACCGACTGGACGGACTCGAACAATGTCCGGCAGCTGGCTCAGTTGATCCCGGCCGACGCGTCGATCGTCACGACCGATGACCTGTTTCCGCTTGTCGCGAACGACCCCAACGCGTACTCGCTCCTATGGACCGTCGCCCCGGCCCTGGCGCTGCCGTTCAGCTTCGACCATCCGCCGACGTACGTGTTCATCGCGGAGGATCGGACAGGGGCGGTCCCTTCGTGGCTCGCCGAAGCGCTCTACGACCCTTCGGTCTACGGGGTCCGGGGGGTCGCCTGGGATTCCCCCGCCGGCACGGTACTCCTCTTTGAAGCGGGATTCCATGGGACCCCCAGCGAGTACGGACAGCTACCAGGCTCGGGCGGTACGTTTTTCGGATCTTCGCTCGCCTCGAACTCGGATGGCGTTGCGACCATCGCGACCGGCTCGACGTTCTCTTCGGTGGTCGAAAGCGTCCCGGGCGAGCTCGGGACCGTGTGGTACGGACCCAGCCTGACGCTGGCTCCCGGGAATTACTCGATCACGGTGTCCCTTCGGGCCGTATCGCTCGAGGGGTTTCCGGTCCCGAACGCCTCGACGCCGGTCCTCTGGGTGGGGGCGCTCGCATTCGCCCAGCCCACGTTCTTCGGCTGGTCGTACGACTTTCCCCAGCTCAACGACACCACTTTCGCCGAGGTAGCCTTCGACGTCGACCTCAAGTCGCCCACCATCGAATTCGACCTCCAAGGTGTGCTCCTCGAGAGCTCGGTGCAACTGATCCTAAACTACGTCGAGGTCGCGCGGGGGTGAATTTCGATGGGGGCGATGATCGCAGCACGGGGGCCGTCGAACGGCCGACCGAACCGACGGCACTCGGCAACAACTCGGAGGGTGTGACCGTCATGGAAACGACGTTGGGCTCTCGATCCGTCGCCCTCGAACCGTTAACCTTGCGGACCGGCCGTGACCCGGTCCCCCTCGGTTTCGTCCAGGAACCACGTCGGCTCTACCTGGTGGCTCGCCAACGAGAGGCCCGCTGGCCGATCGCCGTCCTCCGCCGCGGTTGGGCGTCGGCCACTCTTCCTTCGGGGCTCGACGTACAAGGTCGAGCGCGATTGATCACCGACCGCGCGGAGCGGGAGCGCATCCTCGAGTTGTTCCGGCAAAAGTACGGTCCGGTTCAGTTCGCTCGCTGGTACCACGACCCGGCGCGCATCGTGGAGATCGAGGTCGACCCGTGTCTCGCTCCCCGGGCCTCGGACCCATACGATGCGTGGATCGAGGCGGAGTTCGATAACATCGCCGAGGAGTATGACCACCACATCCTCTCCAACCCAGTCAACCGTCTCCTCCGGGACCGCTCGCTCGAGTGGCTGCGGGTCGTCTTCGCCGAGGCTCGCGCACTGCTCGAGGTCGGCTGCGGAACGGGGATCGAAACGCTGTCGCTCCTCGAAGAGGGCCACGAGGTGACTGCGGTGGACGTGTCGGAGAAGATGCTCGAGGTCGTCCGGCGGAAATCCCGGGACGCCGGAATCTCCGAACGACTGCGTTGTGTTCACCTACGGGCGCGGGACATCGGCCAGCTCGCGAAGGAGGTCGGGGACTCCGCGTTCGAAGGCGCTTATTCGACGTATGGGGCGCTGAACTGCGAACCCGATCTCCGTCCGGTGGCAGAGGGGCTGGGCCGGCTGCTCTCCCGGCGCCGACCGTTCGTTGCCGGGGTCTACAACCGCTGGTGCCTGTTCGAGGCGATGTCGTACGCTCTTTCGCTACGCTGGAACCGTGCGGTCGGCCGATGGCACAACCCGGTCCCGGTCGGGACCTCGCGATTCTGCGTCGACGTGTTCGCCTTTTCGGCCCCCGAGTTCCGCCGCCTATTCGCCCCGGAGTTCTCGGTGGTTCATGTCGAAGGAGTCCCGGTGGTCGTGCCGCCCTCCGACCTGAGCCCCTACCTCCGGAAGCTGCCCGGCCACTTCGAGACCTGGGCTCAATGGGACCGGCTTCTGGGTCGCCGCTCGCCTCTCAAGTACCTCGGCGACCACTTTCTAATGACCTTCGTCCGAGCGGGAGCCGAATGAACGAGGTCGATCACCCCCTCGGTCCTCTCGACTTCCGGGCGCTCGATTTCGACCGGCTATGGAACGGCCGGGCAAAAACCACCGAGGTGGAACAGCGCGTCGTCCGGGAGTCGTTGCGGGGACGTGACGTGCGCCGTATCCTCGAAGTGGGACCGGGCAGCGGCCGAATCGCCTCGACCCTGCTCGCGACGAGCGAGGAATTCGTCGGCGTCGACGTCACCCTCGAGTTCCTGGTCCGGCTCCGGGCTCGATGGCGCGGCGACGGGACATGGGTCGCCGCGGACACCGTCAGATTACCCTTGGAATCCCGGTCCTTCTCGGCGGCCGTCCTGGTTCGGGTTTACAACTTCCTCACGGACCCCAGCGCCTCGCTAAGGGAACTGTACCGGGTTCTGGTTCCGGGGGGGTGGCTTCTGGTGAGCTATTTCTCGGAACCGTCGATCGCGACGGTCTTGGACGACCTGCGCCGACGATTGCGCGGGACCTCCGCTTCGCAGGCCGCGCCCCGAGCGCGAGAGCCGTATCGACCGAGGTTGCCCACCCGGGCGCGGTTTCGAGCGACCGTCAAGTCCGTCGGCTTCCACTGGGACCGGGAATACTCCGTCGGTCTCGAGGACCTCCGTCCGCTCCGGTGGCTCCCGACGGACCTCTTTCTCTCGCTCGCCCGAACCTTCGGAAACGCTGGGACCATGCCCCATCACTTTGTGCTCCTCCGAAAACCGGGTGAGCCCCCGTCGCGACTTCCGCCGATCGAATCCATCGTGCTCTGCCCGGAGTGTCGGTCTCCGGTCGATGGGTTCGGCAAAGGAGCCGTCCGGGATTCGTCGTGCCCGCGGTGCGGCCGCAACCTTCCGGCCGTCGAGGGGGTCCTTGACCTCCGACCGCGCAGGACGGGCGGCGAACCAGGGGCCCATGCGCTCCCGGTCCTCGCCCCGTAACTAGGACCGTCGTCGAGCCGGGTTCTCCGGTCATGGGGCGGTGGCTCCTCGACCGACCCGCAACCACCTGGCGGCTCGTCGAGGGGAGAACAGGCCGAACGCGACCGCTGCCAGCATCCCCCCTTGGTCGGCCACGATGCGCGGGGGGGTGAGCGATAGGTACTCTACCAAACCGCGCAGCAGCAGGGTCCGGGAGAGGTCCGGGAGGTTCAATGATCGGAGGAGACGGGTACGTGCGCCCACCGACCGGACGGCCGTCGACGTGACCCGTCCTCGACCGTGGGAGTCGATGAACTGCGCGATGCGCTCGGAGTCGCGGACGACCGCATCACCGCGTTCGACCGCCCGGCGGAATTCGGTCCGAACGTCGCTCCCGAGGGGAACGGAACTGTTCGCCGAGTGCACGCGATAACGGGTGAGGGCCGTCGGTTCGAAATATAGGTCCCAGGAGCCGAGCGCGGCCGCGAAGAACAGCGCGAGAGGGTGACCCATTTCGAGTTGGGAGGCGAGAGGACCGAGCGATTGGACCACCTCGCGCCGCACCGCCATCGCGCTGGCGTTGAACCCACCCCCACTCCAAAAGAGCCGGTCGATCCGGCCTCGGTTCTTTCGCCGGTTCTCGAAGAGGCCAATTCCGGGGCCTTCCGGCGCGGCGCGGATTTCCGGGCCGCCCCACCCGTCGGACCCCGAGGAGGACTGGGAGACTCGCTGGACGCGGTTGTGGAAGTAGCCGACCTTCGGGTACCGCTCGAATGCCGAACGCACGCAGGAGAGCTTGGTCGGCTCGAACCGGTCGTCGTCGTCGAGAAAACAAAGGATCTCTCCACGGCACCGCGGTAGGGCCGCAAGGATCCACTCACCCCAATTTCCGGAGGAGAAGTGAAGCAGGGTCACACGAGAATCGTTCGCCCAGGACCCAAGGTTCACCCCGGGCAGGTTCGTGCACACGACCACCTCGAATGAGGCTGGGTCGAGGTCCTGAAACGCCACCGAGTCGAGTGCTTCCGCGATGAAGTCGCGACGACCGTAGGCAACGACAATGACGGAGATCTCGGGCCGAACAGCCATCCCACCCTCGACGGTGCCGTGCCGACAGTGAGGGCCGACCTTATCGCCCCTTCGCGAGGTTCACCGGGAATTCCCAGGTCCTGGACGGCCGGCGCGACAACCACTGGGTCCCCTCTGCGCGGTGGCCTTCCTCCGCCGACCTTTGGACGAGCGTCTCAGCGGTCGAATTCAAGTCCGGGCCCAATCAGCCCCCGCCACGGTCCAGCGCTCAACGATTCGGGCGGACCGACTTAGTCAAGCCCGCTCCTCGACCCGACCCGTGAAGGGCGATCCGGTGAACGATCAGCGGGAAAATCGCCGCGGCGGCCGCGATGACCCCGACCAGGATGAAGATCGAGCGGGAACCGTAGGCAGCGTACGCCGTGCTGATCACGACCGGACCGACCAGCAATCCCAAGTCTTCGAACGAACCGAACACGCCGACCGCGGTCCCCTGGAGCGTGACGGGTACGGTTTTCATGCCGAGCGGTAGCAAGCTTGCCGAAAGCCAGCCGAGGCCCGCGGCGAGCACCATGGTCGAGGCGATCATCTCCCCGTACGAGACCGAGAATAACGTCCCGAACGCGCCGGCCGCGACCAGAAGGAATCCGAGCGGGCTGGTGCGTGCCGGCCCGAACCGGTCGACGCTGCTTCCTAGCATAAAACCTGACATGAGCAGCGTGGCCCGGGCGAGCCCGATGACGTAGCCAGCGTCCGCCGGAGTGCCATGGAATACGCCGACCGAGTAGATTTGGAGGAAGTTGACGATGAGCGTGAAACACAGGTACGACACCGCCGCGAGTCCGGCGGCATAGAGAAACGGAACGGTGATGACTCGACGCACCAAGGAGATTGCTCCGGGCTCGGATCGCGGCAGATGGGTATCGCGCCACGGCAGGACGGCCATGAGGGCCAGACCGAGCGCATAGGTTCCGAGAATGATGGCCGCCAACGATTCGAACCCGACCGTAACGTAAAGGTACGGCCCCACGGCGGAGCCCACGACCATCCCGCACCCAAAGAAAAGGCCGAAACGTCCCGAGCCGGAGCCTTCGGTCCCCGGGCCGCGGGCGACCAGGGCCATCCACCGGAAGAGCGGCACCGGAAAGATGATGAGCATCCCGAAAACGGCGAGTTCGATCGTGAGGGCGATGAAACTCGTCGACAACGCGATGCAGCCGTAAACGATCAACACGGCCGAACCGAGGACGAGGATCGGCCCCAGCTTGCCGATCCGGAACGCGAGGACTCCCCACACTGACTCCGTGGCCAGCATCCCCAGGGCGAACACCGCGATCGCGACGCCATACTCGACGACCGAGAGCCCGAGGGCCTCGAACCGGAACGGAAGCGTAACGGAGAGCAGGGAATAGGAGGTCCACACGACCGCCGTGGAAGCGTAGACAAGACCGGCGATCGTCGTTCGGGGAAGGCTCGACTGCACGGCCTACCCACGATTCTTCGTACCTATCTGTTTGACGTGAACGGCCGTCACCGGCACACGGGCCGTGGAAGCATCCCACGGGGCCGAATGCCGGGGCCGGTGGCGAGTCGGCTCCCAAGGTGCTAAGGCAGAGCGGGTCGTAACCCGCCGGCTTCCGACCATGGATGCGAAGCGCTACCGGCTGAGGCCGTTCGAGGACGGTGACTACGAGGCGCTCGGGCGTCTCCAGACCGAGCGGTACCCCGAGCTGCCGACCACGGCCCACGAAGAACGGGAATGGGACGAGACGCTAGCGCGCGCCAGGGTCGTCAACGAGAAGTGGGTGGTCGAAGACCACGCGACCCGGGAGATCGTCGCCGTCGCGGCCTTGTACCACGCGCTGTATTCGTTCGACCCGCACAAGTTCTGGGTGCTGGTGCTCGTGGGCCATCGGCATACCCGCCAGGGAATCGGGCGGGCGCTAGCCTCGCTGTTGAACGCCGAGGCGGTCGACCATCGGGCCCTCTGCTTCTGGACGAATGTCCGGAAGGACGATGAGCGAAGCCACCGATTCGCGGCCCAGCAGGGGTTCCGGACGCTTCGAACTACGTGGATGAGTGTCCTCGACCTCTCGGGCCCGGCGTCCCCGTCCCCCGGGAACGAACGAAGCGAACAGCTCACGCGCGAGGGGATTCGCTTCACCACGCTCGCGGAGGAGGGGCCCCGTCGCCCCGAGGTGCGTCACCGCCTGTACGAGCTTTGGACCGAAGCCTCGCGGGACGTCCCGCGCATGGGCGAGTACGTGCCGGTGAGCTTCGAGCAGTTCGAGGCCGAGATCGACCGGGTCGCGATCGTTCCCGAGGCGTTCTTTCTGGCCGGCCATGGGGACAGCTACGTTGCGTCGAGCCACTTGGAACGCGACCTGGCCGAATCCGATGCTCTGATGGTAGGGTTCACTGCCACGCGGGCGGCGTTCCGGGGTCGAGGGCTTGCGACCGAGCTCAAGCAGCAGTCGATCGACTATGCGCGAAGTCACGGGATCCGGAGGCTCAAAACGTTCAACGACTCCGCGAACGACGGGATACTCCGGATCAACGAGAAGCTCGGATTCCGTCGCGCCTTCGAGATTTCGAATCTGCAGCGGGATTTCGCGCCCGGGCCGGTGACGGGCCAGCCCGGCGGGGGTTCGTGAGCGGTACGACCGTCCCCGGGAAACCATGGCCTGTCGCGCTCCGCCCTCGAAAACCCTTTTAAGAGGGACTCACCTCGTCGAGTTGAATGCCTTGCTTTCCCTCGGAGGCGTAGACCTCCTTTGACCACCGGGACCTGACTCCTTTTCGGGCGAACCCCATGGACGTCCTCGACGCAATCCGCTCGTTCCGACCCTGCACGCAGTACCAGCCCCGGCCGGTGCCCCCGGAGAAGCTGAAGGCGGTGCTCGCCGCGGCCCGTCTCGCCCCGAGCCAACAGAACCTCCAGCCCTGGCGTTTCGTCGTGGTCCAGGACGACGAACGAAAACGGCTCCTGGCCCAGGCATCGGCGCGGGGGAAGCTGATCGCGGAGGCCCCCGCGGTCATCGTGGCGTTCGCCGTCGAGGAGGACATTCCGATAACGGTCGGCGGCTACATCTCGGCCTACCCGCTCGACGTGGCCGTCGCGGTCGCCCACCTCCAAATCGCGGCTACCGCCGAAGGCTTGGGCACGAACTGGATCATCGAGTTCAACGATGAGAAGGTCCGTGTCGTCCTGAACGTGCCGGAGGGGATTCATCCGATCGCCGTCATTCCGATCGGTTACCCCGTGGAAGGGAACGGTTCCGCGAAGGCGAGCGGCGATGGCCGCAAGAGCCCGGACGAGATCATCGGCTACAACGAGTACCCGGGATAGCGTGACCGACGTCACCTTCGTCAGCACCAATCCGGGGAAGTTCCGGGAGGTGCGCGGCCTCCTGGCCCCGTTCGGGGTGAAAGTTCGCTGGCGTCGACGAGTGCTCCCCGAGCCGCAGGCCGAGACCCTCGAGGAGGTGGTCGCCGCCAAGCTCGAGGCCGTTCGCGACATTTCGGGCTATGTCCTCGTGGAGGATTCCGGGCTGTTCGTCCCCTCGCTCCACGGGTTCCCGGGGGTCTACTCCGCGCACTTTCTGAAGACCTGGAAGTTCGGCCCGCTCCTCGAACTCCTCGAACGACGGGACCGGAGCGCCGTGTTCCGCACGGTCGCCGGTCTCCAACGGGGGCGACGGCGCTGGACGTTCGTGGGCGAAGTGCCGGGGTCGATCGCTCCCCGACCGCGCGGTCACCAAGGGTTCGGCTACGACCCGATCTTCGTCCCGAAGGGCGAGCACAGAACGTTCGCGGAAATCCCGACCGAGCGCAAGAATCGCCTCTCGCATCGCGCCCGTGCGGTCCTACAAGTCGGCGAGCTACTGCGGAGTCGGGCTCGCTGACGCGGAGTCCGGGACCACCCCGGGATATCGGAGCCGAAGAACACTCGTCGGCCCCCGGTCGGTCCCGGGGGCCGGGAGAAAAGGTTAGGCCATTCGCCGCGGGGCGACCGTTCAGTCTTCCCCGAAATCGCCGCCGCCCATCCCGCCCATGCCGCCCATGCCACCGCCGCCGGGGCCACCGGGGCCGCCGCTCGGGGGCGGGTTCGACTTCGACGCGATGACGTCATCGATCCGGAGGATCATGACCGCGGCATCGGTCGCGCTCTCGATCGCCTGGCGACCGACTCGGATCGGTTCGATCACATGCGCCTCGCCCATGTCGACCGGCTTACCCGTGGCGAGGTTGACACCGGCCCTCTGCTGGCCGCCCTTGTGCGCCTTGCGAAGCTCGATCAGCACGTCAATCGGGTCGAGTCCCGCGTTCTCGGCGAGGGTCCGAGGGACGGTCTCGAGCGAGTCGGCGAAGCTCTCGAAGGCGATCTGCTCGCGGCCGCCGATCTTCGCGGCGTGGTCGCGCAGGCGCATGGCGAGCTCCTCCGCGGTCGCACCGCCGCCGTAGACGTACCGTCCGTCCTCGACCGCCACCGCCACCACGTTGAGCGCGTCGTCGAGCGAACGTTCGATCTCGTCGATCACGTGCTCGGTCCCACCGCGGATTAGCACCGAGACCGCCTTCGCCTTCTTGGCGCCGGTGACGAACGTGAGCGAGTCCTCCCCGATCTTGCGTTCCTCGACGAGTCCGGCGTGGCCGATGTCCTCGGAGGCGAGCTCGCTCACTTTCGAGACGATGTTCGCCCCGGTTGCCTTCGCGAGCTTCTCCATGTCGGATTTCTTGACTCGGCGCACGGCGTAGATGCCTTCCTTCGCGAGGAAGTGCTGAGCGAGGTCGTCGATCCCCTTCTGGCAGAGGACGACGGTCGCCCCGGATTTCTTCACCTGGTCGACCATCCGGCGGAGCATGTTCTCCTCTTCCTGGAGGAACGCGTTCAGCTGGGTCGGGTCGTTGATTTCGATCTTCGCGTCAATCTCGGTTTTCTTGATCTCGAGCGCGGCATCGAGGAGGGCGATCTTCGGCGCCTCGACGCGCGTCGGCATGCCCGAGTGCACCTTCTCCTTGTCGACGATTACCCCCTCGATGAGCTGGGTATCCGACATCGAGCCGCCCTGCTTCTTGATGAGCTGGATGTTGTCGAGGTCGACGTCGTAGCCACCCTCGCCCTTCGTCTGAGCGACCGCCGTGACGGCCTTGACGGCGATCTCGCCCATGTGCTCACGGTCGAACGATACCGACTTCGACGCCATGCTGGTGACGGCGATGCGCCTCAGGAGGTCCTGGTCGTTGATCGAAACGGGCTCGCTGACCTCGCGGAGGACCTCGAGCGCCTTCTGGGAAGCCAGCCGGAAGCCCTGAGAGATGATCGTCGGGTGGATGTTCTGCTCGATGAGCGTCTCGGCCCGCTTCAGCAGCTCGCCCGCGAGCACGACGGCGGTGGTCGTGCCGTCCCCGGCCTCTTGGTCCTGGGTCTTGGCGACCTCGACCAGCATCTTCGCGGCCGGGTGGTCGACGTCCATCTCCTTGAGGATCGTGACCCCGTCGTTCGTCACGACCACGTCCCCCATCGAATCGACCAGCATCTTGTCGAGGCCCCGCGGCCCGAGCGTCGAGCGCACCGAGTCAGCGATCGCCTTCGCGGCCGCGATGTTGTTGTTAAGCGCGCCACGGCCCTTCTCGCGCTTCGTTCCTTCCTTCAGCACCAGGATTGGTGTTTGCCCCGTCAGCATAGTTGGTACCTCCGAGTATCCTCTCGGCTGTCGGGTTTGGTAAAAAAGCGGTTCTATTTAAAACAATCTACTGCCTTCGGAAGAGGAGGCCGCGTGCACTCGAAAGAGGAGCGCCGCTGTTAAGCGATTGACCCTACTCCCGCCCTCGACCCGATGAGCGGCGTCAGCCCGGCTTCGCCAACGCCCTACACCCGACTCCTCCGGACGCCGGCGTACGCCCGAGTGTTCTCCGCGGGCCTCGGCTCGACCCTCGGCTCGGGGGTCTCGGCGGTCTGCCTCGTCTGGCTCGTCTTCGAGGCGACCGGCTCGCCGCTGGACGTCGCGTTCCTCGGCTCGGCATGGCTCGTCGCGGGAATCCTGTTCAGCGTGTTCGGTGGGACTCTGGTCGACCGGTACGACCGCCGGCGATTGATGATCGTCTCCGACCTGGCGCGGGCGCTTGCGATGGGCAGCGTCGTCGTGGTGCTCGAGGTCCATGGGTTCAACCTGCTCACCGTCCTCGGGGCTTACTTCGTCGTCGGTGCCTTCACGACGGTGTTCAACCCCGCCGAACAGGCGATCGTGCCGGCCCTCGTGGAGGGGTCGCTCGTCGCGGACGCAAACGGGCTGGTCCGCTCGAGCCGCTCGGCCGCGCAGTTCGTGGGAACGTCGATCGGGGGAGCCCTGATCGTGACCCTGGGCGCGGTCGCGGGGGTGGCCGCCAACGTCGCTACGTTCGCCCTCTCGGCGCTGCTCTTGTTCGGTATGTCGGTCCCACCGCAGCCGGCGTTGAAGCGCGCGAGTCGGCCGAGCTACCTCGCGGACGTGCGGGAGGGGTTCCGTTGGCTCGGCAATGCGACCGGGTTCCTCGAGCTCACGATCTCCGCGACGTTCTTCAACTTCTGCCTGAGCGTCGTAAGCACCTTCATCGTCGTCTTCGTCACGATCCTGCTCCACGGCTCGGCGCTGGTCTTTGCGCTCTTGCTCGCGCTCGAGGTTGGGGGCACCGGCCTAGGTTCCCTGCTCGTCAGTCGTACGGGCGGGGTGCGCCTCGCGGGTCGTTCGTGGACGATCGGAGCCGGCGCCGCGTCGGGCGCGGCGGGGGTGGGGCTCGCCCTCTTCCCGTCGGTCCCGGTGGCGGCGGTCTGCCTGTTCTTGATCGGCCTATTCGGAGGATATGCGGGCACGGCGTGGCTGACCGCGGCCCAGTTGCTCGTGCCGACCGAGATGCAGGGCCGGTACTTCGGCATCGATGCGCTTGGGTCAATCGCGATCATCCCGGCCGCCCAGATTGGCGGCGCCCTCCTCATCGAAGCGTACGGGATTCAGCCGACCTACCTCTGGGTCGCCGTGCTCTGGGTGGTCGCCGGAGTGGTGTTCCTGTTTCCCCGAGCCCTCGCTGAGCTCGGGTATCCGCCCCGGCGAGCTCGGCAGGTCACTCCCCAAAGCGGCGGCGCCGCAGCTGGAACGAGCGAATCGCCCGGAGGAAGTCGAGCCGGGTGAGTCCGGGCCACAGCACGTCCGAGAAGTAGAGCTCGCTGTAGGCGGCCTGCCACAGGAGGAAGTTCGAGATCCGCTCTTCCCCGCTCGTCCGGAAGATCAGGTCCGGGTCCGGCAGGTCCGCCGTATAGAGATGGCGGGAGACCGCCTGGGAATCGATTTCCTCCGGCGTGAGTCGCCCATCGCGGACCTCGCGAGCGAGGGCGCGGATCGCGTCGACAATCTCGTCCCGCCCTCCGTAGGCCAGTGCGACGTTGAAGCGGTACCGCGAGTAGCCCTCGGTGGCCTTCTCGGCCTGATCGATCGCCGCTTGCACCCGGGGCGGGAGGAGCGAGCGATTGCCGATCACGCGCACGCGGATCTGGTGGCGGTGGACTCGCTCGTCGACCGCGATGTCCTTGAGGGCGTGTTCGTAGAGGTCCATGAGGGCCTCGAGCTCCTCGGGCGACCGGGAGAGGTTCTCGGTCGACAGGGCGTAGATGGTGAGGATGTTGATCCCAACGTCGAGGCACCAATCGAGGAGCAGTTCCGCGGTGTCGCGGCCCTTGGCGTGACCTTTCGCGATGTCGAGGCCCTGGGCCGCGGCGAACCGCCGGTTCCCGTCCATGATGATCGCGAGGTGGTTGGGGACCGGAGATGACTTTACGAGCTCGAGGAGGCGGCGTTCGGTCAGGTCCCGCAGAGCGTCGCCGACGGCGTGGGACAAGTACGGCGACCCGCGCCTCCGGGGCGACGATTCCGCGTCCGCCACGAAAGCACCAGACCGCAACCGAGGATAAGATGAGGGGGCCGCGAGGAGTCGAAGCGATGGCCCCGGGCCCGTGGTCGGCCCGGGGCGGGGAGCGCCCTGGTCGGGAGTTCCGGTCCGGGGGCGGAGGCCCTCCGGCCCATTCGAACCCGAGTCGCAGGCTCGACAGACCTACATCCTAGACCACTAGACTACCAGGGCAACCCCGAGGCGCTAATCGTTCCCCGCTATGAATGTTACTCGCGCGCGGCTCCTCCGAACCCGCGGGCAGGGCCGGAGCGCACCGGAGGTCCGGAACGCCCCGGCTCGCGCCCGCCCGGGCGGGCGTGCGCGCGCGCGTTCGACCGGCGGTACCGGCGGCCGGCTCGCAACCTATCTTGCCAGTCGAAGCCTCGATTTATGTAGCGTCGACCCCCGTCAATAGTTTCTACCGACGGGAGCGCGAACATGACCGCGACGACGAGCTGGACAGTCTCGATTTTGGGAGTTTTGTGCCTGGTGCTGTTCCTGAACCACCTCGGGTACAACGTGACGGCGGACCTCGGAACCCTCCTTCGCGGCACCGAGCATCTGCTGGCGCAGCCTTTGAGCACGTGGTAGACGCCGCGTCGGGGACCGCCCGGGGTCGCGGCTAGTCCTTCGGGCGCCGGTCGAGCACCTTCGCGAGGCTCCGCGGGCGTACCACGCCCGCCGGCGTGACAAAGGCGGTCACGTAATTCGCGGGGGTCACATCGAACGCGGGGTTACGTGCGCGGCTCGTCCTCGGGGCGATCCGATGCCCCTCGGCTCCGAGCACTTCCTCTTCGCCCCGCTCCTCGACCGGGATCGTGCGGCCGCTCGCCCGCCGGTCATCGAACGTGCTCCAAGGCGCCGCTACGTAGAAGGGGATGCCGTTCTCGTGCGCGACCACGGCCTTCTCGTACGTGCCGATCTTGTTCGCAAAGTCCCCGTTCCGCGCGATCCGGTCCGCGCCGACGATCACGGCGTCGACCTCGCCACGACGCATGAACGCGCCGGCCGCGTTATCCACGATCACCGCGTGAGGAATGTGCTCCCGCGCGAGCTCCCACGCCGTGAGACGGGCTCCCTGGAGGAGCGGCCGGGTTTCGTCGACCCAAACGAAGAGGTGGGCACCTCGTTCCCGGGCGACCCGGATCGGGGCGAGCGCGGTGCCCCACTCCACCGTGGCGAGCGCCCCCGCGTTACAGTGCGTGAGCACGCGATGGGACCGCGCGAGAAGCGGTGCCCCCGCGAGGCCGATGCGGTGGCACTCTTCGACCACTTTCTCTCGATATCGGTCCGCCGCGGCGACCGGGTCCTCCCCCGCGACCCAGGCGGACTTCACCGTTTCGAGTCCGACCACGAGGTCGTGCGCCGTGGGACGGGTCTCGCGCAGCATCCTCGCGGCCCGGGCCGGAGCAATCGACCCCTCCCGGTACGCGAGCACCATCCCGTACGCCGCGCTGACGCCAATCGCCGGGGCGCCGCGCACAACCATCGTCCGGATCGCGCTCGCGACGTCCCGAACATGTCGGAGTCGGCGGACCACGGTCCTCTGCGGGAGTTCCCGCTGGTCGATCAAATGGAGCGTGCCGTTACGGTACCAGAGCGCACGCACCCGCATCGGGTTCCTCTACGCGTCGAACGTGTGAACCAGGTCGAGCCAGTCGGCGGTCACCGTCTTCGGGTGTCCCAGTGCCTCATCGAGAGGAATCCCGACCACGGCGGGTCCTCGGAGGACCGCTACCTCGCCGAACCGCCCTGCAAGGGCCAGGTCGACCGCACACGCGCCGAGTCGGGTCGCGAGAATCCGGTCGAACAGCTCCGGCGCACCGCCCCGCTGGATGTGCCCGATCTGGGCGCTACGGGTCTCGACACCGGTCGCCTCCTGAATCCTTCGGGCGAGCTCCGCGCCGACCTCGCGCTCGCGCAAGAGCTCGTGCCCGAACTCGTCCTTCGCCCCGGCGCTCCCCCGGCGGGCGCCGAGGTCGATCCCTTCGCTCGCGACCACGAGCGCGTAACCGCGGGCGCCAAGGGCGGCCCGGACCCGCGTCATCAGCGCGGCCTCGTCGTACGGCTCCTCCGGCACGAGCGTCGCGTCCGCCCCGCCCGCGAGTCCGGTCGCGAGGGCGACCCATCCGGTATGGCGGCCCATCACTTCGAGAACGATCGCGCGGTGATGGCTATTCGCGGTGTCCCGCAGCCGCTCGAGCGCGTCGACCGCCACCGCGGTGGCCGAATGGAAACCGAACGTCCAGTCGGTGCCAGCCACGTCGTTGTCCATCGTTTTCGGCACGCCCACCACGCGGCGCCCGCGCCGGTGGAGCTCCCGCGCGGCGGAAAGAGTGTCGTCCCCCCCGATCGCGACGAGCACGTCGATCCCCCGGCGCTCGAGGGTGGCGAGCACCTTGGTGGCGTCCTCCTCCTTCGCGAACGGGTTGGTCCGGGAGCTGCCGAGAATCGTCCCGCCCTTCGCAAGGATATCCGTGACGTCCGCGACCGTGAGCGGTCGGCTCGCGTCGTCCCGGACGCCCTTCCAACCGTCGAGGAACCCGACCGTCTCGTGACCGAACTTCGCGGCTCGACGGACGACCGCCCGGATCGCCGGATTGAGACCGGGGCAGTCGCCGCCGCCCGTCAGGACGCCGAACTTCACGCGGGCACCTCGATGTACTCGCGCGGCGCGGTCGTCAGGAACTCGAACCCGTGATGGGTCACCACGATATCGTCCTCGATGCGCACGCCGCCTTTGCCCGGAAGGTAGATCCCGGGTTCTACGGTGAACGCCATCCCTTCCTCGAGGAGGTCCTCGGCCTTCGCTCCGTAGCCCCAGCCATCGTGGACCGCGAGGCCGATCGAGTGCCCGACGCCGTGGGTCAAACGGCCCTTCCACGGCGACGCATCGATGACGTTCGCCGCCGCGAGGTGCACATCGCGGGCCGGCACGCCGGGCCGGATTGCCGCGAGGGCGGCGCTCTGAGCCTCTTCGACCTTCTCGTGCACCGCTTTCATCTCGTCGTCACGGGGTCCGAATCGGAACGAGCGGGTGATGTCGCTGATGTAGCGCCGGTGGAGGGCCCCGAAGTCGCAGACGATCGACTGGCCGGGCTTGAGCCGGGTCTCGGCCGGCTCGTAGTGCGGTTCGGCCCCGTGCGGACCGAACGCTACGATCGTGGCGAACGACCGGCCGCTCGCCCCATGCAGGTTCATCCGGTGCTCCATCTCGGCGGCGAGTTCGAGCTCGGTGATGCCGGTCTTGAGGATCGAGGGGATCTCCCTCGCCACCTCGGAGCCGATCTCCGCCGCCTTGCGCAGGCGCTCGATCTCGCCCGGCTCCTTGATGAGGCGAGCCCGGCGAATCGCCTCGGAGCCGTCGACCCAGCGGGTCCCGGGGAGGATCTTCTCGAGCCGCAGGAACCAGGCGTGGGTGATCTCCCGGAAGTTGAGAGCCACCGACCCCGCGCCCTGCAGAACTTTCTTGAGGACGGGGTCGGGGGTTTCCCGGTCGGTCAGATGGACCTCCACGCTCGGGTCCGCCTTCGCAGCGACACGGGCCGTCTCCTCCTCGAGCCGTGCGGTGAGCACGTCGAGCTGGCCGTCCGGGTGGGCGACGACGAGCGAATCCTCGAACAGCCCGTACGGCACGTCGAACAGATAGAAGAACGACTGGTCGAGGTGAGGTTCGACCGAATTCGCGAGGACGACGGCGTCGGGCGCCGGGTCGAGCCGCTCAAATACCTTCCGCACGCGCGACTTCATGCCGCGGCGTAGCGCCTAGGGTGTTTCAGCTTTTGCGCCCGCGGAACGAAGGTCCTTCCACGATAGCAGGGGCTCGCGCGCCGCGCGCACCTCGTCCACCCGTGACACCGCGAGCGACCGAGGAGCCGCGTGAAGATGCTCGGGAGTGTCGGTGATCGCCCGCTCGAAGGCCGCGACGTAAGCGTCCACGTCCCGCTTGCTCTCCGACTCGGGAAGCTCGACCATCAGCGATTCCTCGACCATGGCGGGGAAGTAGACGGTCGGCGCGTGGACCCCCTCGTCGAGCAGCCGCTTCGCGAGGTCGAGCGTCCGCACGCCTCGCTCCTTGAGCGGCGCACCCGAAAGGACGAACTCGTGCTTGACGAGCGGCCGGAATGGCCGAGGGAGATACTTACCGAGCCGGGACGCGGCGTAGTTCGAGTTCAGCACGGCCCGCCGGGAAACGTGCTTGAGACCCTCCTCGCCGTACGAGAGGATGTACGCGTACGCCCGCAAATCGAGTCCGAAGTTCCCGTAGGCCGTCTTGATCTTCCCGATCGACTTCGGCCGGTCGTAATCGAGCCGGAACTTCCGCCCCTCCTTCGCGATGCGGGGAACGGGCAGATACGGTCCGAGCTTATCGCCGGCCGCGAGAACACCGTCGCCCGGGCCTCCGCCGCCGTGGGGCGTGGAGAACGTCTTGTGGAGGTTGAGGTGCGCCACATCGAAGCCCATCCGGCCCGGGTGCGTCACCCCCAGGATCGCGTTCAGGTTCGCGCCGTCGTAGTAGAGAAGCGCCCCCGCGTTATGGACGGTCTCGGCGATCTCGAGGATCTCGCTTTCGAACAGGCCCGCGGTGTTCGGGTTCGTCAGCATGAAGGCAGCGGTCTTGCTCGAGACCGTGCGCCGAAGCTCCGCGAGGTCGACGCTCCCGTCCTTGTCCGGGATCTCCCGGGTCAAGAAGCCGGCCATCGCCGCCGATGCCGGATTCGTCCCGTGGGCCGTGTCGGGCAAGAGCACCTCCGTGCGCTCGGCCGCCTCGCCGCGGTCGCGGAAGTACGCCCGAACCATCAGCATCGCCGCGTACTCGCCGTGGGCGCCGGCCGCCGGTTGCAGGGAGACCTCCGGTAGACCGGTGATCTTGGCGAGGGTTCGTTCGAGCCGCCAGAGCACCTCGAGGGAACCCTGGACCGTGGCTTCGGGCTGGTAGGGGTGGACGTCGGCCGCCCCGGCCCGCCGGGCGACGAGCTCGGTCACCTTCGGGTTGTACTTCATGGTGCAGGAACCGAGCGGGTACGTGGCGGTGTCGATCCCGAAGTTCATCTGAGACAGTCGGGTATAGTGGCGGACCACCTGGAGTTCGGAGAGCTCGGGCCATCGGACCGGGGCTTTGCGTCGAAGTCGCTCCGGAATGCCGGCGATGGCCGGGGGTGACTCGGCCGATTCCATGGTGGCGAGCTCCCAGATGGGAGGCTCGTCCCATCGGGCCTGGTGGAACGTCATGCCGACCTCCCGACCGCTTCGATGGCGGCTCGGGCGGCGCGCACGTACTTTTGGACGTCCTTCTCTTTCGCGGTTTCCGAGACTCCGACCAGGATCCGCTCCGGCTCCGCCGGCGCGCCCGGGCGCGGGTCCTTGAGCGAATGACCGCCCAGCACCTTGCGCCGACGCAGCCGGTCGAGGAACTCCTCGGCGGTCCCGCGGCCCACTTCCACGGTGAAGTCGCTCAAGTACGGAGCGTCGAACCGGGGCGCGTTCAGCCCCTCGACACCGCCGAGTCCGCTCGCGAGCGTGCGAGCCTTCTCGGCAAGGGAAGCTTGGAGGCGAGCGAGGCCGCGCGGACCCACCACGCTCGCGTAGACGACGAACGCGAGGGCCATCAGCGAGTCGTTCGTGCAGATGTTGGAAGTCGCCTTCGAGCGTCGGATGTGCTGCTCCCGGGTCGTGAGCGTCAGCACGTACGCGCGCCGACCGTCGGCATCCAGTGTCGCCCCGACGATACGACCGGGCGAGGCCCGGACGTGCTCCTTGCGGCAGGCGAACAACCCGAGCAGCGGACCGCCGAACGACGGGGCGATGCCGAAGCCCTGCCCCTCCCCCACCACCACGTCGGCCCCGTAGTTGCCGGGGGCTTCCAGGACGGATAGGGAGAGTGGGTCGGCAGCCACAACGAGTGGAACGTCTCCCAGAATCGACTTCAGTTCCGGGACGCCCTCATCGATGTGGCCGAAGCCGTTCGGGACGTCAGCGAGGAGTCCGAACACGTCCTTCTGCGCGACCGCGGAACGAACGAAATCGAGGTCGAGGCGTCCCGTTCGATCGTCGTACGGTATCCCCTCCACCTTCAGGTTCGGTCCGCTCGCGTAGTTTTCCAGGACGCTGCGTTCCTCCCACGGGAGGCTCGCGGGGACCAGGAAGCGCTTCCCCTCGTGGACCCGTCGGCAGAACAGGAGCGCCTCGCCCGCCGCGGTTGCGCCGTCGTAGAGAGACGCGTTCGCGACGTCGAGACCGGTCATCTCGACCCAGAGACTCTGGAACTCGAAGAGGGTGCGGAGCATCCCTTGGCTCGCCTCGGCCTGGTAGGGAGTGTACGCCGTGTAGAACTCGCTCCGGGAGACCAGGGCGTCCACCGCCGCGGGAGCGTATCGCGAGGTCACCCGGCCCCCGAGGAAACTCGAGAATCGCGACATCGTTCGGTTGCGCCCGAGCAGGCGGTCCACTTCGGCCACAACCTCGGACTCCTCCCGACCGGGTCCCACACCCATCCGACCGATTCGCGCCCGCTTGGGCACGTCGGTGAACAGCTCATCCGTCGAGCTGAGGCCCAGTGATTGGAGCATCGCGGCCTCCTCTCCTGGCTCATCCGGAATCCATCGCGGCATGGAGACTCACCGCCGGTGGCAGCGGTGGTGGCCATAAATCCTTCACGTCTTGTCGGCCGCACTCGGCCGAACCCGTATCGGTCCTGGGGGCCAGGCGCCATGGTAAAGGTATTCGGCCGGGGTGCCTCGGCGGGAGGTCTATGGCGCGGGATCGAGCACATACAGGGAGGTCTCGAAGGGCCCCCTTGCCGCCCCCGCCGTCGGTGGAAATCCTCGACGTGGCGTTCCATCGGGCGTCGCTCGCGACTCCGCGCGGTGACACCAAGGCGGCCCGCGACCGAATGCGCGCCGAGCTCAAGATCGTACGGAGCTCGGCGACGGTGATTCGGCACCTTCGGTTGGAAGCGCGAAGGTTCGTCCGGCATCCACTCTCTCCGTTCGAAACGACGCTCGTCGACCAACGATTCGGCGAAGGTACCCTCTCCCGGGCCGTCACCCGAGTACGCCGAGCGGAGGAACGGATCCGGGGGCTCGCCCGCTCCGCGGAACAGGCCACGCGGGGAGCTTCCGGCCCCGAGGCCTTGGGGGAGCAGGTCCGGGCCTTCTACGGTCGACTGTCGAGCTTCGTACGGGAGGTCGACCCGGACGTCGTTCGACTGCGCGCCGTCAACCACTTTTTGGACGAACGTCCACAGCTCGAGGCGGACCATCCCACGTTGGTCGTGGCGGGTTTCCCGAACGTCGGAAAGTCGTCGCTCGTGGCTCGACTCTCGTCCGCCCATCCGAAAGTCGCCGATTATCCGTTCACCACCCTTTCGATCGCCCTGGGTCACGCCGACCTCGGATTCGACCGCCTCCAGGTGGTCGATACGCCCGGAGTGCTCGGTCGACCGGGACGGCTCAACCCGGCCGAATCGGAAGCGACAGCCGCCGTTCGCGGTGTCGCGACCGTCGTTCTGTTCGTCCTCGACCCGACCGAGGAGTGCGGCTATTCGATGGCCGAACAGGAACGACTGCTCGACCGTTGGCGCGAGGAGTTCCCCCAGTTGCCCATCGTCGCGGTGGAAACGAAATCCGACCTTCTGAAGCGCCCCGGGGAACGCCCGAAGGTTTCGGCAGTGACCGGTGAGGGTCTCGATGACCTCCAGCGAAAGGTGCGCGAGCTCGTCCGGCCGAGGGAAGAGCTTCCGCCGATCCAGGAAGAGCTGACCGAACCCCTCGATGGAGGAGAGCTCGAACCCGAACGCCCGTCGCCCGGTAGGCGACCTCGACGCAGCGCTACACGCTGAACATTTTGCCGTTCTCGGGCAGCACGACGCGGCACGATGGTTCCAAGGCGTCGCGCAGAGCGTCCCGCTGGTCCCCGTGCATCAGCACGACGGTTTCGGCGCGGGATTCCCTCGCCACCCGGACGAGGTCGGAGTGTCCGGCGTGCGCCGAGAAGTCGAACCGCTGCACCTCACAGGCCGGGTGAATGACCGTATCGTCGATGGTGAGGGTCCCCTGCTCCAGAAGTTGCCGGCCGTTCGACCCTTCGACCTGGAAACCGGTCAGGAGGATCGAGCTGTTCGCGTCCCGATAGAGCTCGCCCACGTAGTAGAGCACCGGGCCGCCGTCGAGCATGCCACCGGTCGTCACGATCACTTCGGCCTCCCGGAGCGCTTTATTCCGGTCCCCGGGGTGCTCGACCACGTGCACCCCGTCGAGCGCGCGGCGGAAGCGCCGCGCATCGGCGAGGTACTCCGGCGCCGCCTCGTAGATCTCGTTGACCGAGCGGGCCATACCGTCGAGATACGTCTCGAAGCCGGCGGAGGCGAGGGCCATCAGCACCTCCTGGGCTCGTCCGACCGCGAACGCAGGGACGATTGCCTTGCCCCCCCGTTGGACCGTCTCGTCGATCTTGTCCCGGAACTTGCGCTCGGTCTCCCGCCGATCGGGGTGTTCGCGGCCCGAATACGTCGACTCCATCACGAGCACATCGCATTCGAGCGGTTCGGCGCCCCCGACCAAGTGGGTGGGGATCGTTTGGAGGTCCCCAGTGAAGAGAACGTCCTTCGCGCCCCGGTACAGGACCATCGACGCCCCAGGGATGTGGCCCGCGGGGGTGAACTCGACCTCGATGCCGTGGTGACGGAAGGTCGCGTGTCGGTCGACCGCCGTGAACCGCGCGTGGAGGGAATGGATGTCGGTCGGCGTGTACGGGGGTAGGTAGCCCTCGAGCCGCGCGATCTTGAGGGCGTCCTTCGTCAGGAGGTCGGCGACCGCGATCGTCACCGGGGTTGCGACCAGCCGGGCCTTCGGGAGCCGGCTCAATAGCGGCGTCATGCCCGAGTGGTCCAGGTGGGCGTGGGAGAGAAACGCGAGGTCGACGTTGGTCGGTGCCGGCCGGGGGTAGGTCGGCGGGTCGGTCGGCGTGAGCCCGTAGTCGAAGAGCAGCGTGCGGCCCTGGTCCCGGACCACGAGGCCGAGCGAGCCGACCTCCGATGCGCCGCCGAGGAATTGGAGGTCCATCGGCGGGCCGAACGGTTCTGCCACTTAAGGTACCGTGAGCGGTCCCGCAGGGAAGTTCCCTTAAACCGGCCACCGGTGCGGATAGCGTGAACGAAGCGGCCCGGGCGGAGCTCGAGATTCTCTACCGGATCAGTGTCGCCGTTCAGCAGGTGGTTCGGGACGCGGAGGGCTCGCCGCACCGAGCCGACGTCGTCGCGATGGGCGCCGACGGTTCACCGACCGAGGAGCTCGACCGGCTCGCGGAGACCGAGATCCTGAAATCGCTCGACGCGGAAGGGGTCGACTGGAACCTACTGTCCGAGGAGATCGGCCACGTCTCCCGCGGCGGTCAGGACACCCTCGTGGTCGACCCGATCGATGGGACCGCGAACGCTCTACGGAACCTCCCGTTCTCGACCGTCTCTCTCGCGCTCGGGCGTCGGGACCTCGCCGGCATCGACGTGGGGCTGATCCGTGACCTGCAGCGCGGGACGACCTACTGGGCGGCGCGGGGCCAGGGGGCGTACCGGGACGGACGTCGGATCCGGACGCGAACATGGAACCCGCGGAACGAGATCTTTTTCGTCAACCTCGGCCGGCCGGCGTCCGAGCGGTCCGCACGGCTGGCGCGCAAATCGCGGCGCATCCGCTCGCTCGGCTGCGCGTCGTTCGAATTGTTGATGGTCGCGCAGGGCAGCGCCGACGCCTACTTCTTCGACAACGTTCCCGAGACCCGGAATCTGCGCGCTACCGACGTGGCCGCCGCCTACCGGATTCTCCTCGAAGCCGGGGGCGGGATGAGCGACGCTCAGGGCCAGCCGGTCGAGGGGTTCCCGCTCACCGTCGACCGACGCACCAGCGTGTTCGCGTGGGGGGACCCTGCGCTGCGCGCGAGTTCGAAGGAAGAGGGATACCTGTGAGGATTGGTCTTACCGCCAACCCGCGCAAGCCGGCCGCGATCGAGCTCGCCCGCCGGGCGGTCAAAATCATCGGGGACCGCGCCGAGGTTCTGCTGAGTGACGAGTCAGCCGGGGTCGCGGACGGCCTCGGTCACCGGCCTCTCGAGGACCTCGACCCGGACGTGCTGATCGCGATCGGAGGGGACGGTACGTTCCTGTACGCGCTTCGCCGGACCGTTGCCCCGATCCTCCCGATCAACGCGGGGACGGTCGGTGTCCTCGCGGAGGTTGAGGCGAACCGGCCGAACGAGCTCCAGGGGGCGATCGAGCGGCTCCTCAAGGGATTCTACTTCCTCGAGGAACGGATGAAGCTCGCGGCGCTCGTGGGGTCGAAACCGGTCCCGGACGCCACCAACGACTTCGTGCTCCATTCGGCCCAGGTCGGCAAGATGGGATTGTTCGAGATCGCCTTCGACGGCCACGTGGCCGGCCAGATTCGGGCGGACGGTCTCATCGTGGCGAGTCCCACGGGCTCGACCGCGTACTCGTTGAGCTCGTTGGGTCCAATCGTCGACCCGGGGCTCGATGCGATCGTCCTCACCTCGATCGCGCCGTTCCGGGTCGAGGCTCGGGCAATCGTCGTCGAACCGCTACGGACGATTCGGCTGCGTCCGATCGAGTCCCCTCGAGGCGCGGTGGTGATCGCGGACGGCCAGGACGAGCACCCCCTCGCTCCGGGGGCATCGCTCACGGTCTATCGGTCCCCTCGGCGGGCGACCCTCGTGCGGTTCGGGTCGCGGTTCTACGAGCGCCTCCGCGGCAAGCGAATCCTGCCGTGGTCGGAGGACGGGTCGGTGGAAGGGGTGACCGGTGCCGATCTTCCGCCCCACGCGTAGGCGCGAACCCGGTTCGTCCCGCCTCGGAGATACGCCGCACGCCATTACCCGACGCGCGTTATCGAGCGCTCTCGCGAGCGCCCGGTCGGCGTACCCGAACGAGTTCGGCGGTGTGTTGCGGGCGGACCCGCCGGGCGTGATCAGCGAGCTGCTGCTGCTTCCCGGTACGACCGCGGGGCACCGTCACGCCAACTTCCAACTCTACATGCTTCCCGCGGACCTCACGGTCGTCGGGACGGTGCACTCGCACCCCTCGGGCGCCCTGCACCCGTCCGGGGCGGATATCCGCCTGTTCCGGAACTGGGGGCGACGTCACATCATCGTCGGCGCCCCGTTCGGCCCCGGCGCGTGGCGGGCGTACGATGGGAACGGCGAAGAGGTTCGGCTCGAGGTCCGGGGGGTTGGGAGCGACGAAGAGGACGAGCCGGAAGGTACCGAGTACCGTCCGCGGCCCCTCCACCGCTCGGGCACCGTCGCGGCCGACGGCTTCCCCGAGGACGAGGCGTAGAAAGCTGGCCTACTCGCGAACGGGGATGGTCGGCACCGGCAGGTGGTCCGGGGAGCGGTTCGGGTCGACGATTGCCCGGGCCGGATGGCCCGGGGGACTCGTGAGCCCGTGCATCTTCGCGATCAGGTCGAGGAAGCCGACGAAGCCCCGGAACGCGCCGCGGTAGAGCCGGGTGTGGTTCCCCTCCCAGTCGAAGAAGTCGTCCATCATCGACTTCGACTGGCGCAGCCCGTGCGTGAGGGCGCGCTTCAGGAGCTCCTGCTGAAGCGGGCCCAGCCGGTCCCGGCGGAACCAGTCCCGCGTCTTGAGATGCCCGAGCGGGACGAAGAACATCGGCACGAGAAGCGCCTTGAAGTCCCAGAGGTCGTCGATGAGGTCGAGCGTCCTCTGAACGTCGTCCTCCGTCTCCTGGGGGAGCCCGACGATGAACGTGCACGCCGGATAGACGTGGTTGTCGTTCATCAGCCCCGCCGACTGGACGACCAACTCGGGCCACTGGGACGCTTTGAACGGTGCGACCTTGCCCGGCATCGCCGCCGTGATCATCCGGGGCGAACCGGTCTCGACACCGACCTCCACACCCCACCACTTCTGCTTCTCGTCGAGAAGGACCTCGGCGCACTTCGAGAGGAGCTTCGGCTTCGTCATCAGGGAGGCGACGGCCACGTGGCTCCACCCGACCTGCTCGTAGTAGCGCTTGGCGAGCTTGAGGAGCGGGATCAGCTTCTCCTCGTGGGGCATGATGTTCGGACTGCCGTAGAAGTAGACGTCATCGGAGTGGAGGATTCCCTTACGCACCCCGATCTGGGCGTTGACCTTGAGCTCCTCCTCGATCTTCTCGAGCGGGTACCAGCGGGTCGGGCGCGTGGTGACCGAGCAGAACGAGCAGCCGCGGCAGCAACCCCGTCCGAGCTCCACCAGGCCGTTCACGCTCGGATAGTGGATGGACGAAATCTGCTCGACCTTCGGGGCCTCCTTCGGAGTGAGCACTACGTGAGGCGGTAGGAACTCGTCGCGCAGGGCCTTCCCCACGATCTCCCGAACGAAGAGGTCCGCTTCCCCTTCGACGACGGTGTCGATGCCGCCGATGGAATCGACGAATTCCTGGATCCAAGGAAGCTTCATCCGAGTCGCCGGGGAGAGCTGCCACGCGCACGGACCCCCCGCGATGATCTTGAGACCGCGTTTCCGGGCCTCGACGACGGCGGGCTGAGTCAGCATCCGCTTGAAATTGACGCAGTTGAGCGTCTCCTTACGCATCACCCCACCAAACGTCGAACTGGGAGGGTTGAGGCCGAAGTAGTCGTGGCCCGAGATGAGAAGCACCTTCGCCTCCCCGGGCATGTATCGGTCCAGGTAGCTCGGGTGAACGATTCGGGCGTCGAAGCCCCCGTCGATCAAGGACGCTTCGATTTTCCGCATCCCATAGGGCGCCTGACGGGGGTACCCGTGTTCATCGACGGGCATCTCGGGAAAGAAGAGGCGCTTGTAGGCGCTCTCGGGAAGCACGTACGCCGGGGTGGTCGTTCCGAATCCGAGGAACTCCTTCCCGTGGTGGTTGCTCATCATCGTCCAGTCGCAGGTGATGACGACTTCCGGCATTCAGGACCTCCTCCCAGGGGGTAGGACGGGTCCTATCCACGAATAACCCCTTCTTATGCGTATCGACGCGCCCGGAGCGACATCCCGACGCGCCCTCCGATACGGTCCGAGCTGTCCGGAACCGCTAGTTCAGGTCCGCCTCATCATCGTCCCGCGGGACGATGTCATCGAGGGGGTCGCTGGCTTCCTCGTTCGATTCCTCGACGTCGCTCGACTCTCGGAACGCGGGGTCACGCTGCATCAGGTGGACCCGCACACAGTCGCGGTGCGCCGGATTACCGTTCCATGAGCTCGTCTCGTTCGGGTCGCCGAGGGGCTCCTTACAGAGCCAGCAGACCTCGGGCGGGGGGCTGATCCAAGCGATACGTCGGGGGGGAGAGTCCATCGGACCTGCCGCGCCCATGGCCCCGGGAGGTCATCTACCTTTCCGGAACCGCCTGTTCGGGGCCTCGGCAAAGGCCCTTAATCTTCGCCCCCGTCGACCCTCCGTGGACACGCTCACGGAGATCCGCCGCCGCCGCGTCGCCCTCGGCGTGTCGCTCGGGGAGCTCGCCCGCGCGATCGGGCGGAGCGATGCCACTCTTTCGCGGATCGAGAGGGGCCAGATCCGACCCTCGTACGAGCTCGTCCAGCGGATTCTGGCCTATCTCGAGACCCAGGAGGGTCTCACCGCTCCCCGCCTCACCGTCGGGGAGCTGATGCACCGACCGCTCGTCACGGTGGATTCGAGGGCCGCGCTCGCTACCGCTGCCCAACGAATGGAAGGCGGGGCGTATTCCCAGCTTCCGGTCGTCGACGACGGGCGGGTGGTCGGCTCACTCTCCGAATCGGCGCTCCTGCGAGCCCTCGCCCAGACCAACGCTGTGCGGGTGAGGGTCCGGGACGTCCTCGAGCCTCCGTATCCCGTCCTCGACGAGGGATTCCCGGCGGAGCTCCTGCCCCCGCTCTTCGGTCGGTATCCCGCGATTCTCGTCACTCGGCACGGTCAGCTCGAAGGGATCGTTACCAAGGCGGACCTCATCCGGGGACTTCGGGGAACATCGCTCCGGCGCAGCACCACGGGCTAGCGCTCGGCGTTCGCAATCCGAACCGCTCCGAGCGTCGCCCGGGCCAAGAGCTGCGCCGCGAGCGATCCGAGATAGTCGGCGGTCTCACCGGGCCTTCCCTCCCGGGGGGCCGGACCCGCGTTGCCGGTGGACGCGCCGAACAGAACGTCCCCGTCGGTCGCGCTGTGGAACGGAGTGACCACCGAACCGAGACCGGCGTGCGACATGGCGACGACCCGAGCGAGCGCCGGACGTTCGATTGCGAGGTCGGTCACCACCAGCCCGAGCACGGTGCTCGCGGGAGTCCGGGTGTGCGCCATCGCCGGTTCGGGGGCCACGACCCGGCCCTGCTCGTCCCGGGCTCCGGCCACGAAGCGACCCGTGCTCGGGTCGCGAATCGCCCCGAAGGAGTTCACCACCACAAGCACGCCGACCGAGCCCCGACGGCCCAGCCGGGCCGCCGCCGTCCCGACCCCGCCGTGCATCGCTCGTTGCCGCCCCAAGTATTTCCCGACCGTCGCTCCGGCACCCGCCCCGACCCGCCCGACGGGGATGTCGTCCCGGACCGCCCGGCGAGCCGCTTCGTAGCCTAAGGGAAGATAGTCGGGAATCGTGGTGGACGCCCGAGGGAGGTCGAAGAGCGCCGCCCCCGAAACTGGCGCGACCATGTTCGGGTTGCGGAACACCCGGTGCCCTCGACCCAGCTCGAGGACCCGAAGGCGGACGCCGCGTGCGGCATCCAGGCCGAAGAGACTTCCCCCCGAAAAGAACAGGGCCCAGCGGCGGCCGAACGTGGCGTCGAGCGACAGGGAGGCGATGTCGTAGGTCGCCGAAGCGCCGCCCCGGACCTCAACCACGGTCGGGGTGGCTGCATCGAAGAGCACCGCAGTCACGCCGCTCGAGCCTTCCGGATTCTCCGCGTGGCCGACGCAGAGGCCCCCGACCTCAGTGAGGTCGACGTGCCGTTCGGTCACGGCCAGGGGATGAGCTCCGCGGAAAAAGCGATTCCGACGATTCGCGCGATGGACTCTTGTAGGGGGCGGGAGTCAGCGCTAGCCCGATGGCCCCGGCTCGAACGCGCTCCGCTGCTGAGCCCGCGGCGCCCAAGGGATTCCGAGTCTCCCGCGACCTTCCCCCGGGGCGGCACCCGCTCCTCGCCGCGTTCCCCGGCCTCGACCAGCTCGCGACCGCGGAGAGGCTGCAGCCGGACGCGACCGCCCGGTTGAAGCTGTTCGATGGGACCTGCGTCCAAGTGGTCGACGAGGACCTTTGGATGTACGTGGCCCCATGGGACATGCCCACGGGAGCACGCCGCCGCTGGAACCCGGTGGTTTCGCCGGGCTCCGACTGCATCGTCATCGGGCGCGGCCACCTGGCCGAAAGCCCGACGATGATGTTGTTCATGGACATCTTCCACGAGCTCTGCCACGTGATCCAGCGGCACGGGGGGGCGGAGCTGTGGCCGCCGGGCGTGAGTTACGTGGGTCGATGGACTGAGGTAGAAGCGTACCGCTTCGTCGTCCAGGAGGCCCGCCGCCTCGGCGCGTCGGACGCGTATCTCCGGGACTACCTGCGCGTCGAGTGGATCTCCGAGGACGAGCACCGCCAACTTCTCGAGAGCCTCGAAGTCCCTCCCGCTTAGCTCTCGACGGGTCGCCGAGTTGAGGCGACCGGACCGGCCGAGCCAGCCTCGACCCACTGCGTGACGAACCGACTCTTTATCCACCCCGACCCCGAATCGAACGGTTCACTGGGGGCACGACTCACGTCAATGGACATCAAGGTCCGTCCCGTGCTCCGGCCATCGACCAACGACCTCTGGTTCCTCTCGTACCTTCCGCTGGCCGTCTCGGACGGTATCGCGACGCCGCTCATTCCCCTCCTCGCGCTGCAGCATTTCGGCGCCAGCGCGTTCGTCGTCACGATCATCATCGCCGCGAGCGCGATGAGCCAAGTCCCGTTCACCATCCTCTGGGGGAACCTCTCCGACCGAGTTGCGCACCGCAAGTACTTCCTCGTGGGCTCGTTCCTCGCGACCGGGGTCAGCATCGTTCTCATCGCGCTCGCGACCAATCTGATCACATTCTTCTGGCTCAACGTCGTCGAGGGGCTGGCTTCGGCCGCGAGCGCCCCGATCGGGACGATGCTCCTGCTCGAGACGCGGCACAAACGCTGGTGGCCCCAGGACATCGGACTGTTCGGTCTGATCTCGGGCCTCGGCACGACGGCCGGCCTCGCGATCGGGTTTGTGTGGCTGTTCGTGATCGGTTACTCGCAGCCGGCGATCGAGGCCATGACCGCGCTCCTCCTCGTGTCCGGAGCGCTCGCGTTGGTCTCCGCGGTGATCGCCTGGGCGTGGATCGAGGAACCGGCGGCGCGGGTCGAACGGAAGACCGTCTCGGGTCTGCTCAACTTCAACCGTGGGGTGGGCGAGCGGATCCGCCACGTGCGGGCGCGATTCCTCGGCCTCGTCGACCTGACCCGCTCCACGGCGGAACGTCTGCCGGGTCGCGAGTATCTCTTCCTCGCCGCTCTCGGGGTGATGAGCGTCGGGTTCGACATCTTCTACGGTCCGTTCCCGGTGTTCCTCTGGCAGAATGCCCGTTTCTCGGATGCCGGGGTTTTCATCGTCTACCTCGGCTCGTCGGCCGCGTCCACCGCGTTGTTCTTTCACTCGGGCAAGGCGGTCGACGCCCACTCACCGAAGACGGTGTTCCTGCAGTCCCTCGGGGGCCGTGTCCTCCTGATGCTCCTGTTTCTGTGGGGACCGCTCTACGTCCTGTTCGGCCTTGGGTCGCCCGCCCTCCTCGCTTGGCTCACGCTCTTGAATGCGCTGATGGGGGTCACCTGGGCGTTCATCAGCACCGCGAGCACCTTGTTCCTCGTGCGACTGGTGGGACGGTCCGCTCGGGGCCGGGCGCTGGGGCTCTACAACGCAATTGCGGGCGCCGGAAGCCTCATCGGGACGCTCCTCGGGGGCTGGCTCTACGCGTCCTTCGGTGTCCACCTCGCCTACTCCATCGCGTCGGTCACCGTGGTGGCCGGCGGCGCGCTCCTCCTGCCGATCCCCTACCATCTCTTCCAGCTCTCGCACGCGAGCACGCGGCACCGTCACCGGTTCGCGCGCAGCGCCCGCGCCACGACCGCCCCGGCGTCGCGTCCGGGCGGGGTCCGGCGATAGCGAGGCCTCAGCCGAACATCTCCCACGTGAGCGTTCGGATGACGTATCCCAGCGCGAGGTGAGCGAGGAACACCTCGAGCGCCGGAGGGTACTGGTCGATCACGCAGGAACGGAATCCGAGCTGACCGACTCCGACCGGTTCGGCCCCGCGCAACACGGCGAATCGGCCGGTGAGCCGCTCGTTGATCGTGTACTCGACGCCCGCGTAGACGATCGTCATCGGGCCAAACGTGGTCGACCGCGTCTTCCACAGGTCTTCGCCCACTTGGATCCGGATCTCATCCGCTTTCGCGCGATAGGAGACGATCGACCGACCATCGGTCGCCGGACGGGGCCGGTCGAGCACGTACTCGGTCGAGAACAGCGCGGCGAGCTTCGGCCCTAGGCCGGGAGCTTCGGACTCAATCGGACGGCCGGTCCACGTCTCGACTCCGACCTCGACCTCAATCACGTTCTTGAGAACGCGCGCCGTCGCCCGAATCATCCGCCGCTCGACGGAGTACCGGGCATCAGGTAATAATGGCGCCACCGGTCGGCGGGGCGTGACGCTCCTAGGTCCTTGTCCGCCCCGCCTCGACCGGGAGTTTGGGATGGAGTTCTACGGAACTTCCACCCCCGGGGTCGCCGGGCGAGTGAAGTCGTCGCCCGAGGGATTCCGCGTCTCGGAAATCTCGAACTATCCGATGCCGGACCCCGAGGGCGCGTACACGGTCCTTAGGGTCGAGAGCCGCGACTGGGAACAGCACGAGCTGGGACAGGCGATCGCCCGCCGACTCGCTCTCCCGGCCGCCTCGGTGCAGTGGGCCGGCACGAAGGACCGGCGCGCGGTGGCCGACCGCCTGTTGTCCTACCGGGGGCCCCCCCCCGCGACCGACTTGGGCCTTCCCCGCGTCACGGTGCGCGAAGCCTACACCGCGCGCGACGGGTTGGTGCTCGGTCGACACTTCGGCAACGCGTTCGAGATTCGAGTCGACGAACTTCCGGTGCCGGTCCCGGAGGCGCTCGCCCGGTTTCGCGCGACGGAGGACGAGCTTCGGGCGCTCGGACGGTGGCCGAATTTCTTCGGGCCCCAGCGGTTCGGCGAAGTGCGCCCGGTGACCCACGAGGTCGGCCGTTGGCTCGTACGGGGGGACCTCGCGGGGGCGGTCGAAACGTACCTCGTCGCGCGCTCGCGCGGAACCCCCGACCGTCCCGGGGATGCCGCCCGGGCGACGTACGGCGAGACCCACGATGCGCCCCGCGCGCTTCGGGAGTTCCCGACGCAATACCGATTCGAGCGGTCGATCCTCGAGAGGCTTGCGAAGGGAGACCCTCCCGAGCGGGCGTTCCGGGCCCTCGGCCGGGAGCTTCGCCTATTGTTCGTCCACGCGTACCAGGCGCTCTTGTTCAACCGGTGGCTCAGTCGTCGCGTCGCCACGGGGCTGCCGGTCGACCGGCCCGTGCCCGGGGACCATCTGTTGCGCATCGGACGTGACGGAACGGTGCGGAGCCAGGAGGGAATCCCCGTGACCGACGACAATCTCACCGAGTGCACCGACCTCGTGGCGCGGGGTGGGGCGTGGGTCGCCGGTCCGCTGGTCGGTTACGAGACCCCGGACCCTGGAGGCCCGGTCGGCGAACTGCTTGCTGCGTTGCTCGACGAGGAAGGGGTGCGGCGAGAGATGTTCCGCGTCCCGGCTTGTCCGGACGTCGCGAGCAAGGGGGCTTGGCGGCCGGCGGTTCTACCGATTCCTCCGGTCGGACTCACCCCGGCGGAACCCGACGGGGTCTGGTTCCGATTTGCCCTGCCGAAAGGCGCGTACGCGACCGTCTTCCTCCGAGAGTTTCTGAAAAGTGGCTCAGAGTCGGCGTAAGGCCGCTCCTCCAGACGAGGCTACTAATAGTCGACGGCCGGCTCCGACCGCCGACGACGGTAGTCGACATGCCCGGCGAATCCCCCCGACCGTTCCTCGTTCCGTTGCGTACTCCCGGGCCCTCGCCGCTGCCCGACCTTCCGGAAGGGTCGACGCGGGTTCCGACCGGGGTCCCGGACTTCGATTACTTGACGGGCGGGATTCCCGTGGGGTCGGTGATCCTCCTGTTTGGGGAGGCGGGCGCCGGCCACCAGGAGTTCTCCCTCACCTCCGCGGTGCATCTCATGCTCCACTACGACGACCCCACGCTCCACCAGTTCTACCTCGGGAACGCCAAGGGTCCGTTCGTCTACCCTCGGGGAATCGCGTACGTCAGCACGAGCCGCTCCCGCGAGCAGGTGATCACGGAGCTTCACGGAGCGTTCGACGCGACGTACGCGGAAGTGCTCTCCCGGCACATCAACTTCCACGACCTGTCGCCCGCCTACTTCCAGGACACGGTCGTTCCGTCGTCCTGGGCCTCGTTGTCGAGTCCCCTCCTCTCGGGCGCCCCCGTGAGCGCGGCCCCGGACGACGGGGGGCCGCTGAGGACCCTGGCCGACGCGGTCGACCAGGACGGCCGGCAGAACCTGGTGATCGTCGACTCGCTCACCGACCTTCTCGTGCGGCGCGGGGTCGACGCCAACGATATCGTGACCCTCCTGAAGGGGCTGCGCCGGCGCGCGAAGGTGTGGGACGGGGTGGTCTATCTCCTTCTCTCGAAGGGCGTCGCGCCCGAGGCGGTGGAGCAGGCCGTGATCGACTCGGTCGACGGGGTCCTCCACTTCAGCTGGGTCGCGAGCCCTAGCCAGTCGCACCGTCAGCGCGCGATGGTCATCGAGAAGTTCATGCCGATTCTCGCGCGACTCCCCGTGGAGTACCAGGGCCGGTTCATGATCCGCGTGAACGCCGCGAGCGGGCTGGTGACGACGCAATATGAGCGGGTCTGAGAAGGAACGGCCTCGGGTGCCGACCGGTATCAGCGGGCTCGACGAGATGCTCGGGGGCGGCTTTCCCTCCGGGCACGTCGTGCTCGTCACCGGACTTCCCGGGACCGGAAAGACGTGCTTCGGGCTCCAGTTCCTGATGGCCGGCGTCGCCGCCGGGGAAAGAGGCGTGTTCCTTTCGCTCGAGGAGGACGTCGCGCCTCTCCTCGAGAGTGCCCGACAGTTCCGTTGGCCGGTCGACGCCGCCGTCAACGGCGGTACCCTCAAGGTGCTGCGGATCGACCCGAAGGAGACGCGGCAGAGCCTCCATCGGATCCAAGGCGAGCTCGGCAAGGAGCTCATGAGCCTCGGCGCCAAGCGCATCGTGGTCGACTCCGTCTCGTTGCTCAACATGCTGAGCGACGACGAATCCGGCCGTCGCGCTACCCTGTTCGCCTTGGCGGCCGCGTGCCGGGAGGCCGGGGCGACGACGGTGCTCACGGCCGAAGCGGACCCCCTCCATCCCGAGGTGAGCCGGGACGGCTTGAGCGAATACGTCGCGGACGGGGTGCTCCTCTTGGGGTACCGGACCGGCGCCGACGGCCACCGCGTGGGCCTCTCGCTCCGCGTGCTCAAGATGCGGCGCACCGCGCACGTCCGGTCCGTCCAACCGTATACGATCGGGCCGAACGGGATCTCCGTCGACGCCAAGGCGGTGGATTTCGGCGGCTCGTAGCCCGCGGACCTGTCTCACGACCCCTCCACGGTGCCTAGATTAGGACCCCACGTCGTTCCGGAGCCGGACCGCCCCCGATGACCGGCCCCGGAGATACCGACCTCTCCCCCGACCGGGCGATGCTGCCCGGTCTCTCGCCCCGCGAATCCCCCGCATCACACTGGGTGCTCTACATCGACCTCGACGCGTTCTACGTGTCGTGCGAGCTCCGCGACCGCCCCGAGCTCCGGGGCCGGCCGGTGATCGTGGGTCCGCCCCCGGCCGAAGGGCCGACCCGGGGCGTGGTGCTCTCCGCCAGCTACGAGGCCCGACCGTCGGGCGTGCGGAGCGCGATGCCGGTCGCCATTGCGGCCCGCCTCTGCCCGGACGCGGTCTGGATCCCTCCGGATTTCGCGAAGTACGAGCTCAACTCGCGAGCGGTCCGCACGCTGTTGCGGCGTCATTCCTCGACCGTGATTCCGTACAGCATCGACGAGGCGGCGGTCATTGTCGAGGAGATGGATCCTGCGGCGGCGAGGCGCCTCGCCGAAACGATCCAGCGGGAACTGCGCGACGAGCTTGAGCTCCCGGCGTCCATCGGCGTCGCGCGCTCACGGGCGATCGCGAAGATCGCCACCGACCGGGCGAAGCCCGCCGGGATCCGCGTCGTCCACGACGGGGAGGAGTCCGGATTCCTCGCTCCGCTACCAGCCCGCGCGATTCCCGGAGTCGGTCCGAAGACCGAGGAGATCCTGCATCGGCTAGGCATCGAGACGATCGGCGACCTCGCCCAGCGTAAGCCGTCCGAGTTGGCGCGCTCGCTCGGGTCGTTCGGCGCGGAACTCGTCGCGCTCGCCCGAGGCGAGCCGCGGGAAGCGCCCGAGGAGTCCGAGGAACCGCGATCGAGGTCGACCGACCACACGTTCGCCCGGGACGTCGACCGGTGGGAGGAAGTCGATGCCACCGTTCGTTCCCTCGCGAACGACCTCGCGGAGTCCCTCGACCGGGAGAACTTGCGCTACGGCACGGTGGGCGTGGCCTACCGATGGGCCGACTTCTCCCGGTCCCAGCGGAGCCGCTCCCTCGGCGCCGCGCGCGAAGGGGCCCAACCGCTGGCCGAAATGGCGCTTCGGCTCGCACGCGAGCTGTGGGACTCCGAACGCGCCGCAAGGGGGAGGCCGATTCGCACGGTCTCGGTCCGTACCGAACGTCTCCTCCCGCGCACCCAGCGGCAGGTGTTCCTGGACGAATTCCGCTGAGCTCCCGCCGGGCGGCGTTAAGTACGGGCCGCCGGCTCGGCCCTCGGTTCGGGAGCTAGCGTGACCGGGACCCAAACCTCGCTTACCCCGTCGGACGTGGGCCGCGAGGCTCAGGAGCTGCTCGCGCCGGACTCGCGACTCGGCATTCCCCTTCCGGCGTACCACGGTCGCTCGCTCGCCAATCTCGCGGCCGGCCTCGCTCGGTCGCTGGGCCGGCCCGCGTCGGACCCATCTCCACTTCCCGGCCTCGTTCCGGAGCTCGACCCGCTGGAAGGCGAGACTCTCGATGGCCCGGTGGTCGTGCTGCTCTTGGACGGACTCGGTTGGTTGGCGTTGCGGTCATCGGCGGCCAAGACCCCGGGCGGAACGGCGGCACGATGGAGCTCGCGCGCTCGGCCTCTGACGTCCGTCTTTCCAACAACGACGACCGTTGCGCTGACCAGTCTATCGACCGGCGCCGCGCCGAGCCAACACGGCGTGGTCGGCCACCGGGTCTACCTGCCCCGATTCAACTCGGTCGTGGAGATGCTCCGGATGAGCCCCTTGGGTGTGACCGCGGCCGAGACCCTGGTCGATCCGGACTGGTCCCCCTCGATGGTCTCCGGCGTGCCCAGCATGTTCCGCCGCGGAGTGGAGGCGGTCGCCCTTTCGCGCGACCGGTACGCGGGCAGCGGGTTCACTCGACTGCTGTACGACGGGGCGGCGTTCGTCGCGTACGCCACGGCGAGCGACTTTGCGTTGGCGTTGCTCGGGTTGCTCGAGCGTCCGGAGCCACCGCCGCTGGTCTTCGCGTATTGGGACGACCTGGACGTAGGACAGCATCTGCGCGGTCCATTGCCCGAGCTCGTCGACCTCGAGCTCGACCGGGTCGACGCGCTGATCACCTTCGTGGCCCGACACCTCGACCCGAATCGCGCGCGCCGAACCCGCTTGGTTATCACGGGCGACCATGGGCAGGTGCCGATGGCGCCCGAACGGCAACTCGTGGCGGACCAGGATGGTGAGCTGTTGAGCCATCTCGTCCGGCCGCCTTCGGGTGACCGACGGGCCACGTTCTTCGCGGCGCGACCCGGACATCATGAGGCTCTTCGAGATGCGCTCGAGGCGCGGCGTGTCCCGGGGACCCAGCTTCTCGAGATGCCGCGGGCGCTCGAAGGAGGCCTCTTCGGTCCAGCACCGTACCACCCCGAGCTGCCGGAACGCCTCGGAGACTACCTCATGCTCTCCCCCAGCCCGGGCGGCGTGAGCTACACCGCTCCGGGGAGCCGGGGTCATCGCAACCCGATGCGGGGAGCTCACGGCGGTCTCGAACCCGAGGAACTACTGGTCCCGTTGATCTCGGGATCCCTCGGCGAGCTCGCCACGCCGCCTTCACGTTCGGCTCATCTACCCGAAGAAGCTCGGGAGGGCGCATGACCGCGCCCGAGTTCCGCACCGACCCGATCACCGGGCGAGTGGCCATCCTCGTACCCGGACGCAGCGCGCGGCCGAACGAGCATGCCATCGCACCCCCCAGCGAATCGACGGACCCGAACTGTCCGTTCTGTGAAGGCAATGAGGGGAAGACCCCGGCCGAACTGTCCGTGGTCGCGCCGGCCGGTCGGGCGCCGAATTCCCCCGGCTGGCACGTGCGGGTGATCCCGAACCGGTTTCCGACGGTCGCCGCGGACATCGAGCCGCGTTCGGCCACGGGCCCACGGCTGCTGCAGTCGCCGGCGTTCGGTTACCATGAGGTCGTGATCGAGAGCCCGAACCACTCCCCGTCCCTCGGTTTCCTTCCCTCCGAGCAGGCCGCCCGCGTGATGCGAACCTGCCGCGACCGGGTCCGCGAACTCTCCGGACGGCCCCACGTCGGGACGGTGACGCTGTTCGAGAACACCGGACCCGAGTCGGGCGGGTCGCTCTGGCACCCCCACGCGCAGCTCGTGACGGTCCCAGAACTCTCGCCTGCGCTTCGGGAAGAGCTCGATGGAGCGGGGTCGTATCGGACCCGAACGGGGTGCCGCTGCGCCTTCGAAGCTGTGCTTGCGCAGGAGCTTCGACCCGGCGACCGTCAGGTATTTGCGTCGGATGCCTTCGTGGGCTATGCACCGTTCGCATCCTCTGTTCCGTACGAGGTCCGCGTGGTCCCGACGCGACACCTGCGCTCCTTCGGGGAGATGACGGACGAGGAAGCGGAGATGCTCGCGGCCGACCTCTCGGCCCTCCTCCGAGCATTCCTTTCGGTCCTACCGGGGGCCTCCTACAACTACGTCGTGCGCTCGCCCGGTCTCACTTCCCACGGGACCGAGTCGTACCACTGGCATCTCGATTTACTACCGAGGTTGATCCGACCCGACGGTTTCGACCTCGGCTCGGGGTACTCCGTGAATACCGTTCTCCCCGAGGTGGCCGCCGACGCCCTGAGGGCGGCGCTGGCCGCAAAACGCTAATGACCGAGGACCCGTCCGACCGATCGTGACCGAGCTCCGCGAACCGATCGTCTCGCTCCTCGGGCACGTCGACCACGGCAAGACGACGCTGCTCGACCGGATTGCCGGCAGCGTTCGCGCGGCGAAGGAGCCCGGGGGGATCACGCAGCACATCGGTGCGATCGAGGTGACCGGAGCCACGGTCCGGCACCTGTGCGAAGCGGTGTTGCGCACCGAGCAACTTCGACTTCCCGGGCTCCTCTTCGTCGACACCCCCGGCCATCGCTCGTTCGAGACCCTTCGGCGTCGAGGAGGCGCGCTGGCCGACCTCGCCGTGCTCGTGGTCGATGTTCGCGAGGGCGTGATGCCGCAGACCCGCGAATCCGTGCAGATCCTGCGGCGCGAGAAGACCCCGTTCGCGGTGGCGTTGACGAAGATCGACCTGCTCGCCGGCTGGCGGAAACCGACCGGCCCCACTCCTCTCCTCGACGCGATTCGAAAGTCCGCACCCGACTTCCAGAAGCTCCTCGACCAGCGGGTCTATTCGGTCGCCGAGGAGCTCGACCAGCTCGGGTTCAGCGCCGAGCGTTTCGACCGAGTGAGCGACTTCACGCGGAACGTCGGCATCGTTCCGGTCTCGGCGAAGACCGGAATCGGCGTTCCCGAGCTGATCGCGCTGCTCGTGGGTCTCTCCCAAAGGTTCCTCGAACAGGAGCTCGAGCTCATCACGGCCGGAGGCGAAGCCACCATCCTCGAGCGCAGCGACCAGAAGGGCGTCGGTCCCGTCGGCAACGTGATCATCTACCGCGGCCGGCTCAAGGTCGGCGACGAGATCGTCGCCACCGGCCGGGAGGCGCCGTTCGCGACCCGAATTCGCGGAATCTACCGGCCGGTTCCTCTCAAGGAGGGCCGCGCCTCGAAGCAGCTCCGGCTCGATTCGCTCGCCGAAGTGCAAGCCGCCGCCGGTGTCTACCTCGCCGCGCCGGGGATCGAGGACGCGATGCCGGGGGGTCTCCTCAAGGTCGTCCGGAGCGAGGAAGAGAAGGCCCACGTGCAGGAGGAGCTCGCCCGGGAGAGTCAGCCGGTCACCGAGGTCGCCCTGACGGGAGTCGCGATCTACGCCGACACCTTGGGCGGACTCGAGGCGCTCGCGTTCGAGTGCCGGGAGCACAGTATCCCGGTGCACGAGGCCGGGGTCGGTCCCGTCGGACGCCCCACCGTGATGCGGATGGCGACCGTGAAGGACCCGACGCACCGGGCGGTGCTCGCGTTCGCGGTGCCGATTCTCCCGGACGCGGTTCCCGAAGGCGAAGCCTCCGAGGTCCGAATCTTCCGTGCCGAAGTGATGTATCGTCTGATCGAGGAGTACGACGCGTGGCGCACCGAGCGTAAGCGTGAGCTCGAGGTCCAGCGGCGGCTCGAGCACGTGCATCCGGCGAAGCTCGAGGTCTTGCCCGGCTTCGTGTTTCGAGCGTCCAAGCCGGCGATCGTCGGGGTCCGGGTGCGCGGTGGCACGCTGCGGCCGGGGGTCCGTCTGATGCACATCGACGGGTCCGAGGTTGGCGTGCTGAAGTCCCTCCAGAAAGAAGGGGAACCGGTGACCCAGGCCGAGGAGAACGAGGAGCTGGCCGCCTCGATCGATGGTGCGGTCATGGGCCGGAACTTGAAGGAGGGCGACGTTCTGATCGTCGTCCTCTCCGAGAGCGCCGCCCGGGCCCTTCGGGGCCAGCCGCTCTCGCCTTCCGAGCAAGCGATCCTCGACGAGGTCGTGCGGCTGCACCGGGCGGGCCACCCGTTCTGGGGTCAGTGAGCGAAGGGTGACCGTCCTCCGCCTAGGGCGGCGGAGGGATTTCGTCCGGAGGGTCCGGAGGGGGTCGAAGGCGCATCGTCGACCCGGGAGGGTCCCGATAGACTCCGCCCGGTAGGAACAGTCCGAGGAACAGCGCGATCCCTCCCATCGCGAGCAGCACCACACCTCCGAGGGCGATCAAGCCCCAGGCCCAGGGCGGAAGGGGCGAGCCCGGTGTGTATCCCACCGAAACTGTCCCGGTGAATTCGAGCGTGACGGTTCCCGGGTTCGCGACCACCAGGATGAAGGCTGACGCGTTCGCCGAAGTACCGGACTCCTTCCCCGACAGTGCCTGGGTCCAGGTGAACAGCGGAGGCCCAATCGGACACACGCCAAGCGAACTATTGCACGGGCCGGCGGGTGTCAGCGACACGTTGGCCGGGGCGTTCGTCGACCAGACGAGGCTGATCGACGCGGAGGAGGTCGTAGAACGAGCGATCACTTCCGGCCAGGAGACGTGCCCCGGGATGTCCGGATTGTCGAACGACAGTCGCGTGGTCGAGGCCGGGCCGCCCGAGATGACGAAGAGGGTGAAGAAGAGGCCGCCCCCAATTACGGCGAGGGCCGCTCCAACGACGACGAGCCCGGTGCGCACGCGGAACGGAAGGTGGACCTCCCAATAGTCTTACGGTGCGCCGAGGCAACCAGCACGAGCGGAGTAACGGCGTATATACTAGCATCCCGTTCGTGCTATACTGTGACAGACGCCGGGTACCGACTCGCATCTGCCCCCGACGCTCCGCCGAGCTGCCCCCTCTGCGGCAGCTCGCACCGGATCGTCGACCCGGTGCGCTGCGAGACCCACTGCGCCGAGTGCGGTCTCGTTTTCGACGGCACGCCGATCGTCGCCACCGCTCCGCCCCCTGCGGAGGCTGCGGCCTCGGAAGGTAGCGGTCGGGGGATTGGTCCCTTCGTGCCTCCCGGAGGTGCTCGACGCACCCTCGGATCGACGCTTTCGCTCGCCCGGGATGGGCAAGGAAAGCGTCTCGGCTGGCATCGCCGCTACGAATTTCAGCACCTCAAACGCGTGATGCAACGCCAGACCTCGCGGACGATCGATGGCCCGCTCGACCGGAGCGCCGCGCGTGGCGAGATCCAGACCGCGGGCGAGACGCTGGGCCTGCCCGCCGTCGTCCTCGCCGAAGCGGAACACGTCTATCGCGAGTCGAAGGTCCGTGGTCTCCTCCGGGGACGAAGCGTGCCCGCGAGCGTCGGAGCCTGTCTCTACGCGGCGTGCCGTCGGTTTTCCATCCCCCGAACCCTTGGCGAGGTCGCGAACTCGGTCGGTGCGCGAAGGTCCGACGTCGGCCGGACCTTCAAGGTCGTACAGCGGGGGTCGGGTGTGCCCGTCCCCGGGGTCGGCACGAAGGCGTTCCTCACGCGCTACGCCCAGGAGCTCGCGCTATCGCCTCGGGTCCGCTCCACGGTCGAGGTAATGCTGGACCAGGCGCGGGAAGACCCCGAACTGTCCGGCCTCAGCCCCCACGGTCTCGTCGCGGCGCTCATCTACATCGCCGCCGAGCAGAACGGCGAGCACCGTTCCCGGGCTCAGGTCGCGCGCGTCAGCTCCGTGACCGAGGTCACCTTGCGGTCCACGAGCCGTCTTGTCGAAAAGGTCTGGGGTCGCGCCGGCGCCGCGCACGACGCCCCGTAGGCGTTCGCTCCGCTCGTCGGACCTACTTCAGCAAGTAGTAGCCCGCCGCCTTCTCGCGCACCTTGCGACGCGCCCAACCCTTCGTCTGGAGCTCTTGGAGCGCGTTCATCACCATGGTCTTCGGCAGTCGCGCGGACTGCGTGACCCGCTCGGCGGTGCCCATCTTATCCTCGGAAAGCATCGCGAGCTCCTTCATCGCCTTGTAGACTTTCACCGCATTGGGAGAAACCTCATCCTCGATCGCCACGGGAACCCCTCCCCTTCGGCGACTCCGCCGGGAAGATAATGCTGGCGGACCCGGCGGTCCCCAGCCCCGATGCCTTTTTTTCGCGGACCGGCTAGGGCGGCTCCTGCCGATGTCCCCCGAACGTGCCCATGTCGTGTGGAGCGACCGGTTCCTCGACTACGATTTCGGTCCCCACCACCCGTTCACCGAGCGCAGTCGTGGGCTCGCCGTCCGGCTGCTCGAGACCTCTCTCACCGAGGCGCCCCCGGGAACGGTCGGCTGGACGCGCACGGGAAAGGTCGCCGACCGGGCGACGCTCGGCAGCTTCCATCGACCGGAGTACCTCGAATTCGTGGAGAGCGCGAGCGGTCTCGCCAAGGAAGTACTCCTCGACTCCGGCGACACGCCATCCTTCCCCGGCTGCTACGAGGCGTCGGCGCGCTTGGTGCAGGGCGCAGTGGATGCTCTCGACTACACCCTCGAGCACCTCCGCCCTGCCTACCATCCGGGCGGGGGACTCCACCACGCACATCCGAACCGCGCGAGCGGATTTTGCATCTTCAACGACGTGGCGATCGCCGTCGCGCGCGCGGTCGAGAAGGGTCACCGCGTGGCGTACATCGACATCGACGCCCACCATGGCGACGGGGTGATGTACGGATTCTACGACTCGGGCCGAGTCCTCGACATCGACTTCCACCAGGACGGACGCACCCTATTCCCGGGGACCGGCTTTCCGCACGAGGTCGGACGTGGGGACGGGGCCGGCCTCAAGGCGAACCTTCCGTTCCCACCGGGCGCGGGTGACGAGGCGCTGTTGCCCTCCTTCGATCGTGTGGTGCCCGCCCTTCTCCGTCAGTTCCGCCCCGATGTGATCATCCTCCAACATGGGGTCGACGGCCATTACGGGGACCAGATCGCGCACCTCCAGTACTCCCCCCGCGCCTACGCCGAGGTGGACCGGAGGGTCCTCGCGCTCGCACGTGAGCTGACCCATAACCGCCTCCTTGTCACCGGGGGCGGGGGTTATCGGGCGGAGTCGGTCGGCCGGGTCCTGGCTCGAACCGGGTTAATCTTGGCCGGAGTTCCCGAGCCGTCGGACACCCAGGAGCTCCCGGGTCCTTGGAGGAAACAGTTCACCTCCGAGTTCGGACGGGAGGCCCCGACCGCGTGGACGGACCGGTGGGAACCCGACCCTTCCCCGTGGACGGAGGCGGATGAAAAGAACCTGGTCCACCAGTTGGAATCGAAGCTCGGGGAACGCCTACCCCCGCCTTAGAGCCGTCTTCCCCACGTGGGCCGGTCGAGCCAGTCCTGGTCCGTCGCCCGGATCCCGAGCTCGATGTCGAACACCGTGAGCCGAACCCCCGACTCCCCGCGAAGCTGGGCTCGGACCGCAGCACGAGCGAGGACATCCGAGCCGATGGCCCGCAGCTCGGAGAGGGCCACCTCGCTGACCGTGCCGTTCTCGCCGCGGACCATCTCCCAGTGGACGGCGGCGAGAAAGCTATCGCGGGCGAGGAAGTACCGTAGATAACCCTCGAGGAGCTTCTCCCCGCTGGAATCGACGAGCGGCGGCTCCCCGGGCGGAATGGCGACGCCCAGGGACCTCGAGCCACCGCCCGTCGCGAGCTCCAATCCCTCCCAAGCCTCGCCGAGCTGGGCGAGCGCGACCGGCCCGGGTCGGCCGTCGAAGAACATCGGCAGCTGCTCGAGCCCGGGTCCAATCGTAGGGAGCCCGCTCGGGGCGTACTCGCGAGCCGACGGCATCAGTCGCTGTCCGGCGAGGGTGCCGCGAACCTCGTCCTCATCGTACCATCGCCGCTCGTCCGAGAGCTGCCGAACGATGCGCCGTCGCCGGCGGGAGGCGTCCGCGACCAGAAGCCGCACCCGAGGAGTTAGTCGCTGCCGCACCGCGGCGACCTCGAGGTCGAGCCCAAAAAACGCCCGGGTGCCGGCGGCCGACCCGAACTCGCGGAGTGTTTCGAGCGATAGACCCGGGCAAGAAAGGACCAAGTCGGCCTGCAGGCGACTTCCCATGTGAACGATCACCGGAAACTCCCGACACGGTGCCGGTCGGGCGGCGTGAGCCGAGCAGCGGAGGCCCTGAAGCAACTCACACGCTCCGCCCTGAGGGCGGGAAGCGATGCAGCGCACTCCTTCTCGTACGACCGCGTGCAGCGCTGGGAAAGCTCGCCGAACGCGGGATTCGTCGTCGCCCTCCAATCGCGGGGAAGTGAAGCAGCAGAGGCCACAGTCCGGCCGGCAGCGGAAACGGAACCCTCCGAGAAGCGCAAGGTCGAGATCGATGATTCGGCTCTCATGGGGTGCCTGCGCTGTCATCCGCCCACCGGCGCCTCGGCTCGCCTCAGAGCTCCCGAAGTTGGTCGACCACGCTGGCTCGGTCTCATAACCTTCTCGACGATGCGCTGGCTATGGTGCTTCTCGCCAAGGACATCATGGACACGTCCATGCTTTCCATGGACGACGAAACCGATGCGCTGACCTGTGCCCGAGCTATGGTAGCGCAACGTAAAGGCTACTCGATGGTGACGCACGGGAGTCCGAAATCGGTCACCGGGATCGTCACCGAGTGGGACTTTCTCGAAAAAGTGCTCGCCGCGGGAAAGGACCCGACTCAAGTCCGGCTCAAGGAGCTCGCGTCGGTGAACCTCCAGTCGTGCTTGCCCGACACGCCGACCGATGAGGTGGTGAGCACGATGGCGCGGCTCGGGGTGCGACGCCTCGTGGTGCGAGCGGGTGACCAAGTGCTGGGCGTGATCACGACGCGAAACATCCTCGCCACATTCCGCAAGTACGTGGACAAACTGAGTTCGGAGATCGCCGGTTACCAGTCTTCGACGACGCCGCTCGGGTGATCCGGCGTGGTCCGTCGATCGGGCCGCCCCGGCCCGGGGCGCCAGCATAGGACGGCGTGGCCGTCTCCGAATGGCTCCGTATCCAGGGCCCGCCGACCCACGGGGGGATAGCCGTGCAGTACAAATGGCGGGTGCTCTCGAACACCACCGTCGCCACGTTGATGTCGTCGATCGACACCAACATCGTACTGATCTCGTTGCCGACGATCGGCCGCGAGCTTCCGGGGACCAACGCGACGCTCCTGCTCTGGGTGCTGATCGGGTACTCGCTGCTCACCGCGGTCGTCCTGGTGAACTTCGGCCGGCTCTCCGACATCTTCGGGCGGGTGCGACTCTACGTCCTCGGGTTCGCCATCTTCACTGGGGGCTCGCTTCTTTGCGGTCTCTCGGGCACGGGACTCGAGTTGGTGGTGTTCCGCCTGATTCAGGCCGTCGGCGCCGGCTTCCTCTTTTCGAATTCCGCCGCGATCATTACCGACGCGTTCCCACCGAACGAGCGCGGACGTGCCCTCGGGGTGAACCAGGTCTCGATCGTGGTCGGGGCGGTCTCGGGGCTCGTGCTCGGAGGCGTGATCACCTCCACGATCGGGTGGCGGTGGATCTTCTTTGTCAACGTGCCGATCGGACTGGTTGCGACCCTACGCGCTCGCGCGGACCTGCGCGAGATCGCCAAACCCGAGACCCACGCGCCGATCGACTGGCTGGGCAACATCCTCTTTGCGGCGGGCCTTTCGGTCCTGCTCCTCGGCATCACGCTCGGCGCGCTCGGTCAGGTGCCGGAGAAGCTCGGGCTCGTCGGTGTCCTCGTCGGGGCCGGGCTGCTGGCTATATTCGTGGTGCTCGAGACTCGGGAACGCTACCCGATGCTCGACCTCCACCTGTTCCGGATTCGACAGTTCGCCGCCTCGGGTTCGGCGATGTTTCTGAACGCGCTCGCCCGGGGGGCGTTCACGTTCATCCTCGTGTTCTACCTTCAGGGGCCGCCCCGGTACTTGAGCCCCTTCACCGCGGGACTCTTTCTCATTCCGACCTCGGCCGCGCTCGCGACGTTAGGTCCGATCAGCGGGTGGTTATCGGACCGGTATGGCCCGCGGGGATTCCTGGTCGCGGGCCTTGCGGTGTCAGCCGCCGGCTTCCTCTGGCTCGCCGGCATCGGTCCGGACGATTCGTTCGTGCAGCTCGCCCCGGCGCTTGTCCTGGTGGGCGGAGGCATGGGATTGTTCGCTTCGCCGAACCGCGCGGCGATGATGACCGCCGTGCCGCCCGAACGTCGGGGGGTCGCCTCGGCGGTGGGCTCGACGCTCCTCAACACCGGCTCGACGATCAGCCTCGGCATCACGCTCATCGTCATGAGCTCGGTCCTTTCGCTGACGGCGATCCAGGAGATCTTTCTCGGGAGCGCGTCGGCGAGCCATCCGTTCACGGAAGGGGCTGGGTTCCTCACTTCGATCCATCTCATCTTCGTGATCTCCGCGGTCCTCTGCCTGGTGGCGCTCGTGCCCTCGGTCTTGCGAGGAACGGCCCACATCGCGGCCCCGGTGCCGAGCCCCGAAGCCGGCGATTGACCATCGTGAGTCGAGGCTCACCAACGGCTTATCTAACCCGGGGGAGGTCGGGCGGGCATGCCTCCTCAGCGAGTGGTTATCGTAGGCGCCGCCGGCCGGGATTTCCACAATTTCAATGTACTTTACCGGGGCCGGGACGTTCACGTTGTCGCATTCACCGCCGCTCAGATACCCAACATCGCGGGACGCGTCTATCCCCCCGGCCTGGCCGGGCCCGGATACCCGAACGGGATCCCGATCGTTCCGGAGAGCGAGCTGGCCGACCTGATCCGTCGTGACTCGGTCGACCTGGTCCTGCTCTCCTATTCCGACCTCGCCCACACGGAGGTGATGCACAAGGCGTCGATCGCGCTCGCGGCGGGGGCGAGCTTCATGCTCGCCGGCCCGAAAGCGACCCAGCTCCCGTCCTCGAAGCCGGTCGTGGCCGTCTGCGCCGTGCGCACCGGGGCCGGCAAGAGTCCACTCACTAGGTTCATCTCGGGATATTTCCGCCGCCACGGGAAGAAGGTGGCGATCGTGCGCCATCCGATGCCGTACGGAGACCTCATGGCCCAGGCGGTGCAGAGGTTCGCGACATTGGAGGACCTCGACCGGGCCCACTGCACGATCGAGGAACGCGAGGAGTACGAGCCGCATATCCGGGATGGGGCGGTGGTGTTCGCGGGCGTCGACTACGAGCGGATCCTACGCCGGGCCGAGGCCGAGGCGGACATCATTCTGTGGGACGGTGGCAACAACGACCTTTCGTTCTATGTGCCCAACCTGACGTTCACGGTCGCGGACCCGTACCGGCCCGGCCACGAGCTCGGGTTCTACCCGGGCGAGGCAAACTTCCGGCTCGCCGACGTGATTGTCATCAGCAAGACCGACTCCGCGCCGCCCGAGGGCGTCCGAACGATCGAGGAGAACGCGGCCCGCGTGAACCCGAAAGCGAGGGTGCTCCGGGCGGGGCTCCGGCTCATCGCGCCGGACGCCGAACGGGTCCGCGGGCACCGGGCGGTCGTCGTCGAGGATGGGCCGACGGTCACGCACGGGGGCCTCGGCACCGGCGCCGGTACGTTGGTCGCCGAGCGCCACGGGGCCATCGCGATCGACCCCCGCCCGTTCGCGACGGGCAGCATCGTCGGCGTCTACCAACAGTATCCTCACCTGCAGAGGATCCTCCCCGCGATGGGTTACGGCGAGGCCCAGGTGAAGGACCTCGAGGAGACGATCCGCCGTTCGGATGCCGAGTTCGTCATCGACGGTAGCCCGGTCGACCTGGCACGCATCGTCCACGTGCCGCAGCCGATCCTATCGGTGCGGTACGAGTACGACGACCTGGGCGGCCAGGTCGCCCAAGTGCTCGACGAGTTCCTTCGGACGAAAGTGAAGTAATCCGGTCGATCGGCGTTATCGCGCCGGTGCGGCCGGAGCCCCGGCTTCGAGTCCCGTGAGCTGGGCCAGGACGGAGACGAGCGCCTTCGCGTCCAACGGCAGGCCTAGGGAACGCACGTTCGGCGGCCAGATCCTTCCGCCCTGGAGGGCGCGCTGACCGACGATCAGCAACGGTACGGATCGCGCCTCCGGGGGGAACGAGAGCGGGTAGCCCCGCAGGGTCTCACTGACCGCCTGGTTGCACGCCACGATGATGGCTCCGATTGGCTCCGCGGTCCGGTCCCCGATGCGGTCGAGGGCCGACGCCACCGAACCGAACGATAGAACGCGAAAGCCTACCGTCTCGAGGAGAATCTGGACCGAGGCCGCGAGGCTCGGGGTCTCCCGTACCACCAGCACCAGGGGACGTACCATTGCGTACGCCATCGACGAGGGACTATTTCGCCCGCCGTGGAACCGGCTTGACATCCTGTCTCATGGGGCAGGGAAACCCCATAGGCGCCTGTGCCCCTCGGCGCGTTGCCGATGCCCGACTACGGCTGGTTCGAATCGACGTTCGAACGAGGACCGATGGGCGCGGTGCTCGTCGGGGCGGACGGGCGAATCCGGCGGAGTAACCCGGCGTTCCGCGAGCTCCTCGGCGTGACAGAAGCGATCGCCGGCCAGACGCTCGCCCAACTCCTCGCCGCCGGGGCCGAACGGCTCGAAGAAGCCCGGCAGCGAGCCCAGAGCGACGAGCGGTCCCGATCGCTCCCCGGCTTCACGCTCGAGGCGCCAGGACGGAAGCGGCGGCATCTCGTCGACATCGACTTCTATCCCCAATCCGACGCCGTGGGGAAGGTGAGCGGGGTCCTCCTGGTCTTCCACGACCGCACGGGAGTCCATCAGGACCCGGCGGCGACCGCGCGCCTGTTCCACCAGGC
>Ga0187772_10000014_pt1 | contig 61419 bp, 55 predicted proteins | sample 0116_SJ02_MP15_2_FD_133137 | JGI IMG/M metagenome (GOLD analysis project Ga0187772, IMG submission 133137) | Tropical peat soil microbial communities from peatlands in Department of Meta, Colombia - 0116_SJ02_MP15_20_MG | ecosystem: Environmental > Terrestrial > Soil > Wetlands > Peat | place... | reverse complement strand
GCCGAGAGGGCCCCGGCGGCCTCCCTCGAGCGGCGCGCGGTCTCGAGGGGAACGGCGACGGCGCCTCGCAGCGCGGCGACGACCGCCGCGGCGGCGGTGGCGTCGTTCGGGGTCTCCTTCTTGTGCCGCAGGGCGGCCCGGACCGTGTCGTAGGATCGCGCGTCATCCTCGGCCAGCCTCAGGAACGTCCCCCGCGCTTCCCCGAAGGTACCGTGGAGCGCCGCGAGCTCTGCGTCCGGCTTCTTCGGGCCGAACGAGTAGGCGAGCACCATTTGGGAGAGCGCCGCCCCGAGCGCGGCGACGACCCCGGCGGCGCTTCCACCCCCGGGGGTCGGCGTCCGCGCGGCGAGGCGCGCCGCATACGCGGCGATCGACTCCCCACCCGGCCGGCCCGCCTCGACCGCGCGCACCTTCCGCTCCAGCACGAGCGCGCGGTCGAACTGGCGCAGGCGGAGCGAGACCTCGGCGGCGTCGACGAGGGCGTCCTCCGGGACCAGGCCGACGATCTCCGAGTCCTCCACGCCCGTCCCGAGACGCTCGGCCTCGGCGCGGACCGCGTCGAACGCTCGGGCGATCGACGTCACCCGGTAGTCGGTCAGGTTCATCGAGACCTGCGCGCGATGGCGCTCCGCGAGCTCGAAGCCGAGCGCCTTCACCTCGGGCAGCCCCCCGTCCCGACCGCGGACCTTCTTCGCGATCGCCTTCGCCACCGCGACGTCCGGCGTGGTGAGGGTGACGTTGTAGGCGATCAGCACCGGACGGGCCCCGATGGCGACCGCCCCCGCGGTCGGGTGGACCCGGCTCGGCCCGAACTCCGGCGCCCGGGCCGGGTCGGTCGCGATCGTCTCCCGGATCCCCTCGAACTGACCCTCGCGCACCTTCGCGAGGTCGGCCCGCTCCGGCCGGCGGGCGGCGTTCGCGTAGAGGTAGACCGGGATCCCCAGGTCGCGGCCGACCCGCTCCCCGAGCCGCTCCGCGAGCCGAACGGCGTCGGCCATCGTCGACCCTCCCAGCGGGACGAACGGGACGACGTCGGTCGCGCCCATCCGGGGGTGCTCCCCGTGATGCTGGGTCAGGTCGATCCGCTGGGTCGCCACCTCCATCATCCGGTAGACCGCCTCGAGCAGCGGCTCCCCGTCGCCGTAGAGCGTGATCACGCTCCGGTGGTGGTCCGGGTTGCTCTCGACGTCGAGCACCGTCACCCCGCTCACGCTCCGCGCCGCCTCCGCGATCGCCGCGATCGTCCCCGCGTTCCGTCCCTCCGAGAAGTTCGGTACGCACTCGAACGGTGTCATGGGTCCTCCCCCCCGAACGTTTCGAGGAGCGTCTGGTGCCCGCGCGCCTCCTCCGGAGAGGACGCCGGGCGGGGTCGGGAGCGGGCGCGCGCAACCGCGGACCGGAACCGCGTCTCGGAGAATCCGTGCGTCTCGACCAGGAGCTTATGGAGCCCGACCTCGTCGACGGGGCCGAACGCGAGCGGGCCCGGCTCGGCGACGTTCGGGGTCCGGAAGATCTCCGCGACGGCGCGCGCCTCGTCGACGTCGACGCCGGCCTTCTGCATCGTTCGCTCGAAGCCGAGGTGCTCCTGCAGGAGCTTGAGCGCCTTCTTCGGGCCGTAGCCCGCCGCGCCGTCGTTGAAGTCGGTCCCGACCACGATCCCGAGCGCGATCAGCTCGTCGCCGTCGATCCCGAGGCTCGTGAGCAGTTCCGCGCGGTCGATCAGCTGGGCTCCCGGGGCCGATCCGGACCGCGACCGCGCGGCCAGGCCCCGCACGAGCCGGGGCGCGCCGAAGAGGAGGCTGTCGTAGTCCTCGGAGGCGGCCGCCCAGGTGGCGCCCTGGGCCGCGAGCCTCGCCGCCTGGGCCTCGCCTTCCCCCGGCGCCTGGACGACGGGCACCCCGAGCCCCCGCAGGAGCGCGTGGAGCTCCTCGACCATGGGTGGGGTGAGGCGGGAGGTCTGGGCCGCCTTCCGCCGCGCCGTCTCGAGGTCGCCCGCGGCGAGCGCCTGCTGCCACGCATCCACGGCCTTCTCCTTCGCCTCGATCCGGCGGCGGATCGTTCCCGCCTTCCGCTCCGGGGGTCGGCCGTCGAACACCCAGACCGGGAGGACCCCTTGCTCGAGCAGCGAGGTGGTCCGATAGAACGTTCCCATCAGGTGGCTCGTCACGCGTCCCTCGGCGTCGGAGAACAGCTGGCCGTCCCGCTGGCGGATGGTGGCGAGGAACTGGTAGACGGCGTTGTAGCCGTCGACCGCGAGCGTCCGGCCGGCGAGCGCCTCCCAGGGGAGCTCCTGGGCAGCGACGAGGACGCGGAGAGGGAGCCCCACGCCGGCCGAGGAGCCGGAAAGAGTACTTGGCCGTAACCGGAACTCGGCGCGCGGCTCGGACCGCCGGTGGAACCACACCCGCTTTACCCTCCTGCGCTTGGCCGGGCCGAGGTTGCCATGGAGTTCGTCTGGCACGACGAGGCCCCGCCGGGGCAGGGCCCCGGCCCGGGCGCCGTCCTCCTGTCGTCGTTCCCGAGCGCCGGCCTCGCCACGACCGTCGCGAGCCACTACATCCTGCGGTCGCTGAAGCTGCCCCGCGTCGGCCGGTTCGAGTCGCCGGACCTCGCCCCGATCGCCGTCGTCCAAGCCGGGGAGGTCAACCCGACGATCCGGGTCTACGGCCGACCGGGCCTCGGCGTCGTGCTCTCCGAGTTCCCCCCGCTCCCCTCCCAGGTGACCCCGATCGCACGGACGATCCTGGACGCCGCCGAACGGAGCTCCGCTCGCCTCCTCGTCTGCCTCGAAGGGGTCGTCCCTCACCCCGAGCTCGAGAACGGCTCGCAGGAGACGGCCGTCACGACCGACGTCACGGAGAATGTCTGGGTGGCGTTCTCACGACGGGACCCGACGGTCCTCAGCGCCTTCGCCCGTACGCAGGCCCGAGGCCTAGAGGAGGGTGTGATCGGAGGCGTCTCGGGCGCGCTCCTCGTGCAGGGGCTCGGCCGCAAGGTGCCGGTCGCCGTCGTCCTGGTCAGCACTCGTGCCGCAGAGGGGCTTCCGGACCACCGCGCGGGCGCGGTCCTCATCGAGACGCTCGACCGCCTCCTCCCCGAGCTCAAGATCGACACCGGACCGCTGCGCAAGCAGGCCGCGGAGATCGAGCGGATGCTCCGGGCCGCCATGAAGACCCGACCGGCCCAGGCCGCGCCGGAGCAGGAGACGACGGCCGAGCCCGGGATGTACGGCTAGGGGCGGGCTGGACCCGGCCTCAGCCGAACGTCTCGCGGTACGTCAGAAGGTAGAGGGCACCGACGAGCATCACCGCGATCAGCCCGAAGATCGTGACCGGGTTCGACGAGTAGAACGCCACCGTCACCCCGAGGAGGACCGTGGGGGCGGCGAGCAGGCCGATCCCCGTGACGACCCTGCCGTCCATCGCCCCGACGGAGGCGGTGGGTCTCATAAGCCTGAGCCGTCGGAGGAGGACGAGGGACGGGGGGACCTCCCTTGCCGGGAGCCGTTAGGGGACCGGCGGGGCCCGCGGCTCGCTGATGACCTCGATCGTGAGCTCGGCCTCCGCGCCGCGCGCCGCGGGAAGCGGTGGTGGGGCCTCGGGGAGCCGCTCGGGGAGAGGGGGGAACCGCTCCGGTAGCTCGAGGCCGGCGGTGACGGCCAGGGGAGTGAGCCCCTCGCCGACGACCGGGGCGGCCGCGAGGCTCGCGAGCATCGCCTCGGCCGGGAGGAGGATCGCCTCCTCGACGTGCTGCCGGATCACGTCCGCCCAGTGCTTGCCCACCGCCGCGAACGCGAGGTGCCCGAACGTCGGGACCAGCTTCTCGTTGTCGAGGATCTCCAGGGTCGCGGCTCCGCGCTCCCGCTTCTCCGCGAACGCCTCGACCAGGCGAAGCCGACCGATCGCCCGCTCGGCGAGCGCGCGTCGGTCCCCTTCGCAGCGGAACGGTTTGATGACGAACGCGCTCACGACCGCGGCGTGCCGGGAGGCGAGCTCGAGGAGATGGGGGAGCGCGCCGCTCCCGGCGCCGCCTCCGAGGCTGCCCACAAGGACGACGAACGACGCGCCCTGGAAGACCCCCCGAAGGGACGGCTCCGCGGCGCGCGCCAGGACCCCGCCGACGACCGGCGAGCCTCCCGTGTCGATCTCCTCCCCCGTCTCCGGGCCGAGGTAGACCCGACGGTCGTACTCGTCGTACCCCTGGACCTTGGGGTCGCAGTTGATCGCGACGGTCTCGACGTGCCGGAGGTGCTGGGCGGCGATCTCGCGACCGATCCGGACCGCCCCGCCGCCGACCGCAACGAAAACGACCCGAAGCTCTTGGCCCAGGCGCAGCGTCGACGGATACAGCTCCGTGACCGCGTCGTGCGCCGTCCTCGACTCGTCCGTCCGTTCGGCGTCCTGTCGCCCCTTCCCTTCGGTCGTCACAAACCACCCCCGACCGCCCGCTCGACCCGCCGACGACGCTCCTACCGCCCGACGACCCCCTTGCGCTCGAGGTCGCGCCCGCTCTCGGAGAGCTCTCCTACGCGGACACGCGCCTCTGCGGCCTCTCGGTTCTGCTCGCGGACCCGCCGAGCGTGGTCCCGGACGTTCAGCACCTGTTCTCCGTACCGGAAGATCAGGGCCAGAGCATCCCTCAGCTCGGCGCGGTTGGCCATGTGGCGAGCATACGCCTCGGCCGCGGCGCACTCCTCCGGAGTAAGGCGGATCGCGACCTCGACGAGGCCGTCCGCATCGACCGGAGGGGTCGGCGTGCTGGACATCGCCCGCGACCGGAGGAACGCGTGGAGCGCTGCCCTCAAGAGCTCAGAACGGGTCGCGTAGTCGCCCGAAGCGACGAACGAGTCGACCAGTCGGAGCTCCCCGAGGGTGCATCGCAGCGCGATGCGCGCCTCCTCTCGGTCTCGCCGGGAGGCCTCGGGCCCGCTCTCGCGGTCCTCCTTCCCTTCCCGGGCGTTGTCGAACACGGTCGAGCATCACCATTAGCGTTCCATCTACTTAAACAAAGTCGACACTTTCTGAGGGCATTGTCGGGCCAGTGCGAGGAGCCAAGGTACCTGACGTGTCGAACGAATCATGGTCAGCGTCGAACAGGCCAAAAACCCGCGATGCAGTCTGTATAACCGCCCGTTTCGCAGTCCCAGATCGCGCCCCGGGGCCGCCTCGAGGGTACCGGGGAATCGGGGTCCGACCGGTCCCCGCCCGGCCGTCAGAGGCGCCCTCGAAGCGACAAACGGTTAAGCCAAGGACGTCACGTCATCTTGCTCCAGCGGTCCGCGACGACCGCGCAAGATGGGGACGGTCGCCGGAGCTGGGGACGCGGACGCGAGGTTCGCCGAGGAGGCCTGCGCCGCCGGCCTTTCGCTCCCGACCGCCCGTCAGCTCGACCTTCGGCTCGCGACCGCGGTGATCGCGGTCCTCCTCGTCGGCTCGCTCGTGGTCGGCTACGAGACGAACTGGCTGAATCTCAGCCGCCCCCCGCCCAACCCTCTGGCCGGGCTTCCGGGATGCTCGGGCGGCGGGGTCTCGGTCAGCGTGGAGACCGAAGCCGGAGCGTCGGCCTCGCTCGCCAACGCGTGGCCCGCCCTCGCGTCGGCGTTCGCCGCTGCGACCGGGAACTGCCTCTCCGTGACGGCAGGGACGAGCCCTGGCGCGCTCGCATCGCTCGCCGGGATGACCGTGGACGCGGTCGTCGGCCCGGTCGTGCCAGGGCCATCGACCGAGGCAGGCCTGACCGCGGCGACGTACGACGTCCCGCTGCTCGTCTCCCCGCTCGTGGTCCTCGCCAATGTCGGCGCGACCACCACTCAGCTCAACCTCACTTCGAGCGCCCTCGCGGGCGTCTACCTCGGGACCGTCACGAGCTGGTCCGACCCGGCGCTCACCTCCGCCAACCCCGGTCTTCACAGCGATCTCGCGGTCACCCCCGTCCACCTCGCGGGCCCGTCGGCGGCCGACGAGCTGCTCACCACGTACCTTTCGGAGCGCAACGGGACGTTCCGGTCTAGCGTCGGGGCTGGCGCCAACGTCAGCTGGCCCGGCGGGTCCGCCGCGTCGGCGTCGAACGTCACGGCCCTGGTCACGTCCACCCCGGGCGCGATCGGCTTCGAGCCGACCGACGTCTGCCCGTACCTCCCCGACGGGGTCGTTTGCGCGGCCGTTCAAGCCGGGCCCGATCTGTTCGTCGACCCGACGTCGAGCGAGGTCGCGGCGGCTGCCGACCTGGAGGCGAACTCGAGCAGCGCCCTCGCGGGCGCGTGGTCCAACGTCAGCGGCGCGGCCCCGGCGAACTCCACCGTCTACCCGATGGTCGAGACGACGTTCGCCGTCGTCTACCGGGACCTCGGGACCTCCTACGGCCCGCTCCTCGGACTGAACCAGTCGAAGTGGTTGATCGCGTTGCTCTTCTGGGTGGCGTCGGACACCGCGGGGACGACCGGTCGCCTTGCCGGGACCGCGGGCTACGCGTCGCTCCCGCGGGGGATGGCGATCGCGGCGGAGGAGACGGCGCTCAACGTGACCTACCTCGGGAACTGGATCCTGCTGCCCGCCGGGGCGCTCCAGGAAGGTACCTCGGATGGGGGGAACGAAACCGGTGAGTTCTAGTCCAGGGGCCGCCCCGGATCCCGCCGCCGGCCCGGCCCGGGAGCCCCGTCCGACCTCGGTGGCCGAGAGGGCGCGACCGGCTTCCCTCGGCGGTCGCCGGTGGGCAGGCGGTCTCGCCCTCTGGGGACCTGCGGCCGCGTTGGCGGCGCTCGTACCGCTGGCGGTCGGGTGGTGGAGCGTCGCCCGTGGGGACGCCCCGCAGCTCCACGGCGTTGCCGGCCCCGCGTTCTCCGTCCTGTGCTCTCCTCTCTTCCTCCTGACGCTCGGGGTCGAGCTCCTCGGCTGGGCCGTCTGGACGATGCGGAAGGCTCCGCTCGGTGTCCGCCCGCTCTATGCGGCCCCCGGGGCCCTGGTCCTCGTGGGGGCCTCGGGGGCCATCGGCCCGGCGCTTGAGCGTCCGTTCTACCTCCTCGCGGCCGGGTTCTTGGTCGTCTGGTTCACCTACCTGCTCCAGTACGTCTACCGCCACAAGCAGCTCGAGGCGGCGACGATGTCGGCCGTCCTGGAGACCGCGTTCCTCACCGTCGTCGTGAGCGCCGGGTGGTTCGTTTGGGCCTTGGACCGGTCCGCATGGATCTGGGGGCTCTCCGGCGTCGCGGCCGCGCTGGTCAGCGCGCGCGCCCTCACCCGGGGCTCCCGCGAGCCGACCGGCGAACGGGTTCCCTGGCTGCTCCACCCGGGATGGGCGGTGCAGCTGCTGCTCTACACGTTCCTTGCGGAGTTCTTCGTCGGCGCCCTTCTCGACCTCGAGGTGGCCGGCCGCGGGTTCCTGCAGTACATCCCGTTCGCTCCGGTCGCGGGCGGTCCGCTCTCCGCAGGGCCTCTCGCGATGTACGACGGGCTCTGGTTCGGCGCGGCGATCCTGGCGTCGGCGTGGTTCCTGGTCGCCCTCGGGATCACGATGGGGGGCCTGGTCGTCCTCCGGATGCGCGACGTCCACGCCCCCGCCCAACGGTACCGGATGGGCCTGATGCTCGGCGTGTACGCCCTTGCCGCGGTCTATGTCCCGAGCTTGGCGTCGTCGACGCCGTTGGTGCCCAACCGTCTCCTCGCGAGCCTCCCGGTGATCGGCTGGGGGTTCGGTCTCCGGGCGGGCGGGCCGTTCGAGTCCGGCATCTTCCTCGCGGTCCTCGTGATGTACGCCACCGTCGGGGTCCTGACCGTCCTCTTTGGTCGGAAGGCGCTCTGCTCGGTGATGTGCGGGGCCGCCCTGATCTACCAGGGCTCGGTGATGCACGAGATGCGCCAGTTCAACCAGAGCTCCCGGGTCGGGAAGTACTTCCTCGGGAGCCGACTCTCGACGGCGTACGTCGTCGCCTCGACGCTCGCGCTCGCGTCGCTGTTCGCCGTCTCCCTCCTCGCCTACCTCCACCGGCTCCCGATGGTCCAGGTCGCCAACGGGCAGTACGACACGGCGGCGCTCCCGCTGCCGGTGGAGCTCTACTTCGGCGGCCTCTGGTTCGCGATGTTCGTCTCGACCCCGTACATCGGGACGTATAACTGCGCGACGACCGGGGTCTGCCACTGGGGCTCGCTCAGCGTCCCGTTCGCGAAGGTGAGCCTCTTCCGCCTCCGGGCCCGGGACCGCTCGGTCTGCCAGCGGTGCACGACGTTCGACTGCGCCAAGTCGTGCCCGGTCGGCCTGGTCGACATGCCGCTCTACCTGCGCACCACGGGGGAGTATCGGAGCACGAAGTGCTGCGGGGTCGGCGACTGCGTCGGGGCCTGCCCCTACGGGAACCTCTACCACGAGGACGTCCGGTCCCGCCTCGCCCAGGCGTTCCGGGGCCTCCGCCGCGCGCGCCCGGCCGGCCCAGCCCTGCCGATGGTCCCTTCGGCCCCGGCGCCCAGGATCGTGGAGGCGACGGGGGACGGGCGAAGGTGAGCGAGCCGGCGTCCCTGCCGTGCCCGACCCCTGGGCCGCGGCCCAGACCCGGAGCCCGTCCGGCAATCGCCGTCCTGCCTTCGCTGCGGGCGTCGCCCCTGCGGAACGATGCCGGCTCGGACCGCGGTGAGGTCAATACGGATTGATACGTATTCGTGCGGATTACGTCAATTAACGAACGTACTATCGTCTATCGTAGTTCCGTTAGGGCTCAACGTTCTTATAGAAGGTCCCAGGAACGCGACCTTGGGGTCAGCGGACCCCGGAGGAAACGAACGGATGAACGTCTTCGACAGAGCTAGTACTCGGTGGCGAAAGAATCGGAAGCGAGGAGTGTCGCCGATCATTGCGACGATCCTGCTCGTGGCGATCACCGTCGTGCTGGCCGCGGTGCTCTATGTCCTCATCGCAGGGCTGACGCACACCGGGGCGAGCACGCCGTACACGGTCGGACTGTCGGCCCCCTCGCCTACGAGCCCCGCCGCGGGGGTCTACTGGAACTCGATCGTCATCACGCCCCAATCCGGTGTGACGACGGGCATGTTCGGGCTCGCGCTCTCCAGCCAGTCGAACCTGCCGATCGCGGTCGGGACCGCGCCCACGGCCACGTGTAAGTCCGCGGCCGCGTTCACGTCCGCCAACTGCGGCGCTCCCACGGCCGGGACCTGGTACGCGGTCCTCTACGGGACCGTCAACAACAGCGTGGTCAACGTCTGGTCGCAGTCGGCCTGGACGTCGGGGACCATCGCCGTGACGAACGCCCAAACGCTGGTCGTCGTCTCCGGCGCGAGCATCACGGGGACCCTGGACATCCTCAGCGTCTACTCGGTCGGCAGCTCCAGCGTGAGCGGCCAGTCGGGGGCGTTCTGAGGACGAGGTAGAGGTACCTAACTAGGAGGAAGAAGGATCATGTTCGGACGAAACAACCGCTCGAAGCGCGCCCGACGCCGCGGAGTGTCGCCGATCATCGCGACGATCTTGCTCGTCGCGATCACGGTGGTGCTGGCGGCCGTGCTGTACGTGCTCATCGCGGGCCTTACCCACACCGGGGCCAGCACGCCCTACTCGCTCGGGATGTCGGTCCCGTCGCCGTCGAACCCGGCCGCGGGTATCTACTACGAGACGATCACGCTCTCGCCGACGTCCGGTCTGACGACGGGTCTCTTCGGCCTGGCGCTGAAGAGCTCGAGCAGCGCGTCGATCGCGGCGGGAACGGCCACGGTCGCGAACTGTAAGCCGGGTGCCACCTACGGCACCGCCGCGTGCGCCGCTCCCGCCTCAGGGGCGTGGTATGCGGTGCTCTACTGGCAGGGCAACGCCACCGTCGCCTCGGTCTACAGCGGCGGGGCCTGGACGGCTACGGTCGGGGTCACGAGCGCGACCTACCTGACCGTGGTCTCCGCCGCGACTCTGGCGGGGTCCCAGGACACCCTCAACGCCGTGTCGATCGGCAGCTCGAGCGTGAGCGGCCAGTCGGGGCTCTTCTAAGGCACCCGGAGCTCAGAGCGGACGGTCCTCGGACCGGCCGCGGAGGGCGAACCCTTTCCTCTTTCTCCTTACGAACCTCGACCCCCCCACCGGCGCTGTCCTACCTCGAAACACCCCGAGTCCGACCGGATCGGGGAGCGCCCGGGTCGCTTGCGCGGGGAGCAAACCTGCGGCCCTGGGGCTCTCCGGCGTCGCGAAAACGAATAAATACGCGCCCCTCGCCTTCGATATCGTAGTGGAGCTTTACCGCTACACGCCTAGGCCCAGGGGCCGGTGGTCCCTCGCTCTCTCCTCTCGACCGGGCCGACGCCGTCGCCGAGGGCGCCGCGGCGTCTCCGACGTCGTAGCGACGATCCTCCTGCTCTCGCTGACGGTCGTGCTGTTCGCGGCCCTGTTCGCGTTCGTGAGCCGGTTCCCGGCTCCGGCGGCGCAGAGCGTCGACCAGTTCCAGGCGAGCATCCTCCACAGCTCGGGCGCGATCACGGGGTTCACGATCCTTCAGTCCGGGGGTCCTGCCGTGCCCACGACCGACCGGGTCTACCTGGTGTCCAGCCGCACCACGTCGGACTGGCAGTTCTCCCAGACCAGCGGCATCCCGGTCGCCTGGGGCGTCGGGAACAGCTCCCCCGGATGGGCCACGGGGCAGTACTGGAGCACGACGTTCGCGACCTCGATCAAGCTCCCGGCCAACATCACGGTCTACGTCGTCTCGACCAACACCCTGCTCTACTCCGCGGTCGTGCCGGGGGCGAGCCCGAACGTCCCACCGGTGCTGACCTCGGCGTACACGGTGCCCACCGCGCCCACGGTCGGGGGCGCCTTCCAGATCGTCGCCCTCGTCTCCGGCACCACGACCAACCTCACGGTGAACATCTCCCTCGCGGAGGTCCCGGGCCTCCCGTCCACCGTCCAGACGATGCATCCGTTCGGGACCGGGGAATGGGTCTACAACGTCAGCGCGGGCCTCACCTCCAAGAACGGGACCTACCTCGGCTTCATCCAGGGCTCCAACACGAGCGGTTCGACGATCTCCGGCACGGTGACCATCCTCCTGCCGAGCACTGGCGGCTCGTCGTCGAGCTCGACCCCGTCGGCCTCCGTACAGATCTCCCCTAACCCCCCCACCGTGCGCACCAACGCCTCCCTGGTCGCGGCGATCACCAACCCGACGTCCAGCTCGCTGACCGTCTCGAACGTCACGTTCTACGTGAACGGGACGACCAACCACACGAACCTGAAGACCCTCTACGCCACCGGGACCCTGCCGACGGTCGGCGCGCACTCCAGCGCGGGCGTCTCCAGCACGGTCTGGATGATCCCACCGGCGGCGGCGGGAGGGGTGAACCTCACGGTCCTCGTCACGTTCTCCAGCGGGGCCCACGCCCTCGGCGCCTCGGCGGCGACGATCGGGGCCGCGCCGTTCACCGTCTCGCTCTCGGAGTTCCCCCAGAACGCGACGATCTCCAACACCGGCAGCTGGAACATCCTCACCACGATCGGGAACTTCGGCTCCCTCGGCGGGAGCACGCTGAACATCACGGTCTACGTCAACCAGAGCGGGCACGGCGCCGAGGGGTCGGTGCTGGGTCCCACGGGATACTCCCACAACCCCGGCTACGGGACGGCCGCGACCGCCCCGACCCTACCGGCGTACTCCAACCCCACGTACCCGGTCGTCTGGCAGGGGGGGGCCGTGCACTCCACGATCACCCTCTCCGTCGTCGTCCTCGTCAAGATCACGGGGCCGGGCACTCTGTGGAACGCGTTCGCCTCCCCGACCCTCCTGCTCAAGGCGACGCTCACGTTCGCGAACTGACGTCCGACCGCCGGCTCGCAGGAGCGTGGGGCGGGCAAGCCTGCCTGGAGTTCGACCGCCGGAGCGTCGGGGATCCCGTCCTAGTTCCCGCCGGGCTTGGAGGGCAGAGGCGCCGAGCCCGCTGGGCCCCCGAGCGTCCTGCCGCACTTCCAGCACTTCCCCTCGTTGGGGTAGACCACGGCACCGCAGCTAGGGCAGGCGAGCTCGGAGGCGCCCGGTCCTGAGGGACCCCCGGCCGTGCCGCCGGGGGCCGCGGGAGCCGCTCCCCCGGCGCCCGGGCCTCCGGAGGCCGACGCCGCCGCCTTCGCCGCCAGCGCGCGGCGTACCAGCTCCTTCCGGCGCGTCTCACGGCCCTTGAACCAGGCGTAGAGGAGGAGGACGAAGAAGAACGGGATGCCGAGGTAGATCAGGTCGAGCTCGTACATCGGCACGATCAGGGCGCCGTAGACGACGTTGAACCCCCCAAGGATCGGGCCCTCGAGCCCATCGTACGTCGGGTCCCCGACGAGCTCGATCCGGGAGGCGTTCGTGGGGTTGGAGCCGTTGGAGAGGACGAGCTCCATCTGCCAGCTCCAGATCCCGTTGCCCGCCACCTGGTGCTGGAACGTCACCACGGCCCCGTTCGCCGGGCGGCCGGGGAACGTGTAGTTGAGGATGGCGAACGGGTAGCTCGAGCCGAGGAGGCTCCGGCAGTAGGTAAGGTTCCCCGCGGTCGCGCCCGGGCACGTCGAGATGAACAGCTGGATCTCGTCCTTCGACCAGTTCGTGCCGGCGAACGAGGAGTTGAGGTACTTCGGGTAGACCGCAACGGTCCACGTGAACAGCGTCGTCGGCGCGCCGGTGAACGGGCTGATCGTGGCGTTCTGGAGCACGGCGCCGCCGACCTCCCAAGGGCCGAGCCCGGGGGAGCTCGCCGAGGAGGGAGGGACGAGGATCTCCTGGCTGAGGACGATCGTCGCGAGCGGCGCGACGGCGATCAGGACGATGATGCCGGCGAGGGCCAGGAACCTCGGCCGCTTCAGCCCGCCGTAGATCGGCAGGCCGAGCCCGACGATGAGGAAGATCGGGATCGCGACGACGGCACCGTCCGAGACGTAGGCGATCGTCGCGAACACCACGCCGATCGTGCCGAGGATGAAGACGACGCGGCCGATCCTCGACTGAAGGAAACCCCTAAAGCCGCGGGGCGGCTCCGCCTGCATGGGTCGGGGGGCTACGCTCGCCCTTCCTAATTAACTCCCCATGCCGAACGCTTCCGCTCCCGACCGGTCGCCGAGCATTCGGTGCGCCCTGATCGTTCTCGACGGCCTCGGGGACCGGCCCAGCCCCGATACGGACGGGCGCAGCCCGGTCGAGGCGGCCCGCACCCCGCACCTCGATCGACTGTCGGCGCAGGGCGAGGTCGGGACGGTCTCGATCCTCGGCCCCGGGGTCGCCCCGGAGTCGGACGCGGGGGTCTTCGCGCTGCTCGGGTACGACCCCGTGCGCGACTCGCCCGGTCGCGGCGTGCTGGAGGCGATGGGGGTGGAGGTCCCCCTGGCGCGCGGGGACGTCGCCCTGCGCCTCAACTTCGCGACGCTCGACCCGGACGGCCGCGTCCTTGACTCCCGCGTCGGCCGCTCGCTCACGACCGAGGAAGCGGCGCGGCTTGCCACCGCCGTGACGAAGGCGGACCTCCTCGGGGACGCCGGCATCCGGGCCGAGGTCCGCTCGACCGTCGGTCACCGGGGGGTCCTGTGGCTCCGGCCGACCTCGGGGGGCCCGCTCTCCCCGAACGTCTCGAACGCGGACCCGTTCTACGAGAAGGTCGGGGGGATGGGGCAGGCCCGCCGGCCGACGGAGCCGCGCCTGGCGACCGTCGAGCCGCTCGACGCGACCCCGGAGGCGGCGCGGACCGCCCGAGCCCTCAACCTGTTCCTCGAGAGGGTCCGCCGGGTCCTCGCCGAGCATCCGGTCAACCTCCAGCGGCGGAAGGCGGGTCAGAAGGAGGCGACCGGCCTGCTCGTCCGCAACGCCGGGGCCGTCCCCGAGCGCCCGCCCCAGCCGTTCGCGGCGCGCCACGGAGTTCCCGGCGCCGCCCTGACGGAGATGCCGGTCGAGCGAGGGATCGCCCGGCTCCTCGGGCTCGAGGACCGGTTCGTCGGCCCGATGACCGGGGACCGGGAAGCGGGATACCGAGCGCGGGCCGCGGCCGCCCGAGAGCTCCTCTCGAGGTTCCCGTTCGTCTACGTCCATCTGAAGGGCCCGGACGAGCCCGGCCATGACGGCGACGCCCCGAGGAAGCGCCAGGTCGTCGAGGAGATCGACCGGTCGTTCTTCGGCCCGTTCACCGACCACTTGGATCTGCGCTCCGTACGGCTCGCCGTGACCGCCGACCACGCGACGCCTTGCGTGCTCCGGGGCCACTCGGACGACCCCGTCCCGTGGCTGTTGGTCGGAGGGAACCGGTCGCCCCCGGGCGCCGGGGCGCCGCGATTCGGTGCGCCGGGGCTCGGGGCCCCGGCTCCTATCCCGGCGGCGGAGGTCCTCCCCCGCCTGTTCGGCCGGGACCCGAGCGAACGCCGGCGATGAGGGCGCGAGCGCTCCTGGTCGAGCGCGACCGGGGGGAGGCGACCCGCCGCGAGCTGGTCGCCGTGCATGCCCTGCGGACCGACCTCGAGATCCAGGAGGACGGGGACCGGCTGGCGTTCCCGCTGGTGTCGGAAGCGTCCGTGCGGCCGGAGTGGGGAACGGTCGACGTGCGCGACTTCGAACCGCGGAAGGAGGGCATCCCGTCCGAGTTCCGGGACCTGCTCGAGTTGCCCGAGAGCGAGCTTCGGCTCGTCCCCCGGTCGTTCGACGTCGTCGGGGACGTCGTGCTCGTCCGGCTGCCGCCGGAGCTCGAGGAGCGTCGCTTTGCCGTCGGCGAGGCGTTGCTGCGGTTCGTTCCGTCCTGTCGCCTCGTCGGGATCGACCGTGGGGTCCGGGGACCGGAGCGACGCCGGGAGGTCGAGCGGATCGCGGGCTCCGGACCGTGGACGACCCGCCACCGGGAGAACGGGCTGGATTTCGAGGTCGACCTCGAGCGGGCGTACTTCTCGCCCCGCCTCGCCGGCGAGCACGCACGGGTCGCGGCCGAGGTCCGGCCGGGCGACGCGGTCTACGACCTGTGCTGTGGGGTCGGGCCGTTCTCGGTCACGATTGCCCGCGACGGCCGCGCGTCGTCGATCGTGGCGGTCGACGCGAACCCCGCCGCGATCGAGCTCCTGCGGCGCACGCTCGGCCGCTACCCGTTCGGCCCTCGCGTCCGCCCCGTCGAGGCTCGGGTCGAGGAGTTCGTCCTCTCGGCGGCGAACGCGCACCGCGTCATCGTGAACCTTCCTCACGAAGGGATTAAGTATGCCGCCCTGGTGGCACCGCTGGTCGCGCCCGGCGGCGGCTTGTACTACTACGAGGTCGTGCCGCGCGAGGAGATCGTAGGGAGGGCGACCGTGGTCCAAGCCGCCTTGTCCGCTCACGGGGCCTGGTCGGTCCCCGCGGTGCGTGTCGTGCACCCGTACTCGCCGTCGAGCGACCTGGTCGCGGTCGCGGCCTTCCGTCGCGGGGAGTGAGGCCGTGACCCCTCCCCTGGTGGTCGACCTCGCCCAGGTGTCGGACTCCGACCTTGCCCTGGTCGGCGGGAAGGCCGGCAAGCTCGGCGAGCTCGTGCGCGAGGGGCTTCCGATCCCGCCGGGGTTCGTGATCACCACCGAGGCGTACCAGGCGTTCGTCGACGCGACCGGCCTCGGCGACGTCGTGAAGGGAGCGCTCGCCGGGATGGACGAGGCCCACCCGGCGTCGGTCGACGGGGCGTCGCGGAAGATCCGCTCCGCCTTCGAGGCGGCCCCGTTCCCGCCCGACCTGCGGGCGACGATCGTCGCGGCCTACGAGTCGTTCTCGAGCCACCACGCCGTCCGGTTCTGCGCGGTGCGCTCGAGCGCGACCGCGGAGGACCTCGTGGACGCCTCGTTCGCCGGCCTGCAGGAGACCTACCTCAACGTCCAGGGGACCGACCACGTCCTGGAGTCGGTCCGCAAGTGCTGGGGCTCGCTGTTCACTCCGCGGGTGCTCGTCTACCGGGCGAAGAAGGGGATCGACCACGCCGGCGTCCGCCTCGCGGTCCTCATCCAGAAGATGGTCGACGCCCAGGTCAGCGGGATCCTCTTCACGCGCGACCCGAACACCGGTGAGAACCACATGATCGTCGAGGCCGGCTGGGGACTCGGTGAGGCGATCGTGGGAGGGGAGGTGACCCCGGACCACTACGTCATCGACGGGGCGACGCAGAAGGTCGTCCACAAGCAGATCTCCGAGCAGAAGATCCGCTATGTCCGCGCGGAAGCCGGCGGGAACCGGCGCGAGGAGGTCCCGGCCGCGGAGCGCTCCGTCCAGAAGCTGCCGGACCCCCGGCTCGTCCGTCTCGTCTCCCTCGCCCGCCTGATCGAGTCGCGGTACCGTCGACCGATGGACGTGGAGTGGTGCGCCGACGCGAACGCCGTCTACATCGTCCAGGCGCGGCCCGTGACGACGATCCCGACCTCGACGGTCGGGGGCGCGCCAGCGGCCGCCGCCCCGACGGGCGAGGAAGCGCCGCTCGTGCGGGGGTTCGGAGCGAGCCCCGGGGTCGCCTCGGGCACGGCCCGGCTGCTCCGCGGGGCGGAGGAGATGGACCGTCTCAAGCCGGGCGAGGTCCTCGTCACGACGATGACGACCCCGGACATGGTCCCGGCGATGAGCCGGGCCGCGGCGATCGTGACCGACGAGGGGGGGATGACCTGCCACGCCGCGATCGTCTCGCGCGAGCTCGGCGTCCCGTGCGTCGTCGGGACCCGGGAGGCGACGCGCTCGATCCCGGACGGGAGCGAGGTGACGGTCGACGGGAAGACCGGTCAGGTCTACCGGGGCCGGAGGACCGGGGCGGCCGCGCCGGCCACCGCAACGGTCGCCCCCGCGGGGTTCCACGAGAGCGTGCCGGTGACGGCGACGAGGATCCTCGTCAACGTCGGCGTGCCGGAGAAGGCCGAGGAGTACGCGCGCCTACCGGTCTCGGGCGTCGGGCTGCTCCGGATCGAGTTCATCTTCACCGCCCATGTCCGGGAGCACCCGCTCGCGCTGCTGCAGAAGGGCCGAAAGGACGAGCTCGTCCGGCGGCTCGCGGACGGGATCGGGAAGGTCTGTCAGGCGTTCCACCCCCGGCCGGTGATCATCCGGACGAGCGACTTCAAGACGAACGAGTACCGGGGGATGCCCGGCGGGGAGCCGTTCGAGCCGGTCGAGGAGAACCCGATGATCGGCTGGCGCGGCTGCTCGCGGTACATCTCGAGCGTCTTCCGGCCGGCGTTCGAGTGCGAGCTCGAGGCGATCCAGCGGGTGCGGACCGACCAGGGGCTCAAGAACGCCATGGTGATGCTGCCGTTCGTCCGGAACACCTGGGAGCTCGAGGAGATCGCGGGGATGCTCCGCGCCGCGGGCCTCCGCCGCTCTCGCGACTTCAAGCTCTACCTCATGGCCGAGGTCCCGTCGACGGTCCTTCTGGCCCGCGACTTCGCCCACCACTGCGACGGGTTCTCGATCGGCTCGAACGACCTGACCCAGCTCGTCCTGGGGGCCGACCGCGACTCGCAGACGCTCGGCCGGATGGGGTACTTCGACGAGCGCGACCCCGCGGTCCTGCGCGCGATCCATCTCCTCATCGAGGGGGCCCACGCAGAGGGGTCGACCGTCGGGATCTGCGGCCAGGGACCGAGCGTCTACCCGGAGTTCGCCGAGTTCCTCGTGCGGGAGGGGATCGATTCGATCTCGCTCAACGCCGACACGGTCGTCACGACGGCCCGGACGATCGCCGCGATCGAGCAGAAGATGAAGCTCGACGGCCTTCGCGGAGGCTGACCCGGTCCGAGGTCGCCCTCGACCGCCAGCGGACGTCGGTCGGTCCCTCCGGGCCCGGCCCTCGGCGACCGGGGTGACGCCGACGCGCCGGCCTCTCGGAGCAACGACCGAGCCCGCGTGGGAACCTATATACCCCCCTACCCGCCTGAATTACTGACGTGCGAAGGGCACGCTGGCGCCATAGCCGTCGCCCCCGGAGGCGGGGGGTCTCCCAGGTCCTCGCCGTCATACTGCTCGTCGCGATCACCGTGATCTCGATGGCGCTGATCTACATGATCCGGTTCCCGATGCCGAACCCGCCCCCCACGGTCAGCTTCGCCAGCGTCAACGACGCCCGGTACCCTGTCTGGGGGGACCCGACCGACTGCTACCCCAATCTTCCCCACAACCCGAACTACTACCTCGGGAACGGGACGGGGAACACCACCGACACGAACCGGTGGGACACCTACATGACCGCCTGGAACGACGACTGCGAGAACGGCGAGAACGGGACGTACAACCTGATGGATGCGGCCCGCATCACGATCACGTCGGTCAGCCAGGCGATCCCACTTTCCGGGATCGAGTTCCAGTTCACGTGCGTGAACACGACGCCCAGCTACGACCGGACGATCCTCGTGAGCGGCTACCTCAACAACATGGAGTGGGAGCCGGGGGCGCCGAACGGGGAGAACTTCACGAGCAGCGCGCCGACGCTCGGCACGTGCGCCTCGTACGACCCGAAGGGCAGCGGGGCGAACAGCGTCTACTACAACCGCCTCGGGTTCTTCGACCCGTTGAACCCGAACCTCATGGACCTCGCGCCCGGCATGACGCTGGTCATCTACATCCACACCCCCAACTCGATCTACGAGGCGCCCAACCCGATTGAACCCGAGTCGACGTGGAACCAGCCGGACGCGGACGACTACCACGGCGCCCCGCTCTGGTGCTTCACGGTCCCCGGGTCGTGCTCGATCCAGCTGGTCGACACCGACTGGAACTACCCGGCGGTGATCCTGAACGCGCCGGTCTACATGCTCTAGCATGGCCGGTTCCTCCCGACTCCCTCCGACGCCGCGGCCGCGCCGGCGTCGGGCGATCGTCCTCTGGGTCGCGATCGCCTGCGTCGTCGCGGTCGTGATCGAGGTCGGGGCGGTCACCAACGTCTTCGGGCTGGGTTCGCTGTTCGGCTCGAAGGGGGGCTCGAGCTCCCCCGGAGGCGGTCCGAACCCGTACGACGAGAACATCACGGCGGTGACGGGAGCGATCGTCTTCTCCCAGAAGGTCGACCCGTTCCCTCAACTGAACGGCGCGAGCCTCTGCTCGGAGTGCCCGGTCGCGCCGACGATCGACTCCTCCGCCGACCCTGCGGTCGCCGAGCTCTGGGTCTACTTCTACGTCACGTATTCCGGAGAGAACTACACGACGATCTCGAACTTCACCCTGACCACGGCCGGGGGCCAGAACCCGAGCCTGTTCGCGCTGCTCGGGGTCTACACGGGCCCGTACTTCAGCGAGCCCGCGACCCTCCTGGGCTTCGCCCCCGGCACCACCTACGAGGTCGGGCTGCACATCGACGCGACCTCGATCCCGTACGACGGTCCGTCCGGCTATCAACTGACGTTCCACGTCACGTCGCCGTAGGCCCGACGCCCCAGGGTGGGGTGGCCGACCCCCCCGGTGCCTATCCCCGGCCCGAAGTCGCGCCCGGACCCCTCGGCGGACGCCATCGCGGGGGCGTCGGCGGGCCCGGGGGCGGGAGCGCGAGCTCGGCGCTCCGCGGCAGCTCGTACTCTACGAACGAGCGGGCAGGGGCGAAGCCGAGCCGGACGAGCCGCGACTCGAGGCGCGGGGAGTCGGCGAACATCGAGAAGAACGCGGCCTGGCCGACCGGCCGCTCCCGGAGCGCGTAGGCGACGACGGCCGAGGCCGCCCCGCGGCCGCGGGCCGAGGGCCGGGTCGCGACGAAATGGATCCCGGCTGCCGCCCGATAGCGATAGACGAGGGCCGCCGCGACCGGCACGTCCTCGATCGACGCGACCAGCGGCACGAGCTGCTCGTGGGGGTTCGGGTGGTGCCAGGCGACGTCGACCGCCGTTCGGAGCTCCGGCCGCTCGCGCTCGTCCGTCCAGAACGACGACACGGTGTCGAGCTCGCCGGTCGACGCCTCCCGGACCGTCGGGCCTTCCGAGGCTGGCGGGGATACGGGGTCGTGCTCGAGCAGGAGCACAAGGGGCCCGTTCCGCGGGACGAACCCGAGCCGGCGGAGCCCCTGGTCGACGTGCGTAGCCGGAGGAACGGGCACCCGGAACGTCGGGCGGAGCGCCCGCTGGAAGTAGTGGTCGAGCGCCCGCTCGAAGAACGCGGTCTGCCGCTCCCGGCCGACCCCCAGTTCCTGGACGAAGTTGAACCTCGGCGCGGGGATCTTCTCGTGGGTGACGAGGGCCGCCCCGGCGACCTCCAGGGCGAACCCGCCGAGGGTCAGGACGAACTGCCGCTCCGCTTGCAGCGCGGCCTCGATGGCGAGTTCGGACGGCTCCGGGCCCACGAGCGCCGGAGGCCTAGCAAGGATACGAAGACGCGCCTCCGGCCTACCCGGTCGCGGACGACGCGGCGGCGTTCCCTGGGGTCGGGGCGGCGGCCTTCGGCAGGGCGGGGGAGCGTGGGATGGAGGGATCTCGCGCGGCCCGGACCGCACGGAGGGCCCCTCCCCACGTGACGAGCTGGTCGAGCATCGCTCGGACCGGTGTCTCGCGGACCGGGTCGGGCCGGAACACACGATACCCCTCGAAGTCGGTCGCCAGGAACAGCGTCCCCTGCGCCCGGACGGTCGCCACTTGGAGCTCGGCCATCACCAGGCGCAGTTGTTCGACGGCGCGGACGCCCCCGGAGCTGCCGTAACTGACGAACCCGGCGACCTTGTCGTTCCACTCGGCATAGACGTAGTCGAGGGCGTTCTTGAGGACGGCCGGAAAGCTGTGGTTGTACTCCGGCGTCACGAGGACGAACGCGTCCAGGGAGGCGACCTTCGCCGCCCAAGCACGGGTGTGCTCCTGGGCGTACCGGCCGGCCGAGGCCGGGATCGGCTCGTCCAGATGGGGCAGCGGGAACGCCCGGAGGTCGACCAGCTCGACCTCGACGTCCGACCGCTCCCTCGCGATCCGCTCCACCCACGACGCCACCGCTTCGGCGTTGCGTCCCGGTCTCGTGCTCCCGACGACGATCCCTACCCTCAGCTTGGGCTCCATCGTTCCTCCGTGCTCTCCGAGGTCCGGGTGCGTCGGGACCCGCAGGTCCCGCGCGCCGGGCCGTCCGAGCGAGCGGTCGGTCGGCTCTTGAAGCCCAAGTTGCCCCACCGGCGGCAGGTGACGGCCGGACCACCAGGCGGCGTGGCCGCCGCCCCGAGGCGTCGCCGGGCGGCCGCCGGTGCCGATCCCCCTAGGGTCCGCCCGGGAGTACGGGCCGGCGTCCGAACCACTTATAGCGGCCCTCACTCCCGGCACGGCATGGCGCCCTCCCCCACCCTGACATCTCGGCCACCGATCGTGCCTCCCGCGCCGGTCGCAGTGCTCGGGGGAGGCAACATGGGCGCCGGGATCGCTCAGGCGTGCGCGGCGGCCGGGTTCCCGGTCCGCGTGCGCGACGTCGACGACGCCGCGATCGGCCGCGGCCGGGGGATCCTCGAACGGTCGCTCGCCGGCGCCGTCGAGCGGAAGAAGATGCCCGCGGCGACGCGCGACGAGCTGCTTCGGCGCGTCTCGTTCACGAACGACCTTGCCGAGGCGGTCCGCGGCGCCGCCCTGGTGGTGGAGGCGGTCTTCGAGGACGCGAAGGTGAAGCAAGGGCTGTTCACGGAGGTCGCGCCGCTCGTCGCTCCGACGACGATCGTCGCGACGAACACCTCGTCCCTGTCCGTGACCTCGCTGGGGGCCGGGTTCCCCGAGCCGGGACGGTTCGCCGGTCTCCACTTCTTCTTCCCGGCAGCGATCAACAAGCTGGTCGAGGTCGTCGGGGGCGACGCGACCTCGACGGAGACCCGGGCCGAGCTGTTCCGCTTCGCCCAACGCCTGGGCAAGCTCCCGATCGAGACCGCCGACCGCGCCGGGTTCTGCGTGAACCGCTTCTTCGTGCCGTACCTGAACGAGGCGTGCCGGCTCGCGGAGGAGCGTCTGGCGAGCCTCGCCACCATCGAGGAGGCCGGCCGAGAGACGTTCGGCGCGACGCTCGGCCCGTTCGAACTGATGAACGTCACCGGGATCCCGATCGCGTTCCACTCCGAGACGAGCCTGGCTCGAGCGTTCGGCCGCGCCTACGCGCCGTCCCCGCTACTCGAGCAGCAGTTCCGGGAGGGGAAGCCTTGGCCGTGGAAGGAGTCGAAGGTCGAGCCGGAGCGGAAGGCGGCCGTCCGAGAGCGGTTCCTCGGCCTGACGATCGGGCTCGCCACGCGGATCGTCGAGGAGGGGGTCGCCAGCGCCGAGGCGGTCGACCGCGGCGCGCTGGTCGGGCTTCGTCGCCGGCACGCGCCGTTCGCTCAGCTCTCCTCGGTCGGCCTCGCCGAGGGGCTGCGCCTCACGGACGCGTACGCGGGACGCTGGGGGAGCGACTTCCCGGTCTCCCGCGAGCTACGGGACCGCGCCGCCCGCGGAGAGCGGGCGTGGCCGCTACGGTTCGTCCGCGTCGACCGGCGCGGCGACGTGGCGTGGGTGCTCCTCGACCGCCCGGAGGTGCTGAACGCCCTGAGCACCGAGCTGCTCGAGCAGCTCGAAGAGGCGTTCGCGGAGCTCTCCGCCGACACCGGGCTGCGGGTCGTCGTGCTCGCCGGATCTGGGCCGGTCTTCGCGGCCGGCGCCGACATCGCCGAGATGGCGGACAAGACCCCCGAGGAGGGGGTCGAGTTCGGGTTCGTAGGGCAGCGCGTCGCGCGCGCGATCGAGGCGTTCCCGAAGCCCGTCCTCGCCCTCGTCGAGGGGTACGCCCTCGGCGGGGGCCTCGAGGTCGCCCTCGCCGCGGACCTGATCGTCGCCGCGGCCGGCGCCCAGCTCGGGCTTCCCGAGGTCACCGTCGGGATCCACCCCGGGATGGGTGGCGCGACGCGCCTGTCGCGACGGATCGGTAGGGCGAACGCGAAGCTCCTCGTCTTCACCGGCGTCCCGGTCTCGGCCGAGGAGGCGATGCGCCTCGGGTTCGTCGCGAAGGTCGTCCCGAAGGAGACGGCGCGCGAGGAGATGGAAGCGCTCGCGCGAACGATCGCGAGCCGGGCGCCGCTCGGCGTGCAGTGGGCGAAGCAGGTGATCGACCTAGGGGCCGAGCGGGCGGTCGAAGCGGCGCTCCACCTCGAGGGGGAGTCAGCCGGCCGGACGTTCTCGACGTCCGACCGGACGGAGGGGATGCGAGCGTTCCTCGAGCGGCGGCGCCCCGAGTTCCGGGGGAAGTGAGCCGTCCGGCTCAGCCCGGTCCCGCGACGAAGCTGCGGTAGCCGTCGGCGTCCAGCAGCGCCGGGTCGACGCCTTTCGTCAGCTCGAGCCGGAACAGCCAGCCGCGGCCGTACGGGTCCTGGTTGACGAGCTCCGGGTGCGCCTTGAGCTCGCCGTTCACCTCGACGACGCGGCCCGCGCCGGGGGCGTAGACGTCCGAGACGGTCTTGACCGACTCAAGCGAGAGCACGACCTTGCCGCCCTCCACCGTCTTGCCGACGGCCGGGAGGTCGACGAAGACGATGTCGGTCAGCTCCGACTGCGCATGGTCGGTGATCCCGACCGTCGCGCGGTTCCCTTCGACCTTCACCCACTCGTGGGTCTTCGCGTACCTGAGCTCCGGGGGGATCTTGCCAGCGGTCATCCGGTACCGCCCTGCCAGGCGTCGGCGTACTTGAGCTGCTCCCCCGTGGGACGGTCGAGCTCGATGCCGAACGGGGCGAGCGCGGCGACGGCGACCGCCTGGTCGATCTCTGCGGGGACCGGAAGGACCTTCGCGGGCAGCGCCGGGCCGTGCCGAGCGAGGTGCTCGGCGGAGAGCGCTTGGAGGGCGAAGGAGAGGTCCATGATCTCCACCGGGTGGCCCTGGGCCGCGGCGAGGTTGACGAGCCGCCCCTCGGCGAGGAGGTAGGCCCGGCGCCCGTTCGGGAGGCGGTACTCCTCCACGTTCGGGCGAACGGTGCGGTGGGCCGTCGACAGCTTCTCGAGGTCGGTCTTCGCGACCTCGACGTCGAAGTGGCCGGCGTTCGCGAGCAGGCACCCGTCCTTGAGGACCGCGAAATGCTCCGCGCGGACGATCCCGGGGCGGCCGGTGACCGTCACGATCAGGTCGGCGTGCCTGGCCGCCTCGAGCATCGGGCGGACGGCGAAACCGTCCATCCGAGCCTCGAGGGCCCGGACCGGGTCGACCTCGGTGACGACGACCTCCGCGCCGAGGCCGCGCAAGCGGGAAGCGACCCCGCGGCCGCACCAGCCGTAGCCCGCCACGACGGCGACCTTGCCGGCGACGACGAGGTTCGTTGCCGCGACGATCCCCTCGACCGTCGACTGGCCGGTCCCGTAGCGGTTGTCGAACAGGTGCTTCATCATCGCGTCGTTCACGTCGATCGCCGGGAAGAGCAGGCGGCCGGCCTTCTCGAGCGCCCGGAGCCGCGTGACCCCGGTCGTCGTCTCTTCCGTCGAGCCCCGGAGCCGGCCCCGCTCCCGCTGCCGCTCGTGGACGAGCGCGACCAGATCGGCCCCGTCGTCGATGATGACGTCCGGCTCCCGGTCGAGGAGCGTCTCGAGCCCGGCCCGGTAGTCCTCCAGCGACTCGCCGCGCACGGCGTGGGTCTCCACCCCGTCTGCGCGGACCGCCGCGACGGTGTCGTCGTCGGTCGTCAGCGGGTTGCTGGCGGCGAGGCGGACCGTCGCGCCACCGGCCTTCAGGGCGAGCGCCAGCGCGCACGTCTTCGCCTCGACGTGGAGCACCGCCGCGATCGTCAGCCCGTCGAACGGCCGCTCGTCCGCAAAGCGGGCGTGCACGGCCTCGAGGACGGGCATGTGCGACCGGGCCCAGCCAAGCTTCAGCTGACCGAGCTCGACGTTGCCGGTCATCTTCCCCCCGGGCGCCGAGCGACACGGCGCATTAAAGGCTCCCGCGCGGCCGACCCCGAGGACGGCCCCCCGGGGCGGGGGCCGCGGGTCGTCTACCCCGTACCCGTTACTGGGTGACCGAAGCGCAGAACGGACAGACGAGGTACTCGGAAGGGATCTCCTTCCCGCAGTTCGGGCACGGCTTCATCGCCCCGACCGCAGGACCGCCGGCCGGCGCAGCCGGGGCCGCGGGGGCCGGGGCTGGGGTGGGCGCGGCGGCGGGCGGGGGAGCGGCCAAGGGGGGCGGAGGCCGGGCGGGTGGGGCGGCGGCCTGCCGACGGCGGGCCGGAGCAGCTCCGGCCGCGGGCGCGGCGGCCGCTCCGGGGGGCGGTCGGCCCTCCGGCGGGGGTGCCGTCATGCCGGACCGGGGCGTGCCCTGGCCCTGCTGGACCTTCCACTGGCTGAACGGTGTGTACGACGGCTGGCGCTTCCACCAGTCCCAGAACGCCCCTTCGCTGTAGTTCTCGCCGAGCTCCTTCTTCGCCTCGGCGCGGAACCGCTCGGTGAAGTCGCCGTAGGCCTGGCGCTCCGGGTCCGGGCCGCCCTCCCCGGGCTTGCCGAGGAGCTGGGCCGCGCACTCCGGACACGACTGGGACGACGCCGGGATCGTGGACGAGCAGCGGCTGCACCGCACGACGTCCGACTCGAACTCGGCGCCGCACTTCGGGCAGACCTTGGACGCCTCGGGGACCAGGTTCCCGCACTCGCCGCACTCGACGAGCTTCCCCGCGGCCTGGCGCCTGGAGAAGAGGAGGAAGCCGACGACCGCGCCGACGATCGCCGCGACGATGACGAGCCAGAGCCAGAGCGCCAGGCCGAGGATCTTCTGGAACAGGAACGAGACGGCGCTCGGCCCGGGCGTCGAGTAGGTCCCCGGCAGGGTGTCGTTCGCGACGACGCCGTTGTAGGTCGCCGTGACCGCGATGTGGTAGCTCGTGCCGCCCTTGAGCTTGCTCGCGTTCCAGGCCATGTCGATGGTGAACGGACCGCCTTGGCTCCGGTGCGTGCCGATGAGGCTCCCGTTGACCTCGGAGCCGAGGAACAGCGTCACGACGCTCCCCCCGCCGGCGGGGTAGGCGATCATCTCGACGGTCACGCCGCCGGTGCCGTTGTAGGCGAGCGTGGCGCTGGTGAAGTACTTCGAGCTCGCGGAGAGCTTGGTCGGCGGGAAGGTCGTCACCGTGACCCGGACCCGGCTCGGGGCGAACTGGACGGACGCGTTCGTCTTCAGCGAACCGCCTCCGTGCGCGGGAACGTCCCCGTTCCACTCGACCTCGGCCGAGAGGTTGTCCGGGACCGCCCTTCCGTGGAGGCCGACGACCGTCTCGTTCACCTTCCAGGTCATCGAGACGCTCGCGGTCTGCCCGGGGGCGAACAGGTCGACCGGCCGCGCCGCGGGAACGTTCACCGGGGACGTCGCGCTGGAGTTGTAGTAGAGCAACCCGGTGAGGTTCGTGATCGGCGCCGGTCCGTTATCGACGACGTTGACGGTGACGTTGAGGTACTGGCCGATGGTGATGGTGGTCGCCGTCACGTTGTCGGCGGTGACCACGACGCTGTTGGTGGAGGCAAGCTCCACGGCGGCGTAGTAGAGCGGGAACTCGAGCGTCCCCCAGGAGTCCGGGATCCCGTAGCCCGAGGAGCCGTTGGCCACCCCGAGCGGGTACGGACGGACCGACCAGTTGAACGCGAGGGCCGTCCCGCCGCCGGCCGGCGGGGTGACGATGACGTGGTAATCCCCGAGGAAGTCGCCGTCCGGGGCGCTCCCGCCGTAGATGACGTTGGAGGCGAGGAGCAGGGCGGCGATCCCCGTGGCTCCCGACTCCCCGTACGCCGGGACCCCGTGCTGGCTGTCCAGGTAATCGACGTAACCGAGGATCGGGTCGTTCAGCGCGTTCGCGGTCTGGGCCGTCTGGTTGTCGATCTGGCCTCCGTAGGCGTACGGCGCGGTCAGGATCGCCTTCTGGACGGGGAGCTGCCCGCCCTTCCCGACCAGCGAGATGTCCGCCCACCGGAACAGGTAGGCCTTGCTCGAGAGGTCCGCCGTGATCGCGCCGTTGCCGTACTGCTCGGTCCCGTTCTGGATGTCGCCCTGGACCGTCAGGTTCGCGAGGTAGGCGGTCGAGGAGTTCGTGAGCATCAGTTCGTGGGTGTACCAGGCGTACGAGCCCAGCGCCGAGAAGTTGAGGCCGAGGTAGGTGTTGACCGTGTTCAGGTCCCCTCCGGTGCCGACGCTCATCCCGAAGTTGAGGGGCGACTCGGGCTGGACGTAGACGGTCACGTTGGCGTCGTTCGGCCCGGTGGTCCCGAGCGTCACGCCGATCCCGGGCGCGGTGCCGAAGTCCCCGGTCCGGTTGAGCCAGGCCATCAGCGGGTTGCCCGGCCCCTTGTTGACCGCCGCCGTGAGCGCCGCAGTGAACGGCAGGCTCGCGGAGGTCGTGTGGTTGGCGATGAGGGTGATGTTACCGAGGATGAACGGGGTGCCGGCGTAGGTCACGGTGACCTCGACGGTCGTGCTCACCTTGGGATTCGCCGAGTCGTTGTAGGCGACCGTGACGGTCCCGCCCGCGATCCCGTTCGGGTAGAGGTAGTCCTGGGTCAGCGCCGCCGCGTCGGTCGGCGTCGACCAGGCGATGTGGCTCGTCGCCGAACCGTTCGTCCAGACCCCGACCACCCCGGAGGTGAGCGGGAGCGGGTTCGGCGTGCCGTTGAGCGTGAGGTTGTCCGCGTAGAGCTTGTGGTAGACGCTGCTGAAGAGGTTCGCGACCCCGCCGCCCTGGACGCTCAGGGTCGGCGCCCAGGCGAAGTCGCCTCGGGTGCCGTTCGGGATCGACATGTTCGAGACCTCGGGGTTCGGCGAGATGCTCGACTCGTTGAGCGTCAGGTTGCCGCCGGTCCCGACGTTGAGGAACCCGGCGGTCTCGATCTTGGAGTCGGAGAACGACATCACGCCGTTGACGAAGACGTTGAGCTTGACGTAGGGGTTGATCTCGCTCGTCGACGTCGTGAGGGTCGAGTTGCGGAAGATCACGGTCCCGTCGTCGACGAAGTGGAAGACGTGGGAGAGCCGGACCTGGGGGGTCCCGCTCGTCCCGACGAACTCGACGAACACCAGCGTCGTGTTCTGGATGATCAGCTTGGCACCGGCCTGGACGGTGATGTTGCCGCCCTGGTAGTAGACCGTCGGGCCCGGGGGCGGGGCCTTGGACGGGATGTAGAACGTGCCGGAGGAGACGTTCAGGTCGCCGTGGGTCGTCGGCGGCGCCGACGGGGAGATGGCCAACGGGGCCGTCGGGGCGGCGGCAACGGCCGGTCCCCCATGCGCCGCCGGGACCGCGAGCGTCCCGGCCAGCTCGAGGCCGGCGACCAGGACGATGGCAAGGACCCAGAACTTCGATCGGCGCGCGAGGCAGACCGGGCCCCTCGACGCGAGGGGCTCCTGCCGGTAAGCTTTCACGCCACTCAACAGTCGGGGTTCGACTATTTAAATGCCACCTCTCTCGTCGGGTCGACTTCTCCGCCGGCCGGCACCCGTCCTCAGGCGCTCGGTCCCCGGAGGACGACCTTGCCGAACAGCTCCGGCGCGTCGAGGCGCGCGAACGCTTGGGGTCCGTCCTCGAACGGGAACGTCGAGTCGACCACGGGACGGAGCTTTCCCTCGGCCAGATGCCGGAGGACCGTTTCGAACTCCTTCCGGCCGGCCATCGTGCTCCCGCGGATCGACCCCTGGCGCCAGAAGAGGGTCCGCACGTCGACCTCGACCTTCGGGCCGGCGGTCGCGCCGATCACGACCACCCTACCCCCCCGCGCGAGCGAGCGCACCGAGAGCGCGAGGGTCGGCGCCCCGACGGAGTCGAGGATCACGTCGACCCCCCGTTTGCCGCTCCACTCCCAAAGCCCCCGGTCGAGCGGATGCGCCTCGTCCGCCACCAGGTAGCCGTCCGCCCCGAGCCGTCGCGCGGCCTCCTCCTTCGCGCGGGTCCGGGAGACGACGACGACCTGGGCCCCCAGCAGTTTTCCGACCTGGACCGCCGCGGTCGCGACGCCACCCCCGGCGCCGATCACCGCCAGTCGCTCCCCTTCCCGGACCGCTCCCACGGTCGCGAGGGCGCGCCAGGCCGTCAGGAAGACGAGCGGGGCCGCCGCGCCCTGGTCGAACGACCAGCCGCTGGGCAGCGGGTGGACGTTGCGTCGGGGCACGACGACCCGACCGGTCGCGGCGCCCTGGGTGTGCTCGCCGAGGATGCGGTAGTCCCGGCAGAGCGCTTCGTTGCCGTCCCGGCACGCGTCGCAACTCCCGTCCCAGATCCCCGGGTTGATCAGCACCTCGGTGCCGGGCCGGAGCTCCTCGGTCCCCGGGCCGACCTTGTCCACGGTCCCTGCGCCGTCGGATCCGAGCACGTGCGGAAGCTCGATCCGGACCCCTGGGATCCCCGCCAGGGTGAATCGGTCGAGCCGGTTGAACGCCGCCGCGCGGATCCGGATCCGGACCTCGCCGGGGCCAGGTTCGGGTTCGGGGACGTCGACGTACGCCAGCCGGTCCGGGCCCCCATGCTCGGCGAACCCGAAGCCGCGCACGGGCCGTCGTCAACCCCCGCCCGACGCCCGCCACCGGGTGCCGCCCGAACCGTCTTCGAGCGTGATGCCGGCGTTAGCGAGCTCGGCCCGGATCCGGTCCGCCTCGGCGAAGTCACCGCGGGCGCGCGCCCGTCCGCGGGCCGCCAGCGCGACCTCGACCACCTTCCCCCACCCGTCGACTATCGGGGCGCGGTCCTCGAACAGCCCGAGGACCTCCCGCGCCCAGTCGTACGGGGCGCGGAGCCGCTCCAGCGCGAGCCCCGCGAGCGGCTCCAGCGCCTCGGGCCGCTCGGCGAGGCGCCGGCTCCAGCCGAACAGCAGGGCGATCGCGCCGCGGGTGTCGAAGTCGTTCGCGAGGGTCGTGTCGAGCCGGTCGACCAGGGTCGTCGCCTCCGCGAGGAGCTCCGGGGGAGCGTCGCTCCCGGGGCGGTCCGGCCCGTCGCGGACGAGGAGCTCGTCGATCCGCTGGAGCGGGGCCCCGAGCCTTCGGTAGGCCTCCGTCGCCTCGGCCATGCTACGATCCGGGTCGAAGTCGAGCGGGCTGCGGTACTGGGCGTTGACGAAGAAGAACCTCAGCGGGCCGGCCCCCCAGCGCTCGATCGCGTCGCCGAGGGGCACGACGTTGCCGAGCGACTTGCTCATCTTCTCGCCCTTGAGCCGGAGCGCCCCGCCGTGCATCCAGTAGTTCACGAGCGGGACCTGCCCGGTCGCCGACTCGGCGAGGGCGATCTCCGCCTCGTGGTGGGGGAAGATCAGATCGATCCCGGCGCCATGGAGGTCGTACCGGGCGCCCAGGAGCCGCTCGGTGATCGCGGTGTCCTCTACGTGCCAGCCGGGACGGCCCGGGCCCCACGGGCTCTCCCACGACGGCTCGCCCGGGGTCGCGGCCTTCCAGACCGCGAAGTCCTCCGGGGACCGCTTGTCCTGGTCGAGCTCGAGGCGGGCGCCCGGCCGGAGCGCCGCGACGTCCTGGCCGGAGAGCTTGCCGTAGTTTGGGAACTTCGCGACGGCGTAGTAGACCGAGCCGTCGTCGGCCCGGTAGGCGAACCCCTTCTCGACCAGGACGCGGATCTGCGCGATGATCTCGGTGACGTAGTCGGTCGCGAACGGGTAGTAGTTCACCGAGCGGACGCCGAGCCGCTCCATTCCGAGGCGGTAGGTGAGGAAGTGTCGCTCCGCGAGGGCGAGCGGGTCGCCCCCCTCCTCGGCCGCTCGGGCGATCAGGTGGTCGTCGAGGTTGGTGACGTTCTGGACGTAGAACAGCCGGTATCCCCAGTGACGCACGGCGCGCGCGACGACGTCGAAGAAGACGAACGTCCGCGCGTGGCCGACGTGGGCCGGGGCGTACGGGGTGAGGCCGCAGACGTACATCCCGACGCGCGGGGGATGGATCGGGGCGAACGCCCGGACCTCGCGGGTGAGCGAGTCGTAGACGGTGAACCGCCGCACGCCTACGCTCCCCGGAGCGCCTCTCGCACGTCGTCGACCAGGTCGGCGGGGTCCTCGATCCCGCACGACAGGCGGACCAGCCCGTCGGTGACCCCGTGGGCGAGACGCTCGGCCTCGGGGACGCTCGCGTGGGTCATCGTCGCGGGATGGTCCGCGAGCGACTCGACCCCACCGAGGCTCTCCGCGAGCGTGAACACCTTGAGCCCTCGGAGGAATCGGAGCGCGGCGGCCTTGCCGCCCCGGACGTCGACGCTGACGATCCCGCCGTAGCCGTCCATCTGCCGCCGCGCGAGGGCGTGCTGCGGATGGGAGGCGAGACCGGGATAGTGCGTCGCCCGGACCTTCGGGTGACGGGAGAGCGCCGCGGCGACCGCCCGCGCGGACTCCTCGTGCGCCTCCATGCGCACCCCGAGGGTCCGCAGGCCCCGCAGGACGAGGTAGGCGTCGACCGGGCTCGGCACCGCGCCGACCGCGTTCTGCAACCAAGCATAGCGCCGCGCGCTCCGGCGCTCCCGGAAGACGAGCGCGCCGCCGATGATGTCCGAGTGGCCGCCGAGGTACTTCGTCGTCGAGTGGAGGACGATGTCGGCGCCGAGCTCGAGCGGCCGCTGGAGCGCGGGCGTCGCGAACGTGTTGTCGACGGCGACGACGGCGCCGGCGCGGTGCGCTCGGCGCGCGACCGCGGAGATGTCGGTCAGCTTCAGGAGCGGGTTCGTCGGGGTCTCCAGGTAGACGAGGTCCGCGGGCTCCTCGAGCGCGCGCTCGACGGCGTCGATCGACCCCGTGTCGATGAAGTCGGTCCGGACGCCGAACTGCCGGCGGTGGTGGTCGAATAGGCGCCAGGTCCCGCCGTAGAGGTCGTCCCCCGCGACGATCCGGCTCTTCGACGGGAAGTTCTCGAGCAGGGTGGTGAGGGCCCCGAGGCCCGAGGAGAAGGCGAGGCCCGTCTTCCCGGTCTCGAGCGACGCCAGCGCGGCCTCGAGGACCGAACGTGTCGGGTTGCCGGTACGGCTGTAGACGTACCCCTGGTTCCGGCCCGGAGAGAACTGCCGGAACGTGCTCGAGAGGTAGATCGGCGGGTTCACCGCCCCGGTGAGGGGGTCGGGGGGCTGCGCGTCGTGGATCAGTCGCGTCCTAAGCCGCATGTTCGTTGCCTTCCTCGGACAGGAACCCTACGAGGTCGTACCGGTTGAGAACGCCTACGGGGGAGCCCCCCGGGCGGTCGCGGACCAGGACGGCCCGCTCCTCCCGCAGGGTGCGCAGCAGCGCGCCGACCGTCGCGTCCAGGGTCACTTCCGGGAGCGGCGGGCCGAGCGCGAACCTCACCGAGCGGTCGAGGACGGTGGCGTCCTGGAGGCCGCGGCGCAGGAGCTCGTCCTCGTGGACCGTGCCGAGGTTCTGGTCACTGAGGAGGACCGGCATCTGCGAGATCGAGAGCTCCCGGAGCCGGGCAAGCGCCTCCCGCACGACCGTCGTCGGCGCCACGGCGACGAGCGCCGGCGTGGCGGTCTTGCGGCCCAGGACCTCCCGGGCGGTCGCCCCGACGTCGAGGAACCCCTGCTCGCGCATCCAGTCGTCGGAGTAGAACTTGGAGAGGTACCGGTCCCCCGAATCCGGCAGGATGACGAGGACGGTCGCGCCCTCGGGGAGGGGACGGCCGGAGAGCCACTTCAGCGCGCCCGCGACGGCGGAGCCGGACGAGCCGCCGACGAACAGCCCCTCCTCCTGCGCGAGCCGACGGGCCATCAGGAACGACTCTCGGTCGCCGACCTCCACGAACTCGTCCAGGAACCGGAAATCGATCGACGCCGGGACCATGTCCTCCCCGATCCCCTCGACCAGGTACGGGACGGCGACACCTGGGCTCCCGGTGCGGAAAGCAGAGCCGAGGACCGACCCCCGGGGATCGACGGCGACGACCCGGACGTCCGGCCGGTGCTCCTTCAGGTAGCGCCCGACGCCGCTCATCGTTCCCCCGGTGCCGACGGTCCCGACGACCGCCGCCGGCCCGCTGCCGAGCTGCTCGGCGACCTCCGGACCGGTCGTCCGGTAGTGGGCCCCCGGGTTCCCGGGATTGGCGTACTGGTTCGGGTAGTACGCCCCGGGCGTCTCTTGGGCGATCCGCTTTGCGACCGAGTAGTGGCTCATGGGGTGGTCGGGGGGAACACCGCTCGGGGTCACGACCACCCGGGCCCCGAACGCGCGGAGGAGGCGGATCTTCTCGGAGCTCATCTTGTCGGGGATCACGAAGATCAATCGGTAGCCGCGGACGGCGGCGACGAGCGCGAGCCCGACCCCGGTGTTCCCACTGGTCGCCTCGACGATCGTCCCCCCCGGCCGGAGCCGCCCGTCCCGCTCGGCCTCCTCGATCATCGAGAGGCCGATCCGGTCCTTGACCGAGCCCCCCGGGTTCAGGAACTCGAGCTTCACGAGGACCCGGTACGGGAGCCCGTCGGTCACCCGATGGAGGGGGATGACCGGCGTCCGCCCCACGAGGTCCAGGATCGTCTCCGGGGCCGCCACGGCGGGCGCGGACGAAGGGTCGCGAATTAAGGGTATCGACGTTCGCCCGCGCCCCCGGTCGGTCCGGAACGGCCGCGGGGGGGGCTTGGGTACCGAGAATTCGTACTCGTTCGTTCCTCTACGACCTTGGCGTTAAGGCGGCCGGACCCCATCTCGCGCGCGGTTGGCCGTCGTGCTCGGTTCGTTGGAGACAGAGGTGATGATCTCCCTGCGGGAGCTCGAGGAGGCGCCCGCCCGGGAGGTACGACGCCACCTCGAGGGCCGTGGGATGCGGCTCGCCTACACCACGGTCGCGACGATCCTCACCCGACTTTACGCCAAGGGCCTCGTCCGCCGCCGCCGAGAGACGTGCCAGGGCGGTGAGCGGTACGTCTACCGTCCCGCGGAGGTGGAGCAGAAATACCTCAAGGCCGTCCTTCGCGGCGTCGTAGCGATGTTCGGTCCCGCCGGAGTCGTGCACCTGAACGAGGAGATCGCGAAGTTGGACCCGTCCGAGGAGAAGGCGCTGCGGCGCCGGCTCGGGCTCGACTGACGTCCCGCGGGCCGATGGACCGTTCGTCCCTGCCGGCCCCTCCTCCCGGGGCATTACGGGAGGCCTCCCGAGCGGAGGGCGGTCGCTCCGCCCCGCTGAGCGCCTACCGCGCCGCCGTCACCGTCGTCGCGGCGTGGTCGCTCCTCGCCACGACGCTCCTCGTCTGGTTCCTCGCCGAGGGCGGGGTCGACGCGGCCGTCGCGCTGGTCCGGGCGCCGAGCGTTCTGTTCACGAGCCGGGCGACCGGCGCGTGGGAGCTGGGAGCGGTCGGCGCGTTCGGGCTGTTCGTGGTCTCGTTCGTCCTCTCCCAGGCGGTCGGACGGGGCCTGCTCCGTCTCCTCGACCCCCGCGAGCTCCCGTGGCCGCCGGAGTTCCCCCGACCGGGGGTGCCGGTCCGTCTCCTCGCGTTCCGCTCCCCTCGAGCGGATGCGTTCACCTTCACGCTCCTGTTCCCCTCGCGGACCCTGCCGTGGCGCCGGGAGGAGGTGATCCTCGTCTCGGACGCGATGGTCGGGGCCCTCGAGCCGGCGGAGTGGGCCTCCGTGGTCGCTCACGAGCTCGGCCACATCCGGAGCTACGACGGCCGCTACCTGACGTTCCTACGGACGTTCGCCCGCCTGATGCGGTGGGACCCGATCCTGGCGCTCCTCGCCTCCAAGCTCACGCGGGCCGAGGAGTTCCGAGCGGACGAGGAGGCGGTCGCCATGACGCACCGGCCTCGTGCGCTGGCTCGGGCGATCTACAAGGCGGGCTACCTCCCCGCCGCCTCGTCCGGCCCGCTCGCCGGGCTCCTGGGGCCGGGAGGAACGGCGGGCCGGCGCCAAGCGGTCGAGCGGATCCGCCGCCTGGTCGCGCTCGCCGAGAGCGGCCGGTACGAGGAGGAGGGCGGTGCGTAGCGCGCACCGCGACCGGAGCCTCGGGCTGTTGGCGGTCGCCGCGGTCGTACTCGCGCTCATCGGGGTTCCTGCGCTCACCCCGGCTCCGTCCCCCCCGTCCGGGGTGTCGCTCGAGCCGGCCGGCCGCACGACCCCCTCGAACCTGAGCCTGGAGCGGGTCCTGCTCTCGAACCTGAGCGCTCCCTCGGTCGGCCCGGGGGGCTCGACGACGCTGAGCTACCGCCTCTACGACCCGGCCAACTTCTCTGCCCTCTCGCACGTCGTCCTCTCGTTCGCGGTGTACGCCCTCAACGGCTATCCGGGGGGCGCGGTCGGGCCGGTCCCCGTCTCGGCCGCGCCGCTCCTCGAGAACGGGACCGCCTCCGGCCTCGAGGTGAACGTGACGCTCCTTTCGCTCGCCCCGGGCGCCGACCACGCGGGCTCGCTCTCCGTCGTCACCTCGGGCAACACCCCGGCGGGGACGTACGCCGTCCGGACCCGCCTCGCGTTCGTCGCGAACTCGTCCGCCTACCTCTTCGAGTCCCGAGGCTGGTTCAGCGAGAGCGCTTGGGAGAACGCCACGGAGGGGCCCGGGGGGATCGGCACCCTCAACCTCTCCCGCCTGGGGGTCCCCGGGCTCTCCGGGGTCGTCCCGGAGACCGCGGTCTACGTCGCCCCGTCCGGCTGGCCGGTCGCCCTCGGCGCCCTGGTGGCCGTCGGCGTCGTGCTCGTCGGCCTCGGGGCGTGGCTCTACTTCCGAAGGGGGCCCGGCTCGAGGTCGGGCAGCGGGAACGACGCGCCGCCAGGGGCGACGAACGCCCCCAGCGCCTTCGGGAGCAGCCGCAGCAACCCCGGGGACTCCCGCAGCAGCTGACGGGCGACGTGGGTCGGGAAATCGATGTCGCCGAAGGCGACGATCGTCCCCTCCAGCTTCCCGCTCCTCAGGACGTCCACGAGCGCGTCAAGCTCCCGGTCGCTGAGGCGGCAGAACAGGCGCCGAAGGTAGAGCGCCCGGCGGAACTCGTCGCCGAGCTCGGCGTCGAAGCGGCGGGGATACGCCTCCAGGCGCCGGGCCGACAGGTCGTCCGCCACGAGCGCTTCGTGCGCGACCGCCGCCGCGAGCTCGGCGGCGCGCATCCCCGTGAAGATGCCGCCCCCGGAGAGCGGCTTGACCTGCGCGGCGGCGTCCCCGACGAGCAGCACGCGGTCCCCGACGCACCGCGGGAGCCGGCCGATCGGGATCCCGGAGGCGATGAACCCGGTCGGGTTCGCGAGCGGGCGGCCGAACCGCCGGGCGAGCGCGGCCAGCAGCCGCTCGTAGTAGACCCGGGCCGGGGTCCCGTCGGCGTCCGCGGCGACGCCGACGCGCGCCCCGCCCCGCCCGTCGGGGATCCACCAGCCGAAGAGCCCGGGCGCGATCGATCGACCGAGGTAGACCTCGACGGCCTCCGGGTCGCCCGGGCTCTCGGGGAACTCCGCCTCGAACGCCGGCAGGATCTCCACCGGCCTGCGGAGACGGAACGCTCGGGCGACGGCGCTCGCGACCCCGTCGGCGCCGACGACGAGCCGCGCGACGAACTCCACGTCGCCGCCGTCGGAACGGTGGCATCGGACCCGGACCCCCGCGGGCCCGTCGTCCACCCGGGCGTCGAAGCGGGTCGCCGTCCGGTACTCCGCCCCCGCCCGGGCGGCCCGGTCGGCGAGATGGACGTCGAGCCCGGCCCGGTCGATCACGAACGCCCGCGTCGTCGGGGCCCGGAAATCCACCGAACGCAGGCTCGGCCCGAAGACCGTCGCCCCGCGGACCTCGCGCACCACGGTCTGCGACGCCCCCGAGAGCTCGAGGACCCGCGCGGAGACGAGGCCCGCGCACTGGACCGGGTGGCCCACGCGGGGGTGCTCTTCGAGCACGACGACCTGGTGCCCGGCTTGAGCGAGGCGCGCGGCGACCGTCGAGCCCGCCGGACCGGCGCCGACGACGAGGACGTCGACCCGCTCCGCCGAGGGCGCCGCCATCTATCCCGCCGGCGCCGGGGTCGGCTCGAGGAGGCTTGCGGGGGCGGCGCCGGTCGATCGTCGCCAGGGGGTGGCGACCAGGTCGGTCCTCTGGCGGGGCTCGACCGCCGAACCGGCGATGCTTGTGGTCACGCCGGCATCGTAGGCGAGGTGCCCGGTCCAGGCGATCATCGCGCCGTTGTCGACGCAGAGCGACCTCGGCGGCGCGAACATTGTGCCGCCACGGCCTTCTACCATCGCCCGGACCATCGCCCGGAGCCGCTCGTTGCACGCGACCCCGCCGCCGAGCACGACCCCGTGCCCTCGAAGGTGCGCCAGCGCCCGCTCGGTGATCTCCGTGAGCATCGCGTAGGCGGTCACCTCGACCGAGTAGGCGAGGTCCTGCCGGGGGACCCCCTTTCGGTGCAGCGCGAGCGCGGCCGTCAGCATGCCGGAGAACGCGACGTCCATCCCATGGACGGAGTACGGGAGGGGCTGGAGCTCTCCGCCCGCGAGCGCCTCCTTCTCGAGGGCCGGGCCGCCGGGGAACTTCCCCCCGAGCTCGATCCAGAGCTTGTCGAGGAAGTTGCCGATGCCGACGTCGAGCGTCTCGCCGAGCACCCGGTAGCGCCCCCGAGCGTAGGCGATGACCTGGGTGTTCCCGCCGCTCGCGTAGAGCAGGATCGGGTCGTCGAGACCGCTGAGGACGCGCGCGATCTCGACGTGGGCGACGCAGTGGTTGACCGGGACGAGCGGCCGTCGCCAGGCCATCGACAGCATCCGGGCGACCGTCGCCCCGGCGCGGAGGCAGGGCCCGAGCCCCGGTCCCTGCGCGAAGGCGACCGCCTCGACCTCGGACGGACGGACCCCGCCGTCCTCGAGCGCCTTGCGGACCAGCTCGGGCAGCACCTCGACGTGATGGTTCGCCGCCTCCCGCGGGTGGATCCCGCCGCGCTCGGGCCGGTACATCGCCGACGCCAGCGACACCACCCGAGCATCGTCCGCGACGATCCCGACCGAGGCGGTGTGGGCGGTCGACTCGATCCCGAGGACGACCATCGGACCCCGACGGAGCGGCGGATATATGGGAAGGGCGGCCACGCCGGCCGCGCTCACTCCTCCGTCGACTCGATCCGGAACGACACGCGGGAACCGCGGAGCGCCACCTGGATCCGGTCGGCGAGCTCGAGCGTCTCGCGCACCGCCGCCGGCCGACCCCATTCGTAGACGAAGTCGTAGCCGTCGGTCTCCGGACGGAACCCGAGGCTCTCGAGGATCTCCGCGATCTCCGAGTATGGAGAGCCTTCGCTGCTGAGCTGCAGAAGGAGGAACGTCTGGGTCATCGGTCGCGCGCGGACGCGGTCGGCCTCGTACTCCGAGCCGTGGGCAAAAAGCCTGCGGCTCCGCGGGCCGCCGCGCCCGCGCCGACCGGGGCCCCCGGGATCACCGCCCCGGCGGCTACCCGGGCGGATCCTCGCCGTCCCCCGGTGGGGCCCCTTCGTCCGCCTCGTCCTCCGTCGGGACGGGACGAGCCGCGTGCGAGGTCACCCGGGCCGCCACGCCACGCCGGAACCGGCCCATCTCGTGGGGGGCGAGCAGGAGCCGGCCGACGCCCAGGAGGTGGTCGTCGTCGTCGACGAGGAGCGCGCTGGAGTCGGGGACGAGCGCCGGGTCGGCGGAGACGACGAACTTCGCGAACAGCGAACGGCCCTCTCGGACGAACGGGACCGCATCCGGATGCACGACGACCCGACCTCGACCGGGGAGGAGCGCCTCCCGGAGCAGCTCGGCGCCCCGGAGCGTCGGCCTCGGCAGCGCGTCGTTGCCGAGGACGAACGCGATCTCCCGGTCGAGGTGGAGGCGGCGCAGGCGGCCGGTTCGGGCCGACCGCTGGGCGGAGAGCCGTGACGCGAGCGACGCCGCCGGGATCGGCCCGTACTGCCAGCGGAGGAGGCGCTCGACCTGGCGCCGGTCCCATCGCGCGGCCCAGTCGCAGTCGAGCGCGAGGTCCGCGGCGCGGCGCGCGAGCCAACGACCGAGGTCCCCCGGGCCGAAGCTGGTCCGGCGCGGGTCGAACTCCTCGCTGCCGAGGTACGGGCCCGTGGGGTAGAGCTCGGTCAGCTCGAGCGGCACCCGACCGAACGGCGTGGAGCACGACCACTCGACCGGACGACCGCTCGGATCCTCCGTGGGGAGCCGGCCGAGGTACTCGGGTCGGAGGGCGACGCGGGGGACCTCGCGCCGAGGCGCCTCGCCCGCCGCGTACGCCTCGAGCCGTTGGAGGAACCGCATCACCGACGGCCGCTGCGCGCTCCAGGGACCGGTCTCGCGGAACGCCCGACGGCTCTCCGGTTCCGTCGGCCAGAAGACCTCGGGACGCTCCGTAGCGGCCCGGACGCCGGCACGAAGCGCCGGATGGGCGCCCGCCCGCCGCTCGACGAGCTCCCAGAGCGCGCCGTCCCGGATCGCTTGGCGAACCAGGCCGACCTCCTCGAGCGAGACGAGGAGGTTGTGACGCGCGACGGCGGCCTCCCGCGGCCCCATCGGCCACCCGGCGACCTCGGTCAGCGCGTGCTCGGTGCAGAGGGCGCAGAAGCAGCTCGACTCCCGAACCTGGGCAAGGTCGACGGTTCCCTCGGGGAAGAGGAGCTTCCCTCGTCGCGCGAACTTGTGGTACGCCGAGGAGTCGAACAGGTCGACGCCGAAGAGGGCCGCGAACGCGAACGTCATCGGATGCCCGGTGCCGAACAGATGGACCGGGACCTCCGGGGCGAGCGCGGGTCGCGCCGCCGCGACCGCCCGCGCGAGCTCGGCGAACCGGTACTGCTCCATGAGCGGGACGACGCCCCCGACCGCGAGGACGTCCCCGAGCCGGCTCGCTTGGGCGGCGGCCTCGGCGCGGAGCCGGGGGAACGGCCCGCCTTGCACCGGCACCGCGAGGAGGCCCCGGCGGGCGGCGCGCGCGGCCGTCGCTCGCTCTCCGGTCGAGCGGAGCGCCGCCTCGGCCTCCTCCTCGGTGGCGTCCGGCTCGGTGAAGACGTCCAGCACGGTGGCGATGTCGGTGCCGATGCGCTCTTGGAACGCGACGATCTCCTCCGGCCCGACCTCGACCGAGCCGTAGGCATGCTGCTGGAACGCGCCGGAATCGGTCATCACCGTACCGTCGAAGCGGAGGAGCCGGTGGACGCCGTCGCGCTCGGCGACCTCGCGCAACGGCGGGGTTCTCCAGGTGATGTACGCTGAGGTGATCACTGCGCGAACGCCCCAGCGCGTTGCCATCTCGGACGGCGGGCAGCTCTGCCGCTCCGGGTCGGGGTGGACGACCGGTAGGAGCGCCGGGGTCTCCAGTCGCCCATGGGGGGTCTCGAGACGCCCTAGGCGGGCGAGGCCGTCCCGCTCCAGCAGCTCGAACGCGGCCATCGTCCCCGCCGTGGCGGCGTAGGCCTTAGCCTCCCCCTCGCCCGGCACGGGGGGCGGGCTCGAACGACGCGCGGATCCGCCGCAGCAACGACACCAGCATCTCCTGCGTCAACTTCCCCGTGTTCGTGTTCTGGGGGCTCGGATGGTACGAGCCCCAGAGCATCGGGCGACCGGGCCCGAGCGGGGCGCAGCTGCCGTGAGCGAAGGGGATCCTCGGGACGTCGACCCCATAGGCGCGGCCCGCGGCGTCCTTTACCGCCGCCCACGCGAACCCGCCGAGCGCGAGGATCGCCCGGGTCTCGGGCAGCAGCCGCAGCTCGCGCTCGAGGAACGGGGCGCATGCGGCCGTCTCCGCCGGGGTCGGCTGGTTGCCGGGCGGCGCGCACCGGACGGCAGCGGTCAGGTAGAGGTCGTGGTAGGCGAGCCCGTCGTTCCGAGCGATGGACGTCGGCCGGTTCGCGAACCCCGCGGCATGGAATGCCTTGACCAGGAACGCCGCGGAGCGGTCCCCGGTGAAGACGCGCCCGGTCCGGTTCGAGCCGTGGGCCGCCGGGGCGAGCCCCACCGCGACCAGCCGGGCGTGCGGGTCGCCGAACCCCGGGACGCCTCTGGCCCAGTAGATCTGGCTACGGAACTCCCGCTTCCGCTCCCGAGCGATGCGTTCTCGGTACGTGACCAGGCGGGGGCAGATGCGGCACGCGACGACCTCCGCCCGGACGCGCTCGAGCGAGTCGGCCACCCCGGGCTGAGCCCGTCGTGCCCTTATCGCGTTCGCCGGAGCCTCTCCTGCCTGGTGTCCTGCCGTCGGACGGCGACATCCCCTACGAATCCTCGGGAGAGAGGACCCAGTCGCGGATCCGCTCACGTACCGTCGGCCGACGGACGCGCGTCGCACCCGGAGCCGCGGTCTCCGATCCCCCGAGCAGCCAGCCGACGCTCTCGCGGGGGAACTCCAAGGAGGCGTACCGCGCGATCGCCTCCGGCCGCCGGGGGCGGTCGACCAGCGATGCAGGGCGGGGCGGCCTCGGCAAGCGTCGTGTCTCGAACTCGTGCTCGAGCATCTTCGACATATGGTCATGGTGAGTTAGATAAATAGTTCTAGCATGAATGATATAGTTACGCACGGGCCCCCACATCCTCCGGGGGGGAGGTCCGGGCGCCCCCGGGCGGCGGGGGCGATCGGCCGCGGACCGGTTCCCTAAACTCGGAGCACTCACCGGGCGTGAGGCAGGCCTATACCTTGCCCGGCCCGTAACGGCCTCGTGGAAGCGCGCAGGGTCCGGAGGGGTGCATCCGAACGGCTCGGTGCGGTCGACGGAGACCTGGTCGTGGAGCACAACGGCCGGGTCGACGTCGACGGCCGCCTGGTGGTCTCCGGAGAGCTCCGGTGCGAAGGGACGGCCGAGTTCTCGGGGGCCGTGGAGTGCCGAAGCCTGCGTCTCGAGGACGGCCCGACGACCGTTCGAGGCGATCTGCTCGTCCGCGACCGCGTCGAGGGCCACGACAGTTCCCTCGAGGTGACGGGAGCCCTCTCCGCCGGGACCGTGGATGTCGACCGGCGCCTCCGGGTCGCGGGGGACGCGAAGGCCGAGGGGTTCGAGGTCGGCGGCTCGCTCGAGGGAGGCTCGACGATGACCGCCGACCGCGTGGCGGTCGGGGGCCGGCTCGTCCTGGCCGGCAAGCTCGTCGCACGGGAGGTCGAAGCCGGCGGAGCGGCCGACCTCGCCGAGGTCGAGCTCGACAAGCTCGAGGTCGGCGGTCTCGCGTCGGTCCGCGGGGGCGCGGTCCGCTCCTCGATCGAGGTCGGGGGTCGGTTCCGTTCCACGGGTCCTCTGGTGTTCGGCTCGCTCGAGGTCGGCGGTCTCGCGTCGGTGGCGGGCGGCTCGAAGGGGGGGAACGTCGAGGTCGGCGGCAAGTTCTCCGCCGACGGGGACATCGTCTTCGGCAAGCTCGAGGTCGGCGGGCTTGGGTCGATCGCGGGCGACGGCGCGGGCCAGAGGGTCGAGGTCGGCGGGAAGCTCGACGTGCAGGGCTCGCTCAAGATCGACGGCCCGACGGAGGTCGGGGGCTCGATCGTCGTCGGCGGTGCGTTCGACGGCGCCGACCTTGAGGTCGGGGGCCGGCTCGAGGCCCGCCGGGCGATCCTGAGCGGGAAGGCGGAGATCGGGGGCCGGGTCGCGACCAAGGAAGGCCTGAAGGCCGGCGAACTGCGTCTCGGCCGGAAGGCGGAAGCGACGGGTCCCCTGGTCGGGCGGGACGTCCGGATCGGGGTGAAGGCGAAGGTCGAGGACGTCTTCGGCCAGCGCGTCGAGCTCGACGACCTCTCCGAGGCCCGGCGCGTCGTGGGCGAGCACGTGAGGCTCGGGGACGGTACGACGGTCGACTCCGTCGTCTACAGCGGCACCCTGGAGCTGGGAAGGAACGCCCGGTCCCGGACGCCTCCTCAGAAGGTCGAGACACTGCCGGCGTTCCCGATCTGAACGGGCGACTCGGTCCTCCACCGATGAACGGCAACCCGTCCCGAAACGGAGCCCCGGGACGGCGGCGTGAGCTGACGGACCTCTACGCCACGGTCCTCGAGGTCGTGAAGCGGTACCACGGGGCCGCCCGGGTGACCCGGGTCTCGTACGGCGCGGGGATGCCGGTCGACCGATTGCGAGCGTTCCTCGAGCGGCTGCTCGCGCTCGGCCTCCTCCGGACGGAAGAGGTGGACGGTCGTCCGGTCTACGACATCACGCCCCGCGGACAGGAGTTCCTCGATACGTACTGGAAGATGCGGGCGTACGTCGAGATCTTGGGCCCGACGGAGCGCGCGGGCCGCGGCCCGCCTTAGCGCGCCGTGGGCGGCCCCCCGCGGGGGACGCTCAGCCGTACCGGGGGACCTTGGGGTCGACGACGAGGGACCACGCATCGATCCCCCCATCGAGGTTCGCGACGGAGGCGAAGCCCCGCTGCTCGAGGTACCCGGCGACCATCGCCGAGCGGACCCCGGTGTGGCAGTAGACCACCACCGTCCGGTCGCGGGCGATCTCCCCGACCCGCGCCGGCACGTCAATCATCGGGATGTGGAGCGACGGGTCGATCCGGGCGACCTCGCGCTCGTACGGGTCCCGAACGTCGAGCAGCAGCACGCGGTCGGGCTCGTCCCTGAGGCGACGGGCCACCTCGCCGGGGGCGAGCTCCTCGACCACGTCCCGCGAGCCGACCGGTGGGGGATACCGTTTCCGCTCGGGTAGCGGGGTCGCGGGAGCTCCTCACCTTGATGAAGCGACGCGGCTGGTGGGGGCGGACCGCTTCGGCGGTGGCCCGGGCGGAGCGGCCGGCAACGGCCGCCCTGAGGGCGAGGGAACGGAGGGATGGCGACCGACCCGGTCTGCGGAATGTCCGTCGAGGAGACGCCGGACGCCCTGCGGCTCCTCCGGGACAATCGAACGTACTACTTCTGCTCCGGCGAGTGCCTTCGCTCGTTCGCGGCGCCGGAGGAGTCCCGTCGGCGCCTCGCCCGTCGGCTCCTGGTCGCGTGGCCGCTCTCGGTAGTGATCGTTGTCCTGACATGGGTGGCGCCGTCGGCAGCGGCCATCGTCGTCGCGGGACTCCTCGCCGGGGTCGTCCAGTTCTACGCGGGCCGCGGGTTCTACCTCGGCGCGATCGATGCGTTCCGGCGCCGGGTGGGCAACATGGACCTTCTGATCGCCGCGGGGACGACCGCCGCCTTCCTCTACAGCGTCGCGGTCGTCCTGCTCCCGGGCCGGCTGCCGAAGGCAACGTACTTCGACGCCTCGGCGCTGATCGTGACGGTGATCCTCACCGGCAACTATCTCGAGCAGCTGACCCGGCGGAGCGCCGGCTCTGCCCTGCGCCGGCTGGGGGAGATGCTCCCGACCGCGGCGACCCTGGTCACGGAGGCCGGCGACCGGTCGGTGACGGTCGGCGAGCTCGTCCCTGGCCAGCGCGTCAGGGTGCCGCCCGGGGAACGGTTCCCGGTCGATGGATGGGTCCGGGCTGGCGTCAGCGCGGTGGACGAGGCGATCCTCACCGGGGAGGCGGCAAGCGTCCGCAAGGTCGCGGGAGATCGCGTGCTCGCCGGGGCCCGGAACCTGGAGGGCCCCCTCGTGGTCGAGGTCACCTCCGTCGGTGCCGACACGTTCGTCGCCCACGTCGGCGAACTGCTCCAGGACGCCGAGCTTTCCCGCGTCCCTCTCCAACGGCAGGCGGACCGCCTCGCGGCGGTGTTCGCCCCGTTCGTTCTCGCCCTCGCGGTCGGCTCGGGGCTCCTCTGGTTCGTTCTCGCGCGAGGGAGCGTGACCGCCGGGGTGCTCGTCTTCGTCACCGTCGCCGTGACGGCGTGCCCGTGCGCGTTCGGGCTCGCGACCCCCGCGGCGCTCCTGGTCGGCACGGGACGGTCGGCGGAGGACGGGATCCTCTTCCGCGGCGGGGACGCGATCGAGCGCGCCGCCGGGGTCGACACGGTGCTCCTGGACAAGACCGGAACCCTGACGAGCGCGGAGCCGGAGGTCGTCGCCGTCACCTCCGTACCCCCGACGACGGACACCGACGTCCTGGCGCTCGCCGCCGGGCTGGAGGTGGGGATCGCGCACCCCCTCGCGCGAGCGCTGTCGACCGCCGCCCGCGAGCGCGGCGTCGCCCCGGCGCCGTTCGACGAGACGACCTTGATTCCCGGGACCGGCGTCACGGGGCGGGTGCGCCGCGAGACCGCCTCCGTGGTCCGGAGCGATGCGGCGGACGCCGCCGGGATCGACCTCCGTCCGATCGCGGACTGGACGCGGGGGGTCGATCGGAACGGAGACTCCTGGTCCCTCGTGGTCCGCGGGGGTCTCCTCGTCGGCGCGGTCGCCTTCCGCTCCCCGCTCGCCCCGGGCGCGTCGGAGATGGTCGCCCAGCTCCGCGCCGACGGGGTCGGCGTGGCGATCGTGACCGGCGACAACGACCGGGCGGCGCGGACAGTGGCCGAACGGCTGGGGATCGTCGACGTGCATGCGGCGGTCACCCCCGAGGGGAAGGTGGCGCTCGTCCGGGCCTACCGCGAGCAGGGCCGTCACGTCGCCTTCGTCGGCGACGGGGTGAACGACGCCGCCGCGCTCGCGGCGGCCGACCTCGGCGTCGCGCTCGGGAGCGGCTCCGACGTGGCTCGCGAGACGGGGCAGGTCCTCCTGGTCCGTCCGGACCTCGTGGGGGTCCCGCGGTCGCTGCGGGACGCGCGGCGGATCGTGCGGCGGGTCCGGGGGAACCTCGTGTGGGCGGTCGGCTACAACGCCGTCCTCCTGCCAATCGCCGCGGGAGCCCTCGTCCCGTCCCTGGGTCTTGGGGTCTACCGTTACCTCCCGGTGCTCGGGGCGGTGGCGATGGGGCTCTCGTCCACGACGGTCCTGCTCAACTCGCTCACGCTGCGATGGGCCCCCGCTCCACCGGGGGCCGGCCGAGCGCGCGCCCCGTCCGCACGCGACGCACGGCCGCCCGGAGAAGCCGTTTAGTACCGCCGCGAGGCAAGCGTTCCGGGCGAGATGACCGGCGCGACGGCGAGCGGACGAGAGCGGCCCCGGGGCGCCGGGCCGAGCCGGAGGGGCAGTCGGACGGCCTCCTCCCGCAGGAGCTGAGGCATGGCTCCCCCCTCGATCGAGACCCGCGACCTCACGAAGCGGTTCGGGAGGTTCACCGCCCTGGACGGCCTCAGCCTCCGGATCGAGGGGACGAAGTGCGTCGGCTTCCTCGGACCGAACGGGGCGGGCAAGACGACCACGCTCAAGCTCCTCACCGACATGATCTTCCCGACGAAGGGCGGCTGTTCGATCAACGGCGTCTCGGTCCAGGACGACCGGAAGCGCGCGCTCGCCGACGCGGGGGTCCTGATCGAGAGCCCCGAGATCTATCCGTCGCTCACCCCGAACGAGGCGCTCGAGATGGTCGCCGACCTCCGCGGGGTGCCGGCGGCCGAACGTCGGGGGCGGATCCGGACCGTCCTCTCGGAGGTGAAGATGGAGCAGTGGGCGGAGCAGAAGGTCGGCCGCTTCTCCAAGGGAATGAAGCAACGGATCAACATCGCGGCGACGCTCGTCCACAACCCGGACGTCCTGTTGCTGGACGAGCCGTCGACCGGCCTCGACCCTCGCGGGATGGCCGAGGTCCGGGCGATCGTGCGGGACCTGAAGAAGAGCCGCCGGCTGATCTTCATGAGCAGCCACATCCTGAGCGAGGTCGTTGACGTCTGTGACGAGGTCGCCCTGATCGACAAGGGGAAGCTCCTCTTCTACGACACCCTCGAGAACGTCACGTCCCGGTTCGCGGACGGCCACAGTTCGGTGGACGTGGTCCTCGCCCGGCCGATCGGCCCGGACGTGGTGGCGCAGAAGGTCGCGACGCTGAGCGGGGTGGCGAGCTGCGACCAGCTCGACCCCCGGCGGCTGCGGATCCGTTTCACGGGCGGGACCGACGGGCAGGAGAAGCTCCTCCAGGCGCTTGTCGGCCTTCGGCTCGGCGTGATCAGCGTCGCCGAATCGGAGAGCGCGCTGGAAGAGGTCTACCTGAGCCAGATCTCCCGGGGGGACTGACGCCGTGACCGCCACCCCGCCCGCGCCCGGACCGCCGGCCGAGACGCATTTGCGGGTGCCCCCCTCGATGCAGCAGGTCGCGAAGCTGACCCGCTACCAGCTGCGGGAGTACCTTCGCTCGCGCCGGTTCCTCTCCCTGACGGCGATCATCCTCGCGATCGGGGCGATCCTGACCGCGGTGCTCGGCTACTACCAAACCACCCTTGGCCCGCTCGTCACGAACAACCTCGCCTTCTACGGCTCGTTCTGGGCCGGGGGCGCCAACCTCGTCATCGTGCTGTCGGCGGTCTTCTTCGGGGGGGACGCGATCGCCGGGGAGTTCCAGAACAAGACCGGCTACTTCCTGATGGGGCTCCCGGTCCGCCGGGCGACGGTCTACGCCGCGAAGTACATCGCGGCGCTCCTCGCCTCCGTGGCGATGCTCGGGCTCTACCTCGCGATCCTCCTGGGGAACGGGGCGTACTACCTCCACGCCAACGCGCTCCCCTGGCAGCTCGGCCTCTCCGTGCTCCTCGCCCTCGTCTATGTCGGCGCGGTCCTCGGGGCGACGTTCCTGTTCAGCTCGCTGTTCAAGACGAGCGCCTACGGCTTCGTGCTCACCGCGATCCTGTTCCTGTTCGGCTTCACGCTCATCGGCGACCTCATCACCGGGCTCGTGAACATCGAGCCGTGGATGGTGATCTCCTACGCGGAATCCACGATCGGCGGCGTCTTCTCCTCCAGCGTCAACTGGGGCCTCACCGCGACCGTCACCCCGGCCCGGTTCCCGGGCGCGCCGGCGTCGTACACGGCGGGGATCGCCGAAGGGGTCGTCATCATGCTCGGCTACCTCCTCGCCACGGCGCTCGCGGGCCTCTGGCTGTTCGAGCGCGAGGAGTTCACGTAGGCCGGCGGCGCCGGCCGTGGCCCGGGCTCGGCCTACGCCCGGTTCGGGGCGTCCGGGATCCGATGCGCGACCCAGGTGTAGCCGACCGCGAGCGCCGGGATCGCGGGGAGCATGAGGATCGCCCACGTCGACGGCGCGGAGAGGCCGAGGGACAGCACCAGGCCGCCGAACGTCGTCGCGAGCACCTGGCCGACCCCGACGATCGCGAAGAACGCGCCGTTGTAGGCGCCGATCTCGCCCTCGGGGGCCAGGTTCGAGGGGAGGGTCGTCGTCGGGATCGAGAGCACGTTCTCCCCCATCGTCAGGACGACGACCGACGCGAGGAACCCGAGGAGGACGACGCCCGGGACGAGCGCGACCGCCCCGAACACGAGGAATCCGGCGACGTAGAGCAGCACCCCGAGCAGGACGAGCGAGGTGTGGTGGTGGCCGAGCGCCGCCCGCGTCGTCGGCGCCTGCGCCACGACGACGAGGACCCCGTTGAGGGCGAGGCCGAGGCCGATGTCGGCGTACGGAAGATGGAGGACGGTGTTCGCGTACAGCGGGAACGTCGTCGACCATTGGCCGACCGCGAGGTAGGCGACCGCGACGGTCGCGCAGAAGGCGAGGAAGAGCCGGTCCGACGCAAGCACCCGGAACGTCCCCCTCGTTCCCGGGGCCCCCGCCGCGGACGGCCGGGGGATCCCCGCGGCGCGGTCCCGGTCGTACGGGCTGGGCTCGAGCTCGGCCGCGAGGAGGAGGGTGCTCCCGACGAGGACTCCCCCCGCGACGAACCCGACGGTGGAGAAGCCGAGAAAGCCGATCAGGACCCCGCCGGAGAGGACGCCGGCGGTGAAGCCGACGTTCCAACCGATGCGGAACCAGGTGAACCCCTCGGTCCGCGCCGAGCCGGTGGCGAAGTCGGCGACGTAGGCCGAGAGCGCCGGGCCGCCGATACCGCCGGCCAGCTGGCCGACAAAACCGAACCCGAGGACGCCCGCGAGGAGGTGGAGGCGCATCATCGCTCCCATGCCCAGGACGCCGCTGGCCTCGAGGACGAGCGAGGTGAGGAACAGGCTCCGCCGGCCGAGGCGATCGGCGATCGTCCCGCCGAACGGGGAGATCGCCAGCGGCAGGATCCCGAGGAGCGCGACCAGGAGCCCGATCTCGACGTAGCCGAGGCCGAGGATGTTGCGCAGGTAGAGGGCGACGAACGGGAGGATCAGGCTGAGCCCGGTCGCCCGGATGACGCCGCCGAAGGCGAGCCAGCGAAGGTTCCGGTCCATCGTTCCCCGTCCGTCCGACGAAGGCGCTCCCGCTCCGAAGCGCCGAGCGCACCGGCGGGACTCACGAGGGGTGCCTTCCGGATCGCCGAACGCACCGAGCGCGAGACCATATTACGGGGTTCGGGTGAGGTTCCTGCCGGACGATGGGCGACCAGGACCTTTCGGCCGACCTCGCCGACCAGGGCTACCAGCTCGTCGGCAAGCACAGCGCGGTCAAGCTCTGCTACTGGACCCGCGAGTCGCTCGCCCGGGGCCGGGACTGCTACAAGGGCCGCTTCTACGGGATCGAGAGCCATCGCTGCCTGCAGATGTCCCCCGCGATCGACTCGTGCAACCTGACGTGCCGGTTCTGCTGGCGGAACCAGGGGTGGGAGAACGACGAGACGATGCAGGCGTTCGACGACCCGGAGCAGCTCCTGGACCGCTCGATCGACGCCCAGCGCCGGATCGTCTCCGGGTTCAAGGGGGACCCGACGGTCGAGCTCGAGCGGTGGACCGAGGCGCAGACCCCGCGGCACATCGCGATCTCGCTCACGGGGGAGCCGACGCTCTACCCGAAGATGAACCGGTTCCTCGAGCTCTGCCACGACCGGGGGATCACGACGTTCCTCGTGACGAACGGGACGAACCCGGAGGCGCTCCGGGCCCTCGACCCGCTGCCGACCCAGCTCTACGTCTCCGTGACCGCGCCGAACGCCGAGGTGTTCCGGCGCCTCACCCTGCCCGCGCAGGACGACGCGTGGGAGCGCCTGCTCGAGTCGCTCGAGATCGTCCGAGGCCTACGGACGCGGCGGGTGGTCCGCCACACGCTCGTCCGCGGCTGGAACCTCGGGTGGGTCGACGCCTACGCGGAGCTCGACCTGCGGGCCCGCCCGGACTTCATCGAGCCGAAAGGGTACGTCTTCATGGGCCGCTCCCGCCAGCGCCTCGGGCGCGACCACGCCCCGGAGCACGCAGAGATCGCCGAGTTCGCCCGCCGGCTCGCGCGGGGGACCGGCTACGAGATGCTCGACGAGTCCCCGGAGTCGAAGGTCGTGCTGCTCGGCCGGAACTCGGTCGAGCGGTACCTGCCGGGGCTCGCCCCGGCGACGGCGCACGCCGCCTAGATCGCCCGCCAGGTCAGGATCTCGACCAGGAACGCCGAGGCGAGCCCCAGGCTCATTACCACGTACGGGTTGATCTTGAGCGCACGGCTCTCCTCCATGTCGTAGTACTGGATGAGCCCCGCCGCGCTCGAGAACCCGGAACGCTTCCCCTCCGGCATCGGTCGACCTCAGGAGGGCACGGCAGATAAGAGTTAGCGGCGGAGACCGGGGCTCCCGACGTCGAGGAGGACGTCCTCGACCACCTCGGTGAGCCGGTCCGAGAGCGCCGCCGAGAACCCTCCGCCGCCGCCGAGCATGCGGGCCCAGAACGGGCGAGGGGGCGTCGCCGTGACGGTGCGGCGGGACGGGACGCCCACCGTGGTCGCGAGGTCCTCTAGGGCGAGCTCGCGGTCGCCCAGGGCGTCGACCAGGCCGAGCGCGAGCGCCCGGCTCCCGGACCAGACCTCCCCGGTCGCCAGGGCGCGGACCTCCTCGACCGGGCGGCGCCGAGCGGTGGCGACCGTGCGGACGAACGCGTCGTAGTCCTCCTGCGCCACCGCGAGGACCTTGGCCCGTTCGACGTCGGTGAGGGGACGATACCCTTGGCTCGAGTCCTTGTGCTCCCCCACGTGGACAAGCTCCAGGGAGATGCCGAGGCGCCGCAGGAGGTCCCTCGCCGCGACGTGCGGGTAGACGACACCGATCGAGCCGACGAGCGACTCCGGATAGGCGTAGACCTTCCGCGCGCCGAGCGCGGCGAGGTACCCCCCGGACGCGCCGAGCCCTCCGATCGACGCGAAGACCGGTTTCACCGACGCGAGCCGTTGGACCGCGAGCATCAGGTCGGTCGACGCCACGACCTCCCCACCCCCGCTCGAGATGTCGAACAGGACGCCCTTCACCCGGCGGCGGGTCCGCAGCCCCTTCAGCAGGCGGACGTACGGCTCGACGGTCCGTTCTCGGATCGTCCCGCGGAACGGGACGTGGACCAGCAGCTCGCGCATCGTCCGTCCCGATGCGCGCCAGGAGCGCCGGGTATATCCCTCCCGTCGGGAGTGGCGCGTCGGGCCGGAGCGATCGTACCGTGCGGGTCCTGATCCGGCCGCGACTGCCGCTGCTGACCCTCGCGCTCCTCGCGCCGTCGATCCCCGAGCTGCTCACCGGCTCCACCCCGGTCTCCCGGCTCCTCTACGACCCGGTCGGCTTCGCGGTGAGCTACGCGTTCGACGTGGGCCTGTACGGGACCGGAGCCCTGCTCATCCGGGAGGCTGCGGTAGCGTTCCGGAAAGGGTGGGCCTCGGTCCTCCTCTGGGGGGCGGCGTACGGCGTCGCGGAAGAGGGCCTCGCCGTCCACACGTTCTTCGAGCGGAGCGGGCCCCCGGTCGGGAGCCTGACGGTCTACGGGTCGGCGTACGGCGTCGACTGGCTCTGGGCGCTCGGCCTGACGGTGTTCCACGCGACCTACTCGATCGCCCTCCCGATCCTGCTGACGTACCTCTGGTTCCCGGACGCCTCGAAGAGGCGATGGCTCGACGGCGGAGGGGTCGCGGTCGTGGCCGCGGTCTACCTCGCGGTCGTCGCCGTGTTCGCTCACCTGGTCGGCCACGGGCCGTCGCCGGCCCTGCTCGCGCTGTTCCTGGCGATCGAGGCGGCCCTGCTCGGGGCCGGCCTCGCCGCCCCCGAACGACTGCTCCGGGTACGGTTCGGTCCGCGTCGGGTCGGCCGATGGGGTATCGCCAGCGCCGGCTGCCTCGAGTGGGCCGCCTGGCTCACCGTCCTCGTCCTCAGTCCCGGTGAGCGCGTCCCGGCGTGGGGCGCGGCGGCCGTCGTCGCCGGGGCGAACGGAGCGGCACTCGCGGTCATCCTCGGGGGGGTCGGCTCGGAGGAGCTCGACCGGTCGAAGTTCGCGTTCGCCGTCGGGATGCTCGTCCCGCTGTTCCTTTGGGACGCGGCCCTCGAGCTCGCCATCCCTGGGCTCGTTGGTGTGGCGTTGGTGTTCGCTTACCTTCTCTTGAGGCTCGGGAAGGCGATAGACCGCCGCGCCCTCGCAGGTCACGTGAGCGAGGGCTCGGCCCCGCCGGAGCTGCCGAGCTGACGAGGTCGGATGCCGGGGGGGCCCGCCGAACCCCCCGTCACGCTCTTTCGGCCGTTCGGATGGTGCCGGGCGATGCCCCGGGGCCGTTCGACGGACGTCGAGCGTCACGAGTCGGACCTGGACGATGCCGTGGAACGGTTCGACCGCTTCGCGGCCGGACTCGTCCGCCTCGAGCCGTTCTCTCTCGAGGAGGTCCGGCGGTCCGTAGGGGCGTTCGCCAGCCGGGTCGAGGGGCATCTGCGCGAGCACGGCGTCGGGAGGCTTCCCGGCGGGCCCCCCCAACGACCGCCCGTTCGGCGCGGACCTGACCTCGACGCGGAGCACGAGCGGTTCCGCACCTCCGTCGGGGAGCTGCGCTCGTACCTCGCGGTCGTCGAGCGGGAGGACCACGGCGGCCACCGTCAGGCCCTAGGGCAGTACGGCCGGATCCTCGCGGAGGCGCTCCGGCTCCACCGGGCGGACGAGCGAGGCTTGCTCGCCCGGACCGGCCGCGCGGGCCCTCCGGGGCCCGTGGCCGGGCCGCTGAGCAACCATAATTAGCGCGCCGGCCGAGCGAGCACGGAGCCGATGGCGGCGCGTTCGGGCGAGGCGGTCTGGGTCGAGAAGTACCGCCCCGGCTCGCTTCGGGAGATGGAGGGGCAGGAGGCGATCGTCCCCCTCCTGCGGTCGTACGCCGAGAAGCGGTCGATGCCGCATCTCCTCTTCGCCGGTCCGCCGGGGACCGGCAAGACGACCGCGGCGCTCGCGCTCGCGCACGACCTCTTCGGGGACGAGTGGCGGCAGAACTTCCTGGAGCTCAACGCCTCGGACGAACGCGGGATCGACACGGTACGGACCACGATCAAGCAGTACGCCCGGACCGCGCCGCTCGGCAATGTCGGGTTCAAGATCCTGTTCCTGGACGAGGCCGACAACCTCACCTCGGAGGCCCAGGCGTCCCTGCGGAGGATGATGGAGCGGTACTCCGCCTCCTGCCGGTTCATCCTCTCGTGCAACTACTCCTCCCGGATCATCGAGCCCATCCAGTCCCGGTGCGCCGTCTTCCGGTTCCGCGCCTACCGACCCGAGGCGGTCCGCCGGCAGCTCGAGCGGATCGCGAAGGCCGAGCGTCGGACCGTCTCCGACGACGCCTACGACGCGATCCTCGCCGCGAGCGGTGGCGACATGCGCCGGGCGACGAACCTCCTGCAGCTCGCCGGCACCCACGCCGAGTCGGTGACGGCCGAGACGCTGAAGGAGTACGCCACCGCCCCGCTCCGCCGTGAGGTCGAGGGGATGCTCGCCGCGGCCCTGGCGGGGAACTTCCGGGACGCGCGGGAGCGCCTCTACGCCCTGTTCGTGGACCGAGGAGCGGCCGGCGAGGAGATCCTGAAGGCGATCCACGCCTATCTCCCCGAGATTCCCGAGAACGTCCTCCCCGCGCGGGAGAAGGTCCGCCTCCTCGAGTACCTCGGCGAGGTCGACTTCCGCCTCGCCCAAGGGGCGTCCGACCGGATCCAGCTCGAGGCGGTGCTGGCCCACGTTGCCCTCGGCTCGCCGAAGCCCAGGTGAGCCCGTGGTCCGTCAGGTCGACGTCGGGGCGAAGCCGGAGCTACGGCGCCGTGCGGTCGCCATCGGCGAGCTCGCGCTCACCCGCGCGTCCCGCGAGGCGGTCCGGCGAAGGACCGTGAAGAAGGGGGACCCGATCGCCACCGGGGAGCTCGCCGGGCTCCTCGCGATGAAGCGAACAAGCGAGCTCTTGCCCCACTGCCATCTCATCCGCCTGACCGCGAGCCGGGTCGACCTCACGGTCTCCCGGAGCGGGGTGCGGGTCCGGGCCGAGGCGGAGGCGATCGACCGTACCGGGGTCGAGATGGAGGCCCTGGTCGGAGCGACCGTCGCCCTCCTCGCGGTCTGGGACATGGTCAAGTACCTTGAGAAGAATCCGCGGGGGCTCTACCCTCGCACCCGGCTCGGCCCGGTGCGGGTGGTGGCGAAGCGCAAGGAGCCGAGGGACCGCCGATGAGCGAAGGGACCAGCTCGTCCGTTACGACCGGACGCCACCACCTCGGGGGGAACCGTCAGTTGGGGTTCGGGGTCCTGACGGTCTCGGACACGCACACGGAGGACGACGACCCGTCCGGCGTGCTCGCGCGGACGCTCATCGAGGCCGGTGGGCACCGGGTCGTCCGGCACGCGCTCGTCGCCAACTCGGTCGCGGACGTCCGCGACCAGCTGGAAGGCTGGCTTGCGGACGGCAAGGTCGAGGCCGCGGTAACGATCGGTGGCACGGGGGCCAGCTCGCGGGACCTGACCGTCAACGCCCTCGAGGCGATGGGCGGCCGCAAGCTCGAAGGGTTCGGAGAGCTGTATCGGTCCCTGAGCTTCCACGAGGTCGGACCGCTCGCGATGCTCAGCCGGGCCGGCCTCTACGTCGTCCAGGGAAAACCGGTCTTCGCCCTCCCAGGGAGCGAGCGGGGCGTGAAGACCGCGCTCGAGCGGCTGATCCTCCCGGCGTCGATCCACCTCGTCGAGGAGCTGGAACGCTAACCGGTCCTCAACCGCTAGGGGAGCGAACCCCGAGCGCCCCCATCGGCGGCGGGCCCGGGTCGAGGAGCTGGGGCCGGAGCCCCTGGCGCTCGCAGAACTCCGCCCACGCCGGGGTCGCGTCGACCCGGTGCGCCAGGAGCAGCCCGCGCGGCGAGAGGGCGTCCCACGCGGCCCGCAGCTCGAAGCGGGCTCGCGCCGCGTCGGGTCCGTTGTCGTAGAGGAAGACGTCGACGCGGGAGGTCGAGGCGAGGATCTCCCGCAGCCGCGCCTCGGAGTTGCCGAGGGCGAGGGTCCAGCGGGATCGCAGGGAAGGGGGTACGAACTGACCGACGGAGACGTGCTGGACGGCCGCGGCGCGACCGGCACCGGGGCCCGGGCCGAGCGAAACGAGCTCCCCTCGGCCTGCGGCTTCGAGGGCGGAGAGGATCCAGGCCGTCGTGTAGCCCGGTCGGACCCCGGTCTCGACCACGCGGTCCGGCGCGGCCGCGCGGACGAGGAGGTAGAGCAACGCGCCCTGCGGAAGCTCGTGGGTGAACGCGAGGCCGGCCCCCCGGCGCAGGAGCACGTCCGGCAGATCGCTCTCCCGGAGCTCGCGACGGAACCGTTGCAGGTCGGCCTCACCGACCCCGGTGAGCTCGCGGACCTTCGCGAGCGACGCCGACCGCAGGAACAGCATGCGGGCGCGGATCGCCTTGCGGGCCGCCGGCGAGACGATCGACGGGCGTACGGTCGACGGCCGGAGCACGGGAACGGTCTCGCCGTCCGCGGCGGTGGCCGAGGGGAGCCCGGCACCCCAACTGCGGCCCGGGGGGCCACCCGAACTCACGGTCGTCCTAGGCTCGAACCTCTCTTAGCCTTCGCCCCCCGGAGATCGGCCAAGGGAGGCCCGGGAACGAGGCCTGGGGACCCGGGCGTGCGTCGATGACCTGCGAGAAATCGCCAATTTTAATAGTTGAACCTGCTCGATGAAGTAGGAGCATCATGGCCGTACGCGAGATTGGAACCACGGACTTTGACAAGTTCACGTCAGGAACGACCGCCGCCGTCGTCGACGTCTGGGCCCCCTGGTGCGGGCCGTGCCGCGTCGTCTCGCCGATCGTCGACCGATTGAGCGAGAAGTACAAGGAGAAGGTCTCGTTCGGGAAGATGAACTCGGACGACAACGGCGAGAAGGCCGGCGCCCTCGGCATCATGAGCATCCCCACGCTGCTGTTCTACAAGCAGGGAAAGCTCGTCGACCGGATCGTCGGGGCTTACCCCGAAGAGGTCATCGACGAGCACGTTCGGCGCCTCCTCTGACTCCACGGCCCGGGGAACGGGCGGCGTCCCGGCCCCCGGCCTGACGTCGCGCCCGGGACGGGAGGCGTCGCGTGAGCGCCGTGTCGTCCGACCCGCAGCTCGCGCGGTACTCGTTCCAACGGAAGCTCCAGGAGATCTCGGCGGTCCGGGGCCGGGCCACCGAGCTGATCAGCCTCTACGTCCCGCCGGGGAAGCAGATCTCGGACGTGATGGGCTACCTCCGCAACGAGTACGCCCAGAGCTCGAACATCAAGAGCCGGACGACCCGGAAGAACGTCATGTGGGCGATCGAGTCGCTGATGGGCCGGGTCCGGGCGTACAAGGAGCCGCCCGCGCACGGCGTGGCATTCTTCGTCGGGAGCAAGGCGGTGGGCGCCGACAAGTCGGAGACGGTCACGTTCATCGTCGAGCCTCCTGAGCCGCTGAACACCTACCTGTACCGCTGCGACTCGTCCTTCTTCCTCGAGCCGCTGCTCTCGATGGTCCACGAGCCGGACCTCTGGGGCCTGGTCGTCCTGGACCGGGCCGAGGTGACCCTCGGGTTCCTTCGCGGCAAGCGCGTCGAAGCGCTTCGGAACCGCCAGTCGCTCGTCCCGAGCAAGCACGGCCGCGGCGGGCAGTCGGCCCACCGGTTCGAGCGGATGATCGAGCACGCGGCCCACGAGTTCTTCGTGAAGGTCGCGGAGATGTCGGGCGAGCTGTTCCTCCCGAAGGTCGGCCAGCTGAAGGGGATCCTGCTCGGCGGACCCGGCGCCACGAAGGAGTTCTTCTACAAGGAGGGGTTCCTCCACTACGAGCTCCAGCAGAAGGTCGTCCTCCCCCTGTTCGACACCGGCTACACGGACGAGCACGGCCTCAAGGAGCTGGTGGAGAAGGCGACTCGGACGCTCCACGGGCTCGAGGTGACCGAGGAGAAGCGGATCGTCCAGCGGCTCCTGGCCGAGATCCGCAAGGCCGAGACCGGCCTCGCCGCCTACGGCCCAAGGGACGTCGCGCGCGCCCTCGAGCTCGGGGCGGTCGAGATCCTCCTCGTCTCGGACGGCCTCCGCCGCCAGCTCGTCGGGCTCCGATGCAGCTCTTGCCAGGCGTCGGTCTCGCAGACGCTTTCCGACGAGGAGCTCGAGCACCTCGACGCCGTGCCGTGCCCCCAGTGCGGCGCGACCGCCCTGAGCGAGGTCTCCCGGGAGGACTACGTCGAGAGCCTCTTCCGGCGGGCGGTCGACTCCGGAGGGCAGCCCCGGCTCGTGTCGACCGAGAGCGAGGAGGGCGAGATGCTCGCTCGGGCATTCGGTGGCGTCGCTGCGATCCTGCGGTACCCGGTCGGGCTCACGCCGGCGGCCCCTCCGAAGTTAAAGGGGGCACCCGGCTGAGGCCGGACCCGGTCCATGGCGACGCCCCCTACCCCGTCCGCTCCCGCGAGCCCCCCAACGGCCGGGGCCCCGCCGGGCGACGCGTCGCTCCGGCCGCTGTTGTCGATCGCCCGCTCCCTCGCCCTCCTCCTCGCGCTCCTCGCCGGGCTCCTGTTCCTCGTGTTCCTCGCCTTCGCCTTCCTCGACCTCGTTCTTGGCCGTGGGCCCGGGGACGTCGTCTCGGCGGTCTACTGCCTCGCGTCGGCCGCGGTGAACTACGTCCTCTGGCGCGAGATCCCGGCCCTGGAACGCCTCGCCGAGGCCCGGCAGTATTCGGAGTTGCGGGAGCGCACGATCGTCTGGGCCGTGCTCGGACTGATCTTCTTCGTCATCGTCGGGGTCCTGCTCCTCGTCGTATGGCTGAAGGCCGAGCTCCTCGTGAGCGGGACAAAGAGCTAGCGCGCCTCAACCGAGCCCGCGAGGCGCGGACCGCGCCCCTACAGCGGCTCGGTCGCGGTTCCCTGCCCCCTAGGGGTCGTGCCCGAAGAGGCCGGCGCGCGGTCGCGCCCGTCGGAGAGCCTACCAGAGGTGGCCGAGGGGGTCATCCTCGGCGGGGGGAGGGGCCGGGCCCGCGGGCCGAGGAGGGGGGGTCGGGGGACTTTCAACACTCTGCCCCGGGGGATAGAGCGAAGCGTTGGGGTAGGCCGGGGGAGGAACGCGGCGCCGGGCGACGACCAGGCCGGCAGCGATGACGACCGCCGCCCCGACCCCGGCGAGGACGAGGACCGTGCCGAGGTATCCCGGCGAGCCGCCCCCTGCGGGGCAGGCGAGCCCGGTCGCGACGCAGTTCTGGTCTGTGGTCGCCTGTCCGACGGACACCGGCCCTCCTTGAAGGTAGGTCGCGTTGGTGCCCACGGCCGGGACCGCGACGGCCGGAGCGGCTCCCGTGCCCGAGGCGCTGACCACGTCCGAGGCCGGGTTGGAGGTCGCCGACCTCCACCAGACACCGGAGCCGACGAACCCGAGATGGCCAGGAGAGGTCAACGACCCCGTCACGTCGATGTTGGCCTGGGAGACGTTGGCCGAACCCGTGCCGTTCGCGTTGGACGTGAGCCACGACGGAGCCCCCCCTCCGAAAAGGTCGGCGGCGGTCGGGATCAGGAGGAACCCTTCCCGCAGGTCGAACGGCCCCTTGGCCACCGTGAGGTTGACGACGTCGTACTGCTTGCCGCCGAGCCGCACGGTCGAGCCGCTGTTGTCCCCCGACAGCGTGACCGTGCCGCTCCGGTCGAGTGAGAGGTTGCCCGAACGATCCACGGTCCCCGGTGTGAGGCCGCCGGTGCGGACGTCCAGGATCGACCACTTGGCCACACCGGTCTGGGAGAAGGTGCTCGTAGAGTTCCAACTGTCGGCCTCGGTCAGGTTGAGCGGGAGGAGGCCCAAGGACGGGGCGAACTCGGTGGCGGTGGAGGCGGTGAAGCCGACGCTGAGGTTCCGGGTTCGTACCTCGGCCCCGTTCAGGGTCACCGCGGTGGTCAGCGTCAATCCCACGCCAAGCTCGACCGTCGAGGAGGTCAGCCCGAGCGCCGGGACGGTCCCGCCCGCTGTCGAGACGCTGGCCGAGGTCGTGAGGTTCACCGAAGCGTTGACGGTCTCCCAGGTGTGGTAGTGGACGGTGGCCGTCTCGGCCGGGTGCGTGCAGGACGGCCTACAGTACGTCACCGAGAGGAGCAACCCCATCGCGCGGTGCACCGCCAGAGTGAGGTTCCCAGCGGACGGGGTCGTCTCGTTGAGGATCACCGCGAACCCCGCGACCGCCGTCACCTGGTAGTCGTACAGGCCGCCCTGCCCGGTCGCTGTGACCGTGCGGACCGTACCGTAGGCCCAAGACCCCGAACCCGACGCGGTCGACCCCGAGGGCAGGCCAACGGCTGCTCCTGGGGCGCATACCGTCAAGAAGGAGACCGTTACTGAGACAACGGTGGCCACGACGACCGCCCGTTCGTGCGACATGGTCGACCGCCGCCTCCTGTCTCCGTTACGGGGAGAATGGATGCCGCTCTTAAACCGAGGTTTCGGTCGCCCGAGCGAGCGCTGGACCCCGTGCTAAGGGTTCGCAACGAAGGAGACGCCGGCCCGTGCGCAACCTGACCGACGCCGAGGCCCGAGTGATAGCGGTGCTCCTGGCCGCACGCCCCGACCGGGAACGCGAGCGGCTGAGGCTAATCTCGGTGCCTCGGTCGACCTACCACGCCATCCGCCGCCGGGCGTACGAGGAAGGATGGCTCCGGGATCGGTACATCCCTCATCCCGTCGCCTTCGGTCGCCCGCTCGTCACCTTCCTTCTGGTCCGCCCGTACGCGGACCGGTTCGACGATCTGGTCGGCCTGGTCGCTGCGGATCCCGGCACGGTCGTCGTGTGGCGGGGCAGCCAGGTCGTCCTCGCGGTCGTCTTCCACCACAAGCCGAGCGAGATGGAGCGGCTGCTCTCCCGGATCGACGGCGGCCACCTCGCTCCCCGGCCGACCGGCGTGAGCGTACGGACGGAGGGCGCGACGGTTCCTGTCTACTTCGACTTCGAGGGGCTCTGGTGCCATGTAGCAGGGTTCGACGGGACGCTCGCCTATCCTCATGGTCTCGGGGGTGGTATGGAGAGCGAGCTCGAGGAGGTACCGCCACCCGTCCTCTCCCCGCACCAGTGGTGGGCGGCCTCCGAGCTGGTGCGACGGCCGTTCACTCCGACAGAACCGACCCGTGGGGCGCACTTGGTCGGCCCCCTCGGCCTGCCGTTCTCCCAGCGTCGTCTCCTGCAACGGGGGTGGGTCGTCCACCGCACGATACTCGACCCCGCGCGGCTCCCGCCCTACCAGGGGCGGGCTGCCGACCAGGTCGTCCTGGTCACCGGCTCGCCACGGGACGGGGCCCGACCCGAGGTCCTGTTCGCCACCCTGAGCCGCGAGTCCCGGGTCTTCCCGTTCCTCTTCGCGACGGCCCCCGACCGGTGGCTCTTCGGCGCGATGGGTGGGACGACCCCGCGCCCGGAAGGGGCCCCCTCGTCGCGGCGACCGGTGCTTCCGACGATGCGGGAGTTCCTGGAGGGGATCGAGATCCACCAAGAGCCGGCCGTCGGTTTCTCCTCCGCCGTCGACCATCGGTACGACCGCCTGCTGCCTCCCGCCCGGGCCGCCGAAGCGACGAAGCCGTGATATGGCCGGAACTGGACTGCTCCGGCGGGGCGCGTAGCCTAGTCTGGACAGGGCACCGGGTTCCTAACCCGGCGGTCGAGGGTTCAAATCCCTCCGCGCCCGGCTCGCTTGACTAGACCCCACCGTGGAGAACCCCCACCGCGCGAAAGCGTCGGCCCATTGAGGGGGTCCACCCCACGCTCACTAACGGCCCGAATTGGGGGCGCCCGCCACCATTAAGGAACCGCGCCTGCTCAGCGGGAAACGGCGGTACTCCAGGGTGGAGAAGCCCGACCAAACGACCATGGTCGATGAACTCGTCTCGACGCTTGTTCAAGAACCGCCGGTTGAGGTCGACCCGGAGATCGAACATCGCCTGAAACGAATCATCCCAATCTCGCAGGCAGGTGGGGTAGTGATTGGTCTGGTGTGCGGATACGTAGCAACCGTTGTCGCCACAACCATATTGCCTACTCGCCCGGTAACTTGGCCTACCTCCCAGCTCATCGAACTGTTTCTTGCCGTGGCCGCGCCGGTTTGTCTTGCTGAGTACTTCCTCTCCCCCAGAATCCTTCGTCGGATGGCGAAGGCTTCCCGGCTCCGTGTCCGGTCGCTCAGAGTTAGCGATGGCAGATTAAGGCTGGAGTTGGCCGTTGGCAAGCCCTTCGATGTCCGTCTCGACCACCTCAGGATCTCACCCGCTGCCGTGTCCGATGGCTGGTACAGGATCTCTATGCCGGGAGGGAGAACCTCCCTACGTTTCTACGTCCCGACGGAGATCGCGAGCAAGCTCATGCCACTTATCCCGAACAGAAGTTGAGCTGGGACTGTGGTCCTGCGAATCTAGATTGGGGGCTGAATGAGCCTGATGCTGCCCTGAGGAGAAGGCACCCGATTCTCTCGTCCGCTAATCCAAGCGAGGCGACTCGCGCCGCCCCTAGGTTCGAATAGTGCCGGAATCTCCTATGGCCACGCCTGTTGAATCACTCG